>QFCE01002559.1_pt1:0-55000 | contig 58621 bp, 46 predicted proteins | sample 5346091 | NCBI WGS metagenome assembly QFCE01 (sample SAMN09062252, study PRJNA434731) | Human gut metagenome, whole genome shotgun sequencing project. | isolation source: stool timepoint A chromium assembly | host: Homo sapiens | collected 2015
TGAGAAAGAAAAACAGATTGAAGCGGATTTGTTTGACCGTATCGTAACCAACGGTGGCAACTATACTGTTTTGGAACTGGTAGAAAAGTATGTTTCATTGAAAACAGGAGTTCGTCACAATACGGTTGCCGGATATAAAACGGTCATCAATATGCTGAAAAAAGAGAGTTTTGGGAATCTGCGAATTGATAAGGTGCGTTTGTCAGACGCAAAGGCATGGCTGATAAAACTCCAGCAGATAGATGGTCGGGGATATAGTTCCATTCATTCTATCCGGGGAGTTCTCAGACCGGCATTTCAGATGGCAGTAGATGATGACCTGCTTCGTAAAAATCCATTTGAATTTGAGCTTGCCTCCGTCATTGTCAATGATTCTGTTACCAGAGAAGCGATTACCCGAAAGCAACAGAGAGATTTGCTGAAGTTTATTCAAGAAGATAAGCATTTCAGCAGATACTATGATGCAATCTATATTCTTTTTCACACAGGGCTTCGTATCTCAGAGTTCTGCGGTCTGACGGTTTCAGAAATCGAGTTTGGAGAAATGCGTATCAAGGTAGACCATCAGTTACAGCGTACTGCACAGATGCAGTATGTGATTGAAGAACCAAAAACAGACAAAGGTATCCGCTATGTGCCGATGACAGAAGCTGTTGCAGCGTGTTTTCGCAGAATCATTGCTAATCGAAAGACACCAAAGGTTGAGCCGATGGTGGAAGGATATGCCGGATTTTTGTTTCTGGATAAAAACGATATGCCGATGGTTGCCCTGCACTGGGAGAAGTATCTGGAGCATATCATTCAGAAATACAATAAAATTTACCGTATCCAGATGCCGAAAGTTACCCCTCATGTATGTAGGCATACCTTTTGCTCTAATATGGCAAAATCCGGGATGAATCCGAAAACCTTGCAGTATATCATGGGTCATGCAGACATCAGTGTAACCTTGAACACTTACACTCATGTAAATTTTGATGACGCAAAGGAAGAAGTATATCGGATAGCAAATAGTTAAAAAAGCCCGTTGGTAAGGACGCTTGCTTTACCAACGGATTTACCAAGATTGCAGGGAAAAACATAAGAAAATACGAGAAGATTTGAGAAGATACCTTAAAAAGAAAGGAAAATTCAAAAGTCGGAAAACCCTGAAAAATCAAGCGTTTGAGAAGAAATACAAGATTTAAATGGAGATATAAAAAGATGATTAAAGTACTTTTTATCTGCCACGGCAACATCTGCCGTAGCACCATGGCTCAATATGTCATGCAATATTTAGTGGACAAGCGGGGCTTATCCGACTGTTTTTATATTGATTCTGCTGCCACCAGCAGAGAGGAGATTGGAAATGGGGTGCATCATGGAACCCGTGCGAAGTTGCGTGAGGTGGGAATCCCATGCGGAGATCATCGGGCACGACAGATGACACGTGGAGATTATGAGGAATATGATTATCTGATCGGCATGGATACCTGGAATATTCGCAATATGAACCGGATCGTTGGAGCGGATCCAGATCATAAGATCCATAAGCTGCTGGAGTATACGAACCGGGGTGGAGATATTGCGGATCCGTGGTATACCGGTAATTTTGATGAGACATATCGGGATGTGTCAGAGGGTTGCGAAGGGCTGCTTGCACATATCCTGAAGGAGGACATGGATTGAAACTGATACATTGTGCGGATCTGCATCTGGGTTCCAGAATGGAATCCGGACTGCCGCCTGCGAAGGCGCAGGAGAGGCGTATGGAACTGCTGCATACATTTGTGAATATGGTGGAACGTGCTTCCAGCGAAGGCGTGGAAGCTATGTTGCTTTGCGGAGATCTGTTTGATACGGAACAGGTGTCTGTCCGGACAAAGAGTGTGGTGAGAAATACGATCGAGGCACACCCGGAGATCATGTTTTATTATTTGCAAGGAAATCATGATCGGATGGAGCGGACATCCACAGAAAGGATACAAAATCTCCGCACATTTAATGACGGATGGACTACTTATGAGCGAGGAGACATTACCATTACCGGTATGGAATTATCAGGAGAATGGGATCCGACATGGGCTGATCAGCTGCAGGAGGAGCTTTCTGATTATCCAGGCAAGCTACATGTCGTAATGCTTCATGGAATGGTCAGTGAATATGGTCAGGGAGAAGAAGGAATCGCACTTCGGGATCTGCGTGGACGGGGCATTGATTATCTGGCACTTGGGCATGTGCATTCTTTCCGACAGGAAAAGCTGGATGAACAGGGAATCTGGTGTTACAGTGGATGTCTGGAAGGCAGAGGGTTTGACGAGTGCGGAACGAAGGGTTATGTGATGCTGGAGACGGTGGCTCAGCATCTGGTGTCCACATTTGTGCCGGTGGCAAAGCGGACGCTGCGTGAGGTGATGATTGAAGTCGCAGAGACATATACAGAGCAGGAAATCATGGCTCAGATACAAGGGCAGTTAACAGAGATTCCGTCGCAGGATCTGATAAAAATACTTCTGAAGGGGCAGGTAAGTCCGGAGTGTGATCTTGATTTGCTGTGGATGAAGCGGAAGCTGGAGTCCGATTACTATTTTCTGAAGATCAAGGATCAGACAAAGGTCGCAGTGCGAGCAGAGGATTATCAGTATGACCGGTCTTTGAAGGGTGAGTTTGTGAGGTTAGTTCAGGAGACAGATCTTTCAGAGGAAGATCAAAGCGAGATATTGAAGCTTGGGATACAGGCACTGAAGGGAGAGGCATAGCATGCAGATCAGACGGATACAGATTGCGGATTTTGGAAAACTGCATGATATGGAACTGGATTTTTCTGAAGGGTTTCAGATGATCACCGGCGAAAATGGCTGGGGGAAATCCACCATGGCGGCATTTATCAAAGCGATGCTTTATGGCATGGAAGCAACCACCAGACGTTCTCTTCTGGAAAATGAGAGACGCCATTATCAGCCCTGGCAGGGTGGAGCTTATGGTGGAAGTATGGAATTTAAAGCTGGTGGAAAGACTTATCGTGCAGAGCGCACCTTTGGCAGCAAAGAAAAGGATGATACTTTTGCACTGTATGATCTGAGCACTGGACTTCTGAGCACTGATTATTCGGAGCGGCTGGGAGAAGAATTATTTCATATTGACCGTGGAGCCTGGGAACGGAGCTGCTATCTTGGGCAGCGGAAGCTGGAAGTGCTGGTAAACGACAGTCTGCATGCAAGGCTCAGTCATGCAGAAGAGGATGCAGGCGATATTGAAAATTATGAGCGGGCAGCAGCGTCTCTGGAAGAGCGCATGAAGTTTCTGAAGAAGACGGGCAATCGAGGGGAGATTGCAAAGCTTCAGGAGGACCGAAGGCAGGTCAGAGAACAGATGGAGGCTTATGAGATTCAACAGGAAAAGCTCTGGAAGGCGCAGCAGGAATTGTTGGAGAAGAGATTGAAGGAGCAGGAGGAGAAGCTTCAGGAAGCTAACGTGCGTCTGGCGGGATATGAGGAGCTTCCAATGAAAGAGCAGGAGCTTGATCGGCTGCGGGAGCAGATTTTCCGGTTTCAGGCTGCCCAGGAACGGGAGCAGACAGCGAAGCAGCAATATATGCAAGCCCAGAAGCAGGAAGAGAGACGAAAAGCGGAATTGGAAGAGGTTCGTGAGTGTGCACAGGAGCAGAAATACAGCGACAGAAAATGGATGCTGACAGGTGTGACTGGTCTGATCGTGATGTTGACGGGTATTGTGTTGATGGTATGTTGCTTTTCAGACAACATATTCATGACAGCACTGCTTGGCATTTTGATACTGCTCGGTCTTGTCTCGACAATCACCTCATTTCTCCAGTTATTCAGAAATCAGCGTTCCTGTCATCTTGCAAAAGAGATCTACAACCAACATGTGGCAGAACTGCAGCAGTATCAGAAGCAGAGCAAGCAGTTGAAAAAGCAGTGGGATGAGGCAGAAGCAGAGAGAAAAGAACAGGAGCAGGATCCGATTCTGCAAAAGCTTCGGAAAGCAACGGGCTATGGCATGGAGCAGCTACCAGACGGAGAGATGCTGGAGCAGTGCTGGCAGCGGGAACGGGAGCGGAGCAGGGAGTTTCAGAATCTACGTCAGAGCTGTGAGAATCATCGAAAAGAGGTACGGAAGTGTCAGCAGGAACTGGATTCCTATGAACAGCAGGGAAAACATGTGGGACAGACGGAGGTTCGTCTGGAACTGGAAGAAAAACTGACGGATTTATCAGAGCAGATTCAGGAGCTGGAGCAAAAATATGAACTGTTATCCCGAACGCTGGAACTTCTGAAGACAGCCAGAGATCGATTCCTGGGAAGATATCTGACCACACTGAAGGAAAAAACAGCGGAGTATCTTGCTATTCTGGAACCGGCATGGAAGGACAGTATTGAGATGGATGTGAATCTGAAGCTTCGGATCCGTCAGCAGGGACTCCTGCGTGATCCGGAATATTTCAGCACTGGCTGGCAGGACCTGTTTCGGCTGGCGCAACGGTTTGCGCTGATGGATGCGTTGTGCGAAGGAGAATCATCGGTGGCGGTCCTGGATGATCCCTTTGTGAATCTGGATGAAGAGAAGCGGGCGCGGACACTGGAATTATTGAATCAAATAGGAAAACAGCGGCAGATCATTTATTTTACCTGCCGCCATTAAGATCAGGGAACATCATTCGTTTTTGCTTGTGAACAGCGGATGATGTTTTCTTGCGTAAAGATATGTAATTGTGTGGATCAATGTGGTCAGGATCCAAGAGGTGGCATAGCAAAGGTACAATACCTGCTGGGTCGGGAACCAGGTAAATATGGTGGCAAGCCAGATGATCCGGTACAGACAGGCACCGGAGACAGCCACCAGCATGGGTGTGATCGCGTATCCAAGGCCGCGCATAACACCCATGACCACTTCCATGATACCGCATAGAAAATACGGCATGGCGATCCAGAACATTCGGATCTGTCCGGCAGAGATCACAGCTGGATCTGTGGAGTAGATGGATAGAAGCTGTCTGGAAAACAGATTGGCAGTACCACCCATAAGGATACCGGTTACAGTGACAAGTCCTAAGCAGGAGAAAAGGATCTTATTGATCCGTTCAGGTTTTCCGGCACCGTTATTCTGGCTTACGAAGCTGACCGTTGCCTGATGAACTCCATTCATGGAAATATATACAAAATTTTCGATACTGGCAGAAGCACTGCTGCCGGCCATGACTACTGAACCAAAGGAGTTGATGGAGGACTGGATCAGCACATTGGAGAAGGAAAACATACCACTCTGGATTCCGGCTGGCAGACCGATCCGCAGCATGCGGATCAACTGATCTTTCTGAATATACAGCTTTCGGATGTTCAGGTGACAGGGGCCATCTGTCCGGCATAGACAATTCAGGATCAGAACGGCACTTAAGGTCTCTGACAGGATCGTTGCCAGAGCAACACCGGCCACATCCATGTGAAGCACGATCACAAAGATCAGGTTCAGGACTATATTTAGCACTCCTGCAGCAGACAGAAAATAAAGCGGCCGCTTGGTATCGCCCATGGCACGCAGGATTGCACTGCCGAAATTATATGCCATGTTGGAAGGCATACCAATAAAAATGATCATTAAATATAGAGAAGCTTTATCAATGACATCTGCAGGAGTCCCCATCCATTGGAGCATTGGCCGGCCAAATAAAAATCCCAATAGAATCATGGCAGATCCAGATAAAATACTGACACTGACGGCTGTGTGGATGCCGTCTTTCGTTCCCTGATCGTCCTGGTTTCCAAGGGTTCGTGCCACATTTACATTGGCTCCGATGGAAAATCCGATAAATAATGTGGTCAGCAGGCTTAAAAGCTCAGTAGTGGAACCTACAGCTGCCAGGGAAGTACTTCCGGCAAAACGGCCAACCACGATCACATCCGCAGCATTGAACAGAAGCTGCAGACAGCTTGACAGCATCAAAGGCAAACTAAATGCAATGACCTTTTGTAAGACCGGGCCATTGCACATATCCATTTTACAGGATTCTTTTGACATCATTGTCCCCTCCATTTTCTGCGATATTCTCTTGCAGTGATTCCTTCTGCTTTTTGAAATACTTTATTGAAATAGCTGTTGTCTTCGATTCCGCAGGCTCGGGCGATCGCTTCAATCTGCTGATCGCTGAAACGTAATAGTTCTTTGGCTTTCGTGATCCGTTGGGAATTGACATAACTTCCAACGGTGATTCCGAAGGCTTTTTTGAATTCCCGCGACATATGGTATTTGCTGATATAGAACTGGTTTGCCAGTTCATCAAGGGATATTTTTTCAGTAAAATGCTCATCCAGAAATCCACGGATCTCCAGAAGCTTAGAGGCAAGATTATCCTCTTTTTTGACAGGAATTTCAGTCTGCCAGGTCAGAATCTCTGTAACCAGACGGTGCAGCAGTTCATTTTCCAGAAGTTCCCGGTTACCGGCACGATTTTTTTCCAGGATCAGTATCTGCTCCAGGATGGACTGAAAATCGGAAGGGCTGTCCGGATGAAAGACAGAAGCCTTCTGGTGACGGGTAAAATAAGCATGATATCCGGACATTGCAGTTCCGTAAAAATGTACCCACAGGAGAGTCCAGGGATCGTCCTCGCTGCTTTCGTGAGCATAAGGTTCCTGACAATCCAGAAAGATATGATCGCCAGGACCGATTTCCCAGAGGTTCTTTCCGATAGTGACTGTTCCGCGGCCGGACAATACAATAAAGAAAAGATAGGATTCCAGATGAGACCGACGGCTGATATGACGGTCCCGGCTCTTGAGCCGTCCAGTTTCCTGAATATACAGAAGATTCTGACGGGCAAATGAGCTTGGCGTATGGATATAGCGACAGATCTGATCATTTTGTAAAATTACTGCCATGAACATACCTCCAGGAGTAAAATATATAGGAGCAATATAATACTATTTTTTCGCAAGGATTTACATAGATTTCTTATATTTTCTATCTTATAATATAGTCCGGTTTTTGTAAAGTAAATACAAGTTATTACTATTTTTTAGGAGGAATATATGAGTAAAAAAGCATTGATCACAGGTATCACCGGACAGGATGGTTCTTTCCTTGCAGAGTTTCTGCTGGGAAAAGGGTATGAGGTACACGGCATTACCCGCCGTTCTTCTCTGGCAAACACCGGAAGAATCGACCATCTGTTGGAGAAACATGCAGTGACTCTTCATGATGGAGATCTGTCTGATTCATCCAGTCTGATCCGTATTATCGGAGAGGTACAGCCAGATGAGATCTACAACCTGGCTGCACAGAGTCATGTACAGGTAAGCTTCGATGTACCGGAGTATTCAGGAGATGTAGACGCACTTGGCGTCTTAAGAATCCTGGAGGCTGTCAGAATCACCGGTCTTACCAAGAAAACGAAGATCTATCAGGCATCCACTTCTGAGCTTTACGGAAAAGTTGAGGAGGTTCCGCAGCGTGAGACCACTCCGTTCCATCCGTACAGCCCGTATGCAGTAGCAAAACAGTATGGCTTCTGGATCGTGAAGGAATACAGAGAAGCATATGGTATGTTTGCTGTAAACGGAATCCTGTTCAATCATGAGTCTGAGCGTCGTGGAGAGAATTTTGTAACCAGAAAGATCACTCTGGCAGCAGGAAGAATCGCTTGTGGTATTCAGGATCACCTGGAGCTTGGAAATATGGATTCTTTAAGAGACTGGGGATATGCCAAGGATTATGTAGAGTGTATGTGGCTGATGCTGCAGCATGAGACTCCGGAAGATTTTGTTATCGCAACCGGAGAGCAGCATACGGTACGTGATTTCACTGAGCGCGCATTCAAAGCAGTTGGCATCGACCTTCGTTGGGAAGGAACCGGCATTGATGAGAAGGGTTATGATGTGAAGACCGGAAAGATGCTGGTATGCGTCAACAAAGCATGGTTCCGTCCGACCGACGTGGATAATCTGTGGGGAGATCCGACCAAGGCTAAGACGGTTCTTGGATGGAATCCGCAGACCACCACTTACCAGGAACTGGTAGAAATCATGGCAAAACATGACCTGGAGCTGGCAAAGAGAGAAGCAGCATTAAGAAACGTGCAGTAGACAGGAGAGAGAAAATCATGATGAATAAAGATGGAAAGATTTATGTAGCAGGTCACCGGGGAATGGTAGGTTCTGCCATCGTACGTTCTCTGAAGAGAAACGGATACCACAATATTATTACCAGAACCCATAAAGAACTGGACCTGACCCGTCAGGATCAGGTAGAAAAATTCTTCGCAGAGGAGAAGCCGGATTATGTATTTCTGGCTGCTGCAAAAGTAGGTGGAATCGTCGCAAACAGCGAAGCTCTGGCTGACTTTATGTATGACAATATGATCCTTGAGATGAATGTGATCCACGAAGCATGGAAAAATAACTGTAAAAAGCTTCTATTCCTTGGATCCAGCTGTATTTATCCGAGAATGGCTCCGCAGCCGATGAAAGAGAACTGTCTGCTGACTTCTGAACTGGAGAAGACCAATGAGGCTTATGCACTGGCAAAGATCAGTGGTCTGAAATACTGCGAGTTCCTGAACCGTCAGTACGGAACCGATTATATCAGCTGTATGCCGACCAATCTGTACGGACCGAATGATAACTATCATCCGACCCACAGCCATGTACTTCCGGCACTGATCCGTCGTTTTCATGAAGCAAAAGAGCAGGGACTGACCGAGGTTACTTGCTGGGGTACTGGTTCACCGCTTCGTGAGTTCCTGTATGTGGATGATCTGGCAGATGGCTGTGTTTATCTGATGAATAACTACAGTGGAAATGAGACTGTCAACATGGGTACCGGAAAAGAGCTGACCATTAAGGAACTGACGGAACTGGTGGCAAAAGTGGTTGGTTATACAGGAGAGATCAAATGGGATCCGTCCAAGCCGGATGGAACACCGAGAAAGCTTCTGGATGTATCCAAGCTGGAAGGTCTGGGCTTCCATTATAAGACTGAGCTGGAAGAGGGAATCCGTCTGACTTACGAAGATTTCCTTCACAATCCCATGAGAGCAGAGAGATAGGAGCCGGTATGAAACATTATGGAGTGATTATGGCCGGTGGTGGAGGAACCCGTTTCTGGCCGTTGAGCCGTCAGGCAATGCCGAAGCAGATGCTGAATCTAAGCGGCAAAGATCGGATGATCAATGAGACGATCGATCGTCTGGATGGTGTCATCGAGAAAAGTGATATGTTTATCGTGACAAATGAGAAACAGGCAGGAAAGATGTTAGAGTGTGTGGATGGCAGAATTGCGAAAGACCACATTCTGGCAGAGCCGTCTGCAAGAAATACGGCAGCATGCATTGGATATGCCGCTATGGAGATCGTCAAAAAATATGGTGATGGCATCATGTGTATCTTTCCGTCAGATCATTTTGTGAAGAAAGAGGCTGCTTTTAAGGAAATCCTTGGTGAAGCGATCAAGGCAGCAGAGGAGCAGGATAAGCTGATCACCATCGGTATTGCGCCGACCTTCCCATCCACAGGCTATGGATATATTAAATTTGATAAAAAAGAAGATGCCATTGCCCGCAAGGTAGAGGAATTCAAGGAAAAACCGGATCTTGAGACGGCGAAAGCCTATGTAGAGAGCGGCAACTATGCCTGGAACAGTGGAATGTTTGTGTGGAAAGCGTCTACCATCCTGAAGAAGTTTGAACGTCTCCTGCCGGATATTTATGAATGTCTGGTGAAGATCGGGGATGCTATGAATACTCCGGAAGAAGAGAATGTGATACAGGAGATCTATCCGGTGATCCCGAAGATTTCCATTGATTACGGTATTATGGAACGTTCTTCTGACGTCTTGGTGTTATCCGGTGATTTCGGCTGGAACGATGTGGGAAGCTGGGATATGATGAAGGTCATCTACGATGCGGACCAGAATGGAAATATCATTGTAGGAGATCAGGTGAACATTGATACAACAAACACAATTTCTTTTTCTACTGGAAAAATGATCGCGACCATTGGCGTGGATAATCTTGTTGTTGTGGAAACGGAAGATGCTGTCTTAGTATGCAGCAAAGACCGGGTGCAGGATGTGAAGAAAGTAGTAGATACCTTGCAGGAACAGGGCAGAACGGAATTGCTGTAAAGGATATGCAAAAGCGCAAGAGGAGAATAAGCATGGATTATAAAGCAAAATATGAGCAGTGGTGTCAGGATCCTATTTTTGATAAGGAGACGAAGGCCGAACTTTCTGCCATTGCAGGAGATGAAAAAGAGATCGAGGATCGTTTTTACAAAGATCTTTCCTTTGGAACAGGTGGACTTCGCGGCGTGATCGGAGCTGGAACCAACCGGATGAATGTGTATACGGTGACCAAGGCAACGCAGGGTCTGGCTAATTATATTAAAAAACAGGGCGGCGAGGATAAAGGTGTGGCAATCGCATTTGATTCCCGTCACATGTCTGTGGAATTTTCTGAGAAGGCAGCGCTGTGTCTCAATGCCAACGGAATCAAGACCTATCGTTTTGAGACGCTCAGACCGACTCCGGAGCTTTCCTTTGCCTTGAGAGAACTTCATTGTATCGCAGGTATTGTTGTGACTGCCAGTCACAATCCGCCAGAGTATAATGGATACAAGGTATATTGGGAGGATGGCGCACAGATCACAGCACCGAAGGATAAAGAAATCATCGCAGAAGTGAATGCAGTGACTGATTTTGCTTCCATCAAGATGATGGATCGTGCAGAGGCAGAAGAGAAGGGATTGTTCCATGTGATCGGAAAAGAGATTGATGATCGTTACATGGAAGAGCTGAAAAAGCTGGTCTTAAGTCCGGATGTGATCAAAGAGATGGCTGACAGCCTGAAGATTGTCTATACACCGCTCCATGGAACCGGTAATCTTCCGGTCCGGCGCGTGCTCAAAGAGCTTGGGTTCACGCAGGTACAGGTGGTTCCTGAGCAGGAACTGCCGGATGGAGATTTTCCAACTGTGTCTTATCCGAACCCGGAAGATCCGAAAGCATTTGCGTTGGCTCTGGAACTGGCAAAGAAGACAGATGCGGATCTGGTTCTGGCAACAGACCCGGATGCAGATCGCCTTGGTATTTATGCAAAAGATTCCAAAACCGGAAATTATATGCCATTTACCGGAAATATGTCTGGTCTTCTGATCGCTGAGTATGAGCTGAGCACCAGAAAAGAGACGGGGCGTCTGCCAAAAGATGGTGCACTGGTGACTACCATCGTATCTTCCAATATGGCAGAAGCAATCGGAAAAGAGTACGGCATTGATGTGATTGAAGTCCTGACCGGATTCAAATACATTGGGGAGCAGATCAAGTTCTTTGAGCAGGATCATTCTCATACCTTCCTCTTTGGATACGAGGAGAGCTACGGTTGTCTGGTAGGAACCCATGCAAGAGATAAGGATGCGGTTGTGGCTGTAATGGCTTTATGTGAGGCTGCGGCTTACTACAAGAAGCAGGGTCTGACATTGTGGGATCAGATGCTGAAGATCTATGAAAAATATGGCTATTACAAGGAAACTCTGGTATCTGTTACCATGAAAGGTGTGGATGGAGCTGAGAAGATCCAGAGCATTCTGAAGCAGATGCGCGAAAATCCGCTGAAACAGATCGGTAACTACAAGGTACTGGCTGTGAGAGATTATGATGCGGACACCAGACTGGATATGGAGACGGGCAAGGTAACTGCCACAGGTCTGCCGAAATCCAATGTACTTTATTATGAACTGGAGCATGATGCATGGTGTTGTGTGCGTCCTTCCGGTACAGAGCCGAAAGTGAAATTCTACATGGGTGTGAAGGAAGAAGGACTTACACAAGCTGAGCATGCTCTGGAAGGCCTTAAAGAAGCCATGACAAAGATTGTACAGTAACACCCATTTCGGAGAAGATATATGAAATGTATTGTGCTGGCGGGAGGAAGCGGGGACCGTTTATGGCCCCTCTCCCGCAAAAATTATCCAAAACAGTTTATTCATATCAAGGAAAACCGCTCCTTGTTTCAGGAGACTATTGCCAGAAATATCCCATTTTGTGAGGAATTTTATATTATTACATCCAATCGGTATGCCAATATCGTAGAAGGACAGCTGCAGGTCTTTCAGGGACTTCGTTATCGATGCTTTTACGAGGAAGAGGGTAAGAAAACTGCCCCTGCGGTAGCTATTGCCTGTCTGTGTGACAACCGTTCAGAGGATTATCTGGTGGTATCCACAGACCATATGATCGAAGGTGGAGATTATAAGGGCGCCATCGCAAAGGGTCGGGAATATATTCCGCAGGGAAAGATCGTGTGTCTTGGCATTCCTGCCTGGCGGTTTGAGCCTGGATATGGATACTTCAGACAGGTGGAAGAACGGACAGAGTTTCGGCACAGCGATATGACAGAAGAGATCCCGACAGGAGAAAAATGGTACTATGATACCGGAATCTTATTGTTTAATGGTGGGGATTTTCTTCATGAACTGTCCAGAAAATCACCGGCTCTCTATGCTCAGATCAGAGAATGTGTGGATCAGCTTGATACCTACGAGAGAAATGTTCTGGTGCCGGGCAGACTTGTGGAAGAACTGGAGCCGGTAAGCATTGGACGGGCAGTGACCAGTGTGTCAGATAAAGTGCTGCTTTTACAGGCAGATTTCAAATGGAGAAGAATCATGACGCTGGAGTCATTGGATCAGTATTATCATGGAGAGGATTCCGGCCGGGTGATCCGTAATGACTGTGAAAATGTGTCAGTGATGAATGAAGCGGCGCATCAGCTGGTGGTTGCCAATGGATTGGAAGATGTGATCATTGTCAACACAGCAGATGCGGTCTATGTGTCCCGAAAGAGCGAAGCGGATCAGATCAAGAGCATTATCCGGGAGAATTACGAGAAGCAGCAGTCTTATTTTGATGAGGGAACAGTCTATTATACCCCTTGGGGCATCAAAGAGACCATACATTACGGGGATTCCTGTAAGGTAAAGAAGATCACGATTTTTCCGGGGAAAGAGCTGTCCAGACATGTGCATAAGCTTCGGACAGAGCATTGGTCTGTGATCAGTGGAGACGCAACCATTCAGCTGGATGAACAGATGGGTGAGTATGGATCAGGTGAAAGTATCTCTGTGCCCATGGGAACACCTCATCAGATCGCCAACCGGGGAACGGAAGATCTCGTAGTCATTGAAGTAAGTGTAGGTGAGCTGGAATATGGTCATGGAAATGATCTGACCCGCCTGGCAGGTCAGTCTATTGTGAAGACGGACTGTGATGAGATCGTTCGCATGGAGCCTGCTTTTAAGGACAATCTCTGGGGAGGTACCCGTCTGAGGGATGTCTACGGCAAGAAATGCGACTATGATATTGTAGCGGAGAGCTGGGAATTGTCCACACATAAAGCCGGTCAGAGTATCGTTGCTACGGGAAAAAATAAAGGTCTTATGCTGGGTGAGTATATCAACCGGTTTGGCAGAGGTATATTAGGCTGGAAATGTGATCCTTATGAGCGATTTCCGCTTCTGATCAAGTTTATTGATTCCAGAGAAAGTCTTTCTATTCAGGTGCATCCTGGGGATGATTATGCACTGCAGAAGGAAGACGAATATGGGAAAAATGAACTGTGGTATGTGGTGGATTGTGAACCAGAGTCTTATCTGTATTGCGGATTTTCCAGAGACACAGATGAGGCAGAGGTGCGCCGCCGGATCGAGGATGGTACACTGACGGAGATCCTGAATAAGATTCCTGTAAAAAAGGGAGACAGTTATTTTATTGAAAATGGAACGGTTCATGCCATTGGACCAGGTGTACTGATCTGTGAAATCCAGCAGAGTTCTAATGTGACATACCGTCTGTATGATTACCAGAGACGCGACAAATACGGAGAACTGCGGGAACTGCATATTGACAAAGCCATGGAGGTGACAAATTTCCATGAGAAAGATATGGAAGCTGCCAAGACCATGGAATGCAAATACTTTTCGATTGAGAAAAGCGTGTTTGATGGAGAGGTTTCCTTTAATCTGGATGACTCCAGCTTCCGTGCCTTTGTGGTACTGGAGGGAAGCGGTCAGGTATCCTGTGGAGAGGAGTCATTAGCCTACCGTCCGGCGGACTGCTTTTTTGTTCCTGCAGGCAAGAAAACCGTTGTTTTTCATGGTTGCGGAACGGTATTGAAGGTTCAGGTCTAACAGGTTCTTAAGATTTATTTAAGATGACTGCAGATGATTGACACTGCTGGAACAGATTGTATATAATTCAGAAAGGAGGAGCTTTTGTGAGCTTCTCCTTTATATACATTAGATGAACAGGATATAAGTGCAGTGGTATTTTCAAGTATTGATTTTTTATTTAAATTTTTACCGATTTTTTTTGTAATCTTTATGTTCTGTCCAAAGGCATGGAAGAATATGTGCCTGTTTGCGGGCAGTCTTTTGTTCTATTTGTATGGGGTGAAGGATACGCCATGGTATCTCGCCCTGTTTTTAGTTTCCATAATTGTGAATTACAGGATGAGTTTCTGGATCGACGGCAGTTTGGAGCCGGTACAGAAAAAGCGAAGACTGGTGGCGGGAGTGATTTTTAATCTGTCTATTCTGGCCGTATTTAAATATACGCATAGATTACCGCTGGGAATCAGTTTTTATACCTTTCAGGCGGTTGGATGGCTGATCGATGTATATCGGGAAGGTCGGATGCAGGATGCGAATTTTGTGAAATTCGGAACCTTTATGACTCTGTTTCCTCATGTGATTTCAGGTCCGATTCTGCGTTGGAAGGATACCAGCAGGGATTTATCCCGGCAAAACAGAGGGCTGGGTGCATTGGAAAATGGTCTGCGGGAGTTGACCATCGGACTTGGCATGAAAGTTCTGCTGGCTAATCAGATGGCAGATTTATGGGAAAAGATCCGGGCAGTGGGCTATGAAAGTATCTCTACACCATTGGCATGGCTTGGTATTGTGGCATTCAGCTTCGAGATTTACTTTGATTTTTATGGTTATTCATTGATGGCAATTGGTCTTGGCGAAATGTTCGGATTTCATCTGCCGAAGAATTTTCAATATCCGTATATGGCGACTTCCATGACAGATTTCTGGCGTCGCTGGCATATGACGCTGGGAAGCTGGTTCAGAGATTATGTGTATATCCCACTGGGAGGCAGTCGTTGCAGCAAAGGGAAAATGATCCGGAATCTGCTGGTAGTGTGGCTGCTTACCGGATTGTGGCATGGTGCAGGCTGGAACTTTCTTTTGTGGGGATTCCTGTTATTTGTTCTGGTCGCAGTGGAAAAAATGTGTTTACTAAAAGTATTCCGACGTGTTCCGATTCTGGGACATGTATATATGATTCTGGCCATCCCTCTGTCATGGCTGATATTTGCCATCTCTGATCCAGGACAGATCTGGATCTATGTGCAGCGGCTGTTTCCATTTTTGGCAGCGGCGGGAAGATTTTCCTGGTTTGCCGGTGATTATCTGAAATACGGCAAAATGTATCTGATCACACTGCTGGCAGGAATGATTCTGATCACACCACTTCCGCGAAAGCTTTACGAGCGGTACAAAGGCAGCATGTGGTCGGCACTGGTACTGATCCTGATCTTCTGGTTCAGTGTGTACTGCATCTGGATCGGACAGGATGATCCGTTTATGTACTTCGCCTTCTGATATTATGCATAGTGAAATAGCAATTTCAAAAAAGGACAGACAACATGAAACAACGAAACTGGTATACGATCTTTTTACTTTCTACCTGTATTGTGACAGGTATGATCTATATAGCGGGAGTATATGCGCCGGACAGCATGAAGATCGCACGGGCGGCACTGCAGTATGTGTTTAATCCTTCTGAAGGAAGCTTTTCTGAGGGGAGCTTCTGGACGGATGGAGTGGAAGAAGAGATGCAGTCGACAGATGATGCGGCGGCTGATGATCTGAATTCGACAGATGCAGATAGTTCCGATGGGACTGCTTCAGATAATACGGATACAGTCACGTCAGATCAGAAGCTCACAGAGCAGCCACAGAGGGAGCTGCCACAGATTCCGGATGATTTTACAGGTGCTCTTTTTATCGGAGATTCCCGGACAGTGGGACTGTCTGAATATGGAAAGCTTGGAAATGCAGATGTATTTGCAGACACAGGGATGAGTGTCTACAATGTGACGAAAAAAGCTTTGCCTGCGCCAGATGGTGAAAAACATACACTTGATGAGCGACTGCAGGAAAAGAACTATCAGATAATCCTTCTGATGCTGGGTATCAATGAGCTTGGCTATGACAGAGATGTGTCTTATAAGAGATACGCAGAACTGGTAGAGCACATCCGGGAGATCCAGCCGGATGCATGGATCGTGTTGGAAGCGAATCTTCATGTGACGCAGGCACAGTCGGAAAAAGATGACATTTTTAATAATGAAAATATCAATCAGGTGAATGAAAATATTCGTCAGCTTGCACAGGAAAATGGTCTGGGGTATCTGGATGTGAATGTGTTGTTTGATGACGAAAATGGATGCCTTAAGGCTGATTATTCTGCAGATGGAGCACATGTCCTTGGTTCTTATTATGATGACTGGTCTGCGTGGATCTTACAGGAATTACAGTCCGGCGATGCCAATAATAGGTAGTCAGACATTTGCAAACATTTGTAAAATCCTCCGTGATGGGGTATTCTATATAGGAATCTACGATAACGGAGGACTTAAAATTGCAGGATTTTGATACAGAGGAATCTGCAAGGCAGCAATTAAGAGCGCAGAGACGGGCAAAACTGCGGGAAAAGAGAAGACGGGAACGAAGAAGAAAACAGATCCTGGTATTGAGCTGTATGGGGCTGGGAGTGATAATTCTTCTGACAGCGGGCGGCAGACTGATCGCAGGAAAGAAGAAAGCAGCTGATACAGCACAGAATACGCAGCACGAAACCATAGAGGAACAGAACACAGTTCTGACAGAGGTAACAGCGAATATAGATTCAGATGCCACGGAACAGGGGGAAGATGCGGTGAAAACCGCATCGGAAGGTTCAGACACATCTGATGAATCGGACGCAGATATGACAGCAGGCACAGCTTCGGCAGATATTCCATTTGCAGCAGGCTATGAATTTTCAACTACGGATTCCACATCAGGAACCAATGGGGAAGTACAGAGCACCTATGCATTGCTGGTGGATCTGGATGATAATACAATTGTCACTCAGCGAAATGCCAGGGATCGGATCAATCCGGCATCTATGACCAAGATTATGACAGTTCTGGTAGCAGCAGAGCATGTGACAGATCTGGAGGATACATTTACCATTACCCGTGAGATTACAGACTTCAGTTATTCCAATGACTGCAGTGCAGTTGGGTTTGGTGAAAATGAGGTTGTCACAGTAAAAGATCTGCTCTATGGAACAATCCTTCCCTCAGGCGGAGATGCAGCAGCCGGTCTTGCCTGTTATGTGGCCGGTTCTATGGATAGCTTTGTGGACATGATGAACCAGAAGCTGAGGGATCTGGGCCTGTCAGACAGTGCACATTTTACCAACTGTGTAGGTCTGTATAATGAAAATCATTATTGCAGTATCTATGATATGGCAGTGATCCTGAAAGCGGCGATGGAAAATGAATTGTGCAGGGAAGTCATGTCGGCACATACTTATACAACATCTCCTACGGAACAGCACCCGGAGGGAATCCAGATATCCAACTGGTTCCTGCGGCGGATCGAAGATAAAGAGACGAACGGAGAAGTGGTCTGTGCCAAGACCGGCTATGTAGTGCAGTCTGGAAACTGTGCTGCCAGTTATGAAGTGACCAACAGCGGAAAACATTATATCTGCGTGACCGCAAATGCACATAGCGGATGGCGGTGCATCTACGATCATGTGGAGATCTATAAAACTTATACGGAATAAAATATTGTCATTTAAAAATTTTATTCCAGATGGCATGTGCTACTTCTTCTTTGCTCATCAGTGGAAGTTCCTGGATATCATTTTTGGTGATCAAAGTCACCACGTTGGTATCGGTTCCAAATCCGGCACCGGCGGTCTTCAGGTTATTGGCAACGATCATATCTACATTTTTCTTGATAAGTTTTGCCTGGGAATTTTCCAGCAGATGTTCCGTTTCCATGGAAAAACCGCATAAAAACTGACCAGATTTTTTATGCTCACCAAGATATTTGAGAATATCCTGAGTGCGGGTCAGAGGGATGGACATGTCTCCATCCTTTTTTTTGACTTTCTCAGTGCTGACCTTGGAGGGCGCATAATCGGCAACAGCTGCAGCCTTTACGATTGCATCCTGCTCTGGTGCAAGGGAAGTGACTGCATTGTACATATCCTGTGCAGAGGTGACGGACACGACGTTTACAAAAGGTGGTGGAGTCAGAGAGACAGGTCCGCTGACCAGAGTCACTTCAGCACCTCGCTGCATGGCAGCTTCTGCCAGGGCATATCCCATTTTGCCGGTGGAATGATTGGAGATAAAGCGCACCGGATCAATGGCTTCCTGAGTAGGACCGGCGGTGACCAGTACTTTTTTGCCGGTCAGATCTTTTTCGTAAGCCAGTTCCCTTAAGATATAGGAAAGCAGTACTTCCGGCTCCGGCATTTTTCCGGCTCCAGTGTCTCCGCAGGCCAGGTGGCCGCAGGCAGGATCAATGATCTGCCAGTGATAGTGGGCCAGTGTTTTTAAGTTATCCTGCACAATTGGATTTTCATACATGCCTGTATTCATGGCCGGAGAGATGAGCTTTGGGCATTTACAGGCGAGAATGGTAGTGGTCAGCATATCGTCAGCGATGCCGTGTGCCAGCTTGCCGATCACATTGGCCGAAGCCGGTGCCACCAGTACAAGGTCTGCTTTCTTTGCCACAGAAATATGCTCCACCTCAAAGGTGAAATTCCGGTCAAAGGTGTCCACCAGACATTTATTTCCGGTGAGGGTTTCAAAGGTGACTGGAGTGATAAACTGAGTAGCATTTTGGGTCATGATGACCTGTACATCGCAGTGTAGTTTTTTCAACGCACTTGCGAGATTTGCAATTTTATATGCGGCGATACTTCCGGTAACGCCTAATACAACACATTTATTTTTTAACATAGATTCCTCCTGGACGGTTTAGACAGTCATTTGTAAAATTGCGCTTGTAGGGTTTTGCGCTGCTTTGCAACTCCTAAGATTTTTCGAATATTTATGAGTAAGCTCATGTAGTTTCACACTAAATATTGGCATAAAGAGGTAGAAAAGTAAAGGAAAAGATGATAAAGTATAAATATTCCTGCGTGCAGGAACGGAATCGCAAAACATGGAGGAATCAATAAAAGATGATTTTAGCAGTAGATATTGGAAATACAAATATTGTGGTGGGATGCATCAAAGGTGAGAAAATCTGCTTCGTGGAGCGGATGTCCACGGAAGCCACCAGAACCGAGCTGGAATATGCGATCAGTTTTAAAAATGTACTGGAAATGTATGACATTTCCATTGAGCAGCTGGACGGAGGAATTATTTCTTCGGTTGTGCCGCCAGTGACAAATATTGTGAAACGGTCTGTGGAGAAGATTCTGAATACGGAAGTCATGTTGATCGGTCCTGGTGTGAAGACGGGGCTGAATATTCTGATGGATGATCCAAGACAGGTGGGAAGTGACCGGATCGTCAATGCAGTAGCGGTAGTCCATGAGTATCCGGTGCCTGCGGCCATCATTGATATGGGAACGGCAACGACCATCTGTGTGGTGGATGAGAAGAAGAACTATATTGGCGGAGCAATCATTCCGGGGATGCGGATCGCAGCAGATACACTGACTGCCCGCACGGCGCAGCTTCCAAAGATCAGTCTGGAACCGCCTGCAAAGCTGATTGGAAAAAATACGGTTGACTGTATGAAGAGCGGTGTCTTCTATGGAAATGTGGCGTTGATCGATGGAATGCTGGATCGAATAGAAGAAGAGATGGGACAGAAGCTTCAGGTGATCGCTACTGGCGGACTGGCGAAAGCTCTGATTCCGTATTGCAGACATGAGATCACATTGGATGATGCATTGCTGCTCAAAGGTCTGAAGATTATTTACGAGAAAAATAAGTAAACAAAAATGCTGTGGAAGACCAGAAAAGAAATTCAGGTCACCACAGCATTTTTAGGTACAAGAGAAAATGATTATTTGATAATGGTTCCGGCTTTTTCTTCCAGGGCAGCTTTTGCGTCGTCCAGGTCAGCGATCACAGTTACGCGGCCCGGCTTTCCGGATACGAAGGAAACAGCAGCAACAACTTTCGGAAGAATGGAAGTCTCAGCAAACTGACCCTCTGCAATGTAGGAGCGGGCTTTGTCTACACTGATCGTATCCAGCGGTTCGCAGTTATCCTTACCATAGTTCAGGTACAGCTTTTTCTCGCCAGTCAGAAGCAGGAGAACATCTGCATCCAGAAGCTCAGCCAGCTTGCCGCTTGCCAGATCTTTCTCAATAACAGCACTGGCACCTTTCAGGCGATTTGCCTGTTTGAGAACAGGGATTCCGCCACCGCCGCAGGCGATGACAACCTGACCGGCATCAGACAGAGCGCGGATACTGTCGATCTCTACGATATCTTCCGGCTTCGGTGCGGATACGATACGACGATAACCGCCATCCACTTTGACCACGTAGTTTCCCTTCTCTTCTTCAGCGTCAGCTTCTTCCTTGGTCATGATACGACCGATGACTTTGACCGGTTTGTAGAAGGAGTCATCGTATGGATTTACAACAACCTGGGTCAGAATGGTAGCAACCGGACGGTTGATGCCACGGTTGAGAAGTTCTTCACGAATGGCGTTCTGCAGGTCATATCCGATATAACCCTGGCTCATGGCAGAGCAGACAGATATGGGTGCGAAGGTGTAATCCGGGTGCTGCTTTCCGAATTCGTTCATAGCAGTATGGATCATACCCACCTGTGGGGCATTACTGTGGGAAATAATAACCTGGCAATCAGCCTCTACAAGATCTGCAATAGCTTTTGCGGCGCCTTTTACTGCGTCCTGCTGCTGGGGAAGGGTAGCACCCAGCGCTTTGTGCCCGAGGGCAACGACAACTTTTTTCTTGCTCATGATGGGTCCTCATTTCTGTAGTGTATAGTGGAGCCTGGAATCTCAGAGATCTGTGGCATTCTCGCTGCGGTGTCCCGCTGCAGAGAGCTTTCTGCAGAAGTACCTATGAATGCGAGCATTCACTGTGCTTCTGTGTCAATCTCATCCGGCTCCAACGGTTACTAACAGTATACGTGTTTATAGACAAAATTGCAAGGATAAGACAATTGTGATATAATAGGCGCATTGGAAAAAGAGAAGGAGATTCTTTCATGAAAAATATTGCAGGACTTTTACAGGAACTGAAGTACACAGTGATAGACGGAAAGCCAGAAGGAGAGATCTCAGAGCTGGTCTATGATTCCAGAAAGGTGACAAAGGACTGTATGTTTGTCTGCATCAAGGGTGCGGCATATGACAGCCATGACCATACAGAGGAGATCGCCCGGGCAGGCGCAAAAGTGATCGTGGCAGAGCGTCCGGTGAAGGTACCGGAAGGCGTGACTTTAGTATTGGTGGAGGACAGCCGTTATGCGCTTTCCATGCTGTCCGCAGCGTATTTTGATCATCCGGCGCAAAAGCTGAAAGTGATCGGAATCACAGGAACCAAGGGAAAGACCACTACTACATTTATGGTAAAAGGAATTCTGGAGCATGCTGGATACAAGGTGGGATTGATCGGAACCATTGAGACCATTATCGGTGATACTCATATTCCGTCCAGCAACACTACGCCGGAATCCTATCTGGTACAGAAATATTTTGCACAGATGGTGGAGGCAGGCTGCCAGATCTGCGTCATGGAAGTATCTTCCCAGGGACTGATGATGCATCGTACTGCCGGTATTCCATTTGAGATCGGCATCTTTACCAATCTGGCGCCGGATCATATCGGGCCCAATGAGCATGCAAGCTTTGAGGAATACGCAGCATGCAAAGGGATGCTGTTCCGCCAGTGCCGTCATGGAATCGCGAATGTGGATGATGAGCATTTTGATATGGTACTGGCAGGTCATACCTGTGATGGATACAAGGTGGGATTGATCGGAACCATTGAGACCATTATCGGTGATACTCATATTCCGTCCAGCAACACTACGCCGGAATCCTATCTGGTACAGAAATATTTTGCACAGATGGTGGAGGCAGGCTGCCAGATCTGCGTCATGGAAGTATCTTCCCAGGGACTGATGATGCATCGTACTGCCGGTATTCCATTTGAGATCGGCATCTTTACCAATCTGGCGCCGGATCATATCGGGCCCAATGAGCATGCAAGCTTTGAGGAATACGCAGCATGCAAAGGGATGCTGTTCCGCCAGTGCCGTCATGGAATCGCGAATGTGGATGATGAGCATTTTGATATGGTACTGGCAGGTCATACCTGTGATCTGGAGACCATCGGATTCTCAGACAGAGCTGATTACCGGGCATCTGACATGGAACTGATCGGAAGACCGGGCTATCTGGGCGTAAAATACCATGTATCCGGAAAGATTGATATGGATGTGGAAATTGATGTGCCGGGACGCTTCAGTGTGTATAACTCACTGGTAGCGATTGCTGTCTGCGAGCATTTTAAGGTGTCTCAGGAGGATTTAAAAGCGGCTCTTAAAGTAGTGAAGACCAAGGGACGTATTGAGATGATCAAAGTATCCGATGATTTCATTCTGATGATCGACTATGCACACAATGCCATGAGCTTAGAGAGCCTGTTGACTACATTAAAAGAATATCATCCAAAGCGGCTGGTATGTGTCTTTGGCTGTGGCGGAAACCGTTCCAAGCTGCGTCGTTATGAGATGGGCGAGGTATCCGGTAATCTGGCGGATCTGACCGTGATCACGTCTGATAACCCACGATTTGAGGAACCGCAGGCGATCATTGATGATATCAAGGTCGGTATGGCAAAAACCAAGGGAAAATATGTGGAGATCTCTGATCGGAAAGAAGCGATCCGTTATGTGATCGAACATGGTCAGAAGGGAGATGTCATCGTGCTGGCAGGAAAAGGCCACGAGGACTACCAGGAGATCAAAGGAGTCAAATATCCCATGGATGAGCGTGTGCTGATCCAGGAGGTATTGAAGGAGATGGCAGAGAAATAGATGGAGTTCGTCAATGTGATCGTGGATATTTCCCATGAGAAGCTGGATCGGATCTTTCAGTATCGGATTCCGGAGGAACTTCAGGGGAAGATCAGCACCGGTATGCAGGTGCTGATTCCCTTTGGCATGGGAAATCGAACCATCAAAGGATATGTGACAGGTGTCACAGATGTGCCGGATTATCCGGTGGAAAAGATCAAGCCGGTCACCGGTCTGGTGGATGGCGCTGTGCCAGCGGAGTCGGAGCTGATCGCATTGGCGGCATGGATGAAGGAGTTCTATGGTTCCACCATGAACCAGGCTCTGAAAACGGTACTTCCGGTAAAACAGGAAGTGAGCAGCAGACAGGAAAAATGTATTGTTCTTGCGATTCCAAGAGAAGAGGCGGAGCAGTTATTAAAAGAAGTGCTCCATAAAAATTTTCGGGCAAAAGCAAGACTGCTGGCAGGACTTCTGGATCATGACGGAAAATTGTCTTCAAAGGAAGCAGCAGATCTCAAAATCACATCTTCTGTCATACAGGGGCTGGAACGAGATGGCGTGGTCCGTCAGATATCCCGGGTGCAGTACCGGAATCCTTTTGCCGGAAAATTTGAACAGACCGGTATACAGCGGACGCTGACAGAAGAGCAGAAGAATGCTGTGGATGGAATCTGGGATGAGTATGCACAGGGCATTCGAAAAACCTATTTGCTGGAAGGTGTTACTGGAAGCGGCAAGACAGAAGTGTATATGGAACTGATCAGCCGGGTGATCGCAGAAGGAAAGCAGGCAATCGTGCTGATTCCGGAGATCGCCCTGACTTTCCAGACAGTCCGGCGTTTTTATGAGCGGTTTGGAGACCGGGTATCGGTCATGCATTCCAGACTGTCGGAGGGAGAACGATATGATCAGTTTCTTCGGGCCAAAGCCGGAGAAATTGATGTGATGATCGGGCCAAGGTCTGCATTGTTTACACCATTTTCACAGATTGGTGTTATGATCATTGATGAAGAGCATGAAGGAGCCTATAAAAGTGAGACAGTTCCCCGGTATGATGCCAGAGAAGTGGCGGCTGTCCGGGCGAAAAAGCATGGGGCTTCTCTTATCTTAGGAAGTGCCACACCGTCCGTGGAGACCAGCAGGAGAGCCAGGGAAGGAAAGTTTGGATGGTATCGACTGACCTCGCGGATCGGGCAGGCAATTTTGCCGGAAGTATCGGTGGTGGATCTAAGAGAGGAGCTTCGGGATGGAAATCGAAGTATTTTCAGCCGGAGACTTCTGTCGGCCATGGATGACAGGCTAAAAAAAAGACAGCAGACCATGTTGTTCTTGAACCGTCGTGGGTTGTCTGGATTTGTGTCCTGCCGTTCCTGCGGAAAATCGATTCGCTGTCCTCATTGTGATGTGACCTTATCTCTTCACAAGGATGGAAGCCTTCGATGTCATTATTGTGGTTATCGGATCCCGATGCCGAAGAATTGCCCTTCCTGCGGATCCCCATATATTTCCGGCTTCCGGGCAGGAACCCAGCAGATCGAGCGGGAGGTGCACAGATTATTTCCTCAGGCGCGAGTGCTGCGGATGGACTATGATACCACCCGTACAAGAGAAAGCTACGAGCAGATCTTAAGTGCTTTTGGAAATGGACAGGCGGACATTTTAGTGGGAACACAGATGATCGTGAAGGGACATGATTTCCCTGATGTTACACTGGTTGGTATTGTAGCGGCAGACATTTCACTGTATGCGTCTGACTATCGGGCTGCAGAGCGGACTTTTCAGCTTCTGACCCAGGCGGTGGGAAGAGCCGGCAGAGGAAGCAAGGCAGGAGAAGCGGTCATACAGACCTATATGCCGGAGCATTACAGCATTCAGACCGCAGCAAAGCAGGATTATGACGCATTTTATGAGCAGGAGATCCTGTACCGGGAATTGATGGGCTACCCACCGGTGGATGAGATGCTTGGTATCTATTTGTCGGGAAAAGATCTGGAAAAATTGGAAAGCTGCGCAGAACAACTGGCAGAATGGATCCGTAATGCCCATGTGGAGGGATTATGTCTGATCGGACCGGCTGATGCGGCTCTCGCCCGGAAAAATGACAGTTACCGCAAGGTTATTTATATGAAACATGAAAAGAAAATTATCTTATTAAAAATAAAAAAACTGCTGGAGCAGCAGATTGCTGGTACAGATAATTGGAACGATATTTTTATCCAGTTTGACTACAATCCATTGCAGGCATATTAGGAGGACATTATGGCAATCAGAAATTTACGTTATGAAGGAGATCCGATTCTCCGTAAAACAAGTAAAGAAGTAAAAGAGATCACACCAAAGATTGTAGAGCTGATCGATGACATGCTGGAGACCATGTATGAGGCTGGCGGTGTCGGACTGGCAGCGCCACAGGTGGGTGTACTGAAAAGAATCGTTGTGATCGATGTGGGAGATGGTCCGTTCGTGTTGATCAATCCACAGATCACAAAGACGGAAGGCTCTCAGACCGGAGACGAAGGATGCTTAAGTGTACCGGGAAAAGCCGGAACCGTGACCAGACCTAACGAAGTGACTGTCCGCTTTACCGGTGAGGATGGCAATACCTATGATCTGGAAGGAACAGAACTGCTGGCGAGAGCCATCTGCCACGAGTGCGACCATCTGGATGGAAAGCTGTATGTGGATCTGGTGGAAGGAGAACTTCACGATACTGTCATGGACGAGGAGGAATAAGCGAATATGAAAATTATTTTCATGGGAACACCGGATTTTGCGGTGGGAACGCTCAGATCCCTGGCAGAAGCCGGTCATGAGATCACATTGGTAGTGAGTCAGCCGGATAAGCCAAAGGGACGTGGACATGCGATGGTTCCCACACCGGTGAAGGCTGTGGCTGAAGAGCTGGGAATTCCGGTATTCCAGCCGGTGAAGATCCGTGAGGCAAAGGATGTGTTGGAGAAGACGGAAGCAGATGTGTGTGTGGTAGCGGCTTTTGGACAGATCATTCCAGCGTCCATTCTTCATATGAAAAAATATGGATGCATCAATGTGCATGCTTCCCTGCTTCCGAAGTACCGCGGAGCAGCACCGATCCAGTGGGCAGTCATCGATGGGGAGAAAGAGTCCGGTGTGACGATCATGCAGATGGATGAAGGACTGGATACCGGCGATATGCTGGCAAAGGCAATCGTACCGCTGGATGAAAAGGAGACGGGAGGAAGTCTCTTTGATAAGTTGAGTGAGGCTGGTGGACGTCTCTGTGTGGAGACTCTTGCAAAGCTGGAAAAGGGCGAAATCACCCCGGAAAAGCAGGGAGAGTCACCGACTGCTTATGCATCCATGCTGGATAAAAAAATGGGAAATATCGACTGGAACAAGAGTGCAGTCGTGATTGAACGTCTGGTCCGTGGACTGAATCCGTGGCCCAGTGCATATACTCATCTTGACGGAAAGACATTGAAAATATGGGCATGTGATGTGCTGCCCCAAAGTGCATCAAAGGGAGAAAGTGGTGAGATACTGGAAGTGACAAAAGATGCCATTCATGTACAGACCGGGGACGGTATCCTGGTGCTTCGCGAGATCCAGCTTGCAGGAAAAGCAAGAATGGATGCAGGTGCATTTTTAAGAGGATACAAAGTAGTTCCGGGAACGGTACTTTCGGCAGAATAGGAGGAAATTATGCCGTTTTTCTATTATTATGACCCTACGTATATTCTGGTACTCATTGGAGCAGTTCTTTCACTGTGGGCGTCTGCAACAGTAAAATCAACTTATAACAAATACTCTCGGGTATACAGTTATTCCGGACTGACCGGAGCGCAGGCAGCTGCACAGATTCTCAGACAGGCAGGTATCTATGATGTGAGGATCGAGCATGTGAGTGGTAATCTGACAGACCATTATGATCCAAAAGCCAGAGTGCTTCGCCTTTCTGACAGTGTCTATGGATCTAATTCCGTAGCTGCCATCGGTGTGGCTGCTCATGAGTGTGGTCATGCAATCCAGGATCAGGAGGACTATGTTCCGCTTCGGTTCCGTTCTGCATTTGTGCCGGTAGCGAATCTGGGAACACAGGTTGCTTTCCCTATCCTTCTTCTGGGTGTATTTCTGGGAAGCTCTCATTTCCTGATCCAGGTGGGGCTGCTGTGCTTCTTCTTTGGTGTACTGTTCCAGCTGATCACTTTGCCGGTAGAGTTTAATGCATCCGGCCGTGCGGTACGGATCTTAAGAGAGACAGGGATGATGTCTGATGATGAATTGTCTAAGACAAAGAAAGTACTGTCAGCGGCAGCTATGACATACGTGGCAGCAGCGGCAGCATCGATCCTGTCCATGTTAAGACTTATTATCCTGTTCGGAGGTAACAGAAGACGTGACTGATCAGGTAAATACAAGAGGGCTTGCGCTGGAATTTCTGCTGGAAGTGGAAAAAGGAGCCTTAAGCCATATGGCACTTCGTGGTATGTTGGAGCGATACCAGTATCTGGATAAGCAGGAACGCGCATTCCTGACCCGCCTTTGTGAAGGAACTCTGGAGCGCAGACTGGAGCTGGATGCCATCATCAACCATTTTTCTAAAGTGCCGGTGAAGAAACAAAAGCCGGTGATCCGTAATCTGCTGAGAATGTCGGTTTATCAGCTGAAATACATGGATCAGGTGCCGGATTCTGCCGTCTGTAACGAGGCAGTGCGTCTGGCGCAGAAAAAAGGCTTCGGAACCTTGAAAGGGTTTGTAAACGGCGTACTCAGAAGCATTGCCAGAGGAATAGAAGAGATTTCTTTTGATGATCTGTCCATCTGTTATTCCACACCTCAGTGGATCGTAGACCAGTGGGTAGAGGAATATGGGAAAGACAAGGCAGTTCGGATGCTGGCGGATCAGTATGCAGAGAAGCCGGTGACCATTCGGATCAATGAGACGAAGACAACAAAGCAGCAGCTGAAGGCGCGTCTGGAATCTGAAGGTGTGACCGTTCAGGAGGTGGACGGCATGGACTGCGCACTGGCAATCTCAGGTTTTGATTATCTGCGGGCACTTTCTTCCTTCAGGGAGGGACTGTTTCATGTGCAGGATGTCAGTTCCATGCAGGTGGCATTGACCGCAGCGCCGAAGGAAGGCGACATCTGCCTGGATGTTTGTGCGGCACCTGGAGGAAAGAGTCTTCATCTGGCAGAACTTCTTCATGGAACCGGACTTGTGGAGGCAAGAGATCTGACGGATTATAAAGTTGAACTGATCCAGGACAATATCGATCGTTCAGAGCTTACGAATATTCGTGCAGTCTGCCATGATGCTACTGTCCTTGATGAATCCTGGATCGGAAAGGCAGACATTGTGCTGGCTGATCTTCCATGTTCCGGCCTTGGAGTATTAAATAAGAAAAATGATCTGAAATACCGGATGACACCGGAACAGCAGCAGGAGCTGGTAGAGCTTCAGCACAGGATCCTGGATACAGTATGGCAGTATGTGAAGCCGGGTGGAAAGCTGATCTACAGTACTTGTACCGTCCACAAAGCGGAAAATGTGGAAACTGTGGATTGGTTTTTGAAAACGCACCCGTTTTTGTTGAAAAAAAAGATAATAATGCTTCCCGGTGTGGATAAGTATGATGGATTCTTCATCGCCGGGATGGAGAGAAAAGAACATGATTGATATAAAATCACTGACTCTTCCAGAACTGCAGGAAGAGATGGAAAAGATCGGAGAGAAGAAGTTTCGTGCAGGACAGATTTATGAGTGGATGCATGTGAAGCTGGTGGACAGTTTTGATGAGATGACCAATCTCTCCAAAGGCTTGCGGGAAAAATTAAAGGAGCAGTATGAACTGATATCATTGGAGCTGGTGGAAGTACAGACATCGAAGATCGATGAGACCAGTAAATTCCTGTTCCGCCTGTCAGATGGAAATGTAATCGAGAGCGTGTTGATGAAATATCACCACGGCAATTCAGTCTGTATTTCCTCGCAGGTAGGCTGCCGTATGGGCTGTCGGTTCTGCGCATCCACGTTGGACGGACTGGAGCGTGGGTTAAAACCATCCGAGATGCTGGATCAGATCTATAAGATCCAGAAGTGGTCCCAGGAGAGGGTGCATAACGTGGTCGTTATGGGAACAGGAGAACCTCTGGACAATTATGATTCTCTGCTTCGGTTTATTCATTTGCTGACCGATGAGGGAGGACTTCATATCAGTCAGCGGAATCTGACGGTATCTACCTGCGGTATTGTTCCGAATATGCGTCGTCTGGCAGATGAGAAGCTTCAGATCACGCTGGCATTATCCCTTCATGCGTCCAGCCAGGAGAAGCGCAAGACGCTGATGCCGGTGGCCTATAAATTTGATCTGAAAGATGTGCTGGATGCCTGCCGGTATTATTTTGAACAGACTGGCCGACGGATCACATTTGAATACAGTCTGGTAGGAGGCGTCAACGACAGCAGCGAGGATGCCAGAGAACTGACGGAGCTGGTCAAAGACCTGAACTGTCATATCAACCTGATCCCGGTCAATCCGATCAAAGAGAGGGATTATGTGCAGTCGGACAGCCGTGCGATCCTCAATTTCAAAAATAAACTTGAAAAATCAGGGATAAATGTTACTATTAGAAGGGAAATGGGCCGGGATATTGACGGCGCATGCGGACAGCTCAGAAAGAGCTATATGGATACTGAAAAAGAGAGGTAAGTGGAAGTGCAGACATCGGTCGCAATGACGGACGTGGGCCGTGTGAGAAAAGTGAATCAGGATTATGTGTATGCTTCCGACACACCGGTCGGAAATCTTCCGAATCTGTACATTGTGGCAGATGGAATGGGAGGTCATAAAGCAGGAGACCTGGCATCTTCCTATGCGGTGCAGACCATTGTGGAGGCTATCAGCCGGAGCGTGGAGACCAGACCGGCGCTGATCCTTCAGAAGGCGATCCGCTACGCCAATTACCGGTTATATGAAAAATCGGAAGAGCGGGAAGAATATCATGGAATGGGAACAACACTGGTAGTGCTGACAGTATATAAAGATGAAGCACTGGCAGCCAATATCGGAGACAGTCGGCTGTATGAGATCTCACAGAAGCAGATACGGCAGATTTCAGAAGATCATTCCTTGGTGGCGGAGCTGGTGCGAAAGGGAGAACTAAGTGCCACAGAAGCCAGAAGACATCCAGATAAAAATATTATTACAAGGGCACTGGGAATCCAGGACGAGGCGCAGATTGATCTGTTTCCGTTTCGTGTGGAGACAGGAAACCGCTATCTGCTCTGTTCTGATGGACTGACCAATATGGTGGAGGATACGGAGCTTTGCAGGTTGATCAGTCAGAAGAAAGATATTTCGGAGATCGGTGCGGAGCTGATCCTCAAAGCGAACAAGAATGGTGGACTGGATAATATTGCAGTTGTATTGGTTGAAATAGATAACAGTGAGGTAGGATTATGATAAAGACGGGAACGATTCTGGGAGACCGCTATGAGATTCTGGAAAAAATAGGAACCGGCGGTATGGCAGAGGTCTTCAAGGGAAAAGATCATAAGCTGAACCGTTACGTTGCAGTCAAAGTACTGAAAGAGGAATTCCGTGACAATGACGGATTTGTAAAGAAATTTAAGGAGGAAGCTCAGGCAGCAGCCGGGCTTGCTCATCCCAATATTGTAAATGTATATGATGTCGGTGATGAGAACGGTATCTATTATATTGTGATGGAGCTGGTGGAAGGGATCACTCTGAAGAATTATATTGAGCGAAAAGGCCGCCTGACCATCAAAGAGGCAACTAGTATTGCAATTCAGGTATCTGCAGGACTGGAGGTTGCCCATAATAATCATATTGTACACAGGGATATCAAACCACAGAACATTATTATTTCCAGAGAAGGAAAAGTAAAGGTAACGGATTTTGGTATTGCCAAGGCAACTACTTCCCAGACCACAACTTCCAGTGCCATGGGTTCTGTGCACTATGCATCTCCGGAGCAGGCAAGAGGCGGATATGTAGATCATAGAAGTGATATTTATTCTCTTGGTATCGTCATGTATGAAATGGTGACAGGCCGTGTTCCGTTTGATGGGGAGACTGCGGTGACTGTGGCAGTGAAGCATCTGCAGGAACAGATGGTTCCGCCCAGCAAGTATTGCCCGGAGATTCCGTACAGTCTGGAGCAGATCATCAAGAAATGCACGGAGAAGAGTCCGGACCGCAGATATCAGGATATCGGGGATCTGATGGCAGATCTGAAACAGTCTCTGGTAGATCCGGATGGTGATTTCGTACAGATGGTAGATCTTGATGAGCAGGCCAAGACCGTGATTATGACAAAAGGAGCCACGTCCAAGGTCAAAGAGTCCCGCAGAGTGAATCTGAGCAAGGATGAGGATGAGGATGAGGATGATGAGGAAGAAGACGAAGACAGCGAAGATGATGAGGATGATGAAGAACTGAGTCCGACCGTTGAACGTGCCATGACGATCGCAGGAGTGGTTCTGGCAGTGATCATTGTGATCATTATGCTTCTGCTGTTCTCAAAAGTGCTTGGAATCGGCAAAAAATCCAATACAGATACCAGCGACAGCCAGCAGACAGAGCAGAGCGCGGACGAAGAAGATGACAGCAGTTCCGCATCCCAGGGGAATACAGTGAACATGCCGAGCCTTCTTGGAAAGACTTATGCAGAGGCAAGAACGGTTCTGGAAGAACTTGGACTGAAGATCGAGCGTGGAGAATCTGAAAAATCCAATCAGTATTCTGCAGGTCAGATCATTGCGCAGAGTGAAGAATCAGGAAACAGCGTGAAGGTAGGTACAACGGTGACAGTAACCTTGGCGGCAGCAGGATCTACTGCTTCTTCAGATGGAACCAGCAGTACAGGAAGCACCACTTCCAGTACAACCACCACGACCACTAACAGCAAAGTGACGGTTCCGTCGGTAGTTGGTAAAGATGAAAATGCAGCGAAGAGTGCGATCACGGCAGCAGGTCTGACGGTTGGTACGGTCAGCGAAGCTTCCAGCGATACAGTAGAATCCGGTCTTGTCATCAGCCAGTCTCCGTCAGCCAATTCCGAGACGGAGAGCGGTGGAAAAGTTAACATTGTGCTGAGCAGCGGACCGAATAAAAAGAAAGTGACCGATGTTATCGGTCATGAATCCAGCAGAGCCCAATCAGAACTGGCGGGGGATGGATTTAAAGTAGAAGTAAAAGAAACATATAGTGATGATATGCGTGCAGGCCTGGTAGTCAGCACCAGTCCGGACAGAGGAACCTATGTGCAGCCGGGAAGCACAGTGACGATCACTGTCAGCAAAGGCCGGGAACAGGTAACGATTCCATCTGTCAGCGTGGGAATGACCTATGAAGAGGCAGTGGAGGCATTGAATGATGCCGGATTCAAAGGAACAGTCAAAGAGGCAACCGAGTACAGTGCATCTGTAGGAAATGGATTTGTGACCAGATACAGTCCAAGCAAGACGGTCGATCCAGACGGAACGGTGACTATCTATGTAAGCCTTGGTACGCAGTCAACCACAGAGTAACAGCTTATGCAGGGAAGAATTGTCAAAGGAATTGCAGGATTCTATTATGTAGATACAGAGGACGGTATCTTTGAGTGCCGCGCCAAAGGAATTTTTCGCAACCAGAAGGTAAAGCCTCTGGTTGGAGATCTGGTGGAGCTGGAAGTATTAAGCCAGGAAGAAAAAGAGGGCAGCGTGATCTCCATTTTGCCAAGAAAAAGTGAACTGATCCGACCGGCAGTGGCCAATGTGGATCAGGCACTGGTGATCTTTGCACTGTCAAGACCGACTCCGAACTTGCCGCTTCTGGATCGCTTTCTGATCATGATGAAACAGAAAGAGATTCCGACGATTATCTGTTTTAATAAAAGCGATATGGTGTCAGAAGAAGAAAGGGAGCATTTTCGGCAGATCTACCGGGATTGTGGAAGTAAGCTTCTGTTTATCAGTGCAAAAAAAGGAGAAGGAACAGACGCGGTCAGAGATTGTTTAAGAGGACATATGACAACTGTGGCAGGTCCCTCTGGTGTGGGAAAATCTACACTGATCAATCATCTGGTGCCGGAAGCAGAGATGGAGACCGGAAAGATCAGCGAAAAAGCGGATCGAGGAAAACATACTACCCGTCACAGCGAACTGTTTCGGCTTGAAAAAGACAGTTACATTCTGGACACTCCGGGCTTCACTGCACTGGAGCCGGAAGCTATGGAGAAAGAAGAACTGCGGTTCTGCTTTCCGGAATTTGATCCCTATGAGGGCAGCTGCAAGTTTCAAGGCTGTATTCATGACAGGGAGCCTGGCTGTGCAGTAAAAGAAGCTGTAGAAGACGGGAAGATCAGTAAAGAACGTTACGAAAGCTACATCAGTTTTTTCAGAGAATTAAAAGATAGAGAAAGACGGAGGTATTCCTGATATGAAGTACTATTTATCACCATCAATTTTATCCGCAGATTTTGCACATCTGGGAGATGATATTGCAGCAACGGAGAAGGGTGGAACCCAGTATCTGCACTACGATGTTATGGATGGCATGTTTGTTCCGAGCATTTCTTTTGGTATGCCGGTTCTGAAGTCTGTCCGTAAGATCACGGATCTGGTTCTGGATGTACATCTGATGATCGAGGATCCAGACCGCTATATTGATGAATTTGTAAAGAGCGGTGCTGATATTATCACGGTTCATTATGAAGCATGTAAGGATGTGGAGAAAACCATCCATATGATCAGAGAGAAAGGTGTAAAAGTAGGTGTTACCATTAAACCAAAGACTCCGCTCAGTGTTCTGGAACCGTTGCTGGATAAGGTAGATATGATACTTCTGATGACGGTAGAACCGGGATTTGGCGGACAGGCATATATTCCTGAATCCACAGATAAGATCCGTGCATTGCGTAAGATGCTGAATGACAGAGGACTGACCACAGATATTGAAGTTGATGGTGGTATCAAAAAGGATAATCTGGAAATGGTTCTGGATGCAGGAGCCAATGTGATCGTGGCAGGAAGTGCCATCTTCAAAGATGACATCGAGAAAAATACCAGAGATTTCATGGAGATTCTTAAGAAGAGGCAGGCATAAATGGATACACTGATTATCAGCGGGGGCAATATCGGGATCGATCTTGCCCTCGGTCTTTTGAAAATAAAAAGATTTGATCATATCATCGGCGTGGATGGTGGATTGAAGTTCTGTTATGACCATAAGATCGTCCCTACACGGATCGTTGGGGATTTTGATACTTTATCCCCGGAAATTCTTACATGGTATAAGAAGAATACACAGATCGAGATCCGGGAATACAATCCGGTAAAAGATGCCACAGACACACAGATCGCTGTGGAGCTGGCACTTTCCCTTGGAAGTGATCATGTTACGATTCTTGGAGGAACAGGAACCAGACTGGATCATGTGCTGGGAAATATTCAGAGCCTGTATCTGGCGCTGAAAAAAGGAGTGGACTGTGAGATCCTGGATGAGCATAATCGCATCCGTCTGATCCAGGGGGAATACCGGATCAAAAAGGCAGAACAATATGGAAAATATGTATCCCTGATTCCATTTACTACTGATGTGAATGGGGTTACGCTGGAGGGACTGAAATATCCAGTGCAGGATCAGCATTTTACCGTACAGGGAAGCGGTGGTTTTGGCGTGTCCAATGAGATCGCTGCTGATGAAGCAAGGATCAGCCTGAAACAGGGCATTTTTATTATGATCGAATCAAAAGATTGATTCTTTTGGGAGGAATACAAGAATGGCTTGGTATGACGAGGCAATATTTTATCACATTTATCCCCTGGGACTTACGGGGGCTCCAAAGGAAAATTCTTATGGGGAACCGGTACATCGGTTAAATACGTTGATCCCATGGATCGAACATATCAGAAACATAGGATGTACAGCTCTGTATATCGGTCCTCTGTGTGAATCCGTGGGTCACGGTTATGAGACGACAGATTATAAGAAGCTGGACAGCCGTCTGGGAACCAATGAAGACCTGAAAGCATTTGTGACAGAATGTCATGCGCAGGGAATCCGTGTGATTTTCGATGGTGTGTTCAATCATACAGGAAGAGATTTTTTCGCATTTAAGGATATTCAGAAGAACCGGGAGCAGTCTCCATACCGTGACTGGTACTGTAATGTGAATTTCTATGGAAATAATGAATATAACGATGGATTTTCCTATGATAACTGGGGCGGCTACAATCTGCTGGTGAAGCTGAATCAGAGAAATCCAGCAGTCAAAGATTATATCTGTGACGTGATCCGCTTCTGGGTCAGTGAGTTTGATATTGATGGGATCCGTTTGGATGCAGCGGACGTACTGGATTTTGATTTTATGAAAGCCCTGCGTCAGACGGCAAATGAGGTGAAGCCGGAGTTCTGGCTCATGGGCGAGGTGATCCATGGGGATTATACCCGTTGGGTAAATGAAGGAACTCTTCATTCTGTGACCAACTATCAATTGCACAAAGCACTGTACTCCGGGCACAACGATCACAACTATTTTGAAATTGCACATACGGTCCGCCGCCTCTACGAGATGGGAGGCAACCGGCCAGATGGACTGAAGCTCTATAATTTTGTGGACAACCACGATGTGGAACGGATCTATACAAAATTGCAGAATAAGGCACAGTTCTTCCCGGTACATGTGTTGTTGTATACCCTGCCGGGGATCCCTTCTATTTATTATGGATCGGAATTTGGCATAGAAGGAAAGAAGGAGCGCTACAGTGACGATTCTCTGCGCCCTGCATTGCAGCTGGCTGATTACAAAAATGCAGCCACGGAAAATCCGTGTACCAGACTGATCACCGCATTGGGGAAGATTCGTCAGCAAACGAAAGCATTAAGTCTGGGCGATTATAAAGAACTTTTGCTGACCAATCGTCAGTATGCATTTTCCAGAGATCTGAATGGAACATCTGTGGTAGTGACGGTCAATAATGATGAGAATCCGGCACAGATCCATGTGGCAGCCGGCAATGGCGGAGCTTATGTGGGAGCACTGAGCGGAATGAAAGTTCCGGTGGAACAGGGGCAGATCAATGTAACCTTACAGCCAAACAGTGGAGAAATCTGGATTCCGGAAGAAGGCAGAGTAGAAGAACCGGAGCACATGCCGATAGAGCCGGTGAAATTCAAAGCAGTTAAAGTTGAGGTAGCGATGCCGGTGACTGAGCCGGAGAATGTACAGACAAAGGAACTAAGGCCGGAGTCGTCCGGGCAGGCAGCGAAGGTGAAAGCACCGGAGCATAAGATCGAAGTTCCGACCAACAAAGCCTACGAAGAGATGACTATCGAGGAACTGCAGCAGGCAATTCTCGATAAAATGGCCAAAAACGGTCCTATCACCGATCAGATGCTCCGGGATGTGATGGAAAATGTGTATCACAATTCCCTGATCAACTGGGTAAAGAGTTTTCGATAGGAAAGAGAAAAGAGAAAAAAGATGCCGCAGGATCCATCAGAAGATGGTCTTGTGGCATCTTAGTGTGTGCCTGACAGTGGACAGGCAGTTATAATATTTAGTCTGGATAGTTCAGACGATCCTCAGTAATATCATAAAGAACTTCATCCAGATATTTGCGGGCAGCATATTTTGCCATAGGCAGGTTCATATCCAGATAGTTTCCGCAGTCTTTTGCGCAGGCACCAGGAATCTCGCCTTCAAAGTCGCGGATGAACTCATACATCTCGATCATCAGATTTACAATGTCGGAGGATTCATAATCTCCAGCCAGGATCAGGTAGAAGCCGGTACGGCATCCCATAGGTCCGAAATATACGACCTTGGACGCATAGACCGGATGATTTCTGAGAAATGTTGCACCCAGATGCTCAATAGCATGAACTTCAGCTGTGTTCAGAACTGGTTCATCGTTGGGGCTGGTCATACGAAGGTCAAATGTGGTTACAACAGAATCGCCCACAGAATCCTTGCGGGATACATAGACTCCCGGGATCAGGCGGATATGGTCAACGGTAAAACTTGCAATTTTCTCCATGATAATACCTCCTAAAGCATGTCTTCCGGTTCATCATAACAAAAACTGAAACGAATAGCAATCTGAAATTTTCTCTTGCGATTTCTGAAAAAAATGGTATAGTAGAAAAGAACGTTATTCCTGAGTGAAAACGCATCATTCATTTATTTATATACAAAGCAAAGAAGAAGAGTGCTGACCGGAGCTGGCGGCAACTGTTCGCGAAAATTTGCCATGTATCTTAAGACTGTCCCACTGACAGTTTCTTTTTGTGTGTTTTTCCCGTTATTACGTTCATACATCCCCAACAGGCAGCAGAAATTTTTTATATTGCTGACCATATTTTATATTCCGAGAGACAGGGGACGTATTGATACGCCGTTTCATCGGAGAAGAAGAGGAGAAAACTTATTATGAACAATCAACACGCAGCACGTACCAAATTTATGGTAGAACTGGCCCTGATGGTAGCCATTATCTTCGTTATGGCATTTACCCCGCTGGGATATTTTCAGACCATGGGACTTTCCATCACATTCCTGACCGTACCGGTAGCTGTAGGAGCCATTATCTTAGGACCAAAGGGCGGAGCGATCTGTGGACTTGCATTTGGAATCACCAGCTTTATGCAGTGTTTTGGAATGGGTGCATTTGGAACGATGCTGTTTTCCATCAACCCGCTGGGAACTGCATTTGTGTGTATCGTACCAAGACTTCTGGAAGGACTGCTCTGTGGTCTGATTTTTCAGGCATTGAAAAAATCTATGAAAAACGGAGCTTATCTGGTGGCAAGTCTTTCCTGCCCGCTTCTGAATACTCTGTTTTTTATGACCAGTCTGGTAGTAGTATTTTATAACACCGAATATATTCAGGGATTTGTATCTGCTCTTGGTGTGAGCAATCCGTTTACCTTTGTTGTAGCCTTCGTGGGCGTTCAGGGATTGATCGAGGCAGTTGTGTGCTTCGTTCTTGCAGGTGCGATCTCAAGAACACTGGGTGCAGCACTGCACAGAGTATAGAGGAGAGAGAACATGGCATTGATTCATGAGATATCGCTCACAGAGATAAAGGGACTGTCCATGGGACACGCACAGGATCAGGAGGCGAAGACCGGTGTGACGGTGCTTCTGTTTGACAAAGACAGAGGAGCAGTGACAGGCTGTGATATAAGCGGTGGAGGCCCGGCTTCCAGAGAGACACCGCTTACCTCGCCGGTGACAGCGGACAATCCGCTGAATGCTATCGTACTGTCTGGCGGATCCGCTTATGGACTGGCAGCATCCGATGGAGTCATGCGTTGTCTGGAAGACCATGGTATTGGATTTGAGACGGGATTTGCGAAGGTTCCGCTGGTATGTCAGTCCTGTATCTTTGATCTGGGACTAGGAAGTGCTACGATCCGCCCGGATGCGAAGATGGGATATGAAGCCTGCCTGCAGGCACTGGAGCATCCAGCCACCGCAATGGGAAATGTGGGAGCTGGAACGGGTGCGACTGTTGGAAAGCTGTGCGGTATGGAACGCGCTTCCAAGACCGGAATCGGATGTTATGCCATGGCATTAGGAGAACTTCAGGTGGCAGCAGTCGTTGTGGTCAATGCCCTGGGAGATATTTTTGATCCTGTAAATGGAACGAAGATTGCAGGCCTTATGAATGAAGACAGAACAGCATTCGGTGACAGCTGCGAGGAACTGTGGAAGCTTGGCTGTCCGCAGAACCTGTTTACAGGAAATACCACCATTGGTGCAGTGATCACCAATGGCCAGTTCAACAAAGCACAGATGAACAAGATCGCATCCATGACAAGAAATGCCTATGCCCGCTGTATTAATCCGGTGGGAACTATGGCAGATGGAGACAGTATCTATGCCGCATCCATCGGTGATGTGAAAGCAGACATCAATGTGACCGGAACACTGGCAGCCCATGTGATGGAGCGGGCCATTGTGAAGGCTGTAGAGAGTGCGCGATGAAAAAGCGGGACTGGAATAAAAGCTGTTTGAAAAAATTCGTGTACAGGTCACAAAATATTATGAAGAATAGAAAGAGAAGCCGGTTCGTTCAGGACCGGCTTCTCTTGATCTGGTGCTCAAATTTTTGAATAACGGTATAGAGGATCAGGGCAATCAGACACAGCACCATGAGGGCGGCGATCAGATAGTTCAGCTTGAAGATCTGGCTGGCGTAGATGATCAGATATCCGAGACCTTCTCTGGCGGCGAGAAATTCTCCGATGATCACACCGACTAGGCAGAGACCGATATTGACTTTGAGAATGCTGATCACGGAAGGCAGGCTGGAAGGGAAGATCACATAGCATAGAGCTTCTCGTTTGCCGCCTCCAAGAGTATGGATGAGCTTGATCTTCTCGCTGTCAGTCTCCCGAAATGCAGTATACATGCTGATAATGCTGCCAAAGACAGCGACAGACATGCCGGCAACAATGATGGTACAAGAGCCGCTTCCAAGCCATACGATCAGAAGCGGTGCCAGTGCAGATTTTGGAAGACTGTTGAGAACTACCAGCCAGGGTTCCAGTATCTCGGAGACAGTTGGAAAGATCCACAGAAGAGTGGCAGTCAGAAAACTGATGCCGATGACAAGCAGAAAACTGACCAATGTCTCATATAAGGTGACTTTTGTGTGGAGAAAGAGGGAGCCATCCCCACTCATGACAGCTAAAGTCTTAAGGATTCCGGAAGGACAGCTGAAGATGAAGGAGTCGATCCAGGACAGACGGGTGCTGATCTCCCAGAGCCCCAGAAAGAGAATACATCCGAGAATCCGTAAGAACAGTACCAGATGATGGTGCTGCCGGTGCTTCTTTAAGAAGGCAGACTGAAGGGGACTTGTTTCATTCATGGTGATTCAGCTCCTTCCATATTTGATTGAAATAACCCTGAAATTCTGGTGCCTGCCGCCGGTTCATAGGAGACAGAGTCTGATCTTCGAAGATGGTCGGAAGATCCAGGTGGATCGTCGCAGGGCGTTTGCTTAAGACCAGCACCCGGTCAGCCATGCTGATGGCTTCAGACAGATCGTGGGTCACAAGAATGGCTGTTTTCTTTTCCTGACGGATGATCTGCCGCACATCATCACAGACTGTCAGACGGGTCTGATAGTCCAGAGCAGAAAATGGTTCATCCAGAAGTAATAGTTCTGGGTCGAGGGCCAGTGTACGGATCAAGGCTGCCCGCTGCCGCATGCCACCGGACAGTTCAGAAGGTCTGGAATTACGAAATGCCCACAGCCCATAAGCCTCCATCAGCTGATCCACATGATGAAGGTACGCAGGAGTCATTTTTTTCTGAATCTCCAGACCGAGCACAATATTCCGGTAGACGGTGCGCCATTCAAAGAGATGATCTTTTTGCAGCATATATCCGATATTGGCGGTGTGAGGAGCCAGAGGCTTCCCTCGAAGAATGATCGTACCTGATTCCGGTTCCATCAATGAGGCCAACAGTGAAAGCAGCGTGGATTTACCACAGCCGCTGGGACCAACAATGGATAGAAATTCCCCTTCTTTTACAGAGAAGGTAATATCTGACAGTGCCGGGGTCTCACCCGACAATGTGTGGTAGGAATACGAGACATGACTGACGGAAAGCAGTGTGTCCATAGAGATACCTCCCTGCCTGATCGATATATGATTATTGTATGGATTTTTGAAAAAATATGTGCTATGATGAGGCGCGAAGATCGGCGAAAGCCATAAGGGACAAGAGAGCCGACAGAAGAAGCAGGAGATGAAAAAGATGGCAAAACAGAAAGAGATCAAGACGAATGCCATGCGTATGCTGGACCGTATGAAGATTCCATACGAGGCGATGACTTATGAGTGCGGTGATTTTATTGATGGGATCCAGATCGCAGACAAGCTGGGGCTGCCCCATGAGAAAGTATACAAGACATTGGTGACGGTGGGAAACAGTAAGAATTATTTTGTGTTTGTGCTTCCAATCGAAGGAGAACTGGATCTGAAAAAAGCAGCCCGTGAGGTGGGAGAGAAATCTCTTGCCATGCTGCATGTGAAGGACATTAACGCGGTGACCGGCTATGTGAGAGGCGGCTGTACGGCAGTGGGTATGAAAAAGCAGTACGTGACCCGTATCGATGCCAGTGCACAGAATCTGCCGACCATGGTGGTCAGTGGCGGACATCTGGGAACTCAGCTGGAATTAAAGCCGGAGGATCTTCGGAAAGCGGCAAATGCAGAATTTGCGGATATTGTGGTGGAATAAAATGGTTGAAAAAGGGGATGCTGCATGTGCAGCAGCCCCTTGTTTTACATATACATAAAATTACTCAAAAGGATCCTCTTCTGGTTCTGCGACATCATCTGCATCCGCAGCATCTTTCGCAGGAGTATGCTTCAGCGCCTCTTTTTTCTCTTCGATATTTGCCTTATGGACAGAGATGGCGGTACACCATTCGCTGACTTCCTCAGCTACAGGAAGACCTGCGGAAAACTGCTTGTAGTACCAGGCACCGATCTTGGCTTCCAGCTCACGGATGGATTTCTCATCGTTCAAAATCTGTGCTTTCAGGCGGGTATCTTCTACCACTTCAGCAGTCTTATCAGCGGCAGCTTTTGCCAGTTCGTTTACTTTTTCAAAAAATTCCATGATTTTAACCCCTTTCCGATATAAAGACAAGTGACCTATGTCTTAAAATAATTATGATTATTGTACTATTTACCAAGAGAAAAGAAAAGTGAAAATCTATGCGAAATCTAAATATTTCCCAGGGTTTACATTTAATTTATGTTGTCGTATCATAATGGCAACTGTTGGTAAGACTGAAAAAAGAGGAGTGTGACGAGATGCAACAGGTGAAGAAACCAAAGAAACCGTTGATTTTCTATTATTGTGTTGTCCTTCTTGTGATGGTGCTGCTAAATACAATCGTAGTTCCGTCATTATTAAAGACACAGATTAAGGAAGTGGATTACGGAACTTTCCTGACCATGTTGAATGACAAAGAAGTGGATACTGCTCAGGTGGAAGATGATGTGATTTATTTCACTGATAAGGCAGAAAAGCAGCAGGCTTATTCCACGGTTGTGTTTAATGATCCGGATCTGGTAGATCGACTCTATAATTCCGGATGTAAATTTGGAAAAATACAGGATGAAAAAGATTCCTGGGTAAGTCAGTTTATTTTGTTTGTCCTGCAGATCGCTGTCTTTGTGGCAATCGGGCAGATGCTGTCCCGGATGCTGATGAAAAAGATGGGTGGCGGCGGTCTTGGAAATGCCATGCAGTTTGGTAAGAGTAATGCCAAGGTTTATGTGGCCAGCGAGACGGGAATCAAATTCCATGATGTGGCTGGTGAGGATGAGGCAAAGGAGCAGCTGCAGGAGATCGTCGATTTCCTCCATAATCCGGGGAAATATCAGGCAATTGGTGCAACTATGCCAAAAGGAGCCCTGCTTGTAGGCCCTCCTGGAACTGGTAAGACATTGTTGGCTAAAGCAGTTGCCGGTGAGGCAGAGGTACCGTTTTTCTCCATTTCCGGTTCGGAATTTGTGGAAATGTTTGTCGGCATGGGAGCTGCCAAGGTTCGTGATCTGTTCAAACAGGCAAATGAAAAAGCACCTTGTATCGTATTTATTGATGAGATCGATACCATTGGTAAGAAGAGAGACAGTGCCGGTGTGGGTGGCAACGATGAACGGGAGCAGACCCTGAACCAGCTTCTGACAGAGATGGATGGATTTGATGGCTCCAAGGGTGTCGTGATCCTGGCAGCAACTAACCGTCCGGAGACTCTGGATCCTGCACTGCTTCGGCCGGGCCGCTTTGACAGACGAATCCCGGTGGAACTGCCGGATCTGGAAGGCCGCGAAGCCATTTTAAAAGTACATGCAAAGAAAGTGAAGCTGGGAGATAACGTAGATTTCCATGCTATCGCAAGAGCCGCTGCAGGTGCGTCTGGTGCAGAGCTGGCAAATATGGTAAATGAGGCAGCTCTCCGTGCAGTCCGAAATGGTCGTACGTATGTGATCCAGGAAGATCTGGAAGAGAGTATCGAAGTAGTTATCGCTGGATATCAGAAGAAAAATGCTGTTCTTTCTGATAAGGAAAAACTGATCGTAGCATACCATGAGACGGGTCATGCGCTGGTGGCAGCCCTGCAGAGTCATTCTGCACCGGTCACCAAGATCACGATCATTCCGAGAACTTCTGGAGCACTTGGCTATACCATGCAGGTGGAGGAACGGGATCAGTATCTGCTCAGCAAAGAAGAACTGGAAAATAAGATTGCAACCTATGCGGGAGGCCGTGCAGCAGAAGAGCTGATCTTCGGTTCTATTACTACGGGTGCTTCCAATGATATTGAGCAGATGACCAAGCTTGCCCGTGCCATGATCACACGTTACGGTATGAGTGATGAGTTCGGTATGATGGCACTGGAGACTGTCAACGGTCAGTATTTAGGCGGAGACACTTCCCTTGCCTGCGCCGCTGAGACCGCAGCAATCGTTGATGAAAAAGCAAAAACGCTTTTGAAGAAAGAATATGAGAAAGCTATGGATCTTCTGAAAAATAATAAGCAGAAGCTCCACGAACTGGCAAAATATCTGTATGAAAAAGAGACCATTACCGGTGATGAATTTATGCAGATTTTGAATGCACAGGAGCCGACGCAGGAATTGTAGTTTGGAAGGTAAAAGTTACGAAAAAATTTAAAAAATGTATGTGAAAATATGGACAGGCAAAAATGATTGTGCTACTGTAAAAGTGTTATTATTCCACTGAGGGAAAGGAAGGAAACACGAATGAAGCTGAAAAAAGCATTGGCGTTGTTATTGGCATTTTGCCTGATAGTACCGTCACCGCTTACCTCACGTGCAGAAGAATCGTCTGCAGAAAAGACAGTTCAGTCTGAGAACTCTGAGGATGTGGCACAGGATGAACAGAAAAATGTTAATGATGCGTCGGACACAACGGGCACAAAAAGTCCAGAAACTGAAAAAACTGATGTGACAGTCAAATCTGAGGCACCTACTGACAACGAAAGTAAAGAAAACGTTGCTGAAGATGCAGCAGAAGATCAGAAAATCTCATCTTCAGACCAGGGACAGAGTACAAATGTTGCAGACACTTCATCTGTTCAGAGTACAGATATTGTAGAGACTTCATCAATAGAGAGAGTATATGCTGCACAGGCTCCAGCTGCTCAGGAAACAGGTGCTGTACAGGTTGGGGATGGGGATGAGTATTACGACACGGTAAAAGAAGCAATCGCCACTTCTGATGAAGTAACGATCACACTGCTGCAGGATCTGAAAGAAGATGTGGTGATTCCGTCTGGAAAGACAGTTACACTCGATCTGAATGGTCATAACATTACCAACGTATCTGATAATACGATCACCAACAAAGGAACTCTGACGGTTAAAAATTCCGGGGATGATAGTAATGGATATGTGGACAATGTGACTCATCAGAAAGCTGCTGTTTATAATGAAGCAGGTGCAACAGCAACTTTGTCTGGTGGTACTTTCAAAAGAAGCCAAGAAGAAGGAAAGTCATTTGATTCGGCATATGGAAACAGTTTTTATACTATTAATAATCGTGGTAATATGTCAATCAATGGATCAGCAGAGGTATGGAATAGGGGTATTTTCTCCAGTTGTATTGAAAATGGTTGGTATACTCCGTCTGAAAATCAAGCAGAAACATACGCAGAGCTTACGATTGATGGTGCAACCATTGGTGGCGGAAAATATGCAGTAAAGAATGATGATTATGGAATTCTTGATATCAAAAATGGTGAATTCAGTGCTGAAGGTGGCGCTGGCATTATCCTAAATTGGAATAATACGACCATTGAAGATGGAAATTTTGCAGTGGATGAATTGCCATGTGCAATTTATAATGGAGCCACACCAGGTCTTGATTATGAGACGGGAACTCTTACAATTACTGGTGGAACCTTCGATCTGAGTAATTGGACTCAGGTTCCGGATAAAGTAATTGTAACTGCATCTAATCCGGGAAAGATTTCTATTTCTGGTGGAACATTTTATAAAAAATTTGATGAATCTTTCTGTGCAGAGGGATACACATTAGTGGATTCCCTAGGTATGGGATATGAGGTAGTCAAAAAGGATCTGCCTGCAGTAGCTCAGATTGGTGACACAACTTACACTTCTCTGGAACGTGCATTGGCTAAGGCAGTGGATGGCGATACCATTACAATACTGCAGAATGTGACTGCTACAGGAAGACTTAATTGTTATATGGACACCTCTTTGACCATTGATCTGAATGGCAAGAAAGTCAAGGCTGCAGATAATGTGACGGATAGTGAAGGAAAAAGTGTTTCTTCTGTAAACATTGTCGGAAAATTAACAATTAAGGATTCTTTAGGCAATGGAGTGTTGGAGAGCGGTTCTTCTCTTCAAGTAGATGGAGAAAATGCAGCGCTTACATTGGAAAGCGGAACCATCAATGTAACAAAGGATTATGGAATTTACGCATTAAATGGCGGATCCGTTGTAGTTAATGGTGGAGCGGTTAATTCCTTTTATGCCGCATTGACAGGAAATAATACGACTGGAAATATGAATTTCACAGTGAATGGTGGAGTACTTACTGCAAACCAGGGACCGGCAATTTATATGCCAGGACAAACAAATCTTACGGTTACCGGTGGTACTTTGAATGGTGGTATTTCCCTTCGTATGGGTACTATAAAGATTTCCGGAGGAACGATCAATGCAGTGACAAAAGACATTGATGAACCGAAGGACAATTATAATTATAGTGGCAATGCATGGCTTCCGGATGCATTGTATGTATTTGGCGGTACCTATACATCAGCTTCTGGAAATGATCTGAATCTTCAGATTACCGGAGGTACATTCAATTGCAGTAACGGACAGGGAAGCGCAGTCGCAATCTATGATCTTGGAAAAGTTGCGCAGAACATGTCTGTAGCAATTTCCGGAAACGCAGGACTCTACACCAGCGCAAGTAACAGAAGTGCATATCAGGTATTGAATCTGAAAGATATCGGAGTGACATCTCCGGAGACTGGATTTGGAACGAATTCAGGAAATGTTTCAAGTAGGCTTTCTGGTGGATATTACAGTACAGATATTGATACATCCTATATTGTAGAAGCTTATGAATGCGTAAAAGGTTCTTATCCGGTGAATGGCAAGACGTATGCATACGCAATCGCAAAAGAAGGTACACTGGCATCTGTAGAGGCAACTCCGGGTAAAGCAGATGCAAAGGTGGCTGATACAATAAAAAAAATGATAAAGTCAAAGCAGAAGATATTGCAAAGAGTGCGACAGTAACCTCTAAAGGATCACAGGCTATGGTAGAGAGCGTAAGTTCCGTTGTAAGCTCTCTTGCTCAGAAGCATGATGAAACAGAAGCGGCTGCAAAAAAAGCATTAGAGAATGCTCATATTACTGTGACCGGTGAGACTATTACAACCGTAGTAGAACCGTACTTCAAGACAGAGGCAAAAGAAATCGCTGGTGACGATGGAAAGAAGATTGTCACACTGGAAATCTCTTTGTACTATCAGGTAAAATCAACGATTGATCCAGACAACATGAATGAGACTAATACGGCAGTAATCGGATCTCCGGTAAAAGTAACTGATGCAGATACTGTTGGAAAAGAGATTGAAATTCAGGTGAAAGTACCGAAAGAATATTTCACTACTGATAAAGATCTTTTTGCAAGACATGAAAAAGAAGATGGATCAGTTTATTATCATAAGGTAACTTTGACACCGGCAGCAGATGGAGAGAACGAGGCCACTCTTACATTTACCAATGATAAAGGATTCAGTCCATTTACATTTGCCTATGTAACAAAAAAAGCTACCGTAGCATATGAAGGTGGTTCTACAGAGAACTATGCACCGGGAGATGTGACTACCAAAGCACTACCGACTGTTTCTAAAGCAGGAGCTACGTTCAAAGGCTGGAGCTTTAGTTGCGGAGCTTCAAGTATTTCGGGTGTATACAGTGGTGCACTGACAGATGATCTTCTCACGAAGCTGGATGCATTGGGAAATAATGGAGCCTATACGATCACAGCAACTGCTCAGTGGGAGGCACAGAGCCAGTCGGCAGCAGGTGGAAATAATGGTGGTGGATCCAGTCATAAACATAAGAGCAGCAGTAACAACAACAGTACAGCTACAGCAACAGCAACTTCTACAGTTGTTACTGTCAGTGGAGCCAAGACTGGTGACAATGCAAATATCGCTCTTTGGGTAGTTCTGATCGTACTTGCAGGAGCAGGTACAGCAGGAATTTTACTGTATGAGAAGAAAAGAAAGAGATGTTAAGTATTGAATTATACGATAAGTAAGATTCAATAAAACAGAAGCAGCTTCGGGTATAGCCATCCCGAAGCTGTTTTTACATTCTTGTATCGTAGGTTGTTGTAGGTTTACAAAAGCGACAAATTCATCTATATTTGAGTTAGTAAGCTGGTGTTTATGGGGGAGCAAGATGGAGAGAGTTTATGTAGACATGAGTCAGGTGGACGGGGCTTGTGTTGGAGTTTTTGTATCAGGAAAAGAGGTCGTCCCGGTGGGAACAACGGTATATTCCATGTTGGTAGAAGACAGAGATGAGGAATATCAGAGATATGCAGATGAGTATGACATTCATTTCATCTTTGATGATAAGACTGTGAATATAGATTTTTTCACCGTTCCATGGATCGATATCATGGCCTGGGACAGTGAGGGCGGTTATATCGGAACCGTTGGTGGAACGACAGATATGGGAAGTGATTTGCCGATCTGTTATATCGACAAAGACAGAAAAACTTATCTGATTGCTGCTGATCTTAAAGAATTTTTGGAAAATTGCAAGAACTGGAAATCTGAATTAAAACTCTGTGAAGAAATAGAAATCTTCACTTCTAAAGAAGAAGCAAATAAGAAATATACTTTTATAACCTACAACAGCCCAGGGTGACAGCGCAGTTATGCTGTCACCCTGGGCTGTTACAAGTTTACAAGTATCATATTTTATGGCTCAAACTTATATCCCATTCCCCAGATGGTTTTGATAAGTTCTCCTTTTTCACCCAGTTTGCTTCTCAGTTTCTTTACATGGGTGTCAATGGTTCTGGCATCACCGAAATAATCATAATTCCACACATTATTAAGAATTTTCTCACGGGACAGAGCAATGCCCTGATTTTCCATAAAATAAGCCAGCAGTTCGAATTCCTTGAAGCTCAGTTCAATGTCCTTGCCGTCAATCTTCACCTGATGAGCAGATTTATTCAGTTCAATGCCGCCGGCAGAGATGATATCTTCATTGGTGAGCAGATTGGAACGGCGCAGGATCGCTTCCACGCGGGCAACCAGAATCTTAGGACTGAACGGCTTGGTAATGTATTCGTCTACACCAAGATCAAACCCCTGGAGTTCATCTCGCTCATCACTCTTAGCAGTCAGCATGATGATCGGCACCTTGGAATAGGCGCGGATCTCACGGCATACCTGCCAGCCGTCCATCTTCGGCATCATTACATCCAGAATGATCAGTGCAATATCTTTTTCGCGGAAGAAAATGTCCACCGCTTCTTCACCGTCTCCGGCTTCCAGTACATCAAAATTCTGTTTTACAAGAAAGTCTCTGACCAGCTTGCGCATGCGACTTTCATCATCAACTACAAGGATCTTCAGTTTATCCATGACAGACACTCCTCCCGGTCTTTTTGCTTTATTGTAGCAAGGGAATATGTTTATTTTGTGAAAATGAGACAACGATGTAAGGTTTTGTTTATAAAAAAAGAGCCCCGATTCTAAAAATCAGAACTCCTCGTCCGTATGGACCTGGCGGGAATCGAACCCGCGTCCGAAAGCCCATTCATTGCGGTATCTCCCATCACAGTCACTTGTTTGACATTCCCTCCGCTGCACGCCAAATGACAGGCTTACAGTTTTAGTAGCTTCATGATACGCCCGCACGCGCAAAGCTTAGCGTGTGTCGTTTCCTACATAGTCGATGCCCGGGTCACAAAGTGTAGGTGCTCTGAGTCAGACAGCTGCCATTAGGCAGCGATTGCTAAATTATCTTCAGCGTTTATATTTAGATTTGCACCTTACGCGGTGCCTTCGGATGGCTGCCACAACTTCAAAACCCCCGTCGAAACCTTTACAAGCCCGAAAACATGTAAAGCTTACGCCAAAGTGAAATTGCATCTTCGATACATGATAGAGGATGGAAAGTACGATGTCAAGTAGTTTTTGTAATACAAAAGACAGAAGTATACATCGTTTGTATAAAGCACATTTATAAAAACTAACTGCTGAATTTGTCAAAATGCACAGTAAAAAACTGTTTATTTCGTATATTGTGCATAATACCAGAAAATGATAATATATATTCATAGGGTTATGTGCGAACTGCACAAAATAAATATATGGGACAAGGAGGAATAAGGAATGCTGGACCAGTCTTATTATCGTAAGACAGACGAGATCATCGAGCACTACGGCAAGAAAGCCGGTTCGCTGATTCCAATTATGCAGGATATTCAGGCGGAGTACCGCTACCTGCCGGGGGAACTGTTAACTTATGTAGCCGAACAGATCGGAATCACAGAGGCAAAAGCTTACAGCGTCGCTACTTTCTATGAGAATTTTTCTTTTGAAGCCAAGGGAAAATATGTGATCAAAGTGTGTGACGGAACGGCCTGTCATGTACGTAAATCTATGCCGGTGTTGGAAGCACTTTGGAAAGAACTTGGATTGAGCAGGAAAAAGCATACGACTGACGACATGATGTTCACCGTAGAGACCGTATCCTGTCTGGGTGCCTGTGGACTTGCGCCTACCATGATGGTCAATGAAGAGGTGCATCCTTCCATGACACCGGAGAAAGCGCTGGCAGTGATTGAAGAATTGAGAGGTATTGGCTGATGATCAAAAACAGAGAAGATTTAATGCAGGTGCGGACGGCGGCCAAAGCGCATATAGAAGACTGTGACTGCCGCATTCTTGTCTGTTCCGGCACCGGCTGTATTGCAACCGGTTCAACAAAGATTTATGAGGAGTTTCTGGAACTTGTAAGAGATACGCCAAATGTCTGTCTGGATTTTGCACCACATGATGAGGGAGAGCATGTGGGGGTAAAGAAGACAGGATGTCAGGGCTTCTGTGAGTTAGGTCCCCTGGTCAGAATTCAGAGAGGCGGAGAGACTATCCAGTACGTAAAAGTGCAGAAAGAGGACTGCCAGGAGATTTTTGAACAGACTGTTCTACATGGAGAAGTGGTAGAACGCCTTCTTTATTCAAAGAAAGACGTACATTATCGTCATCCGGAAGATATTCCGTTTATGGCAAAGCAGACCAGAATCGTTCTGGAAAATTGTGGTCGTGTGGATGCGGAATCCTTGGACGAATACATTGCAGCAGGAGGTTTTGAAGCACTGTCAAAAGCCATGTTTGAGATGTCCAAAGAGGATGTGATCAATGAAGTTGACCGTTCCGGACTTCGTGGACGTGGAGGCGGAGGATTCCCCTGCGGCAAGAAATGGAAACAGGTGGCTCGTCAGGCTGAGAAGACCCGTTATGTAGTATGTAATGGTGATGAAGGTGACCCGGGAGCGTTCATGGATGGTTCCGTTATGGAAGGCGATCCGTTCAAACTGATCGAAGGCATGATGATCGCCGCTTACGCAGTAGAATCTTCAGATGGATATATTTATGTACGTGCGGAATATCCGATGTCTGTAGCAAGACTTCGTCATGCTATTGCACAGCTGGAAGAGAGAGGACTTTTGGGAGACCATATTCTGGGAACAGATTTTTCTTTCCGCTTACATATTAACAGAGGAGCAGGTGCATTTGTCTGTGGAGAAGGTTCTGCACTGACTGCTTCTATTGAAGGCAAGCGTGGTATGCCGCGTGTGAAACCGCCAAGAACCGTAGAAAAAGGTCTGTGGGAGAAGCCGACCGTATTAAATAACGTAGAGACTTATGCCAATGTGCCGAAGATCATTCTGCAAGGAGCAGACTGGTATCGTACTATCGGTACAGAGGGCAGCCCGGGAACCAAGACCTTCTCATTGACTGGATCTATTGAAAATACAGGTCTGATCGAGGTGCCTATGGGAAGTACCCTTCGCCAGATCATCTTTGATATTGGTGGCGGTCTCAAAAATGGTGCTCAGTTCAAAGCAGTTCAGATCGGTGGACCTTCCGGTGGATGTCTGACAGAGAAACATCTGGATGAGCCTCTGGATTTTGACTCTGTAAAGAAATTCGATGCAATCGTAGGATCCGGTGGAATGGTAGTTATGGATACCAATACTTGTATGGTAGAGGTTGCCCGTTTCTTCATGAGCTTTACCCAGAGAGAGTCCTGTGGAAAATGTGTTCCGTGTCGGGAAGGAACCAAGAGAATGCTTGAGATCCTGGAACGGATCGTGAATGATGAAGGCGAAATGGAAGATCTGGACCGTCTGGAGGAACTGGCAAAGATGATCCAGAGTATGGCTCTGTGCGGACTTGGTAAGAGTGCGCCGCTGCCGGTGCTCAGTACTCTGAAGACCTTCCGGGATGAGTACGAGGAACATATCCGTGACCACAAGTGTCGTGCAAAAGTCTGTCAGGCAATGCGCAGATTCATTATCAACCCAGAGTTCTGTAAGGGCTGTGGAAAGTGTGCAAAGAACTGTCCGGTGGGAGCTATCACAGGTGTGCGTAAGGAGAGCTACCACATTGATCCGAGCCTGTGCATCAAGTGTTCGGCATGTAAGGATAACTGTGCATTTGACGCTGTCTATATTGAAGCATAGGGGGGACGAATATGGGAACAATTACAATCGATGGAAGAAAAGTAGAATTTACCGATGAGAAGAACCTCCTGACTGTTATCCGTAAAGCGGGTATTGATATTCCAACATTATGCTATCACTCGGAATTGTCCACGTTTGGAGCCTGTCGTCTGTGTACGGTAGAGGATGACAGAGGAAAAACTTTTGCTTCCTGCTCAGAAGAACCAAGAGACGGTATGGTGATCTACACCAATACCGGAAAATTAAAAAAATACAGAAAACTGATCATTGAGCTTTTGCTTGCATCTCACTGCAGAGACTGTACGACCTGTGTTAAGAGTGGTGATTGTAATCTGCAGACACTGGCACACCGTTTTGGCGTGACTTCTGTACGATACAGCAATTACAGAGAACAGAAGCCACTGGATTTCAGTTCTCCGTCTATCGTCAGAGATCCGAATAAATGTATTCTCTGTGGTAATTGCGTTCGTGTCTGCAACGAACTGCAGGGTGTAGGCGCATTGGATTTTGCATTTCGTGGTTCAGAAGCTATGGTTATGCCGGCATTTGACAAAGAGATCGCTGCGACAGACTGCGTAAACTGCGGTCAGTGTCAGATCTTCTGTCCGACCGGAGCAATCAGTATCCGTCACAACAGAGAGGCAGTATGGGAAGCTTTGGCTGATCCTGATGTCAGAGTTGTCGCACAGGTGGCACCGGCTGTCCGTGTGGCAGTAGGAAGCGCCTTTGGTCTGCCAAAGGGTAAGAGTGTCATGGGCAAGATCGTCAATGTACTTCATCGCATTGGATTTGATGAAGTATACGATACTACATTCAGTGCCGATATGACTATCATGGAAGAATCTGCGGAGTTCCTGAACCGCCTGAAAACTGGCGAGAAGCTTCCGCTTCTGACTTCCTGCTGTCCGGCATGGGTTAAATTTGTGGGAGATCAGTTCCCGGAATATAAGGAACATGTATCTACCTGCCGTTCTCCACAGGGAATGATGTCAGCAGTGACAAAAGAATGGTTCCGCGATCCGGCAAACAATCCGGAAGGCAAGAAGACAGTGATGGTTTCTTTCATGCCTTGTACAGCTAAGAAGATGGAGGCAAAGAGACCTAACAGCTTCACACATGGAGAACAGGATACAGATTATGTGATTACTACCACGGAGCTGATCGATATGATCCGCATGACCGGTATTGAATTTGCAGAACTGGAGCCCGAGTCTTCTGATATTCCGTTTGGATTTGGTTCCGGCGGAGGTGTGATCTTTGGCGTAACTGGTGGAGTAACCGAGGCGGTGATCCGCCGACTGGTACCAGGACATGACAAAGAAACACTGGAAGCTATTGCCGAGTGTGGTGTTCGTGACGGTGGATTTATCAGAGAGTTCTCCATTCCTTATGAGGGAATCGACCTGAATATCTGCGTTGTCAGTGGATTGGCAAATGCAAGAGCAGTTATGGAGCAGGTGAAGAGCGGAGAGAAGAATTACCATCTGATCGAAGTAATGGCGTGCCGCAGAGGCTGTATTATGGGTGGAGGCCAGCCGAGACTGGCAGGCGACCGTACCAAGGCAGCCAGAACGGAAGGCATCTATCGGGCAGATAATGTGGCAGTGATCAAGAAGAGTGATGAAAACCCGATGATCATGTCTCTGTACGAAGGATTCCTCAAAGGAAAAGAACATGAACTGCTTCATAATCATGAGTTTTGTTCTTCATAGGAAGGAATATGAAATTCCTGTGAAAAGCATAGACGTTTTTCTGTGATGTGATACAATAAAATACAGCAGTAAAAGGCAAAGCGCCTCGGTGCTTTGCCTTTTTTCAGTATGGGAGATGGAAGTATGCATACAGGACAAAGACAGAAAAATAAAGTGAAAAAAGTGAGATCCATAGGAACCCGAATGACTATTATTTTCTCGGCAGTCCTGATCGTGGCACTGGCGGCCTGCTGGGTGGCAAATATTTTTTTCCTGCAGGACTACTATATAAAGAACAAACTCATGGCGATCAAAGAAGCTTATGAATATATGGATGAAGCTTCGAAGGCTGATAATCTGAGCGGCGAAAAATTTCTGGCTGGACTTCGGACAATCTGTGAGACCGATAATATCAGTCTGTTTGTCATGGATCAAAATGGACGGGCAAGGCTGACATCTGTTCATGATTCGGAGGAACTACAGCGGGATCTGTATGAATATGTGCTGGGAATACGGCCGAATCAGAAATCTATTCTGGCAGAGAATGATCAGTATCTGATGAGTGTGAACAGGGATTCACCAAACGGTGGATATCTGAAAATGGCAGGTGTGTTAAGCGGCGGAGAACCGTTTATTATCCGGACAGCGGTAGAACCGATCAGGGAAAGTGTGTCTTTGGCAAACCGTTTTCTCATCTATGTGGGAAGTATCGTATTGCTGGTTGGCGCATTTATCATCCATTGGGTGTCCAAACGTATTTCCGAACCGATCCTGGAACTGGCACGGCTATCAGAACGTATGAGTGATCTGGATTTTGACGTGAAATTTGAAGGCGGAAGAGATTCTGAGATTATTTTTCTGGGAAATCATATGAATCAGTTATCGGAGACCTTGGAGAAGACCATCTCAGAATTGAAGACAGCCAATAACGAACTGCAGCGGGATATTGAGCAGAAAGAGAAGCGAGATGAGATGAGAAAAGAATTTCTCTCCAATGTGTCACATGAATTGAAGACACCGATTGCACTGGTACAAGGGTATGCAGAAGGATTAAAGGAGTGTATCAACGACGATCCGGAGAGTCGGGAGTTCTATTGCGATGTGATCATGGATGAAGCGGGTAAGATGAACAAGCTGGTGAAGAATCTGCTGACTCTCAATGAACTGGAATTTGGCAATGAAGTGGTGACTATGGAACGGTTTGATCTGGCTTCCATGATCCATAATATGCTTCGTTCCATGCAGGTGCTCTTTGAACAGAAGAATGTGAAGCTGGTGTATGATGTGCAGGAGCCAGTCTATGCCTGGGCAAATGAATTCAAGATGGAGCAGGTACTTAATAACTATA
>QFCE01000476.1_pt1 | contig 57918 bp, 71 predicted proteins | sample 5346091 | NCBI WGS metagenome assembly QFCE01 (sample SAMN09062252, study PRJNA434731) | Human gut metagenome, whole genome shotgun sequencing project. | isolation source: stool timepoint A chromium assembly | host: Homo sapiens | collected 2015
TGAAAATGCTATCAATAAGAGTAACAAAGGGAAATCCCTTGTTACTCTTATTTTTTTGTCGCAATCGGAGGTGAAAAAGCCATGAGCGAAAAATACATTAGCCCCGCCGAACGGGAGTATATCGCCAAGGCGTGGCGCAATTACGCAAGTGTGGCGGAGATCGCCACGCACCTGGGGAAATCCAGAAAAACGATCTACGCAGAATTACGGAGAGGCCAGGACGGCGAAAAGCTGGACCGGAACCAGCGCCCCGTCTATGACCCGGAACTGGCGCAGCGCCGTTTCCAGGCTAACCTCCGACGCAGAGGCAAGCCCCAGCAGGCGGGCACCTGATACGGAAGAATTGAAAAGGAGATACAACGCAATGGGCAAAAGGAAAGAAATCAAGTTCTTGTGCAAGGACGGGCAGACGCGAGAGGGGCGCCAGGACGGCGTAATGTTCTGGATTCGCAAAGATCAGAAGCGAGAGCAGGTTGGCCTCCCGGCTTTCTATGTGGCGGCCAATGACATCAAGGGCAAGGGCCGAACGATTTACACGGCTGGGCATGAGTATTTCACCCTGGAGGGCGCAAAAGAACTTTGCCAGCAGATCATGGCCGGAGAGGCCAACCTGGCGGAACGAAAAGCCAGATACGCGGCGGAGGACGCAGAAAAGGAGCGTCGGGCCGTCGCGGAAGCAACCGAACAGGCCAAGAATTTCCGGGGCAGACTGGAGGCTGCCGGGATCTCTTTCGGGGAATTGCTGGAGTTGGAGGACGCAATGGACGACCTAAGTTTAATGGCCCGCAATATCCTGCTGGGCTGGGAGAATGGGGAGGGTTTTCCGCATGAGTGAAAACACTATGCTGGTGCCGCAGATGAGCATAACCGCGGAGCAGGCCACGGCGAACTGTGAGGAACTGGCCAAGGCGATCCGCGAGATCACGGCGGGCGTTCTGACCACGGTAAACAGTTTCTGCAGATGGATCCAGCAGGTGGCGGCGGAGGTGGCAGCACAGCAGGAAATGGAAACGGCGCTGCGCTGGGCGTCGGTTGACAACCGCCCGCTTTATAACCGCTACCGCCACACCAAAAAGAAGCGGATCCGCAAGAAGTACGCCAAACGGATCCTGGAATGGTACAGAACGGAGGTGGCCCCGTGTTGAGGCTGAAAGCCAACAAAACCAGCCTTTACAATCTGGTGGCGACATACAAGCCCCTGCCGGGTATGCGCCGCGTGGATTTCCAGAAAGCGAATGGCCGCCCGGACTACTGGCTGGAATGGACGACGGACGACGGCCACACGAAAGCGTTTCTTTCCTCCTCCCTGGGGCACCCGATCCTGACGATCACGACGCACGACGCGGCGGGCGGGCAGCTGTACCATGAGGCGCACCGCATTTCCGTTGAGGGCCTGCGGGAGCGCGGCATGGTGGAGGAAGTCACCACCGCCATGGAGAGGAGGCGGCAGGAACATGGCAGAGCGTAACGACATGACCGCGGCCCTGGTGACGGCCTACACCTCCCCGCAGCTGGCCGCAATCAACGAATACCTGGAGGCGGAAAAGGCCGTCAGGGCTGCGGCTGAAATATTAGGGCTTGACGCGGATCTGATGATTGCGGAGGCGGAGGGGCTGGCACGGGCCACGACATTTTCAAACGTGGAGGCCCTTTATTTCGTGGCAGATCAAGCCGCCAGCGGAAAGCGGGAGGTGAACGGCCATGCCTGACCATATCCCCCTCCCCGCCAAACAGTACAGCGTGATCTATGCGGATCCGCCGTGGGCATATTCCCAGGGCGGGAACACGAAAAGTTCCCACGGGATTGCAAAACAGCATTACCCAACCATGACCACCGCGGAAATATGCGCCCTGCCGGTCCGCGAAATCGTCCGAGGGGGGGCAGCCTGCTTTATGTGGGCAACGTTCCCCAATATCACGGAGGCCATAAAGGTCATGGAGGCGTGGGGCTTTACATACAAAACCGCGGCTTTTGTGTGGGTCAAAAAGAACCGCAAGCAGGGCGGCAATTTCATGGGGCTGGGTGCCTACACCCGCGCAAACGCGGAGGTTTGCCTGCTGGGCGTCACGCCGGACTTTAAGGCCAAGACGCAGATCCGCGCCCACAATGTCCACCAGATTATAGAAGCCCCGTTCGAGGGGCACAGCAAGAAGCCGGACGAAACCCGCCAGCGGATCGTGGAACTGCTGGGCGACGTGCCCAGGCTGGAAATGTTCGCCCGCCAGAGGGCTGACGGCTGGGACGCCTGGGGCAACGAAGCCCCGGAAGCATAGGAGGAACGGCAAATGTCTGATTTTTTAGAAAGAAACGGGCTGCAAACCGTGGCCCAACATTTCAAGGATCTGTTTCTGGCCAGCGTCCACCGCGACGGTGCGGAGGAACTGCTGGAGCGCCTGGAGAATGAAACGGACTTTTTCGAGGCCCCGGCGGGAGCCAAGCACCACGGCGCTTTCCCCGGTGGCCTGGTTATTCACAGCCTGAACGTTTACCGCCGTCTGCGGGAAATCACGATCCGCGACCTGACGCCCAAGGACGCGCTGGGGCCTGCCCCCATCTCCGAGCGGGAGGAGGAAACCGTGGCGATCCTGGGGCTGCTGCATGACGTGTGCAAGGCAGGCGTGTACCACATTGAAAGAAAACGCCGCAGGAACCCGGAAACGGGTGTGTGGGAGGACTACCTGGGTTATACGTTCCGGGATCCCCTCCCCCTGGGGCACGGAGAAAAGAGCCTGTACCAGATCGCCCGGTTTATCCGGCTGGAGGATCACGAAGCCCTGGCAATCCGCTGGCACATGGGAGCCTATGACACGGCGGCCCGTACAGACCTGCGGGACCTGTCCGCGGCTATGGACGCAACGCCCTGGGTGTGGCGGCTGCATGAGGCTGATATGTGCGCCGCCCACATCGACGAAAGGGGCGCAGACGAATGACCCGGCTACTGTGTAAGCCCTGCGCCGTCGATCTGGCGGCCAGGGGTAAGACTGTAAAACCCGTCGCGCAGAGGTGTGAGAAAATCACCTGTTCGGAGTGCGGACGCCGCCGGTTCGGTATCACCTATGAGGTGACCGGGCGGGCCACCAGAAAAAAGGAGGTAACGAAGAAATGAGCCAGAAAGGCGAAAAATATGCCCGCCGCATGGAGCGGCGCGTGGACAAGCTGGAGCAGGACGTGACGGCCATCACCACCGAGCAGACCACCCAGGGGGTGCGGATCTCTGCCGTGGAGGACGATCTGGCCGTTTACCAGGCGGCGGTGTCCGCCCGTGAGTTGAAACAGGCCGCGGCGGAGATCAAGGCGGCCAAGGAGCGCAGAACCGCCCGCGCGGCGGAGCGGGAGCGCAAAGCCCGCCGACGCAATAAGGTTCTGGCCTTTATCGCCCTGGCGCTGTTCGTTGCCGTCTGCGTGGTCATGGTGGCCAAGGCGTACAGCGAGGAACCGGCGGCGGAACCTGCCACGCCGGAAGCGTCGGCGGCCCCGGCGGCAATCCTGCCTGCGGAATTGCTGTTCACCGCGGCGGCGGAGGAGGAATACATGGAGGATCCGCAGGAAGCGGAAAAGATCGAGGAGGCGCTGCTGGCGCAGGGCTATTTCTCCCTGGCGGTTCCAATGCCCTACGAATGGCAGGACTACATGAGGACGTACTGCGAGGAATACGGCTGCCCCTATCCTCTGGCCCTGGCGGTGGCACAGACGGAAAGCAATTTCGACATGGACGCCGTGGGCGCCTCTGGTGAGGTGGGGATCATGCAGTTAAACCCAGGCCCCGGCGGTTCCTACCATGCGGAGATCCAGGCGGCCACGGGGCTGGACCCCACCACCGCCTCCGGGAATATCGCGGGCGGCTGCTACAAGCTGGGCCTGTATCTGGCCAAGTATGGCAACGTCGAAAAGGCCGCCATGGCCTACAACATGGGCGAGGGCGGCGCGAAAAACGCATGGGCTGGCGGAATTACCTCCACCAACTACTCCAGGACGGTCAAGGAGGCCATGGAAACATGGGAATGTACGGTGAACGCCTGGGGCGGGGTGTAACCCGCGAGGCCGCCCGCAAGTATGAAACGTCTGTGACGGAGCGGACACGGCGGGAACGCTGGCAGGCCAGCGGCTGCGCCAGAGTGGTAAGCCGGAAATATGGCACCGTCGTGGTGCCGCACGGTTCCAATTTTGCCGCCCTGCTGAACGCGGCGGAGGTTTGGGGCTGTGACTGGACAGAAATACGGGACGCAGAGGTGTGGAGGGCCGACAAGGAGGAAAGGCCGGTGCCTATGCCGCACCTTATATAAAAGGAGGGTTTCAAATGCTGATTAACGAGGGCGGGCTGATCCGCGCCATCAAAAGAGCCTACAAAGCGGGCGGGTACACCGTCCTGAACACCGGCAACGACGTGGCCATTTACACGGATCACTGGTTTGCTATGGCCAACCGCGCCCTGCTGCCGCGCAAGGTGTTGGCCACCATCGTGGAACACATGGGCATGATCCCGGAGCGAGATATGCCCACGTCGATCATTAAGGACACGGAGCCGCAGCTGGTTTTGAGAGAAACGGCGGCGGACGATATGGACCACTGGCGCGGTGGTGACCGCGGCGAGGAGGTCACCATGGTGCCGGTGATTATGCAGGGGTTCCAGATTTACCAGCCGCCCGGCGGCGGTGCCTGCTGGGGCGTTCCCCTGTACCTGGTGGACATGATCGAGAGGGATCCGGCGGAGCATATCGGCGCGGACGTGATCGACAAGGATCGCCTGCTGTGGGAGGCCGACGGCGAGGCCGTGGTGATTAACGCGGTACGGAAAGCCTGTTCCGGCTGGGCAAAGGAATGGGAGCGGGCCGTGTGGAACGCCCTGGAGGGTGTGGACCTCCACAAAGAGGAGGCCGGACGGTGAACAACTTTGAACGGATCACGGCCTCCCCGGAGGCCCTGGGGGATTTCCTGGGCGCCCTCCCTATCCTGTCCGGCCCGTGGGACGACGATTTCCACCGGGTATTTTGTGACAGCTGCGACGCGGAGAACTGCGACGCTGAAAACTGCGCCCACCAAGCTGAAAGGAATAGCCCTACCTGGTGGCTGAAACGGGCATACACCGGCAGCGGCCCGGTTAAGACCGACAGCACGAACCCATATAAGCGGCAGGCCGCAGACCTCCGCCTGGAGGCCATGCACCAGCGGGACCGTTTTGGCCGGAACCTCCTGGCCACGGAACTGGAGGAAGCGGCGGCCACCATTGAGGCCCTGGCGGCGAAATTGGAGGAGAAAGAATGAAGTGGGATCAGAATAACCCGGAAAAGGTCAAAGACTTTATTGCAAAGATGAAACAGGATTACGCTTTCAAAAAGGCGTATGCAGCCCGCAGGGCGTGGGAGTTCTACAACCACCCTGACGTGGCGGGAATGTGCTATGTAGCCGTCGGCGGACTGGATAGTATTACGCTGTTTCTTTTCCTCCGGTCAATCGGGATCGATGTGCCGGGCACATCGGTTTCAATGCTGGAGGATCGCAGCATACAAAAAGTTCACAAGGCGCTGGGGATCCGTGCCCTGCGCCCCGCAAACGGGCCAAAGGATCGCCCGTACACAAAAATTGAGGTTATCAGAGAACACGGGTTCCCTGTTCTTTCAAAAGAAATTGCCGGGAAGATCAGCCTACTGCAGCACCCGTCAGAAAAAAACGCAACCGTGCGCCACGCAATTATGACAGGCGAAACGGGCGCATACGGCGGGTATAGGAAAAACACCAGAATGAAAATGAGCCAAAAGTGGCTGGAGAAGTTCGGCGGGCCGGAAAATGAAAAATACGGGACGAACTACCAAACGGCCCCGTTCAAGGTTTCAGACCTGTGCTGTTATTACCTGAAAGAAAAGCCGTGCAACGATTACGCCAGGAGCAGCCGGCGGTTTCCGTATATGGGGCTTATGGCCTCCGAGGGAGGCCGCAGACAAAAGGCGCTTATGCTGAACGGCTGCAATTACATTAGCAAAGATACCAAGAGATCCGCGCCCTTTGCGATTTTCACACGGCAGGACATTTTGACCCTGGCGCTGGAAATGGAGGAATATTACCAAGAGCATTGGCAGGAGTTTAAGCCGATCACCGGAGAAAATGAGGACGGAAGCCTGTTATATGGTGATCCTATCCACCTGGAAACAATCGTGCCAGAAATCTATGGCGAAATCGTCCGCGACCCGCTGGAAATGACGGAGCAGGAAATTGACGCCTACAAGGCGGAGCATAACGGAGCGGAACCGGAGGGGCAACTGCGGACCACCAAAGCGCAGAGAACAGGCTGTTCAATGTGCGGGTTTGGGGTTCATATCGAGAGTAGGCCGCACAGATTTGACCGCCTGCGCTATACCAGCCCTGGAGAGTGGGAAATGTGGATGAAGCATATTTGCCAAGACGAAAATGGCGAATGGTACGGCTGGGGGCGTGTTCTTGATTATATCGGCGTGGGCTGGGAAGATGATCTTTTTGACGACACCGCACCAAAACAGTTGTGCGAGGATTGCGTGGCCAGACTGGGAAAAGACTTCACCATGGAGCAGCCGGCGGAAGCCTGCAACGAAAAGCCAGAGAAAGGAACTTGCTGGAGTTGCGGGAGAAAACGCTGCGTATCGAAATATTACGCCACCGAGGAGGAACCGGCAAAATGAAAGTTTACGCAGATCACGCGGCTACCACACCCATGAGGCCAGAAGCCAAAGAGGCCATGATCGAGGCGCTGGAGGATTTCGGAAACCCGTCAAGCATACACGCAGCGGGGCGCCTGGCGTCTGCAAAAATGGAGAGCGCACGGAAAGAGATCGCAGAATTGTTAAATTGCCGTCCGGCAGAGGTGTATTTCACCTCTGGAGGCAGCGAGGCAGACAACTGGGCCATTCGTGCAGCGAGGTATGGCGCCGGCGACGTGGTGGCCTCCGCCTTTGAACACCACGCCGTCCTGCACACGCTGGAGGCCATGGAGAGAAGCGGGACACGCCGCGCTGTTTTGGTAGCACCAGGGACAAATGGGATCATAGATCCCGCAGAAATTGGGCGGCGTGTGAGCAGCACCACGAACATGGTCACGGTTATGGCTGCAAATAATGAGGTTGGAACGCTGCAACCCATTCAGGAAATATCTAAGGAAATCCGAAAAAATGGAAGCAAGCTAACCGTGTTCCATACAGACGCGGTACAGGCCGTTGGCCATATTCCCGTGGACGTTCAAAAAATGGGCGTCGATATGCTTTCCCTTTCTGCACACAAGTTCGGCGGCCCGAAAGGTATAGGCGTCCTGTATTGCCGCCAGGGGGCGCAGCTGGACCCGCTCCTATACGGCGGAGGGCAAGAACGGGGACGCCGCCCTGGAACGGAGAATGTCCCCGCTATTGCTGGCATGGCGGCGGCTATGCGTACAGCTTGCGAGAATATGGAGGACAGCGCAAACACCGTCAGGAGCCTGCGTAATCGCCTGCTGCAACGTATTGGGGAAATCCCAGGAAGTTGCATATATGGGAGCATGGAAGCCCGCTTGCCTGGGAATATCAACTGTTCCTTTGCGGGCATTGAGGGTGAAACAATGGTCCTTATGCTGGATCTGGCTGGGATTTGCGTTTCTGCCGGTTCTGCCTGCACGTCTGGAAGCGGAGAACCGAGCCATGTATTGACTGCCATGGGGCTATCCCGGCGGGACGCATACGGAGCGATCCGCATTACATTGGGAGAAGAGAATACCACGCAAGAGGTAGACTACATAGCGGCCACCATTAAAAACATAGTGGCGGATCTCCGAAAGGAGACACGGCCATGAATATCACGGTAAACATGACTGCGGAGGAGTTCCTGGAGTTTGTGGCCTGGGGGAAAGACCGGGACTATTACAAAAACCGGCTGGACAAGGAACTGGACAAGCGGGAAATGCTGGCAAAGAAAACGTGTTGGGCCATTGACGAAGATCCGAAGAAGCCCGGCAAGGTCAAAATCATTGACCAAGACCACGCGGCGGAATTGCTGGAAATGGCCAAGGATTACCTGGCATAAAAAGAAAAGCCACCTGCGCCCGGTGCTGTCAACACGGCGCAGGTGGCAATATAGACGACGGAAAACCGTCCGATATACCTATATTATATCAGGTTCCCGGACGGAATACAAGCCGGAAAAAGCGACGGGGCCACGGCCCCGTATAGCACCGGTAAGAGCAATTAGCAGAGTGACCAGCAGCGGAAAAGGAGGCACCCATGGCCTACGTTCATAGGGTGGTGAAAGCTGGTCCGTGTGTCGAACACAAGAAAATGCAATCTTTCCGGGTTCACACCAAAGGAGTGAAGCGCGGCCCCAATATCGGCCACACCACCGCGAAGCAGGAACGGATCAACGAGAAAGCAGCGGAGGAAAGACTGCGCTGGAAGATCAATGCCAATTTCGGACACCGGGATCTCCATGCTGTCCTGCACTACTACGACAAGGGAAGAACCTTTGAACAGTGCATAGAGGATCGAAAGCTGTTTCTGAAACGTCTGCGCCGGATCTGCCAGCGGCGTGGGATCACGTTCAAGTACATTGTGGTGACAGAAACCAAGCGCATGACAAACCCACACCACCACGTCATAATTTCCAAAATGGACCCGGAGATCATTCTGGAAGCCTGGGAGGGTGTGGCGGAGGGCGGCGGGAATGTTAGCTTTCAGCCGATGGATCGCCGCGGGAACCACTACAAGCTGGCCAGTTACCTGATGAAAGAAAGCCGATCCACAATGGAGCGGTTCAAGGAACTGGGCATAAAGGGAAAGCGTTTCAGCGCCAGCCAGAACATGGCGGAGCCTGTGGTGACCTATACGGTGGTTTCCTCCTCCAGCTGGAGAAAAGACCCGAAAGCCAGAAAAGGCGCCGTGCTGTATAAGTTCGACGACGGATCCACCTGCCGGAGCGGGTGGCATGAGATCAGCGGTTACCCATACCAAGAGTATTTCGAGATTTTCAACGAATAGGAGGGTTTTCTGTGAAAATCTACATATCAGGCAAGATCACCGGGGACAGGCGTTATAAAGCCAAGTTCCGAGAGGTGGAAAAGAAGCTGGCGGCGGCGGGCCATATCGTCCTGAACCCCGCCACGGCGCCGGAGGGGCTGCGCCCCGTGGATTATATGCGCCTGTGTTTCGCCATGATGGAGGCGGCGGACGTGGTTCTGTTCATGCAGGACTACCAGGACAGCCGCGGTGCCATGCTGGAATGGGCGTGGTGCCAGTACGTTGGGAAACAGACCTGTTTCGACCTGGCGGCGTTTGGAGGGCCGGAAACATGAGTGGGGCGCAGATCAATTTCCTGGACGAAATCATAGTGGATAATTTCGCCGGCGGCGGTGGCGCGTCAACCGGGATCGAATTAGCCACGGGCCGCGTGGTGGACATAGCGGTGAACCACGATCCTGACGCCATTTTAATGCACAAGACGAACCACCCGCACACGCGCCATTTTCAAGCCAGCGTGTGGGACGTGGACCCGGTGGAAGTCTGCCAAGGGCGCCCCGTGGGCCTGGCCTGGTTTTCCCCGGATTGCAAGCATTTCAGCAAGGCCAAGGGCGGGAAACCTGTTGACAAAAATATACGCGGGCTTGCATGGATCGTCCTGCGCTGGGCCGGAACGGTCCGCCCGCGCGTGATTATTCTGGAGAACGTGGAGGAGTTCCAAACGTGGGGGCCTGTGCGAAAAGGAAAGCCTGTCAAAAAACTGGTGGGCCAAACTTTCCACAAATGGCTGGAGCAGCTTAAAAACCTGGGATATGCCGTCGAGTGGCGCGAACTTGTGGCCGCGGATTATGGAGCACCCACAACGCGAAAGCGGTTTTTCCTGATTGCCAGGCATGACGGGCGGCCTATTGTATGGCCGAAACCAACACACGCACCGGCAGACAGCCCGGAGGTAAAGAGCGGAAAGAAAAAACCATGGCGCAGCGCGGCGGAAATCATAGACTGGAGCCTGCCGTGCCCGTCCATTTTTGACAGCCGCGCAGAGATCAAGGAAAAATATGGGCTTTCGGCGCAGCGCCCCCTCCGTCCCAATACTATGCGGCGTGTGGCCAGAGGCGTGGACAAGTTCGTGATAAAATCGGCGGATCCGTTTCTGGTGATTGTCAACCATGCTGGGGATTTCCGCGGGCAAGAAATGAGCGGGCCGCTTCAAACTGTGACAGCAAAACACGGGTACGGCGTGGCCTCCCCTGTCATGGCGCCGCTGACGGTAACGAATACCACCAACAGCGTGGGGGCAGCCGCGGGCGCCCCAGTGCATACCGTGACAACCGCAGGAAACCAAATGCTGATTACGCCAACCCTGGCCGCAATCGGGCAGACCGGCGGCGGGGACCGCGGGCGCAGCGTAATGGAGCCGACGCACACCCAGGTGTCAAAAGCGGAGGAGTGCGTGGCGTGTCCGACCATGATCCAGTACCACACGGAGCAATCGGAGCGAGTGAGAGGCCAAAGCGTCAAAGAACCGGTTATGACCATTGACGCCTCCAACCGCTACGGCCTGGCGGCGGCTACGCTGACAAAGTATTACAGCGGCGACCACAACCAGAGCGCGGGCGCACCGCTTCACACGGTCACGACGCGGGATCGTGAAGCTATCACCATGGCCAGCATGGTCAAGCTGAAAGGTACAAACCTGGGCGGGCCTGCAACGGAGCCGGTGCAAACAATAACCGCTGGCGGAGGCCATCATGGGGTGATTACCACCGAAGTGGTAAAAGCGACACCGGGCGCCGATCTCCGAAACTGGCCCAAAATCCGTGCCGCCCTGAATGAGTATTGCGGCTACACGCTGGAGGACAACGAGGTGATCCTGTTTTTGATCGGCGGCGCCTGGTATTTCATGGCTGATATAGGGCTGCGTATGCTGACGCCGCGGGAATTGTACAGGGCGAACGGCTTTCCTGATGATTATAAAATCGACAAAGATTACACCGGCAAGGAGTACGGGAAAACCAAGCAAGTGGCAAGGTGCGGGAACGCAGTACCGCCACCGTTTGCCACGGCCCTGGTTCGGGCAAACCTGCCGGAATGGTGCGGAACAACAATCACGACCATGGCACAGCTGGAGCGGCTGGTGGCCATGTAATGGAAAGGGCGGTAAAGCATGAGTATTATTTGCATAGCCAAGGGAACGGCCACCATAGGCCTGACGACGCGGGGCGCAGATGGGCAGATCATAAGCCAGACACCGGCGCGGTGGGAGCATGACCCGGACGGCGGGTGTGTTGCCCTCTGGACTATGAACCCGGAAACCGAGGAACAGGAAGCCCCGGCGCGTATCTATGGCGACTGGCAGGCGTCGGAATACCTGGGCGACGTTCTGGCGGAACTGAAACCGCGCCGCAAGGTGAACCTGCCGGATTTCCCGGCAATCGTCCGCGCGGCCATGGCCGACGGTATGGACATTTGCGTGTACTGCCAGAGTTTTGGCTGTAACGAGTGCATAGTGAACGAGTGGAAAAACGAAAGGAGCGACGAAGAATGAACAAGACGAAAATTGACTGGGCCACAATGTCCTGGAACCCCGTAACCGGCTGCCGCCATGGCTGCCCGTACTGCTACGCCAGGCGGACGGCCACACGCTTCAACGCAGGGCTGGAGGATCCGGCCCCGCTGGCCGGCGGCCTCCATGTGCTGCCGGAGAAGATCAAGGCGACGCCATACCCGTATGGTTTCGAGCCTACCCTGCACCGCTACCGCCTGGGCCAGCCGCAGAACACAGAGGAACCGCAGACCGTGTTTGTTTGCAGCATGGCGGATCTGTTTGGGCGCTGGGTGCCCACCTCCTGGATCGTGGAGGTGCTGGACGCCTGCCGCAAGGCACCCCAGCACCGCTATTTGTTCCTGACCAAGAACCCGGCCCGGTATCTGGAGTTGGACCACCTGGCCCTCCTGCCTCACGAAAGCAATTTCTGGTATGGCAGCACCGTGGCGAACATGGACGCGGTGGGAATGTACGTCATGCAGGGCGTGAACATCAACAGCTTTTGGAGCATGGAGCCGCTGCTGGGGCCGGTGGACATGGCCGCGGCGGAGGGGCTGCCGGAGTGGGTGATCCTGGGTGCTGAAACAGGCAACCGCCAGGACAAGGTGACGCCCGCCCGCAAGTGGGTGGACGACATTGTGGCGTTTTGCGAGGAGAACGAGATCCCCGTTTTCTTCAAGAACAATCTGCGGGAGCATTTCCCGGATCTCCCTGCCTCTGCTTTCCCGTGGGAGGTGTGAGCCATGCAGAACGCTGAAAAGGTGGAAATCGGCTATACCCTGCCGAAAGAGCGGTGGCAGGAAGCCGCCAAGAACCTGGAGGACCTGGGCAACGCGCTGGCCGCCAGCCTCCGGGCGCACAACAAAGACGGACGGGGCGCAGAGGACGCGGACGAACTTATGGCGGATATTATGCTGGCCTGTATGGCGCTCCATCATGTGGCGGAGTTCGCAACGGATAAATGCCGGTTCGTTCCGCTGCCCGGAAAGAACGGAGGTTAATATGCTGGCTGTGCTTATGAGCATGAAACCGGAGTGGTGGGAGAAGATCCTGGCCGGGGACAAAGTGCTGGAAATCAGGAAAACGCACCCGCAGAGCAAAAACCACGCGGATCTGGAATGGCCGTTGACGGTGCTGGTATATGTTAGCGGCACCGGAGCGGTGCAGGGTCAATTTCTCTGCCCTGGCTACACGGAAACCAATTTCATGCCGTACCTGGAAAAGCTGTCATGCGTACCGCTGGCAGACCTGAAAGAATATGCCGGCGGGAAATGCCTTTCCGGCTGGATCGTCCGGTCACCGGAGAAGTTCGACGCGCCCAGCCCTCTGGCAGAGTTCGGCCTGGACCGTCCGCCCATGTCGTGGCAGTACGTTGAGATCCCGGACGAAATGGAGGCAGAACATGAGTAACAGCCAGGACGTGACCAACGCCGTGGGCGCTATCGCAGAAATGGCGTGGATTTTCTACACGGCCATAAGAAACGCAGGCGCTGACGTGCCGGAGGCCGCCATGCTGACGCGGGAATATCTGATCGCAACCATACACGGGAAAAGCAACGCCGCACCGGAGGGCGAATAAATGGCCATAAACGTTTCCGACCTGCCGCCGAAATACCAGGCGCAGGCCATGAAAAAGTACATGGAGCAGCAACAGCGGCGGGGGCCAGCACCTCCCGCCGCGCCGCCGCAGGATCCGGCAAAAGGCACGAAATACCACAACACCCACACCGAGCGGGTGACAGCCTCCGGGGCCGTCCTGCATTTCGACAGCCAGAAAGAAGCCCGCAGGTTCGACGTTCTGGTTGCCCACCAGGCAAGGGGGCAGATCCGCGATCTGCGCCTCCAGGTGGATTTCACCCTGCAGGAAGCGTTTACCGACACGGAGGGAAAGCGGGTGCGGGCGATCCGCTACAAGGCGGATTTTACATACTACCAGCCGCCAAACAGGCAGCTATACGGAAGTCATGCGCCATACTACGCAGAACAAAGCGGGGTGCCCTGGGAGTTCGTCGTGGAGGACGTAAAGAGCAAGGCCACCAGAACGGCCAAGTATGCCATGAAAAAGAAAATGCTAAAGGACCGTTTTGGGTACGACATTACCGAGGTGTGAGAATGAGCAAAAAGACAACGGACAAAACCCTGGGCCGTGAGGCTGTCAAGGAATACCTGCAGCAGTACCACACGGCTGTGGGGAAAAAGCGGATCCTGGAGGAGCGCCACCGCGTCCTTTCCAGCGAACTGCGGGCGCCCAGTACGGGGTCCGCGTTCAGGTTGACGCCGCCGACCAAGCCGACAAAGACGGACGGATCCGTGTCCGTTGTCTTTCGGATCTCCGAAGTGGAGGACAGGATCGAGGAGCAGCGGGAGGAAATGGCCAAGGCCGTCCTGAACGTTATGGACTTGATCGACGTATTACCGGCCAACTCCACAGAGCGCACCGTGGTGGAAATGCGACACATAGACTGCCGGGGCTGGGATAAGATCGCAGAGGCCCTTTACATGAGCCGGTCCAATGTGTTCAACTACTACAACGCCGCCCTGGATAAAATCCTGGAGAACAAGCGCAACCGGAAACTGCTGGAGGAATACATGGCCCGGAAGCAGCAGCGGGCAGGGCCGCACGGGCGGAATAATCGCCCCTGAAAAGTTTGGACGCTTTTGGACTATTGACCGTGCTATACTGATAGCATGGAAAGCAGCGCAGGGGTGAAGCCCTGAAACGAATACCGAGAACCACCAGCCGAAAGGCCGGTGGTTCTTTGCTTTCCACACCATGGCCGGGGAGTGTACCGCGGGGGCTTTCCTCCTTTCACCCTGCGCCGCTGCGGCGTGTGCATACGCGGCGGCCCGGCCTAACCCTCCTGCCCTGGGTGCCTTTGCCGAGGGGCACCCAGGGCACCCGTTAAGGACCCCGCACCCCCCTGTGTAGGTACTCCCCAGCAGGAAAAGCCGTGCGGGGCAAGGAAAGCCCGACGTTTTACCCTGTGAAAACAGAAAAAAATCCGGCTGTTACGTTACGGTTTTTTGAAATGCCGGAAAAGTTATACCCCCCTACGGGGGTATAAGCCGAAAAAGGAGCGGCGAAAAAAACGAAATCGACCAAAACCGGAAAAGCGAAACCGGCGGGGCACCCTGCTGGAGCAAAAAGGAGGTGGCGCCGGTGGCGGAAAAGAAGCAGACCGGCGGCACCGGAAAGCGGGCAAAGAGCGAAAAGCCGGCGGTGCTGTCCGGCACGGTGCCGGAGTGGTCCAGCACAACGGCGATCTCCCAGCTGCTGGGGAAAACGGTCCGCCGTGTGCAACAGCTGACCCAGGAGGGCGTCCTGGAAACAGAGATCCCGCCCGGCGGCGGTGCCCGCAAATATAGAACCTGCGCCACGGTTCAGCGTTATGTGGCATACGTCGAGGCGAAAGCCCAGGAAACCGGCGAAAACAGCCGGGCGGCGGAGTTGACGCTGAAAAAGCTGGAGGCGGAGGTTGAACTGAAAGAAAGCCAAGGCCAGCTGCACCGCCTGAAAACGGCGATTGCAGAGGGGCGTTACCTGGCGGCAGATCACGCCACCGAGGAACTAACCGAGTTCATGGCCAGCTTTAAGAAATTCGCCATGAATATACCCCCGCGCATGGCGGGAACCATGTCCGGCTATGCTGACGCGGTGGCGATCCGCGCCATGGAAAAGGCCATGCGGAAAGAGTTGGAAAGCCTGCTGGCCGCGTTCTCTGACGGCGCGATCATGGAGGAGCGGGAGGACGCGGCGCCATGAGGAAATACAAGCAGGAACCCTATACCGTGCCGCCGTGGATCTATAACGCCATTCAGGTGCTGCGCCCGGCGGAGCGCCTGACGGTTTCGGAGTGGGCGGCGAAATACCGCATACTGCCGGACGGCAACGCGATCCCAGGCCCCTGGAGCAACAGCGTGACCCCGTACCTGGTGGAGATTATGGACGCCTTTTCCGACGATACGGTGGAGGAAATCGTGTTCGTGAAGCCCACCCAGGTGGGCGGCACGTCTGCCATGGAGAATATGCTGGGCAGCCTGATCGCCCAGGACCCGGCCCCAACCATGGTGGTTTACCCGTCGGACGACCTGGCGGAGCGCACCACGGAAAGCAAGCTGGAGCCAATGGTGAGAAGCTGCAAGGTTCTGGCCGATAAGTGGCGGAAGAACGACAGCAAGAAACTGGCGCTAAAGTTTTCCGACATGATCGTGTACCTGACAGGCGCGAACAGCCCGGCGGATCTGGCCAGTACGAATATACGCAACCTTTTCATGGACGAAGTGGACAAATTCCCGGCGGCAAGCAAAAAAGAGGCGGATCCCGTTTCCCTCGCGCGAGAACGCACAAAAACCTATTTCAACCGAAAAATTTTCATGGCCAGCACCCCGACGTTAAAAAGCGGGCATATCTGGCGGGCCATGGAGCGGGCGGAGGCGATCAAGCATTATTTTGTCCCGTGCCCGCATTGTGGGCAGTACATAGAACTGAAATTCGGCTGCCTGAAATGGCCCAGCAAGGACGACGTACCGGAGAACACCGACCGGGCAGAAATGGCCGTGTATGTGTGCCAAGCCTGCGGGGCCGTGATTACGGATCAGGACAAGGGGAAAATGCTACGGGCTGGCCGCTGGCAGGCTGTGAAGCAACGGACGAAGAACCCCAAAAGCGTGGCCTTTTGGCTGAACACCCTGTATTCCCCGTTCACCCGTTTTTCCGATATTGCGCGGGAGTTCATGCGGAGCAAAGACGACCCGGAACTGCTGCACAACTTCACCAACAGCTGGCTGGCGGAGCCATGGGAGGACACGAAGCTGAAAACCAACGCGGAGTTGGTCATGGAGCGGCAGACGGAAACGCCGGAGTGGACGCTGCCGCCATGGACGAAGCTAATTACCGGCGGGATCGACGTACAGGAAAATTGCCTGTACTGGACGATCCGCGCATGGGGCGACTACATGACCAGCCAGAACGTGGCCCACGGGCAGGCGCTTTCAATGGCAGAGGTGGAAAAGGCCATGAACGTGGAGTTTTCCCTGCCGAACGGCGACACGGCCATGGTCAACCTGGCCCTGATGGACAGCGGCGACCAGACCGACGAAGTTTACGAGTTTTGCGCCATCAATTCAGACTGGGTACTGCCCTGCAAGGGAACCAGCACCATGCTGTCCCATTACCGCCTTTCCGTGGTCAATAAGGCCGGCAGCAAGGCCCACGGCATGACCCTGGTACTGGTGGACGGCGGCAAGTATAAAGACCAGATCGCAGCCCGTATGCGGAAGCCGAACGGGACAGGTTCCTGGCAGGTTTACAAGGACTGCGACATGGAATACGCCGAACAGGTAACGGCGGAACACAAGGTAACAGAGCGATCCGGCGGGAAAGAGGTCCAGAAATGGGTGCTGAAATCCTCCCACGCTGACAACCATTACCTGGACTGCGAGGTGTACGCAGCCGCGGCGGCGGACGTTATGGGCGTCCGGTCCCTGTACCTGAAAAGCGTGGAGGGACAGGCGGCGGCACCGGAGCCGCGGAAACCGGCCAAGCAGGAACCGCGACAAAGCCAGGAAGAAAACTGGATCAACCAAAATGACACATGGATCTGACAGGAGGCCACCAAATGAGTACAAACACAAAAGCGGCTGAAATGCTGGAGCAGGTAAACAGCGCCATTTCCGCCGTTCTGGCCGGCGGCCAGTCATACAAGATCGGCAGCCGATCCCTGACGCGGGCGGACCTGGCCCAGCTGAAAGCCATTCGTGACGACCTGGAGGCGCAGATCGACAGCGGGACGGACAACTGCCTGCTGGATCGCACCTTTGTGGCGTTCTTTGACGGGAGGTAACCATGGGAGCCTTTGACAAAATTGTGGCCGCTGTTTCCCCGCGCCGCGCCTGTGAGCGCGAGGCATGGCGGCAGCAGCTGGAGATCCTGCGCGGATATGACGCCGCAGGGTATGGACGCCTAAATGCCGGGTGGCGGGTACACAACGAAAGCGCGGAGGTTACGGACCGTTTCAGCCGCGACGTGGTACGCGCCCGCGCCCGTGACCTGGAGCGCAACAGTGATATTGCCCAGTCTATCCTCCACGCATACAAGCGCAACGTGGTGGGCAAGGGCTACACCCTCCAGGCTAAAACCGGCAACGACGAACTGGACGAAAAGCTGGAAAAGGCATGGCGCCAATGGTGCAAGGCCAGAAACTGCGACGTGACCGGCGAACAGAGTTTCAACCAAATGCTGCGTATGGCGGTAGACCGCAAAAAGGTGGACGGCGGCCTGCTGTTCCTATACCGCTACACCAAGCAGGGGCTGGTCCCGTTCCAGCTGCAGGCCATTGAGGTGGACGAACTGGACGTGACTGCCAGCAAGCCGAAGCACCAGGGAAACCGCGTCGTGGGTGGGATCGAATACAACCAATGGCGCAGGCCGGTGGGCTACTGGATCAATCAATACGACATTGAGGGCTGGAGCCTAAACGACCCCGTTTACGTCGAGGCCAAGGACGTATATTTTTACAAATCCAAGAAGCGGCCCAGCCAGCTGCGCGAAATGTCCGACATGGCCCCCACGATCACCAGAGTGCGCGACACGAACGAGTTTATAACCGCCGTTTCCGTCAAGGAGCGGATCGCGGCCTGCCTGGCTGTGTTCATCAAGCGGGCAATCCCGGCGGGCGGTTTTGGCCGCGGCGGCACCAGAACGCCGGACGGCGGAATGGACTATGAGGGCAAGAAACTGGCCCCCGGCATGATCCAGAGCCTGGGCGCCGGTGACGAAATCCAGGTGGTGGATCCGAAAGGTTCCGGCAGCGACGCAGCCGGGTTCCTGAAAACCCAGCAGGGGCTAATTGCCGCAGGCCAGGGCTTGAGTTATGAGGCCGTCAGCCGCGACATGAGCGGGGCCACCTATTCCTCCGCACGGCAAAATGCTATTGAGGACGAAAACACATACACCGAGGACGTGGAACTGCTAACAGATTTCATGTCGGAGGTGTACGAAACCTTTGTTATCTCCTGTTATCTCTCCGGGCTGGTTGATATGCCCGGCTTTTGGGATAAAAAGGCGGAATACCTTTCCCACACCTGGACGAAAGCCCCAAAGAAGTGGATCGACCCGGCAAAGGAAAGCACCGCCGGAAAAACCGCCCTGCAATCCGGGCAAAAGACGTTTCAGGACGTTTGCGCGGAACAGGGCAAGGACTGGAAAGAGGCCGTCAATGAAATGGCCGAGGTCCTGGAATATGGCCGATCCGTCGGCGTCGAGTTAGGAGGTGTAATTTTTGGAAATGGAACGACAGCAGCACAGCAGAACACCGCAGGCAAATGACCCCAAGAGGGACAGAAACAGCGGGCAGCGAAGCATGGGCCACATTGAGGCCAACAGCCGCGCAGAGGGCCAGGAGGACAGCCGCAGGCGCACGATCAGCTTTTCCAGCGAGGAGCCATACCGCCGTTGGTTTGGTATGGAAATCCTGGATCACGCGGAGAACGCGCCGGATCTCTCCCGCCTGAACGACGTGGGCGTTTTGCTTTTCAACCACGACACCGACAAGGTGGTGGGGAAAGTGATCCGCGCATGGGTGGAGAACCACCGCGGCATGGCCGAAGTGGAGTTCGACACGGACGACGACGCCGAAAAGATTTTCGGCAAAGTCAAATCCGGCACCCTGAAAACCACGTCCGTGCGTTACAGCGTGGACAGCTGGGAGGAAGTGGTGGCCGGTAAGACCTCCGCGGACGGACGTTTTACAGGCCCCTGCCAGATCGCCCGCAAATGGACGCCGCTGGAGGTGTCCATTGTTTCCGTGCCGGCGGACGCCACCGTGGGCGTGGGCAGAGCCGACGACCCGGAGCAGGCGACGGCCAAGGACCTTTCTGTTTATGAAAAGCAGATCCAGATCAACAAAAATCTTTATCATTGAGGAGGCAAAACAACCATGACCATTCAGGAACTGATCGCCCGTCAGCAGGCTATTGTGAGCGGCGCCCGCGCCGCTGGCCGTGACCTGACGGCAGAGGAAAGAGCAGAGTTTGACGGCCTGCAGCGCCAGATCGACGCGGCGGGCAACAATCCCCCCGCCCAGGGCAACGAGGGCCAGGGCGGTGAGGATCCCACCGGCGGCGCCCGCGGTATGGGCAACGATAACGGCCAGCAGGGCACAGCCCTCACCGAGGCAGCCCGCCAGGCCGTCGCAACGGAGCGCCAGCGCGTGAGCGACATTACCGCGCTGTGCCGTCAGGCGGGCATGGATCCCGCGGAGTATATCAGCAACGGCGCCACCATGGACACCGTAAGACAGGCGGCGGTGGACTACCTGCTGGCACACGGCGCCCCTGTTTCCAGCCGCATGAACGGCGACGAGGGCGACAACTTCCGCCAGGCAGCTGTGGACGCCATGCTGCTGCGGGCCGGTGTGAATGTCCAGAACCCCGCCCAGGGTGCGGAGGAAATGCGCGGCTACTCCCTGCGCGATCTGGCCATTGAGTGCATGGCCCGCGACGGCGTGGGCACCACCACCTCCCTGCTGCGTATGAGCAAGGACGACCTGTGGAACGAGGCTTGCCGCCAGTTCTTCAACCCCACCGCGGCGTTTCCCGCGATCCTGGACAACGCGATCCGCAAGAACATTGTCCAGATGTACCAGGAGATCCCCACCACGTTCCAGCTGTGGACCGCCAAGGGCAACGTGAGCGACTTTAAGCCCACCAAGGATCACAGCTATCTGGCCGGCGGCGCCGGTGAGTTCCTGCGCGTCGGTGAAAACGGCGAACTGAAAGCCGACACCCCCAAGACGGAACTGCTTCCCCAGCGCCAGATCGACACCTTTGGCCGCCAGTTCAGCATGACCCGCCAGGCGTTTATCAACGACGACGTGGGTTTCATCACCGAAATGCCCGGCCTTTACGCCATGAGCGCCAAGCGCACGATCAACAAGCAGGTTTACAAGATCCTGATCGACAACCCCGCCATTTTCGACGGCGCTTCCCTGTTCGACAACGCCCACAACAACCTGATTGCCAGCGGCGCAGCACCGTCCATTGACACCCTGCAGGCCGCCATGCTGAAACTGCTGCACCAGAAAGATCCGTTCGGTGACTCCATCATGGTGGAACCCAAGTATGTGATCGTCCCCGTGGGCTACGGCTTTAAGCTGGCACAGATCCTGGAAACCGCGCAGATCGACGTGACCGGGATCGGCAGCCACACCGCAAACGCCCTGTACCAGTACCGCAACAAGCTGCAGGTTATTGAGGAGGGCGCCCTGAACGTCCTGGCCGGTGACGGCAACGCGATCCCCTGGTTTGTCGCCGGCGATCAGCGTTACGCCAAGAGCCTGCAGGTTGATTACCTGAACGGCCAGGAAACCCCCACCATTCGCCGCAGCGAGGTTCCGGGCCGCCTGGGCTTTGTGTGGGACATTTGGCTGGACTGGGGCATTACTGCGGTTGACTTCCGCGGTATCGCCAAGAACCCCGGCACGACTATTTAACAGGAGGTAAGAGAACATGACCGCAAAATACTGGCAGAAAGGCGAGGTGCTGGACTACAAGGCCAGCGCCGCAGTCAAAAACGGCGAAGTGGTGAGCCTGGGAACCAGGATCGGCGTGGCCGGTGAAGATATTGCCGCCGGCGAAACCGGCCACCTCCATGTGGTGGGTGTCTTTGAGATGGAAAAGGCCACCGGTGCCATGACCATGGGCGCGGCGGTGTACTACGACGAAACCGCCAAGAAGATCACCACCGTGGCCTCCACTGGCGAGAGTTCCAGCAAGGTGAACAACATTCCGGCGGGTTACGCTGCCGCCCCTGCGGCCAGCGCAGACGAAACCGCACTGGTGAAGCTGCTGGGCTAAGAGCCGGGAGGAAAGGAACATGAAGCGACTGACAGCACAGCGCCCGATCCTGTACGGCGGGCGTATGTATCAGGCGGGCGACACCCTCCCCGCCTATGACAAGCGCATGGTGCAGGCGTGGCTTTCCGCTGAAAGCGCCAAAATGACCGACGACGCGGCGGAGGAGGCCACAATGCCCCCGCAGGACGCTGACGGCGGCCAGGACGGCACCGAGAACGCCAACACCACCCAGGACACCCAGGAGGCCGCGGACGCCACAGAGGGCACCCAGGAGAGCCAGGAGAACCACGACGGCAACCATAGCGGTGAAAGCACCGACATGGTGGAGGGCCACCTGGATCCCGCACAGCTGGGAGGAATGAACAAGGACGACCTGAAAAAGCTGGCCAAGGACATGGGCGTGGATCTCCCGCGCGGCGCTGCAAAGGCGCTGATCGTGGAGCGCCTGGCGGCGGCTATTGTCCAGACCCCTGCGGCGGCCATTGTGCCGCCTGCTGCGGATAACGGCGGGGGTGCCCAGTAATGGGCGCCCCTACGTTCAAGGAACAGATCGCGGCGGACATTTCCACCACATTCCTGAACTGCCTGGAGTTCGCGGACACCCACACGGTCAACGGTAAGGAAATGGCCGCGGTGGTGGACGACAACGAACTGCTGGAGCGGGACAAGGCCAAGATCATGGCCGCACAGACGGAGGGCACATACAAGGCCCGGCGCCTGGTTTATGTGGCAAAGGCTGATTTTGGCCCCCGCCCCGCCCAGGGGGCTATGCTGACGCTGGACGGCAAGGCGTACAAGGTGAAAACCTGCACCGAGGAGGCCGGAGTGCTGGCCATTGAACTGGAGGCGGTGAGATCGTGAGCGATCAAAGCGTTTTGCAGATCGACACCGACGAAGAACTGGCCAGGGTCATGCGGCAGCTGAAAACGCTGCCCCAGCAGCTGGGGGCGCCCAACGTGCTGAAAAATGCCCTGAACAGCACCGCCAGAAAGGTCCGCCGGCAAATCATAAAGGACAGCAAAGGCCGGTATGCGCTGAAAGAGAAAAAGGCGCTGCAATCAGAAAGCAAAATCCTTTCCGCCAGCGCCTCCACCCTGGAGGCCGCCGTGCTGGCCAAAGGTCCCATGCGGGACATTATGGACTTTATGACGCAGCCGAACACGGACACAGCCGCGGCGGCGGCAAAGGTCCTGAACAGCGGGGCCATGAAACCGCTGGAGGCGGGCGGCCTGAAAGCGTTTATTACCACGTTCCGATCCGGGCACACCGCCATTGTGCAGCGGCGCGGCGCGGAACGCCTCCCCGTCAAAAAGCTGCTTTCGCCTGCCGTTCCCCACATGATGGGAAACGAAGAAGTGAGAGCAGAGGCGGAGGCCCTGGCATACGAAACCCTGCAGCGTGAAATCGGAAAGCGGATCGAGCAGCTGACAAGTGCAAAGGCATGAAAAAGCGGCCCCATATAGGAGCCGCTGGAGATCAGCAGGAATAAAAATCGTCGCTTGTATATCCCATTTGCAGGGCAAGGAAATATATGTGCTTGCACGGTTTACTCCGTTTGTCGAAATCGGGGCAAGTACATTCATCAAGGCTTGTCATATAGGTGTCGGAACCAGATCCCTTTATTTCCGCAAAACCATTTTGGGCGTTATAGGACAGTATGGCCATAGGCTGATGAACAGCTTTTTCAAAGCGTTCAAGTTGCGCCTGCCCGGTGTGTACTTTGGGATCCCAATGCCCAAACGTGCAATTCCCGGCGCATGGCGTACCGGTGAAGCGAAGAAATTTCTTTGCTGGCTGGATCTTTTTGGGCAGCCAAAAGACAAGCGCCAAACCGAGCGCCGCGAAAGCTACACCGGCGGGGGAAATCAACGTCAGCACAGCCCCCATTAAGATCAAAGCCACGCCAACAATTCTATACACCAACCGCAGGGCGCTGGGATCTGATAGCTGATAAACGGCCCCGTTTTCAGTTATGACAGTTTTAGGCTTTCCCATTTCTATTTCCTCCAATGCTGATTATTACCACATTATGCTGACTATTACCACACCGCAATTATAAGTGACAAACGGAAACAAGTCAAGGAGGCGCAACCGCGTGACACAAGAGTTTTTGCAGGACGCCATTGTGGAGGACCTGAAACAGCTTTTTTCCCACTATACCCTGACCAATTCCCTGGGCGTCGAGCGGGCGGTGAAAATCGTCCCGCAGGGCCTCCCCATTCGTGAGGGTGACGACGAAGAAACCGACGCGGAAGCGCCGCCGGAGCCTTATGTGGCCGTGAAACTTTCGGACGGAGAGGTGACGGCGCAGGACGCACAGCAGACCGTAAACGTGGTCATGGTCATTTGTGTGTGCGACCCGGACCCGAACCGCCAGGGCTACCGCGACGCCCTCCATATCGTCAACGAGATCGTGAGGCATTACGAACGTGACGGGATCGTGGCAAACCGCTATGAAGCACAGCACCCGATCCGGTGGGCGACCCAGGAGGAGGACACACACCCGTATTATTTCGCCGCCGTGGGGCTGCCGTTCTACGCGCCGGCGATTTTCAAGGAGGTGCCAGAAACATAATGGCGAAACCCAAAAAGGCCGAACAGGCCACCACCGTGGTTTACTGCGGCCCGTCCATTCCGGGCGTGGCGAAGCAGTACACCGCATACACCAACGGGATCCCCGCCGCGCTGGCGGAGGCTATCGTGAAGCAGCCGGCCATGGAGGGCCTGGTGGTGCCCCTGGAGCAGTTACCGGAGGCCATGAAGAACCTGCGGAGCGGCACGGGGCATATTTCCCGCCTGTATCGTCTGGTACAGGTCAAACACTAAACAGGAGGTAGAACAACATGGCATACAAACACGGTGTATATAACACCGAGCAGGCCACCAGCCTGACCGTACCCATTCAGGGCAGCGCTGGCCTGCAGGTCATTTTCGGCACGGCGCCCATTCACCTGGCGAAAGACCCCGCGGCGGCGGTCAACACCCCCAAGCTGGTTTACAGCTACAAGGAGGCTGTGGAGGCCGTCGGCTATTCGGACGATTTCGAGAACTTCACCCTTTGCCAGAGCATTAGCGCCTGTTTCCAGGTTTTCAACGTTGCGCCCATTATCCTGGTGAACGTGCTGGATCCCAATAAGGCGGCCCACGTCACGCAGAACCAGGCGGAAAGCTGCGACGTTGTGGACGGCGTGGTGCTGTATGACAAGAAATATGTGCTGCTGAACACCCTGACCGTGAAGAACGGCAGCGCCACCCTGGTGGCCGGCAGCGACTACGAGGCGGCACATGAGGACGACGGCAGCGTGGCCATTACGCTGCTTTCCACGGCGGCCAAGGAGGCCAGCAGTCTGACCGTGAGCAGCACCAGCCTGAAACCCTCCGGCGTGACCGCTGCCGACATTGTGGGCGGCGTGGACGCCTCCACCGGCAAGGAAACCGGCCTGGAACTGATCCGCCAGATTTACCCCACCCTGGGCATGGTGCCCGGCCTGATCCTGGCACCCGGCTGGAGCCACACCCCCACCGTAGCGGCAGCCCTCCAGGCCAAGACCGAGAACATCAACGGCAATTTTAATTGCAGTTGCCTTTTGGACATTTCCGCGGACAGCGACGGCGCGGTGGTTTACACCAGCGTAAAGGGCGCCAAGGAAGCCCTGGGCGCCAGTTCCGCCCATGCGGCGGCCCTGTGGCCCATGGTGGCCGTGGGCGAGAAGAAATATTATTTCTCCGCCATGTTTGCCGCCCTGACGGCCTACACGGACGCCAACAACGCAGACGTGCCCTATGAAAGCCCGTCCAATAAGGACCTGCGGATCACCGCCACGGTTCTGAAAGACGGCACCACGGTGGCGCTGGATCAGCAGCAGGCCAACGACGTGCTGAACGCCAACGGCGTCATTACCGCGATCAACGCCAACGGGTTCAAGTCCTGGGGTAACAACACCGCGGCCTATCCCTCCACCACGGATCCGAAAGATCGCTGGTGGGCTGTGCGCCGTTTCTTTGACTGGGACGGAAATAATTTCATTCAGACTTATTTCCAGAAAGTTGACAAGCCGGGCAATAAGCGCCTGATCCAGTCTATTGTGGACAGCCAGAACATTATCGGCAACGGCTACGTTGCCCGCGACTACTGCGCCGGTTATCGCGTGGAGTTCCGCAGCGACGAAAACCCCGTCACCAATCTGCTGGCCGGCCACCTGACCGTACACACCTACCTGGCCCCGTACATTCCCGCGGAATATATCGAAAATATCCGCGAGTATGACGTGGACGCCCTGGAAAGCGCAATCGGAGGTGAATAAAAATGAACACGATCCCCACTAAGATCAACCGTTACAACGTCTACAACAAGGGAAACCGTCTGCTGGGCGTCGGTGAGGAAATGACGCTGCCGGACTTTGAGCCGTCCAGCGAAACCGTGACCGGCGCCGGGATCCTGGGTGAGATCGACGACCCCACCGTGGGCTATTTCAGCAATCAGGAACTGGAAATCCCGTTCCGTCTGTTGGACAAGGAAACCGCCGACATGATGGACATGACCAAGGCCGTGCAGCTGGAGATCCGCGGCGCACAGCAGACCACCAACACCGAGGGCGATATTGAGTTCAGACCCATGCGTGTGGTGGTTCGTGGCCGCGGCGGAAAGCTGACCACCGGCAAGGTCAAGGCAGGCAGTTCCATGGACACTAAGATCACGCTGACCACTCTTTACATTCTCATTGAGGTGGACGGCAAGACCGTGGTGGAACTGGACAAGCTGAACGAGGTTTACAAGGTCAACGGCGTGGACGTTCTGGCCAAGATCAAGGAGATGTGCTGACATGAGCGACGAAAAGAGAATGGACACCGCCCTGCTGGCGGAGAACGACGAAAACACCGCGGCGGAGGAAAACGCCCTGGTTATGAAGCTGGACAAGCCTTTCACCTTTGAGGGGCAGACGTACACAGAGGTGGACCTGTCCGGCCTGGAGGACACCACGGCGGCAGACCTGCAGGCCGTGGGCCGTTTCGTGACGAAGAAGAACCCGGCGGCGAACCCCGCAACCGTGGAAATGACGCTGGAATACGCCCAGTTCATGGCGGCCCGCGTCGCCCACCTGCCGCTGGAGTTTTTCGAGCGCCTCCCCGCAAAGGAGGCAATCAAGCTGAAAGGCATTGTCGTGGGTTTTCTTTACGGCGGGGCTGGGGACAACTAACGCCCGCCGTCATAAACAGGGCCTGCGTCGGGTTGTCCATACAACTGCGGACAGGGCTGGATTATCTTCTGGCCCTGTCCGTTTCGGACTTGAACGAACTGGCGGACACGGTGACGCAGTACGCGGAGGAGGTGGCAAAACATGGCCGGCAAAAATAAAACGTATGAGTTAATGCTGAAAATCGGCGGCAAGGTGGACGGTTCCCTGAAAACCGCCTGCAGCACCGCAGACAAGAACCTGGCTGCGCTGGGGAAAACGGCAAAGACCGCGGGAAAGATCGCTGCCGGTGCCATGGTAGCAGCCGCCACCGCTGTGGCGACCCTGGGAACCGCTGCGGTGAAATCCGCGGCGGAGTATGAGGCCCAGCTGGCCAACGTTTCCACGCTGCTGACCGGCACGGAGGCAGAGGTGGCCGCACGAACGGCGGAAATCGGGGATCAGGTTCTGGAAATCTCCAACCGCACGGGCGTGGCCACGGCTGACCTGACGGACGGAATGTATCAGGTGGTTTCCGCTTTCGGTGACAGCGCAGACGCCGCGGCCATTCTGGAAACCGCGGCAAAATCCGCGGCGGCGGGAAACGCGACCACGACGGACAGTATCAACCTACTTTCTGCCGTAACCAAGGGTTACGGCGATACCTCCGCGGAGGCGGTGCAGCAGGCGGCGGATCTGGCATTTGCCACCGTAAGGCTGGGCCAGACCTCTTTCCCGGAACTGGCCGCAGGTATGGGCAAGGTCATTCCCCTGGCCAGTACCCTGAGGCTGGAGCAAGAACAGCTATGGGGCGCCATGGCCACGCTGACCGGCGTTACAGGTTCCACGGCGGAAGTGGTTACGCAGATGAAAGCCACAATGCAGGCGTTCCTCTCCCCGTCCAAGAATATGCAGGCCGCCCTTAAAAACATGGGCTATGAAAGCGGCCAGGCGCTGCTTGAAAGCAAGGGCCTGCAGGGATCTCTGGACGCCCTAAAGGACGCTGTGGGAGGCAACGAACTGGCGTTTGCTGGCCTGTTCTCCTCTGTGGAGGCACAAACCGCGGTGCTGGCTATGGCAGGCAACCAGGCCGAAAACCTGACCAGCAAGACGGCGGAAATGTACGAAGCCACCGGCGCGGCAAATACCGCCTTTGAGCGGCAGACCAACACCCTGAAATACGACATTAAGATGATTAAAAACCTGGGCGCCAATTTCTTGACGCAGCTGGGCACCAACATTCTGCCGTATGTGCGGGAGTTCGCGGAGGCGGCCCTGCCGGTGGTTTCGGAGGCGCTGGAGAAGATCGGCAGCTACATGACCGGAACCATCATTCCGGCGGCGGAAACCGCGGTGAAATGGATTTCGGAACACCGCACCCTGATCCTGGCGCTGGCGGCGGGTATTGCCACCGCTGTGGCGGCCTACAAGGCGTATAAAGTGGCGATCACCGCCTACAACGCAGTTATGGCCGTGTATAAAGTGGTCACCGCAGCAAGCGCCACGGGCACCTTTACCCTGGCGGGCGCCATGACGGCGCTAAATCTTCCCGTGCTGGCAGTTGTGGCCGCCATCGGCCTGGCTGTGGCGGCGGGGATCCTGATTTATAAGAACTGGGACAAGATCAAGGCCAAGGCCGTGGAACTGGGCGCGAAGATCTCCGAGGTATGGGGAAACATCAAGACCGGCGTTTCCGAGGCCGTGGCGAACCTGGTTTCTGCGTTCCAGTCTAATTTCCCCCTGCTGTCCGCTTATTTGAGCGGGTGGTGGAAAAGTGTTTCGGCGGCCTGGGAAAACGTCAAGGCCATTTTTGCCAATATCATTGACTTTGTGCAGAACGTATTTGCAGGCAACTGGAGCGCCGCCTGGGACAATATCGTGGCCATTTTCGGAAACGTGTTTGGCATGATCGTGAACCTGGCGAAAGCCCCCATAAACGGGGTTATTTCCGCAATCAACTGGGTGCTGGAGAAGATCAACAGCATTTCCGTGACGATCCCGGACTGGGTTCCGGGCGTCGGCGGGAAAACCCTGGGCTTTAACATTCCGACGATCCCCGCCCTGGCTGCCGGTGGTATTGCCACGGCGCCCACGCTGGCGCAGATCGGTGAGGGCGGAGAGCCGGAGGCGGTGCTGCCGCTGTCCAAGCTGGCGGCCCTCCTGGACGAATGGACGAAGCCGAAGCCGACACCGGGCGGCGGAACGGGCGGCGGTGAAACCGTCGTTTTCTCCCCGGTATTCAATTTCTACGGCGGGACGCCGAGCCGCGAGGAGGCCGAGGAGGCCGGGCGGATCAGTTTCGCGGAGTTCAAGAAACTGTATAGGCAGATGAAAGCCGAGGAGAAGCGCAAGCAATTCAGCCCGGCATAAGAGGAGGACCACACCATGGAAAGCACCTACACCACCAAGCAGGGGGACGTATGGGACAAAATCGCCTATGAGGTGTACGGCGACGAAGAATACACCGGCTGGCTGATGGAAAACAATTTCCCGCTGCTGGACACGTTCGTGTTTGACGCCGGGGTGGTCCTCCAGACCCCGGCACCGCCGGAGCAGACCGCGGCCAATGACCTGCCGATCTGGAGGAGCAAGGTATGAATACACGGCGGGCGTATGTAGACCTGATTTACAACGGAACCGCAGCCACGGCGGAAATTTCCGGTTTCGTGACGGATATTTCATACACGGATCCGGCCAGCGGAGAGGCGGACAGCCTGGACATTACGCTGCAAGACCGGGATCGCCGGTGGACGGGGGCATGGATCCCCGTCGCCGGTGACACCCTGGCCGCGACGATCCGGGCGCTGAACTGCCAGTATTCCGGGGACAACCGGATCCTGCCGTGCGGTTTCTTTATCGTGGACAGTTTCAGCTTTTCCGGCTGGCCGGTTTCCGGGAGCATTTCCGCGATCTCCACGCCGCTGGACAGCAGTTTCACCACCACCCAGCGGACAAAGACCTGGGAAAACGTGACCATAAAGGAGATCGGAACCGAGATCGCAGGCCGCGCCGGTATCGCGCTGGCCTGGGACGTGGAGGGCGACCCGTTCACGATCAAGAGCGTGGAGCAATCGGAACAAACCGACTGTGAATTTTACATGAACCTGTGCAACACCTACGGGCTGGCCATGAAAGTCTACGCCCAAAAGATCGTGGTGTATGACCGGGAGGCATACAAGAAAAAGGGCGCGGCGGCGGTGCTGTCCCCGTCCAATATGAAATCCTGGTCATGGCAGCAGGATCAGGCCGGCACCTACACCGGCGGAGAGTTCACATACACCAGCCCGGCCACGGAAAAGGAAATCAAGGTGACCGTGGGCAAGGGCAGCCGGATCCTAAAGCAGAGCGGAAAGGCCGACAGCAAGGCCGACGCGGAGCGGAAGATCAAGGCGGCGGTGGCCAAGGCCAACCACGGCAAGACAAAACTTTCCGCCACCATTGTGGGAAACGCCTCTCTGGTGGCCTCCCAATGCGTCCAGGTGGTGGGCCTGGGGAAGCTGTCCGGCAAGTATTACATTGACACCATTACCCACAACGTCAGCGGATCCGGCGGCTACACCATGGACCTGGAAATGTCGCTGGTGGAGGAATGACGCGAGGAGGAACGCATGGAAAACAATATCCGGCTGGGCAAGATTTCAGCCGTTGATTACGCCGCGGGCACGGTCCGCGTGGTGTACCACGAAAAGGACGACGCCGTGACCGCCCCCATTCCCCTGATTTCATCGGAGTATTTCATGCCGGAGGTGGACGACATGGTTATGGTGCTTCACCTCTCCAACGGCACGGAGGCGGGCGTGGTCCTGGGACGACCGTGGAGCGAAAAGAACAAGCCCCCGGAGGGTTCCAAAGGGCTTTACCGCAAAGACCTGGCCCGTTCGCCGGGCGAGGCCATGATCCGCTATAAGGACGGCACCATGACCATCAAGGTCGCCAAGCTGGTGATTGACGGAACCGTGACCGTCAGCGGAGACGTGACCGCCGGCGGGGTTTCCCTGGACAACCACACCCACACGGACAGCATGGGCGGCGGAACCTCCGGGCCATCGTAAGGAGGCGATTTACACATGATCGGAACGCTGGGGCGCAAAATCATTTTTGAGGTGAGCGACAACAGGGTTTTGACCTTTGAGAGCATGAGCCGCGAGGTTTCCGGGCGCTGGACCGAACACGAAGTTTTAGGCGTGAAGCCGAAAGCGGAGTTTTTAGGGCCTGGCCTCCAGACCATAAGCCTGACCATTCACCTGTCCGCTGCCCTGGGCGTGAAGCCGCGGCGGATCCTGGACATGGTGGAGCGCATGGTGGAAAGAGGTTCGGCGGAGTACCTGGTGATCGGCGGCAGACTGGTGGGCCGCCGTCCGTTCCGCGTTACAGGATCGAGTGAAGCCTGGGACAAGGTTTACAGCCGCGGAGAATTGGCCAAGGCTACCCTGACCATTTCACTGGAGGAATACGCATGAACGAAAACGACCTTTTCAATTTCCAACTGGAATATACGTTCACGGCGGACTGGCTGGCAGAACTGGATCGGCAGCTGGCCCTCCTGCTGTCCACACGGGAGGGCACCATGCCGTTGGATCGGGCTTTCGGCCTGAACATGGATTTTGTGGATATGCCGCCAGAGGCCGCAAAGAGCCTTTACACGGCGGAGGTCACCGAAAAGGTGTCCAAATTCATACCGGAGGTGCGGGTGCAGGAAGTGACCTGGACCGGCGGCAACACCGGAAAACTTTTTCCCAAGGTGGTGATAACAAGTGCCTGATATTTCCGCAATTCAGAACACCCCGGACGTGTCTTTCATCGACAACAAGACCATTGACGACGTGCGCGGGGATATGGTGGCAGACTTTGAGGCGTTCATGCTCCAAGCGACGGGCAGCAAGGTGTCCCTGGGCCGCGCCTCTGTCCACCGCATGATCCTGTATTCGGCGGCGGCGCAGATTTACCAAGCCATGCAGTACGTTGACCGAGCGGGCAAGCAAAGCCTTTTGAAATACTCCTATTCGGAGTTCCTGGACAATCTGGCGCTGCTGAAAGGCGTTACCAGAGAACCGGCCAAGGCGGCCACGACCACGATCCGCTTTACCGCGTCGGCCACCAGGACGCTGGCCACGCCGATCCCGGCGGGCACCAGGGTTTCCTCCAGCGGTTCCATTTATTTCAGCACGATGGAGTACGCAGAGATCCCGGCGGGCAGCCTGACGGTGGACGTGCTGGCGGAGTGTACCGCAACAGGCAACGCGGGCAACGGACTGGCGCCTGGCGAGGTGTCCACCATCGTGGATCCCGTTCCCTACATTACCAGCGCCGTGAACCAGAACACCACGGAGGGCGGCGCAGACGTGGAGAACGACGAAAGCCTGGCGGAGCGGGTTTACCTGGCCCCTGGCGCCTATTCTACGGCAGGCCCGGAGGACGGATACCTGTACCACGCCAAGAAGTACAACGCCGCCATTGGTGACGTGGTGGCCACCAGCGACCACGAAGCGGGCCAGGTGGATATTGTTTTCATCATGGCCGACGGTTCCAAGCCGGGCGCGGCCATGATCTCCGGCCTGCAGGCGTACCTCTCCGGCAAGACGATCCGCCCCATGACGGACAAGCTGACCGTGAAAGCCCCGGAGGAGGTCACATACAGCATTAACCTGACGTATTACATCAACCGCAGCGACAGCGCCAGAGCGGTGGCAATCCAGGCGGCGGTGGCCCAGGCCGTGGAGGAATATAAAACCTGGCAGCGCACCATAGGCCGCGACGTGAACCCGTCGCAGTTGGCCGCCATGGTCATGGAGGCAGGCGCCAAGCGCGTCACCGTGACCGCGCCGACGTTCGCGGCGGTGGCCGCCACCAAGGTGGCAGCATTGACCGGATCGGCCACCGTGACGTATGGAGGGCTGGAAGATGATTAAACTTTCCGGCAGCCGCTTCACGGACATTATGCCGGAGAACCTGGCAGAGCAGCCGGAGATCCAGGCGCTTGCCTACGCCGTGGGCAGGCAGGTGGAAAAGCTGCTGGCCTATGCCGACGGCGCCCGCACCTATGCGGCGATCTATGCTGTGCCGGAAAAGGTGCTGGATCTGCTGGCCGTGGAACTGCGTACCCCGTCCTATGACGAAAACTTTTCCATTAAGGTCAAGCGAACCCTGATCGCGGAAAGCCTGCTGTTTTACGCGCAGATGGGCACCCCGGCAGCGGTGAACCGGATTATTGAAACCATTTTCCAGGCCGGTCATATCAGCGAGTGGTGGGAATACGGCGGGAAACCCTATCACTTCAAGGCATACACCACGAACCCGGCTATTACGTCGGACGACGTGGAGGAGTTCAAGCGGGTGCTGGGCACCGTAAAGCGCCTTTCTGCCTGGCTGGACGAAATCGTGTTGGATCTGTCCACACCTCCGGCGGAGGTATTCGTGGGCCATTGGATCCACACGGGCGACTTTATCACCCTGCAAAGGGCGACTATGTAACAGGAGGTTATCAGCCATGTTTCAGGCCCCGAAACTGACAGACGCCGGCAAAAACCTGTATTACAGGAATATGGCCGGTGAGGGGATCAAATTCACAACCATTCAGCTGGGCAACGGCACAATCAGCGGCCCGATCTCCGCTATGACGGCCCTTGTCAGCGCCGTGGTGACTATTGACGCCGCGGTGAAGAACAACGCGGAGCAGTACGCCGACGTGTCCGGCCATTTCTCCAACGCAGAACTGGAGGAGGGTTTTTACTGGCGCGAGATCGGCGTGTTTGCGGCGGATCCCGATTACCCCAATGACCGCAGCCACGACATTCTTTACTGCTACCAAAACGCCTATGACACGGCGGACTTTATCCCCGTGGCGTCGGTGGAAACGGTGGAAAAAAACATTACCGTGCCCATTATCGTGGGCGACGCCTCCACGGTGTCCTGCACCCTGTCCAGTTCGCAGGTGCTGGTGTCGGAGGCGGACCTGGAGGCGCACGACAAGGACGCGAACGCCCATAATGCCCTGTTTGAGAAGATCAACAAAGAACTGGAAAAGAAACAGGACACGATCACCGCCAAGGGCATTTTGAAAGGCGACCAGGACGCAAAGGGAAACCCCACCGTGACCAAGGCCACGCCGGGCGTGGACTACCAGCAGCCCACCCAGGTGCTGACGGAAAGCAACGCCATGGCCCTGACGGACACGGTTCCGTTTTTCTCCGGTGCTGACGGGCAAAATCGTAAGGTCACGCTGAAAAAGCTAAAGGAGGCCCTGGGCGTCCAGTCTGCCAGTATCAACGTGACGACCTGCGCCGGCGCGGCGGTCACCTGCACGGACGGAGAAACCACCCTGAACGGCGTGGGTTCCACCAAGTTCTCCCTGCCGGAGAACACCGGCACCTGGGAGGTAACCGCCACCCTGAACGGCCACACGGCCAGCGCCGTGGTGGAGGTCACCGGCGCCATGCAGTACAACGTGGATCTGGTGATTACCTCCAGCGTGGCAGTCACCCACGCACCCACGAAAACCGCCTACAACGTGGGGGAAACATTTGACCCCACCGGCCTGGTGGTCACCGCCACCTATGCCGACGGCACCACGGAGGACGTAACGGACGGCTGCACGTTCAGCCCCACCGTTATGGCAGCCAGCACCACGGCGGTGACGATCAAATACCAGCGGGCGGGCGTGACGGTCACGACCACCCAGGCGGTCACGGTCCTGGAAATGTCCAGCATTTCCGTGAAAACCGCACCCAACAAAACCGCGTATTACATCGGTGAGAGTTTCGACGCCACCGGAATGGTGATTGAGGCCACCATGTCCAACGGCACCAAAAAGACCGTGACGGGCTGGACGTACACCCCCAGCGGCGCCCTTTCCAAGACGGACACGGCGGTGACGATCTCCTACACGGAAAACGGCGTCACAAAGACCTGCACCCAGGCGATCACGATCCGCACCCTGTCCAGCATTTCCGTGACGACAGCACCCGCGAAAACCGCCTACAAGTACGGGGAGAAGTTCAGCAGCGCCGGAATGGTGATTACCGCCAAATATTCGGACAACGCCACCCGCGTGGTGAGCGGCTGGACCTATTCGCCCACCGGTGCCCTGGGGCTGGCCAATACAACGATCACGATTACTTACGCAGAGGGCGGCGTGAGTAAGACCTGCACCCAGGCCATTACCGTGAGCAACTACCTTTCCAGTATTGCGGTGACCCACGCACCCACGAAAACCTCCTATTTCACCGGCGAAACGTTCAGCAGCGCGGGAATGGTGGTCACCGCTACCATGGCGGACGGCAGTAAAAAGACCGTCACCGACTACACCTGCAGCCCCACCACCATGGCAGCCAACACCACGGCGGTCACTGTCAGCTATTCCGAGGGCGGCGTGACCAAGACGACCACCACCCCGGTAACGGTCACCAGCATTTCCAACACGCTGGCCTCCAACAGCTGGGCAACGATCCGCGCCGTGTCCGACGCCGGAAAGGGGTCCAATTACTGGAGCGTGGGCGACGCCAAGGGGATCACGATCAACGGCAAGGTGGGCGCCACGACGATCTCAAATCTGGCTATTTCCGTGTTTATCCTGGGTTTCAACCACAACGCCAGCCGCGAGGGAAACAACCGGATCCATTTCCAGATCGGTAAGATCAACGGCACCCTGGTGGGCCTGGTAGACGGCAATTACGGAAACAGTACCAGCACCACCGGCGCCTTTACCATGAACACGTCATACACGAACAGCGGCGGGTGGAATAACAGCCACATGAGAAAGACCGTGCTGGGCAGCAACAGCACCAGCGCCACCAGCCCCGCGGCCAACACCCTGCTGGCAGCCCTGCCGGCGGATCTCCGGGCGGTTATGAAGCCGGCCACCAAGTACAGCGACAACACCGGCGGCGGAAGTGACACCGCCAGCTATGTCACCAGCACCACAGATCTGCTGCCGCTGCTTTCGGAGTTTGAATACCACGGGGCCAGAACCTACGCCAACAGCGCGGAGAAGAATTACCAGGCCCAGTATGACTATTACAAGGCTGGAAACAGCAAGGTGCATTATAAGCACAACGCCACCGGCACGGCGGCCAGTGCGTGGTGCCGTTCCGTCAGTTCGGGCTACAACCTCTATTTCTGCCTTGTCAGCACCGACGGCGGCGCCACCCTATACGCCGCCAGCTATTCCTGGGCGCTGGCCCCCTGCTTTTTTGTCTAATCGCCGCAGCATATCCGGCAAAATCCCGCCCACGGAAGTGGGCGGGAAACCCGGACAGAGAAAGAAAACCCGTGAGGTGAAAGAATGTCAGTTCTGAAAGAAAAGCGGACCGTGAGCAAAGCGGAGTATGTGAACACCGCAAACCAGATTTATGTGGAAACGGTGGGCTTTTTGACGCGGCTTTCCGCCCGTTATTCCCGGCTGATTGCAGAGGGCACCGCGCAGCTGGCCGGTGAGGTCATGGACCACACCGAAAAGGCCAACAAAATATACCCGTCGGACGAACAGCGCAAAGCCCAGCGCAAGGCGCATTTGCTGGAGGCGCTGGCCTCCCTCTCTGCGCTGGACGTGCGCCTGACCCATGCCTATCTGGTTATGTACCAGAACCCGCAAGGGTGCTTTACGGCGCCCAGCGGAAAAACGGTCCCACCCAAGGAGGCCATGGACAAGCTGGACCGCATGGCGCAGAGCCTGGGCGAACTGATAGACCGGGAGGACACCCTGCTGCGGAATATCCTGGAGAGCGACAGGAAGCGGAAATAAGTCATTTTTATGGGTGTATCTTTGAAAACGCGCCGGGAGGCAGGGCGGCTTTTCCCTCTGACGGCGGCCAATGCGTGGTGCCGTTCCGTCAATTCGGGCAACAACAACAATTTCTGCCTTGTCAACACCGACGGCAGCGCCAACAATAACAACGCCAACAATTCCTGGGCGCTGGCCCCCTGATTTTGCATAACTGGGTCAAATGCAGTAACGAACGTGAACCGGACCCATGTAAAAGGAAAGATACTTCCCTGGCGAAAGCCTGAAACTGCCCGCTGATGATCCCGCGCGGACGCTGCTTGCATGGCGGGGGTATTGTGCTAACCCCGTTTCATGCGCTGGATCGAAGCAGTTTAGACGCACACCAACACCACAACTGTACGGAGGGCGAATACTTTTCTATGACAAGCGAACAGCGCCGCGAGGCGCGTTACAGACGCCGCCAGACAAGGCGGCAGGCAAAGCGAAAGGCCCACAGCGACGCCCTGGGGCCGATTGAGGAAGTTTTCAGTTACCGCGCCATGTTTTTCTATGGCCGGAAATGCTGCAACGGCGTGAGGTGGAAAGCCAGCACACAGCGGTTTGAAATGCACCTGTTTTCCGGCACCGCCAAGCGCCGGCGCAAGATCCTGAATGGAACATGGAAGCCGGGCAAAACCGCCCATTTCACCCTGAAAGAACGGGGCAAGGTTCGACCAATAGACGCGCCGCACATTGAGGATCGGCAGGTTTATAAGGTTCTGACCAAAAAGGTGCTGGTGCCGCTGTATGTGCCCAGTATGATCTACGACAACAAAGCCAGCCAGAAAGGCGGCGGCCTGCATTTCCATTACAGACGCCTGGCCAAGCACCTGCGGGACCATTACCGCAAGCATGGCCTGGAGGGTGCCCTGTTCCTGATGGATTTTCACCACTTTTTCCCGGACGCGCCCCACGCGCTGCTGTATGAGCGGCACCGGGGCATGATCCTAAACCAGGACCTGCGGCAGTTGGCCGATCTGGTGGTGGCAGCTGTGCCGGGCGGCGTGGGTATGCCGCTGGGCGTGGAGCCAAGCCAGCAGGAAATGGTGGCGCTGCCGTCCTCCCTGGACAACCGGATCAAAGCCCAGCTTTCGATCCATGGCGCTGCCCATTACATGGACGACTATTACACCATTCTGCCGTCGAAGCAGGCGGCGGAGGTGACCGCGGCGGACGTGATCGGCCACGCGGAGGCCATGGGCCTGCAGGTCAACGCCGGAAAGTCAAAAGTGGTTCCGTTCTCCAGACCGTTCCGGTTCTGCAAAGCAAAGTTTCAGGTGACGGACACCGGCGCCGTGAAGATCCACGGCTGCCGGGACGGCATGAAGCGGGCACGGCGGAAACTGCGGCTTTTCCAGGCGCGTGTGGCCAGCGGTGAAATGACGGTGGAGCAGGTGGCCCAATGGCTGCAAACACCGATTTCCTACTATGAGAACTTCAACGATCACGGCAGGGTGCTGAAACTGCGGCGGCTATTTTATGCGATTTTCAAAACGGAGGTGTAAACCATGTTCAAGATCACAAAAGACGGGGCGACCGTGGCCATGACCGAGGCCCCCAACTACATCAAGCAGGCGGAAAACGGCTGTTTCGTGCTGTGCCCGGAGGCGGAGGCCACGGGGATCGCGCACAACGGCACCGTTTACCACCTCCTGGGACGCCCTGACATGGCGGGGGCAGAAATCACGGTCATGCTGGAAGAAACGGACGCGGGAGCGGAGATCGCCAAGGCGGCAGACGCTACGGGGATCGTGTTCGTCACAATGGCGGAGGCCGGAAGCGTGGACGCCATAACGGCGGCGGAACACGCGGACCTTTTCGCGCCGTGGGCGGTGCCGGTAGCCTATACCGTGGGCCAGATCCGCAGATATACGGACGGGAAGCTGTATAAATGCGTTCAGGCCCATACGTCACAAGCGGACTGGACGCCGGACAAAACCGCAAGCCTTTGGACGCCGGTTTCCGATCCGGCGGAGGAATGGCCGGAATGGTCCCAGCCGGTTGGCGCACATGACGCATACAGCAAGGACGCCAAGGTGTCGCACAATGGCAAGCATTGGACCAGCACTGTGGACAGCAACGTGTGGGAGCCTGGCGTGTACGGGTGGACGGAGGTGTAAGCCGTGGGCGCTGCCTACATCGTAAGAAAAAGAGCGCGGTTTGTGAGTATCAACGGCCCCGTAAACCTCCCGTATGGTACGCCTGTGGACGCTGTGGACGGGTTCCTGGTACATAAAGGCCGCCCACTATGCGCGGTCACCAGCGAGAGCGCACACCGCTATTTTGCACGAAACGACGACGGAAACGGGAAAGCCCGCGGCGCCCTGATCGGTGCCATAATGGCCAAGCTAGAGCGGAAAGACGCCGGCCATCAAATGCGCTGGGATCTCCTGTGGAGCGACCCGGAGGCGCAGAAATTACGCCACCCGGATCATGCGGATTTCTGGCTGTGGGGCCATGCCTTTTTTGAGGCGGACATGGCAGACCTGGAACACGTCGCCGGGCTGATCGGCGCGAGGAGGTGACGCTGCCATGGATTATATGAAGCTGGTGGCGGACCTCTGCCAGATCATTGACCGCCAGAATGAAATCACCAAGGCCATGGCGGTGCAGCTGGGACAGCGCGACGCCCTCCGGTATGAGGAGGAAATGGCGGCGGTTCGGCGGGACTACGATACCGCCATGGGGGAGGTGGATCCGTGCAAAAACTAATTGAAACGCTGTCCACCGTGAGCGTAGGCCAGGCGCTGACTGGCGGCGTCACCGTGGTGGCGCTGGTGTCCGTGTTTATCGAAATTACACCGGTGAAGATCAACCCGGTTTCCAAGTTTCTGGCCTGGCTGGGGCGGAAGATCAACAGCGAAGTGATCGCCAAGGTGGACAGGCTGGAAACCGAGGTGCAGGCCATGAGGAAAGCGGACGGAGAGCAGGAGGCCGTAAACTGCCGTTACCGGATCCTACGGTTCGGGGACGAAGTAAAACACGGCACCCGGCACAGTCAGGAACATTTTGAGCAGATCCTGGCCGATATTGACGCCTACGAAATCTATTGCAAGGATCACAAGGATTTCAAGAACAACAAAACCAAAGTGACCACGGAGCGGATCCTGGACGTTTACCGCAAGTGCGTGGAAACGGACGATTTTTTGTAATGGGAGGAAGCCGTGAAAATCTTTATTGTGGCCGCGGCGGCGTGGGCTGCCGGTGCCCTCCTGGGTTATTTCGTGGCCCGGCTGGCGTATAAGCACCTGCGGAAGCGTCTGCGGACGCTGCGGCAGGAACGGAAGCCGCCTAAAAAGAAAATGGGCACCATGGACAGGATCCTGGTTCTGGAAGCGGTTTTCCTGGTGGCGTACACGGTGGCCGATCTGGTGGTTTTCTGGCACACCGGATCAGAGCCTGCCACGCTGACCGGCTGCGTGTTCGGCGTGTGCGGCCTGGAAAACGGCGTCATGGGCTGGATCAAGACCAACAAGGACAAGGCGGCGGAGGCCGTCGGAACGAGCGGGAGCGGCACCCAGCCGCCCCCGGAGGAACCGCCCGCGGGCACCGGCGAACCACCGGACGCGGGCCTGTGAGGAGGTATAAACAAACATGACCGGAAACGAACTGCGCCGAAAGGTGGCGGACATTATCAACGCATGGGACGGAGCAACCAGAGGCAGCGCCAAGCACCTGGAGATCCTGAACATCTACAACAACCACAAGCCGCTGGCAAGAGGTTACCGCGTACAGGTGGGTGACGCCCATTGTGCCACCACGGCCTCCGCGGCGTACATCAAGGCAGGGATCGCGGAGTACACCGGGACGGAGTGCGGCGTGGGAAAGTACGTCGAGATCGCCAAGAAAAAAGGGATCTGGACGGAGAACGACGCATACACCCCAAAGGTGGGCGACGCCTGCGTGTACGACTGGCAGGACGGGACCAACTACGCCACCACCGACAACACCGGCGCCCCGGATCACATTGGCATTGTCACCAAGGTGGGCGGCGGCACCTTTGTGGTCACAGAGGGAAACATGAACGGCGGCAAGGTGGGCAAGCGCACCATGAAAGTGAACGGGCGGTATATCCGCGGTTTCATTACCCCGGACTTTGACATGATCGCCCGGAAACTGGGCGGTACGTCCGGCGGGACGGCGGACAAGCCAACGAAACCGACGACCCAGGCGGCGGGTACATACACCGTAAAGAGCGGCGACACCCTTTCCCGTATCGCCGCAAAGTACGGCACCACCGTGGCCAAACTGGTGGAGATCAACGGCATTAAAAACCCGAACCTAATCCGTGTGGGCCAGGTCCTCCGCCTGCCCGGCGGAGCCGCCAAGTACACCGTTGTGGCCGGGGACACCCTTTCCCGTATCGCCGCGAAGTACGGCACCACTGTGGCCAAGCTGGCAACAGACAACGGGATCAAAAATCCGAACCTGATCCATGTGGGCCAGGTTATCACCATCAACAAATAATTTTGCCGGAGGTGCTGGAATGGTTATTATCAAGGCGCTGGCCTGGGCGCTTTCCCTGGCCGCTGTGGTCACCTGGCTGGTGGCCCTGGTACGCTGGGACGGTTCGATCCCCTGTGATCGGAGCCAATGCGAAAGCTGCCCATTTCCGCGGTGCCACGAAAATGGCCAGGACAGCACCGGGCAGGAATGAGAGGTAAAAATGGAACAGACTATTATCCGCCTGGCCATTGGCCTGGTTCTCCTGGTGGCTGTCAACGTCGTGCTGGGCAGCCTGAACGCCCTTTTTGACGGGACTTTCGACCGTATCAAATGCCGGAACGGCGTCATTAAGGGGATCATTATTGCCGCCTGTTTCGTCGCTTTCTATGTAGCGGGACGCCTGAACCCCGATATTGTGGCAATCGACATTGACGGCGAAACGGTCAACGTGGCAACAGCCGCCAACCTGGCCATGGTGACGGCCTATGTGCTGTATGCGAAAGACGTTTTTTCCAAGCTGTCCAAGCTGGTTTTGAGCAAAACGAGCGGGACGCCGGAGCAGACCGGCGGAACCACGCCGCCCGCATTGGAGGAACCGGCGGACGCGGCGGAGGCCACCGCAGCAGAATAAAAAAAGGAACCCCGGCGCCGCCCTGGCGTCGGGGTTCTTCTGCGGGTCACCTGCTGGCAGGCATGGCCCGCATGACTGTTTTTCTGCTGTATTCATCGGTGAGGACTAACACCACACCGCGCCGCCCGTCAGCCAGCGGGACCGTGACCGCCTCCAGCGTAACAGCCGGGGCCGCTTTTTCCATTTTCCCCATTCTCATTTCCTCCCATTGAAAAGTTTACGAAGCAGCCGGATCCCGTAGCGAACCGGAATATAAACCGCCACGAATATGGCCACAAAAAGCAGGTATTTCATGCGCTGCCCTCCTATTGACATTTTAGTGGGTTTCGTTTATATTGAGGGTGCGGGGGTTACCCCCCGCCCCTCTGTCTGTTACCAGTTCAGCAATTTGAGGATTGCCGCTGTAATCAGACCGGAGATTGTGCCCGCCAGGATTGTGTCCGCCAAGACCTGCAACCTGTTGGGCTGCGCCGTCGGCTTATGCCGTCGGCGTTTTTTCTTGCCCATCTCAACCACCCCTTTCCTCTTGAACTGTCTATATTATAGTCTTTTTAGGGTGCATAATCAAGTGGCGATATGCACGAAAAAAGGTGCTGTAATTTGTCTAAAATATGCACTTTACAGGGTGCATATAAAATGATACAATGAAGCACAGAAAGGGGTGGATATTATGGCAATCAGCTACCAGGGGGCATTTGAAAAAATGCAGGAAAAGGGCGTCACGACATACCGGATCCGAAAGGAAAATATACTGTCACAAAGTACCCTGCAAAAAATGAGGGACGGGAAATATGTAACGACGGAAACAATAGAACGGCTTTGCCTGCTGCTGGATTGCACCCCAAACGATTTAATGAAAATCACGAAGTAAAGACACCCCCGACGCACACAGCGCCGGGGGCGTTTCGGCGTTTGCCCTCCAGAGTGTTCAATATTTTTCGGTGCTGATTATTAACACGGGTTCGTGGAAACCTATGTGTTAATATCAAGAAAACTGCTGAACATTACCACGCGCCTGGAGGGCTGCCCATGAAAGCGTATGATTTCCACGGGAAAAGAAATATATGCGGTGACCGGATCCGGGAGGCCCGCCTGCGGGCGCGGCTGTCACAGTCTGATCTCTGCCGGCGTCTGCAACTGGCTGGTGTCATTGTGGAGCGGGACGTGATAAGCAGGATCGAAAACGGCGGCAGGTTTGTGGCTGACTTTGAGGTGGTGGTGATCGCGGACGTTCTGGAGGTTTCCGTGGACTGGCTGCTGGGCAAAGAATAGGACGGCGTGGAGTGCTGTATGCACCGCGCCGTCCATATTTTTTTGAAAGTGAGGGCACGGGCATGAAAGGATATAAGCACCTGACGGAGTTTGACCGGAACAAGATCGCCAGAATGAGAAAAGAGGGCGCCACCATGCGCGAGATCGGCGCGGCCCTGCACGTCAGCGCCGCCACCGTCTGCCGAGAGATCAAACGCGGGACATACACCTACATGAACGCGGATTATATCGAAGTGACCGAGTACATACCGGAGCGGTCACAAGCCCGCTACCGGGCCAACATGGCGGCCAAGGGCGGCCCCCTGAAAATTGGAAGTGATCGCCGGTACGCCGAAACCCTGGAGGCGCTGATTGCTGACGACAATTACAGCCCGGAGGCAGCCCTGCATGAGATTGAGAACCACCCGGAAAAGTACGGCAGCTTTGAAACGCGGATCTGCCGCCAAACCCTTTATGCCTATATTGACAAGGGAGTTTTTCTCCGCCTGACCAATAAGGCGCTGCCGTTCAAGGGTTCCCGGCGGAAGAAGAAAACCAAGCACGTCCAGCGGGCGAAACAGCAGCCCAAGGGTGAGAGCATAGAAAAGCGCCCGCCGGAGATCGACGGGCGCCAGGAGTTCGGCCACTGGGAAATGGATCTGGTGGTTTCCTGCAGGGGCGGGCATAAGTGCCTCCTGGTGCTGACCGAGCGCGTCACCCGCATGGAGGTGATCCGCCTGATCCGCGATAAATCCGCGGCCAGCGTCGTCCGTGCGCTGGACACCATGGAACGGAAATGGGGCACCCGATTCCCGCAGGTATTCCAATCTATTACCATGGACAACGGAAGCGAGTTTGCGGACTATATCGGGATCGAACGGTCCGTATATAAACGCTGTGAGAGCAAGCGCACCCGGACATATTACTGTCACCCATACTGCAGTAGTGAGCGAGGAAGCAACGAAAAACAAAACCAGATGATCCGGCGGAAGTTCCCCAAGGGAACAAACTTTGATAAGGTCACCCAAAAAGACGTGGAGGCGGTGGAAAGCTGGCTGAACAGATACCCCCGCCAACTGCTGGGCTGGGCCTCTGCCGGGCAGCTGTTTGAGGGCTATTTGCAGACCGTCTAAAAATATTTTTTCGTTTTGTTACACTTTCCTATTGACATTTGCCGCTTTGGGCGATATTGTGGAGTTTCCGGCACTGGGAGGGACGGCAGGAGAAGAGAGATTCAAAAAATTGCACCGCTGTGGTTACGATCACCGGCATATCCCAGGTCTCAGTAGCACGAGCCAAGCGGGAGGATTCAGGAGTGGCTTCCTGATCCATGTCATAGAGTACGCCCGAGTGGTGCTCTAGAACATAATCCTCCCCCAGGATCTCACGGAATTTTTGAGTGGTCTGCTCAATGATGGAAGTGTAAGGGATCACATAGATTATACGAGAAAGGCCCTGTGCTTTAGCTTGAGATAGGGCAAAGGCCAGAGAGGCCACAGTTTTCCCGCCACCAGTTGGAACGGTCAGCGTGTAGAGGCCAGGGGCACGGCGTTCCCCCTTCTGAATGCACTGCTCTAAAATGGAGCACCGCTGTGTATTCAGTTCCCCTTTGGGCGGGAACCATCCGGAGATGTAGTTCTGAAGCCGCTGCATCAAAGTATCCATGGATATGTTAGGGTATGCCATGTGGGGGCTGTTGGCCATAAATTCCGCTGTATCGGAGTAGTCCGCATCCACCAGACAAGAGAAGAGCATGCGAGTGAAAAACATGCCCTCCATCTGTGGCTCTATAGCATTTGGCAGAGGAGGGGTCGGCAGGGTAAGTTCGGACTGCCAGGCAGCATATTCCGGCAGCCTGCCCTGAAAAGCCCGGTTCATGCGGCCAAAAAAGGAACTGGAATCTGGGGGGTCTGTTTGACTTCCGCCATCGGGAAGCCCACTGTGATGTCCAGCCACTGCGAACGCTGCATAGGGCTGTCCTAGCTTAAAACATTCGAAGGCTCCAGCGGTAGCGTGGTCTACCTTTCGACCATCATGTAGCAACCGATTTTGAAATCCGTTGGAATACTTTCCTAGGTCGTGAGCCAGACCAGCTAGTTCCCCTTGTTCTGCGGCACAGAACGCACGTGCAGATGTGCTGCACCGCTGGGCAGTGGACTCCAGATGCTGGAGAACGGTCTGTTTTCTACAGTCTTCGGTTATATGCGCCAGAAAAAATTCCATATGGATCAAAGTCTCCTCAAAAAATTGGTAAAAGGAAAATTTTATCTTCCTTTTACCAGTATACAGCATTATCCTAAAAATTCCAATGCATTTCGATCGGCGGATCATTCTCGCCGGGTTGGCGTTTTCACACTAAAATATAGTCAATGCAGGACTCCACCATTTCACGGGTCAGGTGCTCCAGATGGCGTAACACTGGATCAGGTTCCGGCGGTTGGTGAGGATGCTACGGATATTGTCTGAGATATCCTCCAGGTACCACTCGTTTACCAAGCCGTTGATTTGGCGGGACTTTTTGTTTGCCTTGTTGTCGGTATCTGCGTTATCCACAATGCTGACAAAACGGATTCCCCGTAGGTGGAAAAGCCCATGTAGTCATCGTTGCTGTAAATGTGAAACACTTCTCGGCCCTGCTGTATGACGTACTGCAGAAGCATGGACTTCTGGTTTTGTATGTTGGCACTGTTGTCCTCGGCGGAGCTCTTATTCCGGTATTCTTCCAATAGGCGGCAGTAGGTTGCGGATTTGGACATTGGACATCGCTCCTATAAGAAATGCGGCCCTCTGACTATACTCGTCAGGAGACCGCTTTTGTGGCTGTTACTGGAGCCCTGCTGCAATGGAGTTGGAATGCTCCATCTGGTTGAACAGCTGGATTGAGATTTTGGTGTAGCGCTCCGCTGTCAGGGAAGTCTCGGGTTTCCGGAATACGCTCCGGCAGGATGGAGCAGGAATAGGCAGTCGGTTCATAAAGGGTATGCTCCTTTCTTAATCATTTTATGATTGCTGTTTCTCTAATAGGATGATATTTGATTATTTTTCTGGCTGGTGGATTCCCCGATAGATTGCCAAAGCTGTTCCTCCAAGCTGCTTAGTCTCTCGCACAGCTCCCCATTCCCGTCCAATTCTTGAACCGTGTTTGCCAAGTTACAAAGCAGTTGAGCTAAATTGCGGTTGATGAGTTCCTGATTTAGATCCTCATTGAGGCATCGGTGCCGGATATAGGCAGAGCGATCCATTCCAACCTTCTTGGCCGATGCGGTGATGTGCCGCAGTTTATCTGGTGTAAGATACACCGGTATTGGTTTTCTTTTTCTCATTGTGAGTTCGTTTCACTCCTTATTTAGTATGATTTCCGCAAGCGGGGGAATGCCCGCACTATTTCTGTGCAGTGAGCATTCCCAGGGGAACCCGTTATGGACTATGTTGAGATGGCATAATTTTTATAAGCCCCAGAAAACCCAAGAGGGCAAAGGAGGCGCGGGCAACGTGGTGACATCCATATCTCAAGAAGACGTATGGTTGGCGGAAAGTTTTTGGGAAGACTGCGGCAAAGAACTTCTGATTCGTCTTTCCATAAACAATGTTCCGTTTTACCAGCTATCCGCCCAGAGTCCATATGCAGCGAACGAGGTTTCCAGTATTTGTAAATATGTATATCGTAATAAGCGTGGAGAACATCGCGCGAGATGGCTTACGAATCACCCGAAGAAAGGAATTAGTGGGAAAAACTTGTGTATTTGACTTAGAGGAACCAATGATGATTGTGGGATATATCATTCGGGTCAGGGGAAATAAAAGGGTGCTCCCCACATACTTATCTGCGGTTCTTAATTCCCAATATGGAAAACAGACATTAGCGGATATGTGTAAAGCCATCGTTGGACAAGCGAATATGAACGCGCAAGAATTACAAGATACAGCAATTCTTATCCCATCAATCGAATTGCAGGAAAGATTTTCAAGCTCCGCTGAAACCGTCAAAAAATCAAAATTGACGATTCAACAAAGTCTTGATAAACTGGAAGTACTGAAAAAGGCGTTGATGCAGCAATATTTTGAGCGAGGAGATGCGTAATGCAGTGTGGATTTTATCAATTTTTAAAAAAGCATTGGCTGGTAATTCTTGTCTTACTGGCAATTCCAATTATATTTGTCCTGTTGTTGGCATGTCTTGCATTTTGCGATGTTATAGAGATTGAAGATTCTGATTGGATTTCCCTTGCAGGAGCAGTATTAACCTATATTGGAACAACATTGGTCAGCGCTGTAGCAATCTATCAATCAGAAAAAGCAAACCAGTTGAGCGAACAAGTCTACCAGTTAAGTGAACGGGACTACTACCCGACATTCGCAATTAAAGAAATAGCAAAAATCGCTCTTTGCCGATGTGCTTATGATGAGGCTACGCATGAAAGAATTTTAAAAGATCGAGTGATGTTCTGTAATGTTGACGCAACTCCGGAGCGCTGTGTAGGGTATCAACTTTGCATAAAAAATTTTAGTAATTATCCTATAACCGCTATCACATGCAGTACTACATATAAAGTCGGACGAACTCGCTTGCCGGAGACATTAACAGAAAATATTGAAACACTTATCCCGCCACAGAAATCGCATGAGTTCTTACTTTGCAATACCCCGCATTTTTGTTATGATGGCGAATGGATTATATTTAACCTTACCTGCAAAAATATTTTTGATTACTCCACTCAGATGGAATTAAAAATCAGAAATATTTCAGCTCCCAATAAGACGAATTCCACAGTAGACGCAGTAGAATATAAATGTAGAATTTTAAAATAAAGTCTTCTGAATGCGGCGGCGTAAAGTCGTACCCATATCATAAACAACGGGTTTGACCTTTCGGCCAAGCCCGTTATTTTACTTCGTAGAACGAAAAGTCTTCGCCGAATCGTCGGACGCATGGGAAACATACGAAATGAGGCCAAGTGTCGTGTTGTTTTCATGCTCCCCAACGCAGTGTGCGGCAAGTCACTGAATGTTCTGAACCAAAATGTGCAGGTGAAACGAGCGGTCGTTTTTAGTGCTGGATAAAAGACGGGGGAGCAAACGCCCCTCCTGCCAGTTATACTGTCCCGCGAAGCGGGGCAGGGGAAACGGGCCGGCGGTGAGGCGTGCAGACAATTTTCAGAATTTCAGATTTTCATCTTCAGAAAAAAGGCCGGCCGGGGAGGTTATCCTCTCCGGCCGGCCTTTTTCTATTGTTTCTGCGGCGCAGTTCCTGCACGGATCATTTTACGATGTTCTGGCAGAACCGGGTCAGGATCGCAGCTACCTGCGCCCGTATAGCATCGCTCTTGGGGGACAGCATGGTGGCGCTGGTGCCGTTGATCAGACCCTCCGCATTAGCCCAGCGGACGGCCTCCTCAGCATAGGAGCTGACCTGCGCGGCATCGGTGTATTTGCTCAGGTCCGCTTTGCCCGTGGTGTCATAGCCCTTGTACTGGGCGTAGCGGTACAGGATGGTGGCCATCTGCTCTCGGGTGATGGTGTCGTTGGGACCGAACAGCTCGTCGCTGTATCCGGTCACGATGCCGTGCATCCGTGCCCAGTAGACCGCCGTGGCGTACCATGCCCCGGCGTCCACATCCTTGAAGGGATAGCCCCCAATCTCGTTCTCGATAGTGGGAGAGCCTTCCAGCCGGTAGAGGATCGTTACAAGCATGCCGCGGGTGGTGGTCAGATTCGGCTCGAAGGTATTGGCGCCGGTGCCGGTCATGAGGCCGTTTTCGTTGACATACTTCACCGCGTCGTAGTACCAGGCGTTGTCCGGCACATCCACGAAGGGATTGCTCCACTGGCCCTCGGGTACGAAGGTCACATCTACACTCACCTTACCGTCCGGCATGGTGAACGTATAGCTGTCGTTGCCCTTGCCGGTGACTTTAATCGTGTTGCCGTCCTTGTCGGTGACTGTGACTTTGCCCACCTGATAGCCCTCGTCGGGCTTGGCGGTGATTGTTACGCTCTGGCCCGGTTTGGCCTTCTTCGGAGAGACCATTACGACGCCGTGTTCTGTATCTTCCGGGGTCGAAACGGTGTAACTGGGACTGGAGCTGCCGCTGGATGAGGAGTTGTTTTGTACGGTCAGGATGTAGACGCTGCTCGTTTCTCCGCTGGTCACTGTTACGGTGATGGAATTCTCTCTGCCGGTGGCCAATGCCACGGTGGCGCTCAAAGAGGTCTCGCCGGAGATTTCTTCCCCGTTGCTGGAGGAGACCGTAATTCTGGATCCGCCCGCTGCCGCTGCCGCGATAACTGCTGTGGAAGTCAGATCAACTGCAGACACGGTATAACGGTAGGTATTTCCCTCCTCGTCCTTGATGAAATCGTCCAGTGTCACACCGGGGATGTTAGAGAAAAACAGGCTGTTCAGGCTGGCATTGTCTGTGTCCGGTTCCGAAGCCAAATTCGAGTAGGAGACCTGGACGAAGGTTCCCTGTTTGCTGAATGTAAAGTTCTTGGTACCCTTCGCCTCGCCAGCCAGCGTAAGCAGGCCGTTGTTTTCATCCATGCCGCCGGTATAGCTCTGTTTCTGTTCCAGTACGTTGCCCTGGGCGTCCAGCAGAGTGACGATTACATTCCCCGTTGTTGTCTTGGACAAATGCGTGTTTTGAATCGTGACGGAAACTTCGCTTCCCGATTCCGTACTGGACAAGGTACTGGTAATGATAGCGTCTGCTCCGGTGCGGGCGGCCAGGTTTTCCGCCTCTACTCTGGAATAGTTGTTGCTGGATACTGGCTCTGCCTGGGTATTGCCGTCTTCGTCCAGGATCTCGGCTTTGACGTGGATCGTCAGGCCGCTGTCCGGAAGCTCGGTGAGTTTGTCCGCTTCTGCCTTATCGGCGTTTACTGCATCCAGATACTCAGATAGCTTAAAGGTCGCCTGCGTACTGTATCCGCCATTGTCAATCATACCGAGATCCGTCGGCTGCTCAATGGTGACAGGCTCCATGCCTGGAACCGGTTTTTCGCAGGTAACGTCGGTATAGAAACCAAGGCGCACCTTGCAGCCGGAATTCTCCAGGACTGCATCGGAGTCATTGTTCAGCTTCACTTGAATTGTGCGCTCGCCATTTTCTTCACGGACAATTTGGGTTTCGGTGATTTCTGCGTCGGGCAAATCCAGGTAAACAGTGCCTTTGACCTCGTTGGTAGAGGTGCTGGTCCGGCCGCCTTCCGATGTTCGGGCCGTACCAGAAGCGCCGGCATTCTCATTGAAAGTGGCTGTTACCTGGTACTCCGGATCTACCACCTTGTCGCCCGGTACTTCATAGTCAGCCATAATACGGATGCTGTTTCCGGGCAGCAGATTCAGGTCGCTCACAGAGGTCTTCGTGTTGCCAACGGTAATCAAAATATCGCTGATGGGATGAATACCGCGGTTTTCCACGGTGAACTCGATCTGTGTTATCGCGCCCAGCTTCACGGTTTCATAGTCAGGGAGGAAGGAGGGAACCGTGATTTTATCCGCATAGGTTTCTGTAGCGGTATACATGGCAGAACTCCTGGAAGGAACCGATATGGTAACCTGGTCGCCGCCCACGGTCTGCACAGTTTTGGATACAGCGCCTTCGGCACCATAGGTCGTGCCAAGGATGACCGCCTTAACTTCGTTGATGCGGGCATTGCTGACATAGGCGTCGAAATGGTCGATCAGGGTACTGTCTTTCATCTCTGCCACGTCGACTACGCCGGTAAGGCCGATCAGTTCCTGATTCTCACCATAGGTATAGAACTTAATGCCTTTGAGCACATCCTTTTCTGCCGGCAGGGAGTTTTCGTTCTCGCTGTCAATCACCTCGGCCCGTTCTACCCATAGAATCGACAAATCGTTGATCGTATTGCTGTTCTTGGTAAAACGGAAGTTGGAGGTGATGGATGCGTTCTGCCCGCTGGCAATCTGATTCAAAGAATCCGGCAGCAGCTGGGCAGTTACCCCTTCCTTGCCAAATTCTAAAAGGCGGATATCCGCGACCGCGTCGTTCGAAGTGCTCCCGCCGCCGTCTAAAGCTCCGTCACTGGACGCGGACTGCTGGGCAAACCATCCCAACACAAAGCGTTCGCCATGACCGGGGAATTCCACAGAGGTAAGCTGTGGGTTTTCGTCCAGGTAACTGTCATTTGTCGTCTGAACATTGCGGGAAACCGTTCCATCCACATCGATCACAGCATAGGCGATCTCACGGTCGGCAGTCGTGGTGTCCCGGCAGTCTGCATCCAGCGTGTAGGCCACAGCCGCAGTGCCGTCCTCCAGCATGGCGGCTGTGATCCCTTTCACAGCGCCGGAGGTTCCGTTATACAGAACCTGTGCATCGCTCCAACCATTCCCGTCATACATCCGGTACAGGATGGTGTCCTTCTGGTCAAAGGCGGTAATGCTTTCTGCATCGCTGGAGACCACAGAGCGCCACGCCACGATGGCTTTCCCATCCTTGGCCGCCGTTACGGGGGCCATGTCGGGGGTGGAATTGTCAGTGAGCCGGGTGGTCTCCCACTGCGTTCCGTTGTAAACGGCGGCATATACTTCGGTGCCGCCCATCATCATCATCTGATCTGCGTCTGTCAGTACCGAGTTTTGGTCTTTGTTCAGGCTGACCATTTGCCTGGTCCAGGCGGAAACTGCGAACTTCTGCTTGCCGGAGATGGAAAGCTGGCTGTCTCCGTAGCCGCCGTCATCAATCACGCCGGCTTTCTGATAAGAGTCGCCCTGCTTTGTGGCATACACGGCGCGGGTGTTCTCCACATTCGCCTTGCCCATGTCAGAGAGATAGGCCACCAGCTCCCCATCGTCTGTCACAATGGGATTGGCGTAAGGATAGGTGTTGCTTTCCAGGTTTTTCAGACCCTGCTGCTCCTCCGAATCCAGAGCGAACAGGCTGATTCCCGGCCCCCACTGGCGGCCGCCGTTATCCAGATAGGAACGATCCTCCAAAGTCGGAGCCAGGTTCAGGGCATACATCTGCTGCCCGTTTAGGCTGATCCGCTGGAGCGACTCGTCCTTCAGCAGCTCGTCAATGGCGTTTCGGTTGGCGTCCTGATTCTTTTTCCAGCTGTCATTGATGGCATTCCAATCGCCTTTCGGCCAATCCTTGCCGAGGAATTCTTCGGACCACAGGATATCTTCATACTGGATAAACAGGAATTTGATCAGGTATTCCAGACCCATCTCGCCTTTAATTTGGTAATGTTGGCCGTCCTGCCTGTAACCATCCTTGTTGGACTTGCCGTCGGCCACATTGATGATGGTATTTTTCGTGTCCATATAGGGCCGGTTGAGCCAGCGGAATTGCATATCCACGTCGACCTGTCCGTACATGCCGATCTTCATGGCAACGACGGAGTAGTCAAAGCCCGCGCCGACAAACAGCCGCAGGTAAAGGTAGATACGCAGTTCGGTCAGAAAATCATTTCCGCTTCCGTACTCGGCGGCCGTCTGGTCGTAGTAGGAAACGGACAGGGCGTCCATCTTTACATGGGCCGTGCCGCCGACCGAGAGGGTCGTGGTAAGGGGGAGGGGGCCGACCCAGGTGGTTTTGTTCCAGGAATAGCTGACGCCGCCGCCGGTGTTAAAGCCGCCGTTCAGGATCTGGATCTTCCATTCCTTCTCATCAAAGTCGTAATAGATGAGCGACTCCATATAGCCGCCTACGCCCCATTCCAGAGAGCGGATGTGCTTGCTGTTCTTTGCGTCCTGAAATTCCTTCACGATGTCGTCCCCATACTTTTCCGGGTTCTTCTTCGCATTGGCCAGTCCGCTCAGTTCCCGGAAACCGGGCGCGTAGTCAAAGTCGGCATTGTTCTTGGACTCCCCATAGATGCCGGACACCTGGTCCTTGTCGTTCATGTCGCCCAAATTGACGGTAATGAACCCCATAAACTTGGTTGGGTCATCTGTGGGCGCGACCTGCATCTGAAAGAGTTCTTTGTTGCTTGCCGTATAGTTGCCGCCGCCTGCCAGTTCAATGGCCATGCTTACCCATTCATCTTGGGTCACAGTCTCGTCGGTTTTGGCAGAGGTACCAAAGTCCCTGCCCATACCCTGCAGTTCTGCCAGCAGGGCCTTGCTGTCCTCGACCGTGCCTGCCCCCCGCAGGTTGCACAGGCGGAAGGACAGAGCCTCCTGACGGAGAAGCTTATCGTTCTTATAATAGTCCAGGCGCGCGCCCTCGCTGCCGCCGTATTCCACTGCGCCATCCAGGGTTTCCTTGTCCAGATGGACGGTGTACTGGCTGACCAGCGTGTCGAGGAACGGGTAGGTCCTGCTCTCCATTGTATATTCTCCCGTGCCGTCTGCAACAGCAACGTTATCGGAGGTAAACAGCTGGAGCTTCGGGGTCACGCCGTCCATATCCTCGCCCCACCACATGACCATAGTGCTGACAATGGACTGGGGCAGGCTGTCGTTGGGTCCCACATAGCCGGTCTTGTCCAGTATGCTGCTGGGTACTGCGTAGTTGGAATAGCTGGCCGCCTGCATGGCGATAAACGGCTGCTTTTTCCCGCTGTCGTTCGCGCGGAAATTGATGATGGCCTCGCCGCTGCCCACAAAGGCGTCTTCGCTGGCGTTGGCGTCCAGACTGACCAGGATGGGATATACCGGTAAGGCTTCTCATCGTTGTCGCACAGAGAGATCTGGAAGACGTACTCCACTTTGTCTCCTGCGTACAAAGCATCTCCGGGGAGATCCCACTGGGTCTGGTCCATGGTTACGGTCAGCTTGCCGTCTTTGCCCAATTTGATGTTGTTTTCCGTACTATTTCCGGGTCTCTTTGCGTCGCGCTCATTTTGCAGCGCAAACATTGCCCCCTGTTTATATTCGTCATTCACATACACGCCGCCGCGGAAATTGACCATACCCTCATAAGGCGTACCGTCCGGATTCTTGATGTAGAGATAGGCATAAGCCGCCCGGCGGAGTTCCATGTTGTTGCAGGGATAGCGCTGCAGCTGGGTCCAGTCCCCTTCGCCGGTTTCCAGGGCGGCGCTGGGGAAGGTGCCCACATAGGTGAGGCCGTCCTTTTCCGACGAGCAGTACACATCGCCGACAATGCCGCTCTCCTCATAGATCGCCGCCGCGCCGGTCTCATCTGAAACTGCCGTCTTGGGTTCGCCGTTCCCATTGGTGTAAGTCAGCGTTGTTTTCGCCTGGGGATAGAGCTGGAACAGATACAGCCGGTCTTTCAGGGTTTCTACGGTGACCTTCAGGCTGTCGTTCATCCCGGTGAGCTTATGGGTGGCGGAAATCGTCACAGTGCCGTCGGAATGTCCGGACAGGCCGAAATCAGTGGTGGGCCGGTAGGAGGTATAGGTAAAATGCTCAATGTTCTCGTACAGCGTATCCTGCTGGTAGTTGACGGAGGCGATGGCGCTTCCGGAGGTGCCATCCGCCTTTTTAGAGGCCCATTCGATCTGGTCGGCCAGTTCGCTCCAGGCATACTCGCCATAGTTCACGGAGACCATGCTTTTCAGGGGAATGTCCCGCTTGAGGGCCAGGATCTCCTGCGGCTCCATGTCGGAGATGCGCTTGACATTGGAAAGGGTAATGCTGTCTTCGTCTTTTCCGTTCACCCAAATCTTCAGCGCATCCTCGTCGTAGACATACAGCAGGAAGGAATCATAGCTCCAGGTGTTGTCCGCGCCGTTTTTGGCCTTTATCGTGACGGTATATACATCCCGATAGCTGGTGGGATCCGGATCTGTGGATTTGTCGGGCATTTTGATCTTGTCCAGCAAATAGCTTCCGGTAAAAGTGCCGCCGCTGCCGGTCCCCGGGTTCTCCACCGATGCGATCTTTTCTGTGCCCTTTGTGACCAACATTTCAAACTGACCCGAATTCGCGGTGTAGCGGTCGAAGTTCTCAATCTTCCAGCTTATGCTCACTGGCCCCTGGGTATCGGTGATATAGTAGCTGTCCAGCTTGTCAAAGGTGACGATCGCCGGTTTTGAATCCAGTGTAATGGTTGCCGTCGCAGGGTACTCTTTACCCTGATAGATGGAAGAGACCTGGATATTATATGTATTATTGCTTGCGCCCGTATAATCATATTTCAGCACGCTGCCGGGAATCTCACAGCTGGCGGCGGGCTGCTTTGCCGTACCCGTTACGGTGGTTTTGTAAGGCTCGGTCAGCATGCCGCCGGTAACGGTGACGGTAAAAGTGGTTTCCGCGCTGCCGTTTTTGTCGCACAGGTTGCTGGTCCAATAGACGGTGACCGCCTGGCCGTCGGTGGCCCGGAGCTGGTTGTTGGGGATGGACAGAAACGGAGTAAGCCCCACCCCAAGCTTCAGCGTTTCGGTGTTGACCGTCACCTCTCTGCCCTCTGCGCCGCCGTTTTTGGCCGTCAGGGTGAAGTACACTTCCCCCGCCTTGCCGGTGGGCGTGATACTGCCGTCGGCGGCAATTTGGGCGACCGTTTCATCGGAAGAGGACCATACCAGCTGATCCGCACCGGTGAAAGAGAAGCCGTCGCCCTTGAGCTGATAGCTGGCGGCGATTTTCGGGTTGTCCTGCAAATAGATGGTGTGGCTCTCGTCGGCGTACTCATAGTCCGTCGAGCCGTCTGCCTGCTTGACAGACAGGCTGACTTCCATGTCGCCCGCCGTAATAAATTTTGCCGGTGCCTGATCTGCTGTAGCATACCGGCCCAGAACCACATTGCCGTCCAGGTACAGCTCCGCCACCCGCGTAACGGTCTCACTGTCGGTATTTATCTCCAGGGGAACGCGGGCGGTGAGGTTTTGCCCGGTGACAGTCTCCCCTTGGGCTATAAAGGGATAGAAATTTTTGCCGTCTACAGATACGGTCAGGCTTTGAGTCTGGAAGCCGCTGCCGCCTTCCATCTCTTTCATGTCGGCCGCAAGCCAGGTGGTATAGGCCTCATTGCTGCTGACCGACAAGGATACTTCAAGCGCGGGGTCTGTGTATAGGCTTTCGATTTTCGCGCTCATGCCGGTAAAGGCGGCGGGACGGTATACGGACGGTTCGATTCGGGCGGAAGCCACGAGCTGCTGATTGTTTTGCACGCGGTTTGTAAAAATATCTTCTGCGTGGATGCCAATGATTTTGTCGCCTGTGGCTTTGTTCACCGGCTGCACAGGATAGAGGAAGGTCATGGTCTTGCCTTTGCTGTCCGTTTCCTGGGCGCTCAGGGTCAGAGGGCCATCCACCGTATCCACCGTAATTTTCGCAGTGCTCCCCATTACTGGTTCGCTGAAAGTCACCACGATCGGAATATCTTCTCCCGGTTGGAAAGGGTCTCCCGGGGCCGAGGCGCTTTCTAGGGAGGGCGGGGTTTGATCGATCAGCCAGTACTTGATGGCGGTTATTCGCTTATACGCAGGGGTCATTTGGACCGTGCTGGGAGAGGACCTGTAAAGATTGTAGGCTCTTTGCTCATAGGAGGACCAGTTTCCGCGGACAAGAGTCTTCCGCAAATCCGGAGTGAGCGCCTCAGTTTTCTCGTATGCGAGATCGGCTTTTAACGTATTATTAATGCCTTTTCCGATAAAAATATCTTCATAATCTTTGTTCATGCTATCTTTATCGTTTATATTCTCACGAAACGCGGCTTCTATCTTGTCCATATCATAGCCCTTTTCAAAATGCAGGCCCAAAAAGGGAATATTTATTTTGGCGTAGAAATAATGAGCTGATCCGTACCCTGTTCCCAGTAATACGTAGTATGCCATTTCAAATCACCAGTGTTATTTCCAGTTTCGTCAACATTTTTGCTGGGATCAACCTGCACTCTGACCTTGTCATAAGCGCCGTTTTGTATCAGATATTTGTCAATATCCGAGAGCTTTTCCGGCCCGGAGTGGTATCCATACGATTTCTTAAATTCGTTGACGCCGGAAGGACCATTTGTCCATTCCGGATCGTCATAGCTCGCCGGGCTGTTTGTGGGGAAGGTATAGCTGCCATTGACGGCGACGGCTTTCGTAACCGCACCCTCTGTTTTTGCGCCCTTGACATTGCACAGCTGGACGAAAAACATCCCGCTTCCCTCTCGCTCTATTGTCTTATTGTAATTTTTCGATACAGGAATAGTAAGCGATTGTGTCAGTTCCTGTGTGTCAGGCGCAAAGGTCAGGGTTGTGTTCACAGAGGTGTAGTAATCTGTCGGCGCGGTGCCCGCCAATGTGCGCACTGTAACCGAAACCTCTTGGGGAACCGAATGGTTCAGGGTTACGGTTACATGTACAGCACCGATATACGACTCGACCTCCATACTGACGGCAGCAGTGTGATCCACCCCCGAAGGGAACTGGATCGCTTCGCTCCCCTCCGGCGCAAGCACATCGATGCCCTCGCTGTTGATCTGCTCCATCAGGCTGTCCAGACTGTCCAGCTGCTCCTGGCTCCACTGGTGGCCGTCAAAATAGGTCTCCCGCAGATAGGCGATGTACTCCTCGATTTCCAGCATCACCTTCAGGTCGGCCACCGTGACAGGGGTTCCGTCCACATTTACCACCGTGTCGTCGGCCAGCGCGCCATCTTTCACCAGGGCCAACAGCTCGTCCGCCGCGATCTCCCGGCCGCCGCCCGACAGGGCCAGATTCCAGTCCGGCGCCGCCCCGGTTTCTGTCAGCAGGCCATATTGCGCCAAAAAGACCACGACTTCCAGCACCGCAGCGCTGTCCGCCTTCTTGCCCAGCACCGTCACCACGGGGGCAGCGGGGGACTGGGCGGGGGCGCCGATGCCGAAAGAGCGGCCAAAAGACGCAAGGATGCTGCCGGATTGCTCCGGATCTTCCTTGGGGGCTTCATCCGGGGCCGTCCAGTTGTCCAGTGCCGCGCTCAGCGCAATGGGGGGCACCGTTTGGCCGTCCACCTGAAGCTGCCAGTCCGCCGCGGGGACGTTATCCACCAGCAGGCCCAGCTGCTCCATACGGTCCAGCATGCCCTTCAGTTCGGACAGGACGCAGGCGCTGCCGTTGACGGTCATATCGCCCTCCGTCATGGTCCGGGCCTCCCCGATGGTCAGGGGGCGGCTCTTTTCCTGAATGGTGATGACGCCGCTCCAGTTGGAGAACAGGCCCCCATCCTCATCCAGCAGGCCGTACTCGTCCAGAAGGGCATAGTAGTGCTGTGCCTCATCCTTGCTGCCGCATAAATTCTCCAGTGCAGTCAGGATCTCCTGGTTGTGGACGCGGCCGTTTTCCCACAGGGCGGCAAAAGCCGTGGTGGGCAGCATGGTGACCAGCATTGCAGCGGTCAGCAGGCCGGAAGCCAGCCGCTTCCAGATGCGTGTGTTTCGGGACCCTTTGCTTCACC
>QFCE01000318.1_pt1 | contig 57668 bp, 59 predicted proteins | sample 5346091 | NCBI WGS metagenome assembly QFCE01 (sample SAMN09062252, study PRJNA434731) | Human gut metagenome, whole genome shotgun sequencing project. | isolation source: stool timepoint A chromium assembly | host: Homo sapiens | collected 2015
TTTCGGAAGTAAGGATAATGGGGACGACGGGGCGGGGCTGCTGCGGCTCTGCGGCCTGTGCGTCTGCTTGCTGCGTTTCGGCTGCGTCCATATAGGCTTTGTCCTGTTCGCCGCGCTCCGGCTGCGGGTAACTCATAATGCGGTATTCTTCCGGCACTTCGCGCCCCTCAAACTGCCGTTCCCACTCGTCGCCGCTTTCCACGATATAGCCGTACTCGGTAAAGGCCGGTGATAAGTTCCTTTGTGCTGCCCTCCATATCGGAAGTGATATATTTGCTGTCGGTGCGGGGATAGGTCAAAAGCCGTTTTTCATAAAGGGCTTGCGCATAGTCAAGGGCCTGTTTCGCCGTAAACCCATCCAAACGCTTTGCTACCCGCTGCCAGGCGGCGAGGTCAAACAGTTTCGGTTGGGCTGCGGTCTCTTTCTCTTTTTTAAGGGAAGTACAAACGGCCTGCGATTTCTCGCAAGCCGCTTTCATCTGCCGCGCCGCCGCTTCGTCGTCCTGCCTTTCGGAAAGGGCGGCAACGCCGCCAACGTCCAGCCGGACGACATGATATTTCTCTTTCTTAAAGCTGCTGATTGCATAGTCGCGGTTTACCAGCATAGCAAGGGTGGGCGTTTGCACTCTGCCGACATTCAATGTTTTATGGTAGAGGATAGAGAAAAGGCGGGTCGCGTTAATGCCAATGAGCCAATCGGCCTTTGCCTCTTTGAGCGTCATGTAGTCCATATTCGCACCTCCGACAACATTTCTTATTATATTTCATCAGCTCGAAGAACGCAAGGCAGGAAATGTGAATAGATGTTGAATACGCTGCTATCGAAGAAGGATTTCTTTGATAGCTTTTTTTAATTCATCACTTGACATTGTGGCAAAGATGGCATACACCCCGGAAAGCGCAAAGGATAACACGGACGGAATCACATACTGAAAGAAAGTCCGCTTGTTATTCACTGCCCAGACCTCCGCTCAGCTCTCTTTCAAAGAGAAGATTGAACTGGTCAAGAATTTCACACATGGCTTGGAGCCGTTCGTTCCCGATTGTTCTATAAACCTTCTCCTCGGCTTTTCGTAAAGGCGCAATCATTCTGTGGGCGTATACCTGTCCGCTTTCAGTCAAGACGATCCGCTTCTCACGTTTATCGCCCTCGCTGGCCTCCAACAGTAAATAGCCCTTCTTTTGAAGTGCGCTCACGACCGTATGAACCGTCTGTTTTTGCATACCGAAATTCTCTGCGATCTGCTTTTGCGTCAGTTCTCCCATGGATTCCAGCGCATACAGCACCATCATTTCCGGGTATCCGACGCCAAGTACCGAAGCTGCTTTTGTATATAGAGCAGTGCTTTTCGCCCACGCAACGTTAAAATGATTGTTTTCCATAAGTCCCCCACTTACAAATAGTATTTGTAAATATTATTATAGTATATTGTAAGGACTATTGTCAAAGGCGTATGGAGCAACAAATTCCGATTTGCACATCAAATCGTTTTCTTCATTCTATCACAACTTCTATTGATCCGCCATCAATCTTTCAAACCAAGCATCCATGACAATGATGAACTGACTTGCTCCTGACCATTCTTGTAGCATTTCGTCTAGAGTTTTCTGTTTCACATATTTCTGCACATATACCCAGCAGGCAACATTGCTGGCTTCTGATACAATGTCAGCTATGGTTTTACGCATGACTTCTTCAAAATCAGCAATTTCTTCTTTGGGAATAACCTCATAAAGTTTTGGTGACTTATCCTAGTTTCTCCGCAGCATGTTTTCTTCTGTGGCCAGATATGATCTCATAGTAGCCATGGTATGTAATTTTCAAGGTTCCTGTAGAGGAGTCGTTTGGCTCCTTACATGTACAAGTTTATCTCAACAGGTAGAAAAGCTTTAGGTACTGGCTGTACGGGTTGCCCGCCCTGGTTGTACGGACCGACTAAAGTTTTTTCAGCAAAAGGGCGTTTCGGCAAAAAACGATAAAAAAAGCAGACCCAGACACGCTGAAATATACTCAGTGTATCCTGGCCTGCCTTTGGGGCTAAGGGGCTGCTGCCATTGTCTATCTCTGACTTGCATTTAATTCGATTCTAACTCGTTTTAATTCGTTTCGTATCGAGTTAAATTTGTTTTTAACTCGTTATTGCGAGTTAGAAATGCGTTAATCATTTATGTAAAACTCCCCGCTTTCTAACAGAATTTCCGAATCGATGTCTTGAACTTGCTTTTTCGTGCAAATTTTAGGATTTTAATATTGCTTTTTCGTGTGTTAATAAGAAATCTGAATTTGCTTTTTCGTGCAAATCGAGATTCTTCAAACTTGCTTTTTCGTGATTTTGGAGTTATAATCAGATCACATTATGGATATACTATCCTCGAAGGAAGTGATGGAATGCTGAAAAGAAAAATATATGATGCGCTCGTTGCCTGGAAAAACAGCAGCAAAGGTACGACGGCCATGATGATTGACGGAGCGCGTCGTGTTGGCAAAAGCTTTATTGCCGAGCAATTTGCGAAGGCAGAATACAAAAGCTATATTCTGATCGACTTCGGACGAGCTCCGACAGATGTTCTTGATCTGTTCGTCAACGATAGCGCGGATCTTGATTTGTTCTTTGCAAAGCTCGCAGCTTTTTACTCCACAACTCTTCATAAACGTGAATCATTGATCATCTTTGACGAGGTGCAGCAATACCCAAGAGCACGCCAGCTTATCAAATATCTTGTAGCGGATGGTCGATTTGATTACCTTGAGACAGGTTCACTGATTCGACTGAAAAAGAATGTACAGGATATCATTATTCCGTCGGAAGAGGATCATATGGAGATGTTTCCGCTGGATTTTGAAGAGTTCCTTTGGGCTATGGGCGACGAAGCCACTTATCCGATGATCCGACATTGCTTTGAAACAAAGAAACCCCTTGGTGCAGCACTTCACCGGAAGATCATGAACGACTTCCGCCAGTACATCCTGGTTGGAGGTATGCCTCAGTCCGTTCTTGCCTACATGAATGGCAAAGACTTCGAGGCATCCGATGTGGCCAAGCGCAGGATCCTGAAGCTGTATCGCGAAGATGTCGCAAAATTTGCGGAAGGTTATGAGGACAAAGTGTTTGCCGTGTTTGATGGTATTCCGGGGCAGCTTTCCAAAAAGGAAAAGAAATACAAGCTTTCTGCTCTCGGAAAGCAGGCTCGTTTTCGAACCTTTGAAGATTCTTTTGTATGGCTGAATGAAGCCATGGTAGTAAACACCTGCTTCAATGCAACAGACCCTCATGTTGGGCTTGCACTGAGTGCTGATCATGCCACACAGAAGTGCTATATGGCAGATACCGGACTGCTTGTGACGCACACTTTCCAGGATAAGAAATACACAGACAACGAACTTTATCGCGCAATCCTCTTTGATAAACTGAATATCAACGAAGGAATGCTGATGGAAAACATTGTTGCACAGATGCTTCGCCACAGTCGTTCACGCCTGTATTTCTATTCCCGCTCCGATAGTCGGAATCGGGAAAACCACATGGAAATAGATTTTCTGATTACAGAGGGGAAGAAAATTGCCCCCGTAGAAGTGAAATCCGGCAATTACCGTTCCCATTCTTCTTTGGATAAATTCCGTAAACACTTTTCTTCTGCCATTGGCAACTCTTATATTCTTTATACCAAGGATGTTATGGTCAAAGACGGAATCATCCATCTGCCTCTGTATATGGCAGAACTGCTGTAATACCTTGCAAGCCTGCGGAGCTCCTGCAGGCTTGCTTTTTATGTTTTACCGGCTTTTTACGACCGCGAATAATGCGTAATATTCGTGACATGGAAGGATTTCATCAGTTATAACTGATAAAATTGGAATATAGGATCCTGTACCGATTTACAGGCTTTTTGCGATTTCTGTCAGCTGCATCACCACACTCAAAAGCTTCGTGCGACTTTCCTCCATGTCATGATCTTTTCCCATGAGCAGATAGTCGGTACTTACATGAAAGTAGCAGGCCATAGCCACAATCAGGTCGATAGACGGTTTTCTCTTACCGCGCTCCATCTTGCTGAGATGCTCCAAGCTGACATTCAGAGCTTCGGCAAGTTCCTCCTGCGTCATTCCCAGGGCTTTACGGAGAGTCTGTAAACGGGTTGCGAAATCATTTGCGTCAAAGTACATACTGTTTTCCGTTCCGCCTGCTGCGGAAGAGCAAAGGATACCATTGCCCACAGTACGTTCCTGACCCCGGTCCCCGAAAAAGGGTGCACTAAAGTAAGGGTACCGATACTGCTGTTTCGAAAAACTGAAAATTTTCATTTTTCGAAAATGAGCAATATATGTATCCTCAGCCCTTAATGCATGTCAGGCTTTCGATATGATGTTTGAGTTTCGAAAGCCTTGCCGGAATAAAAAAAGAGACCACCGGCAAGGCGGGGATCCTAACTGTGTAGGAATCCCGTCTTGTCGGCAGCCTCTCATGTATGTCTGGTTTAACTGACCGATCTTACGGCATGTGACCTAGAGATGGATTTATGCAGCCTGTTTCATCTCAACCATTCCGTCGTTATGCCACGTTCATTTAGTTGTTTTAGATATGCTCCTGCCCGGCAGGAGCGTAGATGTCGATTCGATCATGCCTGCGGCCCATTCTCTTGCTGACCATTACAGTCTGGCATCTGTCACAAGTCATTCTTGTTGCCCCATCTTTTCCTTCATAGCCAATGACCAAATGGCGGCAGTTGGGGCAATATACCTTTCTAGAGCGCCACTTCAAGTTTTCATAAGACAATTCCATATCTCCCTTCTTGTTGCGTGGGTTCAGTCTGCGGGCAGTGTCTGTGCCTGCAGATTTCGGATTACGAATATCGGGACCCGTCTTCTCATCTGTGGACTCCAGCAGTATCTTACCGCACTGTCACAGTGATCACATTCCATCCATCCGTCTGTTTCCTCCAGGAAAAGACTGCGATTGACAGCGCCGCATATAGGGCACTTCACGTCGTATGTATTCATAATCGCGTGTCACCTCCGATGGTATTGATGTCTTCTTATAAAGCTTTGATTACATGCTTAGCTACACCCTGAACGACCAGATGTCTTACGAGAATGACCTCATTGGGATATTTGTCCTGATTCCGATACTCAAGAATTGCTTTCTTCGTATCGTAATCAACACCGCCATAAACCTTCAATGTGTTTTCGTTGTCCTCGGTAAGAGCAACTACAATGTCGCCAACTTCAGCAGTGCAATCCGTTCGGATAACAACCAGATCCCCGTCATCGATGCCCGCATCAACCATAGAGTCACCGGAGGTCTCCAGAATATAAAACTGGCCATTCCCGAAAAGGGAAACAGGAAGGCTGATATATTCCCGGATGTTTTCTTCCTCTGTCTGTGCTGAACCGCATGGAATGGATCCAACAAGCGGACAAGGTGCAGAGTCGGGAGCAAACTTATTGATCATCGGAGTACGGATGGTACGAGATTTACCATCGTATTCGATCATTCCGCGATTGTCCATTTCGACCAGGTAGCGATAAGCAGTCGTTCTGGGAATACCAACGCCCATAGAGATTTCACCTGCAGAAGGCGTAGCATGCTTGTCGCAGTAATATTGATCAATATAGGAAATGATGCTTGCCATCGTTTCTTCGCTCATAACTCTCATGGCTTATATTCCTTTCAAGCGATAACAGAACAAGTTGTTCCAGTAACTTCATTATAAAGCCCCTTGATCCGAGAAACAAGGGGCTTCTGCTTAATGGAACAGTAGTGCGCAGAATTTTGAGCACCAAGGCGGTCACATTTGATTCAATGCACTTAAAAGCATTTCTTTGTATTCATCTGTAACCTGCTGTGGTCCAACGATTTTTATTTTTCCGTTGAAACCGAATACCCAGCGATAGAAGGTAGTGCTAGTGCATACGCTGACCGTTGCTTTAAAATGATCCGCATCGACCGGCTCACATTCAAATTCTGTACCGAAATTATCGATCAGGTATTTCATGACCGATACATGGCAATACAGCTGCACTTTGACCGGCTCTTCGGTATCATACATCCGGAATACATGCCTGCTATAGTCTGCCGGAGTGTAGTACTCCGGCGGCATTACTACGATCTGGTTGAGGATCTTCGGCTGCTCTGCGATACAATCCAGACGGAAATTCCGCATCTCCTGGCGCTCATCGCAGAAGCCGCGCATGTAATAGTAATCGCCGTCCCAGATCAATGTGTACGGACTAACCGTATACGGCTTGCCGTCGTTTGTAACATAGCGCTGCTTTGCGATATCGAAATCAGTGTAGTAGAACGAGATCTTCCTCTTGGTGTCGATCGCTTCGTTGATTGCATCGACGATGTAATATCCATGTTCATTCTCAGATTTCACGCGCCCTGCAGCATAGATATGCCGACGGAGCTTTGCTGCATTCTGAGAATTGGTCAGAGTAAGCAGCTTGGTAATCAGCTCTTCGCTTTTTCTCTGGGTGATGAACTTGGAGGACGCGATTGCATCGACCAGCACCTTTAGTTCCGGCAGCTCATACACATGTCCATCATAGTAGTACTTGTTCTGCGTAGACTCATAGTGCTCGATATGAAGGCCGCAGTCATGGAGCATAGCAAGATCATCACTGATCGTGTTGCGGGAGACCTTGAAGGAATAGTCTTCTTTGAGGATCTTCATCAGCTCGGCGGTCGATAATGTATGCTCGGCATCGGTGTGTTGAACAAGGTGTTGATATAAATATAGGATTCTGAGTTTTGTTCCGTTTTCCATATTATTACCCACTATATAATAGACTCTTTTTCACATAAAAAACCTGACACATCACATAATTCTCCGGCTGTCCCTCACTCTAAAAATCACAATTCAATACGAAGATCGTCTGTGAGCTTTTTCAGCGTTTCTTCTCGAAGCGCTGGCTTCAATTGACATTCCCACACAATAATTACCTTCCATCCGGACTGTCTTAATATTGCTTCATTCCTTTCATCACGTTCAACATTTTTCGTGATTTTTTCTTTCCAAAACTCCGCGTTATTCTTTGGCCAGACAAAGTAACGACAGCCTTCATGTTTATGCCAAAAGCAGCCATTCACAAAGATACAAGTATGGTATTTAGGAAGCACAATATCCGGCTTTCCAGAAAGAGCAGCAACATTTTTTCTGTATCTGAATCCTTTAGAGAACAGATATTTGCGAACTATCTCCTCCGGCTTGGTATCTTTTCCTTTTATGCGAGACATATTGTAGCTTCTGATTTTTGATGAATGCACATCAGCCATTACGGGTTCTCCGTTAAATTATATAGTGTTGCAAGTTGCTTGGCTATTTCCAATATCCTGAGAACTGCCTCTTTGTCATTGGAAATATAGTAGCTCTGTATTGCTTTTTTTAGCTTTGCATTGCAATCTTCTATCATTTCGCGATTTCCGGAATGTTGTAAAATATAGGAATAAGCCTGTTCCGATAAAGGTCTGACCGAAGACTGCCAAGGTGGATTGATACTTTTTCTAACGGTATCATAGCCCAGTTGTTCCACATACCCCCCATCAGGAAGATATATAGGAACTTTCTTCTCAAAACGGACAACATTCAATAATTCTGCGTAATAATTATCTTCGTCCTCCGTTTTAATGTTTCCTATCCAACCGGTACCAAAGTAATATCGTTGCGATTTGTCATATCGATTCCCCTGATAATAAACAAACACATCCCCCGTATGAATCTGGTTCCGATACCTTCCTGGGTAATGATATGTTCTGAACACTTCATCTCCCGTATAAGCCGATTCCGTATCAATTTTCTGCGAAAGAATAATTATCATAACTGCTCCTGTATATGAATTCAGATACTTCTCATAGCATTAAAAAATCCTGTTTCAGGCTCTGTAAGTGTTCCGACAACGACTCCACGATCCAGTAGGAGATTGCCTGTTTCGCAACAGGTTTCCGGCAGAAGAGTACAATTGTGACAGGCAGCCAGATTCAAAGACTCCGGTCCCTGACCGGCAGATTGAATACAAATAGGATCGGAAGTACACCAAGATGCATTTTCAATTGCACTGACTATTGTATCTTCCAAACGACCGGCTTCCCCCTGACGTACAAGACCACCAAGGGATCCCTCTGAATCTCCGGAAGCAGTATAAATCAGGAGGCCATACATATTAAGATCATTGCTGCTCCTCTCGCAATATATTCTTTCCCGGATAGAGGAGCTTCCATAACCGCAGTCAAAGCTCAACTGATTAATAATCAAATGAGCAAATGTATGTATCAATACATATTCCGGTCGCAGGTCACCAACAGAATCCGCTCCAAATCTGGCCTTATAGTATGCCGTATTCAGTTTACTGATTCTTTTTTGAACCGATGGAATTTTTGCCCACTTCTGTAATTTCTCGGCATCAAATTTAAAGAAGATACCTTCGCCAAATACTTCAATTGCCGGCAGCCAGTCCTCGGTTGATCCTAACCGCAGCTCTTTCTTACGATCCGATATGGTTCGTTGATTCGGTTCAAGTCTGGAAAAGCCAACAAATGCCCTAGTTTCTCTAAGCTTCGGAACAAGCGAAATACTTTCAAAATAGTCCTGAATCACTGGGTCATACTCAGTAATAGGCTGACTAATGGAATGAAAATCCAATGCATCGCTCCCGCTGGTTTTACAAAGTACTTTATATTCCTGTATGCGGTACTCATCTTCGGACATATTTTCGTTTATATCATCTCCCGACTGAAGATTATTAGCTCTGTCCTCAAATGCTTGGTAAAGCTCTTTAGCGTTGACGCCTTCATTAACAGCAATCATTTCTATAAAGCTTGGGTTTAATTTACCACCCACTCTGCTTGCATTTATGGTGTCAAACCACTTGTTCAATATTCCAACAATTTTTCTTCTTGTCTTTTCGTCATCAACCGGAATAGAAATGGAGCTTCTGGTATCCGCAAACCATACATTGGTAGCACCCCTCAGTACGACTTTAACATCCTCTGCTTTAGCCGTGCAAATCTCCTCACCAGAAATGCCCAACCAAGGTTTCGTGGCTTTACAAGTATATCCCATTCGTTCCAACGCGCCCTTTTTGGTTGCTCCGGCAAGTGATCTTTTAGCTCCACAAGTACATGAGTAAAACACGCCAGTCAGGTTTGCCGACGCGCCTCCAGTACTTCTTCGAATCTGGCATGTATTTGGATTATATGTATGTCCGCTGTCATGATGTACCCATTCAGCAACCGGAAAATCATCGATATGGCCTTGAGGGCATACGACAATAAATCTTTCTGGAATCATCTTTTTGCGATATTTCCCCTCAGCAGAACACTTACGCCCTTCTTTCCACTGAATAGCATCACACTGAGGCTGTGTTTCATAATAGGTAGTTTGCTTCATCTGTCCACAAAACGGGCAATAATACCATGTTGGAAAACGTACCGTTGGTATTCTTAAATTACAATTTTGCGGATCGGCATTATTTTCACGAAAGTCCGGCGGCCATCTGAGTTCACTGACACCAAGTCTCTTGGTCAAACGAGCATCTTTGATTACAAAAGGTTTGGAATCGTTATATCTCCAAGCGTCAAGCCCCGCTATCATCAGCGCCTCATCATTAGGGAACGGAACAATAGCCCCCACACCCCACGGGCCAATCAGGGCACTTCTTCGCATTGGTCGTTTTGAAAATGCCATGTTTAGTCCTCCTTTGCAGTATACTCATGCGACATTAACTCAGCTTCACAAGATGCATCTACGCTACGCATAGATGTTGGCGTTTCGAAGCCATGCTCACTCCAAGCTTCGTTCGGATGTTCCCCAGCGCCATAAATCAACGGAACGTCATCCGTAAAAGAACGGTCTTTGTTCCGTTTGGGATCCCAAACGGCCGGATGCCAAGCTCTCCATTCCGATAATATCTCCTGATATCTGATCATCGTTTCGTCTAATTCATCCTTATCAACATTCCTGATACGAGAACGGATAACCGATTCGATATGATCAAACATTGCCTGTGTCGGAACTCGCGGTGCACCAGCATTATACGCATCACTATTTTCAAGTCTCATCATTCCAATCATGATAGCATGAAGAGCTCGGTCTCTTACTGGAGCAGAAAAGGGCGTAACACTGGTAGGTTCAACACTGCAATACAATCTGGAATGATATTCCTTAAAATGTTCATAATGAGATTTATCTCTCGGACGGCCCGGTCGATAAAGGACAAAAACTATGCCAGGTGCATCCGCCGCACTACGACCAACTCGGGATGTCGCCTGAATATATTCAGATGTTGTTTTGGGCTGACCTGCTACTGTCATAAGGCCAAGACGAGGAACATCCAGTCCGACTGAAATCATATTCGTAGCCAGACATATATCTATAGGAAACTCATCCGAATGCAGGCCATGATAATCATTACCTGAATACGCTATATTAAGATTGGAAAGGCTGGCAGTAACCTTATCTCCGGCAATTCGACTTGTCAGCTCTTCATCACGCCATATGTAACGTCTGCGTTTTGTGTAATCTTCTTCATGGACTTTCTGAAAATGACGACGCTTATACATAACGTCCAAGTGCTGATCAATATCAGCTCTAATCCATGTTCTGGCCTGTCCGAGTTCGCGGATACTGTTAAAATACCCCACATTTGTCCAATAAGGGTCTCGCTGAGCTTCATTATCCACTTGTAGTTCTTTAGCTGCATACAAGAGGGACGCAAATAATCTTATAGATGTTGTTGCATCTGAAGAGGAACCACTTGCCAGAATCCCCACATACTGACGTCCATTCTGAGTTTTGTCTTCCCGTGCGAAAAAAGAATCTCCTGCGTTCAGACCTGAAGGCGGAAACTGGAATACCTTTTCACGAGAACAACCATAAAGAGCATGACACTGCTCTTTAGCACGACTGATGGTTGCTGTGGACGCAATTATTTTAGGATGTATTTCCTTACCGTTAACCCTTGATGTACAGAGTTCATTAATCATAGTTTCATAATGACCAACCATAGATCCCAACGGTCCGGAAATCAAATGTAATTCATCCTGAATGATAAGATCCGGCGAAGTTAGTTTCTGCCCATTGTAGTAGCCAAATAATCTTTGCGCTTCAGGTCTGAATGGAAGCATTGCGAACTTATCAACCGTTCCAAGCAGCAAAGTCGGCGTTGATTCATAAATAGTTTCGTCTATGACATGAAGCGGTAATGGTGTTGACTTATCCGAAAAAGTGCATACCGGATTAGCGCACTTGAAAATGATGCTCTTTTTTCTATGTGCACCTATTTTTTTCTCATAGCCCCTGATGTCGCGAAGTCCGCTTTTTTTCTGAACGACTCCCATCTGAGCACCGCACCAAGGACACTTCAAAATTACAAAAGGATTTTCATCGCTCTTCCCACTGTATAACTCGTCATATTTTGTAACTGCATCAGACATCTTATTTGGCGTTGTAGCAGAACCCACCCACAGGCCAATAGTAATTCTTGCAGACCCAAACAGCTCCTGATGTTCCTTCCGAATAATATCGCAGGCACAAATCATGGAGGATGCTCTTTCATACTGCTGAGCAGTAAGAAGTCTCAGCGTGTATCTCATCAATATGGCAGTCCCGGAGTCGTCTTTATTCATGAGTCTTCGAATAAAGATAGTGTATGCCGACAAACCAAGGTATGCCTCAGTTTTTCCACCACCTGTCGGGAACCATATCAGATCCACCATCTCACGATCCGGACAATCTCTTTCCAACATGGACCTGAGATTCATGAGCACAAATGCAAGCTGGAATGGACGCCACTTTCCATATCTCCCCTTATTTCCGTACCATGTTTCAGAATCATAAGGATCAGGTAATGTCGAAATTTTACTTTCCAGATAAAGGTTGTCACTCGCATCGCTTTCCCACTTTTGCAAAGGAAGATTATAATGCAGTTGTTGCATAATCATCGCCAAGTTCATGTACTGAAAGGCAATGCGAACGGTTTCATTACTCTCCAGTAATGAAATACCATCTCGCATACGCGACAAGCAATTTTTGCAATTCTTAATATGACGTTTTGCGGTATCCCCAAAATCTTTCCGGGAGTATACTTCGGTAAGATGCTCCGCTTCCTGTTCCAGCTTAACTATCCACTCCTCATATTTATCGCACATCAGCCGGAGTTCCTGAATGCTCTTTTTAAAATCACTGGAAGGACCATATTTCAGCATTTCCAATGTTACGCCTTCAATTGCGGCAGGAACAATAGGCTTAACCTCATACATAGGGAAAATTGAAGTTTCTATTTTAAGAACCTTATCTGCAGTTTCTTCCCAGTTTGCAGCACATCCATGACCTATAGCATAATTCCGCACATCACGGTAAAGGAGTTGATTGGACAGATAATCTTCGTCATTTACATTTACTCTTTGAGTATCTGGTAATGGGCAAAATCCAAGCTTTGAAGACAAAGAAAAGCCAACCTGAAAATAACAGTCATCATCCTTGAATGCCGCTGGCCGTATAACAGAATTCTCCAGCGTAAAAGTGTAAATCAGACAATCTCCCTTCTGATACCGGAATGTGATATCAAAACAGAGCATCGTTTCTCCTACCGGAATTCTTAATATTCCATCAGATGCCAATGGAAGGTTAACTGAACGCCCCTCATTATTCCATGTGATTTGTTTACGTAAATATTGCGATACTACTTTTTCTGTTTTGGGGTCAGTGGAAGTCAGCGTAGTATATCTTCCGGCAGATACATCCACTGAAATACTGTCATCTTTATGTATGCCAACAGTAATACTGATTGCAGACTGCCTGTACGCGTTAGATCTGTTGATCAATTCTTCTGCAGCTTCAAGGTATTCATTGGTAACTTTGAGTTTCTCAGCCGGATGATCATCGGTTTCCGTTTTCTCTTCTTCCGCAGATGCATCTTCCATCTCATTCTCATTAATAGCAGAAGTTTCATCCTCTGGTGTCTCCTGAGGATACAAAATCCCTGCAATATATCTGGTCCTTGGAGGATCGCTAACAAGGATTTCCTCTCCATTGGCCTGTTTATACCCTGGCCACTCAATGGGATCCGGTCCGATGAATTCTTTTTTTACTAACTCAAGTAATTGAGTTCTACGATCATCTGACATTTTTCACCATCCTCTCAAAAAATAATTTACCTCTTTCGTCTGATGCTTTCTGCGTTTCAAGAACCGTCAGACTGAACCGTGCTCTGCTCAATCCAACATACATCAGACGTTCATCTTTGTAATTTTCAACATCTGTCAAAATGACATAGAGGCTTTCAAGTCCTTTAAACCCTTGAATTGTACTGAAACGTATATCTGCAAAATTCTGTATAGAGTAATCCTGAACTTTAATTCCATCCAGCAAATTAACAACAGAATCTTTTCTTCTGCGTGGCGATAGAATTACTATATCCTTTCTACTGATATTTAAAGAAAGCAACTCATTAATGACTTTAATGAGTTTAGTAAGCTGATCATTCTGATTGGCGTATATAAGATGATTCACATAAGGTGTATCAATCCTATCCTGAAATGCTGCTATTTCTTTAACGCCCAAGATATTTTCTATCTCCGTGCATATTTTTTTCGTGTTCCGGCAATTTTTGGTTAAACGGAAAATTGCGAAGAAAGCGCGTTGCTGTAGCAACTCAAAGTATGCCTGCTCATCAAGCGAACGATTATAAATCGCCTGCATGGAAAAATCTCCAAACATCGTCCACTTTCCACTTGTCAGGCCACCTCTCAGGCATTGATCCATAACATCAAGATATTCATTCTGAATCAGGTCTTGGGCTTCATCAACAATAATGCGGTCATACTGCACCCTGCTTTCTGCACAGTACTCAAGTACCATTTTGGGCAGCGTTGACTCATAATAGTTTACTTTTTCACGAGGTTCACTTGGTTCAGTACTTTCAATTCCTCTGGCAGAGAGCATATGTTTCATAAAGGTATGGAATGTTCCCACAAATGCCGGGCGTTCCAGTAATGGAAACTCTGAAAAACTATCCTTTAACCATTCTCCCAACTGCCTGTTATAACAAAAGACTGCAACACGCTCCCCCCTGCTAATAGCTACCTTGGTTGCAGCAACCGCAAGTAAAGTTTTTCCGGTTCCGGCGGTTCCTCGTATAAGTGCTCTAGAATTATCCCATAATTGTTCAATGCAAAGAGATTGCTCATTAGTCAGTTCTGTAAATCCTTCTTCGGCATATTTCTGTTTGATTCGAAGCGGAACATCTTTATCGAAATCTCCTCTTAATAAATCAGCAAGGTATAAAACATCCTCTTTTGTAGGATAATTTTGGGCAGAAACGGGAATTTCCAACCGTTTCCTTGTTTTGACAGCGCCATCCGAAATACGGTCTATAAAAGATTTAACATCTTTTCCATCATTGATATCAAAGACTTGCCATTCCTCTTCATCGACACCCACGGAGTCAAAATCGATATCTGGAAACATCACACCGATTCCAAAAATCATATACTTCAGGTGTTCATGTTCGGCATCCAGCTTATTTTCCAGTGATGCCTTTATGCTGTATATTCCTTCCCAAGCTTGATCAAATGGCCCACGAACCTTTTCGCTAACTTCTCCATATTTATTAATAAAACGCCATTTTCCAAGTTTCCTTTGCACCCGACCACCCTTAACTTCAAGGGCAAACATTCCACATTCAGGGGCCAATACAAGAAAATCGGTTTCGCCATGTATCACTCGCTGGTGCGTTGAAATTCCCAAGGAGTGTAGTATAATCCAATTTTCCGTTCCTGGTGCATTCTGGAACCAGTCAAATATATGCTTTTCTGCGGCACTTTTAATATCCGGAGAAAGTGCGTTTGGAATCATAATGGCCATATGATCATTCCTCAATCAATCTGTTTGTATCAGTCGAATCCACCTGAAGTTCGCCACCAATATCGATAATTTTAAGCACCTTTACATTTCCAATGCCTTCAATATCCATATCAATTGGTTCCCAGAAATTAAAAGGATCGATATTTTCAAATTTTTTCAATTCCGCTACCAGCATAGTCTTAAGCTGCTCTGATAGCTTACGTCCTGCCAAAATATGGGCTCGACGAACTTCCTGTGCTGCTTCGAATACTTCATCAAGCATTTCCAGCAATGTTTCATTTTCTGTCACGGCTGCCAGTATGCGCAAATCTTCTTTGGATTGCGGAGCTATGACATCCTCATCATCAATCCATCTCTTGATTGTTGGGCTACCTTTTGTACAGCCAGCAGATTTCACTTTTTCACAGAACTCATCTTCCGTACAGAAGAGTAATTCTATCTGAAGTGCATCTCTCCATTTGGACGCAATCTCACGAAGATTTTGTTTTCCACTATTAGCTAATGCAACATCCGCAATTTCCCTGACAAGATCTCGGTCTGTTTCCCGCACAACAACAAAATCTCCAATTTTCAGTTCCGCAGGTAACTTTATATCGATTTTATCCGCGTCCGTCATGATGATTTTCGTTGCGGATACAACCTTATGACCTGTTCTGTAAAAAGCAAGATATCCGCCAACAAAATTTACCGGGATGGCCGAAACCAATTCCGAACCAGTGTGCGAACCGCCTGCATACTGCCTGAATTTATTTTCCCGCAATATGAGCTCAATTTCTCCAAGTTCATCGTCTGATGTTTCTGGTAGTTCAGGAACAGCCTGTTTATCATAACGCTCTGTTGAAACTGGAACAGTATCCGTAGAAAAATACTTTTCAATGATAGCCTTATTTCCAGAATTATTTAATGCTTTTGACCATCTGCGAGCATCATGATTCTTCCATCGATTTTCATAATCATACAAAAGTACAACATATTTACTCGTATTGAATCCATATATGATCTTTCGCATGATCGCACGTTTTAACCATCCACATATGACGGTGGTGTCGTAATTCGTACATGGCCAATTGTAATATTCGGATGGATATAAAACCATGACCCGACTTTTCACAGAATGCTGAAGACACCAGCGATACCAATATTCCTGTATCTGAGATTTGGAAGCACGTTCAGGTATCACAAGGATAATATTCTCCCCATTATGTTCCTGCAGGTAATTCTTAACAGATTCACTCTTTTTAAAAGTAAAACCCGGAACGAATATCTCCTTCAAATTGCAAATTATCTTCAAATAGTCTTCAACGCTGCCCTCATTCAGATAATGTATCTCACCTTCAAGCAGGCCCTCGCATTCTTCAAGAGCACGCTGAGCCAAAGAAACTTCTATATCTGAAAGTGGAATAATTGCTCTCAAGGCATTGAACGTCAGCCCGTTAAGTTTTTCAAACAGTTTCATCATCTGAGGAGACTGATCTTCTGTCTCTTTACGATGAGCGGACAAACGCTTCATTGCATCGCTAATCAATGAGCCATCTGATTTTAGATATACTACAGATTGTTTTGCGCAGTTTTTGGTCCGACGGTCTGATGTCAGTGGAACAGCATCATATAATTGGCTTGTCAGACTGTCATTATCCCAACGCCAGATATTAAATCCTCTTGCCGTAAATGGTTCCAACTCAAATGAGTTGGCCACATCGGTAATACATACTATTGGAATATTAAGCTGAATCAAGTCGTCCAGAGCATCTAATTGCCCGGCAAGTATTGCCGTATTGGATCCGTCGATAATTACAGACTGAATAGGATGATTGTTGTCTGCAGCTGCGTTTATAGCATACAGATCTGAAGCAAATACAATTGCTGGATTGCCTGCCATTTGTCCCGGACTGATATTACTGAGGTTTCCTTCATAATCGCATTGGGACATATAAAACAGTTTGGTAACCTTGTCAGCACCAATCGTACAACGCGACAGTAATTCCTTGGCCGAAGCGACTGACGTCATAGCAAAAATAGAGCTATCCATATGCGTTTTCATTGCAGCTATGGAAGTCAATTTTTCACTACCAGAAACCTCTATATCGATTTTAGCCATCAAGGCTTTTCGTTCTGCCACATATTTAGCCCATTTACTTAACTTCCGGTTTGTGGCAACCTTCTGAAAAATAGGCAGATACTTGATGGGAGTACTGCACTTATCCATATCTGCCAGTCGAATGTTGACACACAAAAGGCCATCTCGTTCCTCTGTTCCTAAATATTCAACAACTGCATTACCGACCTTCAATTTTTCCCCGGGTGCGAAGCCAGTCGGATCATAGCTACTCTGAATCTTGCCTGCAGATATATTATGGAAAAGCTTCATCAAGGTAAATATGAATATTGACTGGATTCTTTCAGGGAAGACAAGGATATTCAGTTGTCCTTGCTTTGCTGTCATCTTGTCCAGCATTGTCACACTGGCCTGAATGATGGGTGGAATTTCAGTCTTTGTTTTTCCGCCATCGATGGAAATTGTCAAATTTTTAAAATCTTTGCTGGAAGAGAGCAACTGCGATATGTATTCATTCCATTCCATCATGACGTAATCTCCTCATTAATCAGCCCTGAAGCCTTTATCCTCAGCATCTTTCAATGCCTTCAGCGCATGTTTGGATTGCTTTATACTAGGTTTCCTGCCGCGGCCGACCAAAGTACCCACTGAAAAAAGCATGCTTCTAAGCCATGGCTGAAAATTATTGGTTTCTTTTGCCCATCTTGAAAGAGCCAGCCATGTTTCCGCAGAAACAGCAGCCGCCTTATCAATAATTTTTTGCTCATCCTCTGTTAATGAGTCAATACTACTGTTCGGTGTAGCTTTGGCAGATGTATATCCAACGTCCACCAGTTCACTGCTTAGTTTGTCGCTTACTGTATAATCACATTTTTTGACGACATCCCAACATTTTTCTTTTTTACACCATTCTCCAACATTCGCACCGCCCGGAGGATTTGTAATAATGCCGTGAATGATTTTTGAAACTTTTATGATTTCGGCTTCAAGTATCGGTGAAAGAGACTGTTCTTTCCAAATTCTTTCAAGATTGATCCGCTGTGCAGTTTTAAATGAAAGCAGTGCAAGAGTATAGGTAACTATGTTGGCGCGATAACCACCATATTGTTGTTGCTGTACAAGCTTTTCCGTGCGACGGAAAAGGATTGCTTTTGCAACCAGATTCTGAAAATACTTCTCATCAGGCAAAGCTGCTTTCCGCTCATCCAGCCGCAGAGTGAATCTGCGGAAGTTTTTCTGTGCGCCTTCACTGACTTGGAAAGGTAACTGATCCCAAGTGTTTTCATATTTAGCTAAGTCTGTCTTTGTAAATACAGGATGTGTTTCCTTGAACTGCTTTCTGCGGAGAGTTGTGGTCTCTCTGGAAAGCATATCTGCATACTGACCGCGAGCCCGCTCATAAAACCAGTTTACAGGTTTCATTCCACCTTGAGCCGGGGCCCATATTATGCGGGAAAGTTCCTCAACTCTTCTATGGTATGGATCATTTGCAGAAAAATCTGCAACCTGCACCTTGTTCTGCGTATTGGCAAAAGCAGAGATACGCGGAACGATTTCATCCATATCTTCCGGTGAGGTGATGACGGAAAGTTTCATCTGTACAAATACTTTACTTAGATCCGCATTTATTTTCCTATCTTTATGGGCATTAAATATAGAAGCTGTGGTTTGTCCTCCGTTTACAATCTGCATATCCCGAATTCGTCGAATCGATGGTTTTCCATTTTCATCTCTAACTATATCGACGCTTTCCGCAGTAACAGAAATTCCATTATTGTACGCAAGAAACATATCCGGCTCGTCGCGTAGTGTATCACGGATTCCTTTATTGACCGCACCTTTTACCTGAAGAAAAGAGCGTACATTTTTCTCAAGGAGACGATCCCTGTATTCATCATATAATGCTGCTAAAAGTTCACCACTGATAATGGCCAGATAAACACTGTATTTTTCACTGGTTCCATTCTCAATGCATGGTATCGTTACTCCAAATTTCTCCTCAAAATCAATTTCAATAGTCTCACGCATCTTGCCCGAGGTAACGCATCGGTAAAGGCGGTCAATATCCCATATCACAAAGGATATTTCAGCATTTCCCATAGTTATATTTTTAAAGGGAATCGGCTTAACAAGACCATTTGTCAATGCACAGATTCTGACGGTTTTTATCTGAGCCTTTTGCTGATTGACTGTAATCGCGAATTCATAAGTATCATTATCTTTCTCGAATGAGGTATACAAATCATTGATAGCCTTCTGATACAGTTGAATAGCTCGCTTTATTGCCGCGTCTACATCAGCTTGTGAAACAGACTTTGGTGAATCACTGTCCGAATACAAGCAAACAAAGATATCCAGATTCGAACAATCTTCATCAATGGCATATGCATTCAGCTGTAACCCGTGGCTCCTGAACGGACACATAACAGGGTCTGATACTTCGCCAGCCTCTTCAAGATATTCCAACATTATCGAAGTCAGAAAGTCATCTTTAGTCCATCCGCTGGTTTCCATATCTGAGGCTACCGAAACCTCTTCCATAAAATCATAGTAAAACTGATCCATCGATTTATCATTAGCCATTGTATTCTTGACCTCCGAATTGAGTCATCAGCGCTTCTGCAATTGTCTTTGCCAGTAACGGGGGAACCGCATTTCCAATTTGTCTGAAAGCAGCTGTCCTTGAACCTTCGAAATAAAAATTGTCTGGAAATGATTGTACACGTGCAGCTTCTCTCACTGAAAGTGACCGGGCTTGCTCTGCATCCGGATGAACATAATAATGCCCATCTTTTGAAATATGAGCCACCATCGTATGCGACGCAGGCAAATCATCTGCAACAACTTTAAATCGATCAAGGAAACTCTTACGATTATTATGTGTTGCTAAGGCTACAGGTATATCAGTGTACTTCAAACGTTTGTGTCCGTTTTTCCAAAGTTGTGCAGCCAGCCGATATATTTCTCTGTCGCGTTCCAGATTAGTTCTCGCCACATGCCAAGTAAGAATATCATTCTTAGTTCGTAAATTCGTGTCCTGCAAATATTCTGTCGGAGCACTTGCATATTTATCTTTTTTCTGTCCCGGTTCCAAACTTGGCAGATCTTCAAGGATATCCGCTATGAAATATTTTTTCTCTGTCGGTTTCAATTTCGGATAAACATGCTTAGTGTCAGTCCGCCATCCTATAAGGATGATCCGCTTTCTGTTTTGAAGCACTCCATAATCAGCAGCGTTCAGAATATGATATTCCAGTTCGTAACCGCGCTCTCTGAACCCAGACAATATTTCTGTCAGATAAGAACCGCCACCAGCTGTCAATAGTCCAGGAACATTTTCAAAAACAAACATCTCCGGCGAATATCGCTCTATTGCTTGAAAATAAAGTTTGTAGAGGGTATTTCTCGGGTCACCTTCCATATTTTTACGAGCTCTTCCAGCCATGGAATACGCTTGGCACGGGGGGCCACCTAAAATCAAATCTACATGATCAACTGCCCGAGCATTCATAGCGACATCTATTTTTTCGAAAATAGTCGGCATCGTTTCATCACTCATGGTTTCACAAATAACTGAATTCAAAATTCCGTTTGGAACCAATTTGTAAAAATCGTCCCGAGACATTTTGCCCTTCAGATAATCCAGATATTTGCAATTTGCACCAATGCCATTGAGATAATAAAAAGATTCTCGTGTCCTTAATGTGTTGCAGGCATCAGCATCCATTTCTACATGAGCTATCGGCTGATAGCCAGCAGTTGCAAATCCATCCGAAAGCCCACCGGCACCAGCGAATAAATCCAGATATGTTATTTTCTTTTCTGCAGTGGGCATTTTGTTTCTTCCTTTTCTCTGTATTCTATCTTATTGTGATATGGTCTACTATCAGAATCCCGAACGTCCCCGCAAATAACATTCCAGTGTGGTCGATTGTTTCGCAAGCATTCACAATACTCGCTCTCATATTCAGCAAGAACGATATGCTCAAAGCCAGTTTGTTTTAAGCCAAGTGCTTGTCCTCCAGCACCAGCACAAATTTCAATAGAGTTCATGGTCGTCCTCAATTCTTGTCAATACTTTTCATATATCGTCCGCTCTTGATTCTTTCATCCTTCGGCCTCTCCGCATCTTCCGGAATTGCCCAATATGATCCTATTTTCATTGCTCCTGGAATTCGTCCGGCGTTGCAAAGATCACTGATCCATCTTGCTGAAAGGTTCCATTTGTCCGCTGTCTGTCTGATTGATAAATAGCCCATGCAATTCTCCAATCTAATTCGAGCAATTTCTACAAATTATCATATCAATTTTACTCCAAACCTCGCGGAAAATCAAGTCACAGGTCCTTCCTCGTGCCCAATATTTTGAGCACCTCACTAATTCGCAAGCAATGTTTCCTTGGCCAAGTCCTGCGAAAACTGCGTTATCCCATTTCGGGATAACTTGCTTGTTGGGATAATCCCAAACCCTTATCGATCATCACTTCGTGATGGCTGCGCATTCCTGCGGAATGCTGAAAAACAGGGCCCGAGTAACAGCACCTTGTCTGTTACCCGAGCCCTTTCTCACATCATACTTTAATGAATTTGATTTTCCTTCTGGCGTTTCTGCTCCTCCTCTTTGCGTTCCGCATCGTAGAGGGAAGCGATGTTTCTTTGTGCGATCAGAAACTCCTGAGCCTCATTTTTTACCTGACGGTACTCTGCGTAAGCCTGCTTTTTGGCGGTCAGGACCTCTGCATATTCTATGCTCAGTTCCTTCACCTTCGGAAGCTTCTTTACGCCCAATTCGTCAAAGGCCGCTTTGGCTGCTTTGTGAAGAGTGATTTCTTCCCGATGCGCCTCCAGAAACTTTTTGCTGTAACCGGCCTTGCGGTACTCCTCATAAGTTGACCGGGTCTTGGAATAGTTGATGATGTGCTTTTTCAGTGTTCCAATCTCCGCCAGACGCTTTTCTGATTGCTGGATGGAGGTGAGAAGAACATCTCTTTTTTCAACCTGCTGCATTACCATCTGATCCAACTGCTCCATGCTTTCGATCTTGTGATCACGGAGAAACAGCAGGGTCTTTGACATCTGCTTCAGATTGTAGACAGAAGCCCAGCGCTGATATCCGACACCTTTCGACTGCAACTTGCTCTGGATATCGATGACAAGATTGAAGGGGCAGGCGTTCGTGCGAGAGCGCTGCTTTGCCGCAGGCTTGTGTTCCCGCTGCCCAAGGAAATGCGCCCGGAGATCTGCTTCGGTATATCCATCCTCCAGCGAGGACAGGCGAATAAACCGCGTTTGATTCTTTTCTCTGACTGAAATGTGTTTTCCGTACTTGATCTCATAGTTCAGCTGCTGCAACTCTTGTAGAAAAGCGTCGAAGGACTCCGGCTTTTTCTGCAAGATCAGATCGATATCTTCGCACAGAACATCCCGGTTTTTCACTCTGCGAGGATACTCGGTTCGCTTTGTGCGCTCTTTGTAAGGCTTCGGGGCAATCACGGAAAGCCCGTTTTCCAGACAGATCAGATCACTGACACGCTGCAGGGCAAAGCTGGACAGCCAGAAGTTTTTGAACTTCCTGGTGGCATCAATGGATGTGGAATTGAAAACGATATGATTATGCACATGGGCTCGATCCGTGTGCGTTGCCACGATAAAAGCATACTTTCCCTTGGTAAACCGAAGGGCCAGCTCATGCCCCAATCGGTTTGCTTCCTCCGGTGTGATTTCTCCCGGTTTGAAAGACTGGCGGATCTGATAGGCGATCACCTCATGCTTTTGCCGCCGACCGGTGATCTGCTCATACTGACGCTTGGACAGCATAAACTCCTCGTCCACGGTCATCGGGTCACACTGATAGCCGGTGACCAGTTCACCCTTTTCGGTCTTTTCCGGATTCTTTGCATAATCCGTTCTGTCGCCCAGACTCTGGGCAATGGTTTTTCCCTTGTTCACATGCAGGGGAATGAGTCTTGTTGCTGCCATGGGCATCTGCTCCTTTCTCAAATTTTGGCATAAGAAAAGACCTGAGGAGTTTTCATTCCTCAGGTCCGGTGTGTTTTGGACTATTATGAAAAAATGAATTGCGAAAGCTTACCGGTCAACGCTTCCAGTCCCAAAGAGATCAATTCAGCAAACATCACTGCCAGGAACACCAGAACTGCAAATCCAAAAACCAGTGCAGCATAGATCCAGGCCTGCTGGAACAAAAGCATCACAATGCAGATGCCCAGCACCAGATATAAAAGGCCAGCGACCATTGCAGAGATGTTCAATGCAAGGGAGTAAAAAATCGAGAATACAGCGACGATTGCCATAATCGGCAGTGCGATTATTCTAAAGGGAAGTTTGATCAGCCACATATATACGTCCTCCTTCGTAGGTTCTAATGATAGTTTATGGAGCGATTGATTTCATGTCAAGGATGTCGCTTATGTATCCGGTGTGACAGCAAACCTGCCACACCGTTTTTTTACTGGATCGTTGCCTGTCTGGCAAGGATCTCCTTCGCAATTTCCCAGATCTCATTCTGCCTGTTCTGCAGATCTTTGATATCCTCCGCATAGATGGAGCCGGTCTCATTGGCTCGTTTTCGTTCATTGATTCGTACTCCTTTTTTGTGTTTTTGATAAAAGAAAAGCACCATCAAAAGCGTTTCTTCTGACAGTGCCTAGGGTACCGGTATTCGATTAGCGCTCCTGATCGCGGGCTTTCTTTTTCTGCCACTGATCCAAAAGCTTGATAATGGTGTCCTGCATCTGCTGTGCCGTGTAGGACCTGGGGAAATACTTCCTCAGCTGCTCATTTCGGAAGGTGACCCGTTCAAGATCACCTTTCTTCACCTCGTTCATGATTTCTCTGGCGGAGTCCATGGTGAAATCACCTTCCTGCGCCAGCTTTTTCAGGCGTTGAGCCTGAGAAAGAGAAGGGGCTGCCTGCACCTCATCCATGGCCTGCATGAAGATCTCCTGTTCCTCCGGGGCAAGATACGAAAGCTCAACAGCCGGGTTGAAAGAGATCTGCTTCTGATCGACCATATCCAGAAACTCGGGGATCAGATTGGTGAGGCGGATGAAACGAAAAATCTGATTTTTGCTCGTTCCAAGTTCTTCTGCCATTTCCTCACTGGATAGCTTCCCGATATTATTCCCAAGTTGGGAATAATTATCTTGAGATGGTCTGCCAGCCTGATGCTTCATCGCCTCCAGTTTCATCTTATACGCAAAGGCCCTCTCACTGGGCAGAATGTTTTCTCTCTGAAGATTGGAATCGACCATGAGCACCGTGGCGGCATCATCATCCATCTGCCTTACAAGAACCGGAACCTCCGTAAGCCCTGCCAGTTCAGCAGCATGGGCACGGCGGTGTCCTGAGATGATCTCATAACCGCCTTCCAGCGGCCTGGCAATCAGAGGTGTCAGCACACCGTACTGTGCGATGCTCTCCGTTGTTCGAAGCATGGCTTCATCATCGACCACCTTGAAGGGATGATCCTTAAAGGGCACCAGCTCGCTGATGCTGATATTCTGCACTCGTTCCAGCTGACTCTCTGCACGGCTCTCATCCGTTTCAAAGATATCATCGTAGCTGGTCAAGCTGATGTTTCCGCCTCTTTTCGGCATTCGCTAACACCTCCTTTGTCAGACCCCGGTAGGCTTCAGCGACCTTGCCGCCCGGATCGTGTTTGAAAATACTCACGCCTTCCGCGCTGATTTCCGCAGCACGGACGGAGCGAGGGATGTCTGCGTCGTAGACCTTCAGCTTGCTGCCGTAGGTATCGCGGATCAGCGTACTGATCTCCTTTGCAAAGTTGGTACGAAGATCCACCATAGTCAGCAGAATTCCTTCGATCCGAAGCTTGGGATTGATCTGACACTTGACATTGTTCACCGTCTGAAGCAACTGCTCCAGACCCTTTGCTGACAAATCGTTTGCCTGGACCGGAATAAGAACCTGATCCGATGCGGCAAGCGCATTAACGGTCAGCATGCCCAGGGAAGGCATACAGTCCAGTAGAATATAGTCGTACTGAAATTTCAAAGCATCTAAAACCTGCCTTAAAACCGTTTCGCGGCTCATGGCGTTGACCAGCGATACCTCCATACCGGACAGCGTGATATTTGCAGGAACAAGATCCACGCCTTCTTCATGTGACAGGATGCCCTCCTTAGGTGCGATGGGCTGATCCTGCATGACCTTCGCCATCAGGTCGGTCAGTGTGACCGGAAGATCATCCGGTCTGGGATGTCCAAGGGCAATGGTTAGAGACGCCTGCGGATCCGTGTCCACGAGCAGCACTCTTTTTCCCTCATTGGCAAGGCCAATGCCCAGATTTTCGCAGGTGGTAGTTTTTCCGGTTCCACCTTTCTGATTAACAACAGCCATGATTGTGGCTCTCGACATAATGATCACCTCCTAGATCAAGCCATTGGCCATGTCGTGCTGTACCCAGTTCTGATAGTAAGAACTGATGGTAGTTGGCGCGTTGTAGAGGACTGTCAGCGTGTACTGCTTCATGTCCTTAACGCGGGTTGTGTTGTTTGCCAGTGTCATCAGCACATATTTGATATGCTCTGCATCCAGCTTCATAAATCGACTTTTTACGACTTCGATTGGCATGTCTTCCCGATTGATACGAATGCTTTTTCTTGTGGAGCAACATACATCGACCATGAGATCGACCATAGCCTGAATGGTATCCTGATCAAGTGTCCTATCCCGGGAAAGATAATCCAGCTCGAGAGATTCTCTGAAATAATCCTCATAGTGAGTTCGGATCCGCATCGCTTCGCTTCCTTTCCCGACACTTCTACCGGAATAGAAGGAATCGGTATCACTATACTCAGTATTCATAATATCAGTCTTATTTCCGTGTCCTTTTGACACTTCAAGAGATGTGTTTTCGACACTTCCAGAAGTAGTCATTTTGACATTTCAAGAAATGTCTCTCCACAGGGTTATCCACCGATATGAAGTTCTTTACATAGATCAGGTTTGGTTTTCCCAGACCCTGACGCTTCCTCTCAATGAGACCGACCTTGTCCTCCAAATCCGATAACAACTGGATCGCTTTTTTGTTTCCGCAGTTCATGTCCGCCATGATTTCTTCAATCGTGCAGATGATATACACGCGGCCCTGTTCATCAATCCATCCGTTTTTCGCAGATAGGGGAACGCGGTCCAGTAAGATGCCATACAAAGTTTTCGCCTCAGCAGACAGATATTTGAACCGGTCATTTGTAAAAAGCACCTTGGGAACCCGGTAGAAGGCAAACTGTTCTGCCTGAGGTCCGTAGAAATAATCAAACACTCATAGTCACCACCTGCTTTCAGGAGAATTTATCGCGCTTCAGAGGCTTCTTGCGAAACACATCCTTATCCTTGCCATAGGGGCATCTGGTGAACTGGCACCGACGATACTTGAAATCCGGTCGATAGTAGAGGCAGTGAGCGCAGCTTCCGGGTTTATGCTCTGATGCACTCCCGGGATTTTCTCTCTTTGCAGCCCTCGTCAGCTTCTCATATCTGCGGAAGACCTGATCCTTCTTACTCATTTGCCGCACCTTCTTCCTTTGCGCGGTTAGCCCGGACAGCTCTGAGCCATGCGTCCAATTCCTTGTAGCAGACAGCGCTGACACAGGGATGGCCTTTGGCGTAACAGCAGCCCTCACATTTCTTTTCCTGCTCGGTCTTTACTGCCTCAGCCAGGTAGTAGCAGTTCTGCGTACCAAGCACACAGCCGACCTTGCGGTTTTTCCAGAAGAAGCACTTGCGGCAGGTATCCGGCTTGTCATCGTAGTATCTGATCCCATCGATCAGAATGGTTTTGCGTCTCACTTTTTTTCTCATCACGATATCCTCCATAGTTTTGATCCGCCGCCGGGAAAGTCCGGAGACGACAAAAGCCCTGTGATGATTTTTCGTCACCACAGGGCTATGTAAAATATCGTTAGTCTTTATAAATTAGAGTATCGTTCTTTTACATCAACATATTTTGATAACCTGACACCTTTGCTTATCTCGGTCTGATAAGATTCAGGCATATTGGCAAGCTTCAAAATCTCTTTGGGAGTAGATCCACATCCCTTGATTTCTTCAGCATACATAATGCCAAACAAGTGAATCATGGTTGTCTTTTCATTGCTGCTATTTTCATACATCTCTTTAAGCCGCATTGCCAATTCTCGTACTGTCATGGTTTTCCTACCTCTATCTTTAAAGATTTCTTCAATATTGGCGCTTGTTTTTAGAAATCTAAAATATCGCAATCTGAATTTCTAATGCGTTTAGAAATATGCATCTTAACCGGTTCTTCCATCACATCAGCCTCAGGCTAAATATCGGCATTTTCTTGCTGTCAGGACCGATTTTTTATAGATTTACACCCAGATACACCGGTAAACACGCGCCATTTTTAGCGGAATCACCGTTTCGGGGTGTTTTTCCTCATTAGATAAAAGCCCTGTTTTTTTAGCATATTTCATCAATGAAGCCTCTTTTTTATTAGAAGAAACGCGGAAGATTTCGTGAAAAATCTCCCGCGATAGTGCGCTGGCGTCCCTGACTGGATTCGAACCAGCGGCCTTCCGCTTAGGAGTTCGTCCGAGTACAGAAAACTACTTGCATTCTATGTTAATCAAAGTCATTCAAAGCCTTGATTTTACTGCTTTTTCTGTCAATTTCAGAAAAGATAAGAAAACCTGTTTTCATCTGAGAAATTACAGTTTGGGTGGAAAAATGGTGGATTTTCCACCATTAGGGTAAAGCCAACCTGTTCCTTCCAATTATAAATGATGACTACCATTACCTGACATTTTACAGTAATGATTATTTGGTTTTCTTATTAGATCTACATTTATTATACCGTGCTTGCGGTCAACTGTCGATAACAAATTGACCGCAAATGCAGTATTTTTTCTTGCTTTTACACTGGATACCTTATATAGTTTTCGGACGGGTCGCCAGTTCAACATGGGCTCTAATCAATGCTTTGAAAATATATTCATACAACGCATTGAAATCATTCTCTTTGTCGGCAATTTCTAATGCATTATAATATTCTTCTTTTCTCTCAACATCAATATAAAACGGTGGCATACCATAGCGGATCAGCATTTTAATCATAAACCCTCTGCTTGTTCGCCCATTTCCATCTGGAAACGGATGAATAACCGTGATCCTATGGTGAATATCTGCAATTAATTCAATGATTTGGCTTCTGCTCAGCTGATTCGATTTACTTTCAAGCAACAACACCTTATCATTGAGCTTTATCAGTTCCGGCATAACATCCCGCCAATCCACCGTCTCAAATTTCGCACCTAAAACAAGGACATTATCTTTTCTTGTTGATCCTCCATATTCCGGATTTGGGCAACAGGAAAATAATTTCTTATTCAAGGTTGACAACTGATAAATATCAATTTTTCCATCACATGCCGTTTGAAAGATAAAATCGTACATCACAGAATGTCCTGCCACATTGCAAAAGCCATCATAAGACTCTGTGCAGTACTCACTTATCTGGCGGTTCTCTTGCAGATCCTCAATTATCTCAGATGCTGCATCATAAGTAGTTTTGACGCCTTCAAGACGGGCATCATTATAAACATATTTACTCTTAAACAGTCGCCTTGCAAACTCAAGACTATTCGTTGGTGAAATGTCTTCCCAGGCATCAAACACACCTTCATATAGTTTTGTGTATGAAAAGCCCAGTTCCCTCCGCCGTTTTTCTGGCTTATATTTACCCAATTCCTTGCTTGAATAATAAGCTATCAAATATGGAAATAAATTTCGGATTCGATAATAACAGGCTCTAAAACTTGTACCAAAATAATCAGCTATCTTGAGAACATCATCAAAGGTCAATTCACCATCACCAGGATGGAGGCTATCTATCTGAACGCGTAATTCATCCTCTGGCATAAGAAAAGACGCAGCAAAAGACTCCGCATATTTCTCTTTGTATTCATTTGATGAAATAGCACACATAAATGTTGACTGTGTATCTGCATCTTTAAGAAAATGGCACAACTCATGCGCTGCTGAAAATCTCTGTCGGGTAATCGGTCTTTTTGCATTAATTGCCACCAAATCTATCGGCATATCCGCTGTGGATGGCATAAACAGACCTTCCATTTTATCAAAATTTCTAAATACAAAATGAATACCCAGGTCTGTTAAAACCTGAAAAGGATTAATCGGAAACACCTTTTCATGCTCTTTAAAGTACTTTTCTGAAAAGTACCTTGCCAGTCCCTGGACATCATTTCGGTATTGATTCAGTATTTCTTTATCCAGCATTAAACTCCCCCTTAAAGACCTGCCATAGACTTCTTGAAGGCAATCAAATTCAGGATTTCCTGCTGATCATTCTCATTTAACTCTTCAAATCCACGGGCAAATACAACCTGCTTGGATTCGAGAGATTCCTGATTGAGAAGGTAATCCGCTGAAACATGATAAAGCTGGCAGAATTTTTGAATTTCATCCGATGTAATTTTCCGGTTTCCAAGCTCAATTTGAGTAATAGCTGAGCGACCAATTCCCAGACAATTTGCCACATATTCCTGTGAAAAGCCTAAACGCTGTCTTGCATCCTTCAATTTTTCAGATATGTTTTTCATTGTTTTTACCTCCTTCCGTATTAGAATAGCTTTGTTTGATAGAAAAGTCAACACTTCCGTTCGATTTTCCAACATTTTTATTTTAACAAACGAGATCAAATATAACTCATAAAATATGGATCTCGATCTCCATGTTTCACTAACTTCACAGTTCTTCTGTTTCTGAGAATTGCTCAAATAATGTATCTACTGCAAAAACAAACTTATCTACATCCTTCCGTTCTGCCAGCATTTCCTGCAAAGATTTATGATGCATATATTTCTCCACATACACCCAGCAGGCAATGCTGCTGACCTCTGTGATGATATCAGCGAATATCTTTTGCATACTCTGCTCTAATCCTGCTACTGCAATTACTCTACACATACGTTTTCCTCCCATTATTCAAATGTCATATTGATTTTTAATAGTGTCAGTATTTCTCTTTTCATCTGTTCAGCAGTGTAATAGGATGGAAAATACCTGTATAACTGCTCATTTTTGAAAACCACCCGGTCAATATCTTTCTGCTTAATCTCGCTTAAAAGCTCCTCTATCTTTTCCTGACTAAAGTTTCCGTTTTCCTGTAATTTTTTGATTCTGATTGCCTGGGACAGATTTGGTGTTCCCAATGTACTCTCCATTGCATCCAGCACAGTCTTCTGATTTTTTTCGGTTAATGATGCCAGTTCCACAGCTATCGTAAATCCCATTGTTTCGTCATCCACTTTTTCAAGCAGTTCTGGAATCAGTTTGGTAAGTTTCAAATATCTCTGCACCTGCTTGGGACTGTCCCCACATTCTTCGCTTATGACCTCCACACTCTTTTTCCCGGTCAGATAGTCAATCTGGCTACATTTTCGTCTACCGGCCTTTCTCTTGAGCACATCATATTTCATCTTATAAGCAAATGCTTTTTCGCTCGGTGAAATCCGCCCCCTCTGTAAATTGGCATCTACCATTGAAATAATGGCATCCTCCTCAATCATGTATCTGATAATGACAGGGACCTTTGTATATTTCAGTTGCTGTGCTGCATACTTTCTTCTGTGACCTGAAATGATTTCATAAAATCCTTCCGGTCTCGGCCTCACAATCAGAGGATTAAGAATCCCATATTTCTTGATGGATTCCTGTAACTCTTTCATCTGACTGTCTGCCTGTACCTTGAATGGATGATTTTTAAAGTCCCTGAGCCGTTCAATCTCTATCTCAACGACTTTCTCATCCGGATCTCTTTGATCTTCTTTTCGTACTTCCATGTAATCCTCCTTTTTTCCTGGACAAAAAATGCCCAGACTAGACTTGTTACATCTAATCTGAGCATCTATCTTTCTCAGGTCTGAATCGTACAGACAAGAAAACCAAATTTACATCCATTGACAACCCTTTTTCTTCCCTACGCCATATGCCACACATCCGGGTGGAAAATCATAATTTTCAAATGGGTGGAAAAATCTTATTTTGGGTGGATGAAATCCTTCTGTTTTTTCAATTCCGGGTGGAAATTTCCACCCAAGACACAAAAAAAGCAGCAATGACTTTTTCAATCATTACTGCTTAAAATAAGCGTCTCCTATAGGAATCGAACCTACAATAGAGTCTTAGGAGGACCCCGTTATATCCATTTAACTAAGGAGACAAATGCCGTATTTCCGGGCTTTTTCGACCCTCTGGCTCCGGCTGCCATCATTTATAATTCTATCACTTCTGTGATGAACTATCCAGTACTTATCTCTTCTGATTTTTCAGATTTCACTTCCCAAGTGACCCTCGAACGCTACCCTTTTTCTTCAAAAGAGTTCCGTCATGGTTCTACATCAGAAGGCGAGTGCACTATCCTGCCAGGCTACAGAAAATCTGCCTTTTTTATTATATGCATTCCGAAACCGTTCGTCAACCCTTTCCCGGTCTCAGTTTACATAACTCTTTTTAGATCCGATCAGATTTTTTACAGAAAATTGATCTTCCCCTGCAGCCAGATGGTTCCCTTGAACCGTCTGCCGGGCATCGGCTCTCCCAGGAGATCCTTCTGGTTGATACACACATCGAAGACCAGCTCGTTGCAGGAAAGCTTCATCACGCAGATTTCTTCCTCTGTGACCTCGTTTTTGCGCATCTCTACTTCCAGGATCTCTCCCAGAATGGAATACTTATCACACTCCATCCCATAGGGCATGAAGTAAGTATCCACAATGGTAAACAGGTCTTCGTGGACAATTCTCCTGGAAATCATGGAATAGGTGTCAATGTCCTCCAGCGTGAGGCTTTCCATGGCCTCCTCGTCCCCCTTGCGGGCTTTCTCGATGAGTTTTGTCCGGTTCCGGGAATCTTCTCTGTCCTGCCGCACCTGTTCCTGATTTTTGCTCACGGGCAAAATAATTTTCCCATCTACAGAAAGGGCGCTCAAGGTCAGGGAACTCTTATGACGGTTCCCCGGCTGTGTGCCGCACACCTGCAGATATTCCACCATGTTTTGCAGATAGAAAATAATCGTCACGCCTACCCGGTTATCATCGCAGGCGCCAATGTAGCATTCTTTCTCCGCCTGGCGCTCCACATAGACATCCTCAAAGGTGGTGACGCCTCTTCCTTCCAGATAGGGATAATAATATTCAAATTCAAAATATTCTTTCTGAACCTGACCTCTGGAACAAATGCCCAGCCCCGGAGCGAACGCTTTCTTCAACTCTCCGTATTTCTTTTTGTCCGGCTCATCAAAAATATTCTCCGCATCGTTATGTTCTACGGAGAGCTCCAGCAGCTTCCGGAGTTCATCATTGTCCGAAACGCCGCTGAAACCAATCGCTCTCAGATATTTATGCATTCATTTTCACCATTCTGTGAACAGTGCTGCTTTCCCTCTTACCGGATCTCTGTCTTGCCGCCCATGTAAGGAACAAGAACGTCCGGAATGCGAACGCTGCCGTCTGCCTGCAGATTATTCTCCAGGAATGCGATCAGCATACGCGGCGGAGCAACCACTGTGTTGTTTAAGGTATGTGCAAAGTACTTGCCGTCTTTGCCGTTGACACGGATCTTCAGTCTTCTTGCCTGTGCATCGCCCAGGTTAGAGCAGCTTCCCACTTCAAAGTACTTCTTCTGTCTCGGGGACCATGCCTCCACGTCGATGGATTTCACCTTCAGGTCTGCCAGGTCACCGGAGCAACACTCCAGGGTACGCACCGGAATGTCCATGGAGCGGAACAGATCTACGGTGTTCTGCCACAGCCGATCGAACCACATCTTGCTCTCTTCCGGCTTGCAGACAACGATCATTTCCTGTTTCTCGAACTGATGGATCCGGTAAACGCCGCGCTCCTCGATGCCGTGGGCACCTTTCTCTTTCCGGAAGCAGGGGGAGTAGCTGGTCAGTGTCTTCGGCAGTTCCTCCTCCGGAATGATGGTGTCGATGAATTTACCGATCATGGAGTGCTCACTGGTACCGATGAGGTACAGGTCTTCGCCCTCAATCTTGTACATCATGGCATCCATCTCTGCAAAGCTCATGACGCCGGTCACCACGTTGCTTCTGATCATAAACGGCGGTACGCAGTAGGTAAAGCCTCTGTCGATCATGAAATCTCTCGCATAAGCGATGACTGCGGAATGCAGGCGGGCTATGTCTCCCATCAGGTAATAGAAACCGTTTCCGGCAACTTTTCTTGCGCTGTCCAAATCAATGCCGTTGAATTTCTCCATGATCTCTGTATGGTAAGGGATCTCGAAATCAGGAACTACCGGCTCACCGAATTTCTCGATCTCCACGTTCTCGCTGTCATCCTTTCCGATGGGTACGCTGGGATCGATGATGTTCGGGATGGTCATCATGATCTTGAGGATTTTCTCATCCAGCTCTTTTTCCTTCTCGGACAGCTGCTCCAGCTTCTCGGCATCCGCATTGACCTGGTTCTTCAACTGCTCTGCCTCTTCCTTTTTGCCCTGGCCCATCAGTGCGCCGATCTCTTTGGAAATCTTCTTTCTGTCCGCACGCAGCTGGTCTGCCTCCTGCTGTGTCTTTCTCTTCTCTGCATCCAGCTCGATGACTTCATCCACCAGACCCAGCTTCTGATCCTGGAATTTATTTTTAATGTTCTGTTTTACAATATCGGGATTTTCTCTTAAAAATTTAATGTCTAACATGATTTCCTCCTGTTTTCTCTGTGCGAGATCTTCTTTTCATTATATTCCTGTATTCCGCGATTTTCAAGGGTTTCGTCGCTGTCTGTGCCGCTGTTTTACGGTTTTCTCCGACTTTTTTACTCTTCATCGTCCTTTGCAGCGCTCTTCTTGTCCAGCTTCTTGAATTCCTTCAGGTCATCCATCAGATCTTCCTCATCAATGGCTTTTTCCAGCGCCTGCCGCTCTTCCTCACCCAGCAAAATGTAGGATTCACCCTTGACAATCTCCTTGATGTATGTATAGCAGCCTTCTCTGCTGTGAATGGAATTGATGATAAATCCATTGTTGTTCTTGTCCAGCAGCGCCATGGCAAAACTGAGCTTTCCGCCCATCTCGTTGAAGGCGTCGTACTTGATGATGCCCTGCTTCTGATAGGTGATCATCAGGTTATCATTGATCCGCTTGATATCTCTGCGTTTCTGCATATCGGAAGATTTCAGCCGCTCGATCTCGGAAATGATATCCAGCATGGTCTCTTCCAGGCTCTCCGCATCCTTTCCCCGCATAAAACCGTCCAGTCTGCGGTTCGTCCGTCCAAGCTTTGTCATAGTCACGATGAGTAAAATCAGTAAAATAAGTACCAACAGGAAAAGTACCCCGAAGATGATCGCCGGGTCGATTCCCAATAATTCTAATAATGGGCTGTTCACCATTTATTCCTCCTTGGTTTCTGTACTAGTTTTTTGCAATAGAAGTGATTAAATCGTAGATTCGTTCTAACTCATCATTAGAATAATATTCAATTTCTATTTTTCCTTTGTTGTTTTTCTTATGGCTGACACTTACCTTGGTACCGAAGATACCTTTGATCTTCTCTTCCATATCCCGGTAAATGAAATCATTTTTGATCGGTTCCGGCTCTTCGGCTGCAGCCGTCTGCTCCTTGCCGATCTTTTTCACCAGCTTTTCAGTCTCCCGCACGCTCAGCTTCTCATCAAATACCCGGACAGCTGTCTGGTATTGCAGCTCCTTGTCCTCAATGGCAAGGATTGCTCTGGCATGTCCCGTCGTGATCATCTCATCAATGACCATTTGCTGTACTCTTCCGTCCAGCTTCAGAAGACGCATGGAGTTAGTCACTGCGGTACGGCTCTTGGATACCCGTTCTGCCACCTCGTCCTGCTTTAAGTGGAACTCCTCCAGCAGACGCTTGTAGGCAAACGCTTCCTCAATGGGGTTCAGGTCTTCTCTCTGAATATTTTCAATCAAAGAAATCTCCACGATCTCCTGATCCGTGTAATCCTTGATGATGACCGGTACTTCCTTTAATCCGGCAATCTTGGCGGCCCGCCAGCGGCGTTCCCCGGCGATGATCTCGTAGAAATCATCCCGTTTCTGCACAATCAGCGGTTGGATCACACCAAACTGTTTGATGGATTCTGCCAGTTCCTGCAGCGCATCCTCATCAAAGTTCTTTCGTGGCTGATCCTTGTTTGGCTCTATTCTGGAAATTTTCACAAAGGTATTCGGTTTATTTTCCTGCTCCGTCGGCGCTGCTGTCGGAATGACATCCACCTTCGGGATCAGAGAGTCCAGGCCTTTTCCAAGGCCTTTCCTTTTTGCTACTGCCATATTGTTCCTCTTTTCTTTATTCTTTGTTTCTGCTCTTCTGTGTTACAGTTCATGCTGGATGACTTCCTGTGCCAGTTGTCTGTAGCTTTCTGCACCGGCTGATTTTCCATCATATATCGTAATAGGAAGGCCATAGCTGGGGGCTTCTGCCAGCTTTACATTTCTGGGAATGATGGTCTTATAAATCTGCTGATTCAGATTGTTTTTCACATTTTCCACCACCTGCAGGGACAGGTTCGTTCTTGCATCATACATCGTAAAGACAACGCCTTCAATGGTTAATCTTGGATTCAGGCGTTCCTTTACCAGATTGATCGTATGTAATAACTGTGATAATCCTTCCAGTGCGTAATATTCACACTGGATCGGCACGATCACACTGTCTGCTGTCGTCATACCATTGACAGTCAGCATATTCAGTGACGGCGGGCAGTCAATGATGATATAGTCGAAATCATCCTTGATCCACTCCACCTCATTTTTCAAAATATATTCCTTGTCCTTTACGCCGATCAGTTCAATCTCCGCTGCGGAAAGATTTACATTAGAAGGGATCAGGCAAAGATTATCATAAATATTGGAACGAATACACTGTTTAATCGAACATTCATCCAGCATCAATTCGTATACGGTATATTTACAATTATTTTTGTCAATTCCCAGTCCACTTGTTGTATTTCCCTGCGGATCCAAATCAATCGTAAGAACTTTCTTTCCCTTTTCTGCTAATGCAGCCGATAAGTTGATCGCCGTTGTTGTTTTACCGACGCCGCCCTTCTGATTAGCAATCGCAATCGTTCTTCCCATCTACTTGGCTTCCTTTCTTTTTCTTTACTGATTTATTATAGCATCTTAGCGTTTCATAATCCATATGTTTCACGTGAAACATTTTCTTATTTTTTTCTGACTTTTTATGCATTCTCCCAGTTGACAGCCACTGAATGTTTCACGTGAAACATTCTTTACAGTTCACTTGCCTTTTCGTGTAAGCATATTTCTTAAGATTTTTGGTTCTTGTTTTCCTCCCCGGGATAGCTTATACTAGAATCAGCAAACAAAAACTTGTAATCAGTCATCACGAAAATACGATCATGTAGTTTCAAACGTTAATGGCTACAAGTTTACAAACTAAAAAGAAAAGAAGGTTATCCTGATGAAAAAGAAAAAGGTTCTTACGCTCATTGCAACACTCACGGCCTCCACACTGACTGCCATCACAATAACCAACCGCATTCTCTGTAAACTCGCCACCTCCGACCATTACCTGGATGAGGACGAGGGAGAATATTATGACTGGAGATTTGGAAAGATTTTCTATAAGAAAGAAGGAAGCGGTACGCCACTTCTTCTCGTTCATACGCTGGACGCCGCTGCTTCCTCTGCGGAGTGGAAATACCTGATGGATAAACTGGTTGAAAACCATACCGTTTATGTATTAGATCTGCTGGGCTGCGGCAAATCCGATAAACCGCAGATCACCTATACAAACTATCTCTATGTGCAGCTGATTTCTGATTTTATCAGAAATGTCATCGGACAGAAGACAGATATCATTGCTTCCGGCAACGCTTCTTCTTTTGTCATCATGGCCTGCAATATGGAGGATTCTCTGTTCCGCAAGATCATGATTCTGAATCCGGAGACGGCTTCCCAGATATCCCGCATGCCCAAGGGCAGTTCCCGTATGCTGCGGAAGCTGCTGGAACTCCCGATCGTTGGCACACTGCTCTACAATATTCTGTACAGCAGACGGCATATTTTAAAGAGACTGGAAGAGACATACTTCTCTCCCTGCTATATCAATCACGAACTGCCGAAGATCTATGCAGAGAATGCTCACACCAATGAACTGGGCGGCAAATGCCTGATGGCAAGTCTGAAGAGCCATTTTGTCAATATCAACATTACGAAAGCGCTTCATGCCATCGACAACAGCATTTATCTGATCGTTGGAGAGGAAAACCCGGATAAGGAAGCCATCCTGGCTTATTACTGCGAGACCAATCCAGCCATTGAGACCTACGAGATTCCTTACTCCAAGAAATACAGCCAGGTAGACGGACAGGATCGTCTGTTAAAGCAGATTGAGATTTTCTTCTAAAAAGAAAGATTTTTTAAAAAGAGCATCAAAGACAATTTCTGTCCTCGATGCTCTTTTTCTATTTCAGATCTATTACGCAACAAACCATACACAACACATTATCATCGATATCGCAAGTACGGCTCGCAGCGCACACACAACGATTTACTCCAGCGGACTCTTGGACGGAGTCCCTGCTTTTCTCGGATACATCTGCGGGGTTCTCATCAGCTTCTCCACCCAGATGAGAGAACGAGGAATATCCGTATCCGGCAGGAAGAAGGCGATCTCCTGCTTCACTTCACCACCCAGCATATTGATGGCATTTCTGGCACCGGCCAGCTCTTCATTCATATTGCCGGATTTATATGCCACGAAGCTTCCCTTCTGCGGTTTGACGAACGGCATGCAGTATTCAGCCAGCACCGCCAGATTGGCCACAGCACGGGAAACACACAGATCAAATTTTTCCCGGAAATCCTTCTCATGGGCCAGATCCTCCGCCCGACCGTGAATGCAGCGGATCTTTGTCAGCCCCAACGCATCGATCACTTCATTGACAAAGTTTACTCTCTTTTCCTGGGAATCTACCAGGATCATCTCCAGATGCGGAAATGCGATCTTGATGGGAATCCCCGGGAATCCGGCACCGGTGCCGATATCGATCACACTGTCCACCTCCATCATATCATGAGACTTTACAATGGTCAGGCTGTCAATAAAATGCTTCTGTACCACTTCCACACCATCGGTGATGGCTGTCAGATTCATGACCTTATTCTTTTCCTCCAGCATATCAAAGAACTGACGGAACTGCAGATACTGATGCTCGGACAGATAGATATTCAGCTGATCCAGTCCCTCTTTAAACTTGATAATCTCTTCCTTATTCATCTTCTATTTCCTCCTTAATTGTTCTAAGTAAACGAGCAGTACCGATATGTCGGCAGGCGATACACCGGAAATCCGGGACGCCTGGCCAATGGATACCGGATGAAACAGCTTCAGCTTCTGCACTGCCTCAATGCGCAGGCTCTTGATGGCATCATAATCGATATCCTCCGGGATTTTCTTCTTCTCCAGCTTCTTAAACTGCTCCACCTGCTTTAGCTGCCGTTTGATATACCCGTCATATTTCAGATTTATGTCAACCTGTTCTTTCACATCCCAAGGAAGCTCCGGCCGATCCTCGTCGATGGGGGCCAGCACCTCATAGTTCAGCTCCGGCCGCCGGATCAGCTCTGCCAGCGTGGTGCCGGACTGCAGCTTCTGGGTATTGCAGCTTTCCAGTAGCTGCTGTACCTTCTCGGAAGTGCCGATATTCACATGAGAAAGCCGCTCTATCTCCCGGTCGATCTGCGCCCGTTTTTCTTCCAGACGGGCGTGCTGTTCTTCCGAGATCAGCCCCACCTGGTAACCGATATCCATGAGACGAAGATCCGCATTATCCTGTCGAAGCAGCAGACGATATTCCGCCCGGGAAGTCATCATCCGGTAAGGTTCATGGTTTTCTTTCGTCACCAGATCATCGATGAGCACGCCAATATAGGACTCCGAGCGATCCATGGTAATCATCTCCCTGCCCAGCGTTTTCAGCCCCGCATTGATGCCTGCGATCAGTCCCTGTCCGGCGGCTTCCTCATAGCCGGAGCTGCCGTTGAACTGTCCTGCACTGAACAGTCCCTTGATGTTCTTGAATTCCAGCGTGGGATTCAGCTGTCTGGCATTGATGCAGTCATACTCGATGGCATAGGCATTTCGCACGATTTTCGCATGCTCCAGCCCCGGAACGGTATGATACATCTGCTCCTGCACATCCTCCGGCAAAGAACTGGACATGCCGCCCACATACATCTCTGTGGTGTGCTCGCCCTCCGGCTCAATGAATACCTGATGCCGGTTCCTGTCAGCGAATTTTACCACCTTATCCTCAATGGACGGGCAGTACCGGGGGCCAATGCCCTCGATGATCCCCGCATAGATGGGGGACCGATCCAGGTTCGATCGGATGATCTCATGGGTCTTCTCATTCGTATACGTGAGCCAGCAGGACACCTGCTCCCGCTGGATATCCTCGGGATCGTTGAAAAAAGAAAACGGACGGATGTGTTCGTCTCCCTTCTGCTCCTCCATTTTGGAAAAATCAATGGTTCTGGCATCCATCCGGGCAGGTGTACCTGTCTTGAACCGGAACATCTCAATCCCCAGATTTTTCAGGCAATCCGTCAGATGATTGGCCGCCATCAGCCCGTTGGGGCCGGTATACGTGATGGTCTCCCCACACAGGCAGCGGGCCCGCAAATACGTGCCGGAACAGATCACCACCGCACGGCAGTCATACTCGATCCCTGTATGGATCCGCACGCCGGTGACCCGCCCGTCTTCCACACGGATATCCGTCACCTCTGCCTGCTTGATGGTCAGGTGATCGGTATGCTGCAGCACCTCCCGCATGCTGCGGCTGTACTCCGCCTTGTCCGCCTGAGCACGCAGGGAATGCACCGCAGGCCCTTTGGACACGTTCAGCATCTTGGACTGGATAAAGGTGCGGTCAATATTCTTGCCCATCTCGCCGCCCAGCGCATCGATCTCCCGGACGATATGTCCCTTGGAGCTTCCGCCGATATTGGGATTGCAGGGCATGAGCGCAATACTCTCCACACTGACGGTAAACATGATTGTCTCAAGCCCCAGTCTGGCACTGGCCAGCGCGGCCTCGCAGCCGGCATGACCGGCGCCTATCACGACAACATCATATTTCTGTGACATTTTATTCTCCTTCTTTTTTGTGTATCCTCTTATTTTCCCATACAAAATTTTGCAAAAATCTCATCTGCCAGGTCGTCATCCACCGCTTCCCCGGTGATCCTGCCCAGTTTCTCATAGGCATCCATCAGGTCAATGGAATAGAAATCCTCCGGCATGCCCATCTGCAGGCTTTCCTCTACCCGGTCAAGGGCCGCCAGGATCTCCTCCAGCAGCTGCTTCTGCCGCAGGTTGGTGATGCATACCTGGTCGTTAAAGGAAATCTCTCCCTGGAAAAACAGGTCTTTTAACACCTCTTCCAGCTGATCAATACCCTTCTCCTCTCTGGCCGAGATGGAAAGTACCGGATGCGCGCCCACCCGGGCACGCAAATCCTCTTCGGTTACCACTGTCTCCAGATCGGTCTTATTCAGAAGCACGATGGCCTTTCTGTCCCGGATCAGATCTATGATCTCCTCATCACTTTCATTTAACGGCACCGAACCGTCCGCCACATACAGGATCAGATCGGCTTTCTCCATGGACGCCACCGCCCGCTGGATACCGATCTTCTCCACTGTATCCTCAGTTTTGCGGATGCCTGCGGTATCGATGATATTCAGGCTGATGCCGTTGATCTGGATCTGCTCCTCCAGCGTATCCCGGGTCGTTCCCGCCACATCGGTGACAATGGCCCGCTCCTCCCCCACCAGCACATTCATGAGGGACGACTTTCCTGCGTTTGGCTTGCCGATGATCACTGTGCGGATGCCTTCCCGGCACATTCTGCCATTGTCAAAGGTAGCAATGAGCCGCTGCATCTGCCCGCGAAGCTTATTCACCACGCCGCCCAGCGTCTCTGCATAACCGTCCAGGCTGATATGCTCCGGGTCATCCAGCGCCGATTCGATGAACGCCAGATGATAGAGGATTTCCTTTCGAAAATTGCCGATGGCCTCTTTTACCGAACCTTTTAACTGTTCCACTGACGTGTGCAGCGCATAGGCATTCCGGGAAGAAATGATCTCTCCCACCGCCTCCGCCTGGGTCAGATCCATCTTTCCATTCAGAAATGCCCGCTTCGTGAATTCCCCCGGCTCTGCCAGCCGGGCGCCATGTCGGATCACCGTCTCCAGGATCTGCCTCGTCACATAGACGCCGCCATGGCAGTCGATCTCCACCGTATCCTCCCCTGTATAGCTGTGGGGGCCTTTCATGAGCAGAAGCAGCACCTCGTCCACCCGTTCTTCCCCATCATAGATAAACCCATAATGGATCGTATGGGACGGCTGCTCCTCCAGCACAAAATCCTTCTTCCCGGAACGGAAAATCCGGGCAGCTGTCTCAATGGCCTGTTTGCCGCTGATCCGCACGATGCTGATGCCGGCTTCTGACACCGCCGTAGCGATGGCGGCAATGGTATCCTCCATGATCTCCATCCGAATCCTCCTTTCCCGTTCTACGCTCTCATTCTTATCACAACATTTAAAAACATTCTTATATGCACAGGCACCTGTCCATATTCAGAGAAAAGGGCCTGCACAAAATGTAAATAGCCTCGATACATTTTGCAGCAGACCCTCCTTTATCATTCGGAATACTTAATCTTCTTTATCCTCTTTTGGTTTTTCTTCTCTGACAAATCTCTCTTCTCTGTTCTCTCTGTCACGACTTCTGTAACGGTTGTCCCGGCTGCCATATCTTCCTCTGTCTCTTCTGTAACCTGTCCGTGGCTCCCGGTCCTCATTTTTCAGTGTGATCACGACCTTACGGTAAGGCTCCTCTCCTTCGCTGTGTGTGCACACATAACGGTCATTCTGCAGTGCAGAATGGATGATCCTTCTCTCATAGGGATTCATCGGCTCCAGTGTTACCGGCTTTCTCGTTCTCTTTACTTTATAAGCGATGTTCTTCGCCAGATTCTCCAGTGTGGTCTTCCGACGGTTTCGGTAATCCTCGGTGTCCATCTTCACACGGATATAGCTCTCGCTCTCCTTGTTGGCAACCAGGCTTGCCAGATACTGCAGCGAATCCAGTGTCTGTCCTCTCTTACCGATGAGAACGCCCATGTCATTGCCCTTCAGGTCGATATCCAGTGTCTGATTCTCCTCGTCGTACTTCATGTCGATCTCGACTTCCAAGTTCATGCAGCGGAACACACCGCCCAGGAACTCTCTGACACTGTCTGTCATGGAATATTTCTTTCTTGCACGGATGACTGCGGGCTTGCTGTTAAAACCAAGGAATCCGGTGCTTCCTTTTTCCAGGACTTCATATTCTATCTTATCACTTGTCGTTCCAAGCTTTACCAACGCTTCTGTGATCGCATCATCTACGGTTTTTGCACTGATCTCAATAAAATCCATCTTGCCCCGTCCCCCTTATTTCTTATTCTTCTCGTTAAAACGCTGTACCATACGTGCTCTGTCGGCGATGCTTCCGGCTTTTACTTCCTGATTATAAGCATTCTGTACCTTCTCCTCGTTCTCTTGGGAGATTGCCTTCGCCTGCTTGGGCTCGTCGATCTTACGCACATTTCTGTTGGCTGCCTCGGAAATCTGGTTGCCCTCATATCCGCGCTTTGCCTTCTTCTTCTTATTCTTCTCTACATTCTTGGCGATCAGGTCTTCCACGTCTACCTTATCGAAGATCTTATTCATGATCACCTGGATCACACACCGCACAGCCGAGCTGGCGATCCAGTACAGACCAAGACCGATCTGGAAGGTCAGACAGAAAAATGCGGACATCAGCGGCATGGTGGTGTTCATGGACTTAGTCATATTTGCCGTCACATCATCCGGTGATGCCGGTGTATTGGAAGCAGTACCCATGAGTTTTGTGTTCAGCCACTGGGTCAGTGCAGAGAGAACCGGGATCATCAGCGCGCCGATAGCCAGCAGAATGGAACCGCCTGCCACAACCGCCTTGATCATATCCCAGGGCGTATTCGTGATGTTCAGTCCGAGGAAATTCGTCACGTGAGACAGGTTCATCTTCAGATCTGTGATCTCACTCGTCAGACCGGAGAACTCAGACATGCTCTCGAACTTGGTCCAGTCAGAATCCTTGAACAGATAAAAAGCATCGATCAATGTATTCTTCGTTGTCTCAGCGGTAGTAAAATCCAAAGATGCACGGATCCCATTATCCTTGACAAACGCCTGCATAATCTCTTCAAAACCGGCAACATTCGATACGGATGTCACAAGACCGGTAAACATGGCCTTCACATTGGTGATGTAGGCCGGAATATTGTTAATCACACGGAACAGCGCGAACAGAATCGGCATCTGAATGATCAGCGGCAGGCATCCGCCTGTGGGAGATGCGCCATACTTCTCATAGATGGCATTCATCTCATCATTCATCTTCTCCATGGAAACGGTGTCTTTCTTATTCTTATATTTCTTCTGAACAGCCTGTAACTCCGGATTCATCCTGGCTGTCATCTTCTGGAACTTCTGCTGCTTGATGGTCAGCGGGATCATCAGCACGTTTACGATGACCGTAAACAAAATAATGCTCAATCCGATATTCGGAATGCCTATAACTTCCAGGAAATTATAGATGGCATTGATAATATAGCCCAACACCTTTGCGATGGGGCCTAAAATCATTCCCTGATACTGCGTCAATACATACGCTGGCAATTAAAAAACCTCCTCTACGGAACCGGATCATATCCACCCTTGGCGAATGGATGACATCTCAATACCCTTCTTATTGTCAAATACAGTCCTTTGCACGCTCCATACTTCTCAATGGCCTCTATTCCGTACTGGGAACAGGTCGGAATATAAATACAATGGAACGGTCCTTTTATGGGAGATATATTCTTTCTGTAAAACTTAATCATGGCGATTAATATCCGCTTCATCATCTTCCCGCTTCATCTCTTTTACAATCTTACGAATCTTTCCCAAATGTAACAAAGCACTTTCGATCTGTGCATAGTCTCTGTCCTTCGCAGAAACTCTCGCAACAACTACAATATCGAGCCCCGTCTGGAATTCCTGTTCGTGCAGCCGGTAGCTCTCCCTGATAAGCCTCTTTAACCGGTGTCTGACAACGCTGTTGCCCACCTTCTTGCTTACCGATATCCCTAAACGATTCTTTTCTGACTGGTTGTCCATGACGTACATCACCAGATACTTGTTCACACAGGAATGGCCTTTTCGATAAACAGCCTGAAAATCCTTATTTTTCCTGAGGGATTCTGTGAATTCCATACAATCTTCCTTTTCTCCGGCATAGAAGAAAAGGCCACATACATGCGGCCTATGCGGATAATTTCTTTCTTCCTTTTGCTCTTCTTGCTGCTAAAACTTTTCTTCCACCAGCTGTGCTCATTCTGGAACGGAATCCATGAACTTTCGCGCGCTGTCTTTTCTTCGGCTGAAATGTCATTTTCATAACTCTCTGGCACCTCCTTTTCTTAAAAAACGCTATTTCAATTATATGGACAAAACGCTATAAAGTCAAGTAATTCCTTGTATTTTTTCCGTTTTTGATTTATCCACGGATGTGGACGACTTTCTCTGTGGACAAGTAGGTGACATAATGTTATCCACATTTTGTGGAAAACTTGTTGATAACTTGGGGTAAACCGTGTGTATAATTTGTTATTAACGCCTCTTAAGCCCTTTATTTTCAGGCTTTCCGGAAATTATCCCCATTTTTCGACTTATACACATTTTTTCGTGTATCCTTGCGATATGTCAACCGGTTATTCCACCGTCTCCACAAAGTTATCCACAGAAGTGTGAAAATATCCCCACTCGAATCTTGCTTAATTATTCTTTTTGTCGTAAAATATAAATTGAGACATTTTGTAAACAAAATTGGAGTGAATATCAATATGAACACAGTCAGAGAATTATGGCAAGAGATCATTGAAAAGGTCAAAAATGAATATTTTTTAACGGAGGTATCCTTCAACACCTGGCTGGTTCCGCTGAAAGTATACGATGTCAGCGAGGATACGGTCACTGTCATCGTTCCTTCGCAGAATGAACAGACCATTCAGATCCTTCTGCGCAAATATAAACAGCTTCTGGAGGTGGTGACCGAGGAGCTAACTGGCCATCATTATGAGATCAGCTTTGTCCTGGAGAAAAATCTGGACAGGATCCATGAGGAAAAGGCTGTCCACACACCGGTTTCCAATGAAAATATCGAACGGGCGGGCCTGAACCCCCGTTACACCTTCGACACCTTCGTGGTGGGCAAGAACAATACCTTCGCCCATGCAGCGGCGCTGGCTGTGGCCGAGACCCCCGGGGAACTGTACAATCCGCTGTTCCTGTACGGAGGCGTAGGACTGGGGAAGACCCATCTGATGCATTCCATCGCCCACTATATCCTGGAGACGAATCCCGAGGCCCGGGTGCTATATGTCACCTCCGAGGTGTTCACCAACGAGCTCATCGACTCCATCCGTAACGGTAATTCCGCGGCCATGAACAATTTCCGGGACAAGTACCGCAACATCGACGTACTGCTCATCGACGACGTGCAATTTATTATAGGAAAAGAGTCCACCCAGGAAGAGTTTTTCCATACGTTCAACCACCTGCACGGCCTGAAAAAACAGATCGTGCTGTCCAGCGACCGTCCGCCAAAAGATATGGAAACACTGGAAGACCGTCTGACCACCCGATTCGAATGGGGGCTGCTGGCAGACATCGGATCGCCTGACTATGAGACGAGAATGGCAATCTTACGGAAAAAAGAGGAGCTGGACGGCTACAACATCGATGACGAGGTCATCCAGTACATCGCCACCAACATCAAGTCCAACATCCGGGAGCTGGAGGGAGCCCTGAACAAGCTCATCGCCATGTCCAAGCTGGAGCAGAAAGAGATCAACCTGGATCTGGCCAAGGATGCCCTGCGGGATATGATTTCTCCCGACGGCAAACGGGAACTGACGCCGGAGATCATCATTCAGACGGTAGCCGAACATTTCGGCATTTCCACCAAGGACATCCTGGGACAGAAGCGCAACGCCGAGATCGTATTTCCCCGACAGATTGCCATGTATCTGTGCCGGGAACTCATAGACACCAAGCTGACGCTCATCGGAAAGATCATGGGCAACCGTGACCATTCCACTGTTCTGAGCGGTGTCAACAAGATCAAGGACGAGATCAAGAAAAATGAGACAAGCCGCAACACCATTGAGACCATCAAGAAGAAGCTCAATCCCAGCTAAGGTGTTTTGCTTTTTTGTTGACAATTTTTCGAATCGTTTCCTTATAATATTAATGTTTTTTCTCAGGTTATCCACATTTTCAGGTGTATAACCTGTTCATTGTCTGTGGATAAGTAGAACCTTTGTGGATGAGCCCTTCATGCCTGTGTATAACTTCAGATTTATCCTCATGCATACACCCCTTTTCCAACAAGGTTTTCCCCAGCTGTTTTTTCCGTATTTTCAGACAGAAACACAGTTTTACACATATCCACAGCCTCTACTGCTACTACTGCGGATTACCATATTATTTATATACTAAGCGCCCCACACGACTGGGGGAAAGGAGTTTTCCACATGAAAATCATTTGCAGCAAATCGGATCTGCTCCGTGGTGTCAACATCGCGCTGAAAGCGGTTCCTTCCAAAACAACCATGACCATCCTGGAATGTATTCTCATTGATGCATCCAAAAGCGATATTACTTTTACCTCCAATGATATGGAGCTTGGCATCGAGACGACTGTCAAAGGACTGATCAAGGAACGGGGCGTTGTCGCCATCGACGCAAAGATCTTTTCTGATATTATCCGCAAACTGCCGGACAACGACGTGGTCATCGAGACAGACGAGAAATTCAACACCACCATCACCTGTGAGAAGGCCAAGTTCAATATCGCGGGCAAATCCGGAGAGGATTTTTCCTATCTGCCTTATATTGAGAAGAATGAGCCTGTCGTTCTGTCCCAGTTTACGCTGAAGGATCTGATCCGCCAGACGATCTTTTCCATTGCGGACAATGACAACAACAAGCTGATGACCGGTGAACTCTTTGATATCCATGAGAATATGCTGAAGGTGGCTTCCTTGGACGGACACCGTATTTCCATCCGCCGGGTGGAGTTAAAGGAAGCTTATGAGGACCACAAGGTGGTCGTTCCCGGCAAGACGTTACAGGAAGTGAGTAAGATTTTATCGGGGGAAGCAGATAGTACGGTGAAACTGTTCTTTACCACTAATCATATTGTGTTTGAATTCGATGATACCGTAGTGGTTTCCCGTCTCATTGAAGGTGAGTATTTCCGCATTGACCAGATGCTCTCCAGCGATTACGAGACGAAGGTTACCATCAACAAGCGGGAGTTCCTGGACTGTATCGACCGTGCGACGCTTCTGGTAAAAGAGGGAGACAAGAAGCCCATCATCATCAACATTACCGATGAGGGCATGGAGTTGAAGATCAATTCCCAGATCGGTTCCATGCATGAGGAGATCGACATTGAAAAAGAGGGCCGGGATATCATGATCGGCTTTAACCCCAAATTCCTCATCGACGCCCTTCGCGTCATCGACGAGGAGAAGATCACCATTTATCTGATGAATCCCAAGGCGCCCTGCTTTATCCGGGATGAGGAGCAGTCTTATATTTACCTGATTCTTCCGGTAAACTTTAACGCTGCGGCAAACGCGTAAGCGCGGCAGAAAAGAGGACAAAGATGGAAACAATCAAATTAAGAACAGAATATATCAAGCTGGGACAGGCGCTGAAAGCAGCCGGTCTGGTGGAATCCGGTGTGGATGCCAAGGAAAAGATCGTGGGCGGAGAGGTGCAGGTCAACGGCGCAGTGGAGCTGCAGCGCGGCAAGAAGCTGTATGACGGAGATGTGGTATCTTTTCACGGAGAAGAGATCCGCATTGAGAAATAACCCTGTAGTTGGAGAACAATGGTTGTAAAATCACTGGATCTGAAAAATTTCAGAAATTATCATGAACTGCATATTGATTTTGACCCTTTTACGAATATTTTCTATGGGAATAATGCCCAGGGAAAGACGAATATCCTGGAATCCGTGTATCTTGGCGGGACGACCAAATCCCACAAGGGCAGCAAGGATCGGGATATGATCACCTTCACGGAGGAGGAATCCCATATCCGTATGCTGGTGCAGAAGAAGAATCTGACGAGACGGATCGATATGCATTTGAAAAAAAATAAAACGAAGGGCATTGCGGTGGACGGCATTCCCATCAAGAAGGCGTCAGAGCTTTTCGGGATCGTGAATCTGGTGTTTTTTTCCCCGGAGGATCTGAATATCATCAAAAACGGCCCTTCCGAGCGGCGGCGCTTCATCGATCTGGAATTATGTCAACTGGATAAGATTTATTTTCACAATCTGTCCAACTACAACAAGATCCTGATCCAGCGCAACAAGCTGCTCAAGGACATTGCCTTTCATCCGGAATGGATGGATACGCTGGAGATCTGGGATATGCAGCTGGCCGGCTACGGATCCAAGATCATCAAACGACGGCACAGCTTTGTGGAGCAGTTGGGAGAGATTGCCGGAGATATCCATGAAAACCTTACCGGCGGCAGGGAGCATCTGTCCCTTTTGTACGAGCCGGACTGCCCGGCGGATGCCCTGTATGAGCAGCTGAAAAAAAACAGGGACAAGGATATCCGCTATAAGATGACATCCCAGGGCCCCCACAGAGACGATCTGTGTATGCAGGTGAAGGATGTGGACATCCGGAAATTTGGTTCTCAGGGGCAGCAGCGGACGTCGGCACTGACATTGAAGCTCTCGGAGATTGAGCTGGTGAAGAAGATCATCCATGATACACCGGTTCTTTTACTTGATGATGTGCTGTCTGAACTGGACAGCAGCAGGCAAAACTATTTGCTGAACAGTATCCATGATATACAGACCCTGATCACCTGTACCGGGCTGGATGAATTTATCAGCAACCGGTTTACGATCAATCGGATTTTCCGGGTGGAAGAGGGAACCGTAACGACAGAAAATTAAACTAGGAGGATGTATATGAGTACCCAGAATGAATATGGTGCAGATCAAATTCAGATATTGGAAGGATTGGAAGCAGTAAGGAAACGGCCGGGCATGTATATCGGCAGTACGTCCTCCAGAGGACTACACCATCTCGTATACGAGATCGTAGACAATGCTGTCGATGAGGCGCTGGCAGGTTACTGTGACAAGATCGAGGTGTCCATCAATCCGGACAATTCCGTGACGGTCATCGACGACGGCCGTGGCATTCCGGTGGGAATCAACCACAAGGCGGGCAAACCGGCGGTGGAGGTGGTATTTACCATTCTGCATGCGGGCGGTAAGTTCGGCGGCGGAGGATACAAGGTATCCGGCGGCCTTCATGGCGTGGGCGCGTCTGTGGTAAACGCCCTGTCCGAGTGGCTGGAGGTCACTATTTACCATGAAGGAAAGGTTTATCAGCAGCGGTATGAGAGAGGCCATGTGTGCTACAGCCTGAAGGTTGTCGGCGAGTGTGAGCCGGAGAAGACCGGTACCAAGGTTGTCTTTCTGCCGGATAAGGAGATCTTCGAGGAAACCGTGTTTGACTATGATGTGTTAAAGCAGCGGTTCCGGGAGATGGCTTTCCTGACAAAAAATCTGAAGATCGAGCTGGTGGATCTGCGGACGGAGCCGGAGACCCGAAAGGTATTCCACTATGAGGGCGGTATCCGGGAGTTCGTCACTTACCTGAACAAGAGCAAGACCGCACTGTACCCCGAGATCGTTTACTGTGAGGGCACCAAGGACGATGTGTACGTGGAGGTTTCCATGCAGCACAACGATTCCTATACGGAGAGTGTGTACAGTTTTGTCAATAATATTACAACGCCGGAGGGTGGTACCCATTTGACCGGTTTCCGTAATGCACTGACCAAGACACTCAATGATTATGCGAGAAAAAATAAGCTGATCAAGGACAGTGACCCCAGTCTTTCCGGAGAGGATTTCCGGGAAGGTCTGACGGCCATCATCAGTGTAAAGATCCCGGAGCCGCAGTTTGAGGGACAGACGAAGCAGAAGCTGGGCAACAGTGAGGCCAGAGGTGCGGTGGACGCTGTCGTATCCGAACAGCTGGAAATCTTCCTGGAGCAGAATCCCAGCGTGGCCAAGACCATCATCGAGAAATCCGTCATGGCCCAGCGGGCAAGGGATGCGGCACGAAAAGCAAGAGATCTGACCCGCAGAAAATCTGCCCTGGAGACCATGTCTCTGCCGGGCAAGCTGGCAGACTGCTCCGACAAGGATCCGAAAAACTGTGAGATCTTCATCGTAGAGGGAGATTCCGCCGGCGGTTCTGCCAAGACGGCCAGAAGCAGAAATACCCAGGCCATCCTGCCTCTTAGAGGCAAGATCCTGAACGTGGAGAAGGCGAGACTGGACCGGATCTACGGCAACGAAGAGATCAAAGCCATGATCACCGCCTTTGGTACGGGTATTCATGAGGACTTTGATATTGCCAAGTTGCGATATGACAAGATCATCATCATGACCGATGCCGATGTGGACGGCGCCCATATCAGCACACTGATGCTTACCTTCCTGTACCGGTTCATGCCGGATCTGATCCGGGATGGCCATGTATATCTGGCGCAGCCGCCGCTTTTCAAGATCGAGAAGAACAAGAAGACCTGGTATGCTTACAGCGATGAGGAGCGTGATTCCATCCTGGCGGAGATCGGCCGGGACAACACCATCAAGATCCAGCGGTACAAAGGACTGGGTGAGATGGATGCGGAGCAGCTGTGGGATACAACCATGAATCCCGAGACGAGAATTCTGCTTCGGGTGAACATGAACGAGGAGCAGTCCTCAGAGATCGACATGACATTTACCACGCTCATGGGCGACAAGGTAGAGCCCAGACGGGAGTTTATTGAACAGAACGCCAAGTTCGTAAAGAATCTGGATATATAGGGGGATAGACAATGGAAGACAATATTTTTGATAAAATCCACGAAGTGGACTTAAAGAAGACCATGGAAACCTCCTATATCGACTATGCCATGAGCGTTATCGCTGCCCGGGCACTGCCGGATGTAAGAGACGGTCTGAAACCGGTACAGCGAAGAGTGCTCTATTCCATGATCGAGCTGAACAACGGCCCTGACAAGCCCCACAGAAAATGTGCGCGTATTGTCGGTGATACGATGGGTAAATACCACCCTCACGGTGACAGCTCCATCTATGGTGCGCTGGTCAATATGGCCCAGGAGTGGTCCACAAGATATCCGCTGGTAGACGGTCACGGCAACTTCGGTTCCGTGGACGGCGACGGCGCAGCGGCCATGCGATACACAGAGGCAAGACTGAGCAAGATCTCCATGGAGATGCTGGCCGATATCAACAAAAATACCGTAGACTTTATGCCAAACTTCGATGAGACGGAGAAAGAACCTGTTGTTCTGCCGTCCCGTTACCCGAACCTGCTGGTGAACGGTACCCAGGGTATCGCCGTCGGTATGGCCACCAATATCCCGCCCCACAACCTGCGGGAGGTCATCCAGGCAGTGGTGAAGATCATCGACAACCGGGTGGAAGAGGGCAGAGATACAGAAATCGAGGAGCTTTTGGCCATCGTCAAAGGCCCTGATTTTCCCACCGGTGCCACCATTCTCGGCACGAAAGGCATTGAGGAAGCATACAGAACCGGCCGGGGCAAGATCCGTACCCGCGCGGTTTCCAATATCGAGACCATGCCCAACGGCAAGAGCCGCATCATCGTGACGGAGATCCCGTACATGGTCAACAAGGCGAGACTCATCGAGAAGATCGCCGAGCTGGTAAGAGACAAGAAGATCGACGGCATCACCGACCTGCGGGATGAGTCTGACCGTTCCGGTATGCGCATCTGCATTGAGCTGCGCAAAGATGTGAATGCCAACGTGCTGCTGAACCAGCTGTACAAGCATACCCAGCTGCAGGAGACCTTCGGTGTCATCATGCTGGCGCTGGTGAACAATGAGCCCAAGGTGCTGAGCCTGAAAGAGCTTCTGGAATATTATCTGAAGCATCAGGAGGATGTGGTCACCAGAAGGACGAAATACGACCTGAACAAAGCCGAGGAGCGGGCACACATTTTGAAAGGCCTGCTCATTGCGCTGGATAATATCGACGAGGTCATCAAGATCATCAGAGGCTCCCGTTCCGCCCAGGTGGCAAAGGAAGGGTTGATGGAGCGCTTCGGTCTGGATGACGTACAGGCACAGGCCATTGTAGATATGCGTCTGCGTGCACTGACCGGTTTGGAAAGAGAGAAGCTGGAGCAGGAATACGCAGAGCTGATGAAGCGCATCGAGGAGTTGAAAGCCATTCTGGCAGATGAGAATAAGCTGCTGGGCGTCATCAAGGATGAGATGCTGATCATTGCGGACAAATATGGCGACGACAGAAGAACGTCTATCGGTTATGACGTGTATGACCTGTCCACCGAGGATCTCATTCCGGTGGAGGATGTGGTCATTGCCATGACCCATCTGGGCTACATCAAGCGGATGACCGTAGACAACTTCAAGAGCCAGAACCGCGGAGGCAAGGGCATCAAGGGTATGCAGACACTGGAGGATGATTACATCGAGGATCTGCTTATGACGACCACCCATCATTACATGATGTTCTTCACCAACAAGGGCAAGGTATACCGTCTCAAGACCTACGAGATCCCGGAGGCAGGACGCACCGCCAGAGGCACGGCCATCATCAACCTGCTCCAGCTGGAGCCGGGGGAGAAGATCACGGCTGTCATCCCGATCCGCAAATACGAGAAGGATCGTTACCTGTTCATGGCAACCCGCAACGGTATTGTGAAAAAGACACCCATCACCGACTACGCAAATGTGCGGAAAACCGGTCTGGCTGCCATCAATCTGCGGGAGGACGATGAGCTCATCGAGGTGAAGTTTACTGACACGAAGAAGGACATCTTCCTTGTGACCAAATACGGCATGTGCATCCGCTTCCATGAGACCGATGTGCGGCCCACCGGCAGAACGTCCATGGGTGTTATCGGCATGAACCTGATGGACGGTGACGAAGTCATTGGCATGCAGCTGGATACCCAGGGACAGTATCTGCTCATTGTATCCGAGAACGGTCTTGGAAAACTGACATCCATTGAGGAATTCAGTTCCCAGAACCGCGGCGGTAAGGGCGTGAAGTGCTATAAGATCACCGACAAGACCGGCAATGTCATCGGCGTGAAGGCTGTCAACGAAGAGGATGAGGTCATGATGATCACCACCGAGGGCATCATCATCCGCTTTGCCTGCAGGGATATTTCCAAACTGGGCAGAATCACCTCCGGCGTGAAGCTGATGAACGTGGACACCGATGTGAGCGTGGCAAGCATTGCCAAGGTGCGCCAGGAAGTAAACAAATCGGAAAGTGCGGAGGAAACCGCAGAGCAGATTGAAGAAGAACTGAAAAATGAAGTGCGCTACAGCGATGAGGACGATGTTTCGGAAGAAGATCTGATCCGGGATGAGCTGGGCGAGGATGATACAGAAGAGTAAATCCGGTGAAATTTGTGAGAATGCCTGGCGGGGGTGAAAGCCTGCCCGGGTATTCTCACTTTTCACATGCACCGACTCCGGCGGTTTTCATATCATACAGGAAAAGAGAAAAAGCAGGGAAAATATGAAGGAAAAACCTGTCATTCTCATCACTGCCGGTACGGAAGTGTTTCAGAAAAACAGAAAACGGCTGTTTCTCTATGAGGAATACGCCCTGCGCATCCGGGAAATCGGTGGGATTCCGCTGATGATCGCAGACCTGGATATGCCGGAGGAGATCACTGCACTTGAGCAGCTGGCAGATGGCCTTCTCTTAAGTGGCGGCGGGGACGTGGATCCCAAGTGGTTTGGAGAAACGGATACCCAGAGCGGCGCCGTCTATGATGAGAAGAGAGACCGCATGGAGATCGGGCTGTGCCGGGCCTTTGCAGCGGCGAAAAAGCCGGTGCTCGGCATTTGCCGGGGCATCCAGGTCATCAACATTGCCTTTGGCGGTACGATTTATCAGGATATCGAAGGGGTGCTGCATCTTTCTCATCCCCAGGGAGAGGTTCATGAGGTACAATTGCTGCCGGATTCTTTTTTGGAAAAAATATATGGAGCGGCGTTATTAGTGAACAGCTTTCATCATCAGGCTATTCGAAAACTGGCAAAGGGGTTCCGGGTGGCGGCCGTGGTGCAGCCCGCTGGGCTTATCGAAGCCATCGAGTATGAGACGCTGCCGGTGTATGGCGTGCAGTGGCATCCTGAGCGGATGATGGGAGCAGATCTGCCCGACATGCGGGCACTTTTTGAAAAAATATTTGACTTACAGGGAGAAAAACATGTCAGTACAGATTGTGAGAGACTATTTAAAGCAGTGGAACTATGAAGATAAAATTCAGGAGTTTGATGAGTCCAGCGCTACGGTGGAGCTGGCGGCCCATGCGGTGGGTGTCATCCCGGCGCAGATTGCCAAGACCCTGTCCTTCAAGGTGGATGATGTCTGTGTGCTCATCGTGGCAGCAGGGGACGCCAAGATCGACAATCACAAATATAAGCAGTATTTTCATACGAAAGCCAAAATGCTGACACCGGAGGAAGTCATTGATTTTACAGGACATGCCATCGGCGGCGTGTGCCCCTTTGCAGTGGACCGTTCCCGGGTAAAGGTATACCTGGATGTTTCCATGAAGCGGTTCGATATCATGTACCCGGCAGCGGGAAGCAGCAGCAGTGCGGTAAAACTCACCATCCCGGAGCTGGAGACCTGTTCCGGCTATGAGGAATGGATCGACGTGTGCAAGGGCTGGCAGGAAGAGACAGCGTAACATCATATTATCAAAGTGTTCAAAGGAGGAAAAGTGGATGATTCGTGCGGTTCATGTGGATAACCTTACCAAAAACATCAAGGAAATGTGTATAGAAGTCAATCATGTGCTCTCAGCAGATATGAAGGAGGCACTGGATACGTCCGTGCAGACAGAGAAATCCCCGCTGGGCAGACAGATTCTCTGCCAGCTGCAGGAGAATCTGGAAATCGCAGGAAAGGATCGGATTCCCATCTGTCAGGATACGGGCATGGCCATCGTTTTCCTGGAAGTGGGTCAGGATGTGCATTTTGAGGGCGGTTCTGTGGAGGATGCCATCAATGAGGGCGTCCGGCAGGGCTATGTGGAGGGATATCTCCGCAAATCTGTCGTGAAGGATCCTCTGATTCGGGAAAATACAAAGGACAACACCCCGGCAGTCATCCATACGTCCATCGTGCCCGGCGATCAGGTGAAAATCACCGTGACACCCAAGGGCTTCGGCAGTGAAAATATGAGCAAGATCTTTATGCTGAAACCGGCAGACGGCATCGAAGGCGTCAAAGAAGCGGTCATTTCCGCTGTCCGGGATGCAGGCCCCAACGCCTGTCCCCCGGTGGTGGTCGGCGTCGGCATCGGCGGTACCTTTGAAAAATGTGCTATCATGGCAAAACACGCACTGACGAGGGAGTGGGGCGTTCATTCCGATATTCCTTATGTGAAAGAGATGGAGGAAGAGCTCCTGACAAAAATCAACAAGCTGGGCATCGGCCCCGGCGGTCTTGGCGGAACGACCACGGCATTTGCGGTGAACATAGAGACATACCCGACCCACATTGCCGGACTTCCGGTGGCAGTCAGCATTTGCTGCCATGTGAACCGGCATATGACGAGAGTGATCTAAATACTGGGAGGAGATATTATGGACAGACAGATACAGGCCCCGCTGGATCCACAGGAGATTCGAACACTGAGAGCGGGCGATTATGTAAAAATTACAGGCACAATCTATACGGCAAGAGATGCCGCTCACAAACGGATGAAAGAGACACTGGACAGGGGAGAGGCATTGCCCTTTTCTCTGGAAAATAATGTGATTTATTATATGGGGCCTTCCCCGGCAAGAGAGGGACGACCCATCGGTTCCGCAGGCCCCACCACGGCCAGCCGTATGGACAAATATGCGCCGGAGCTTCTGGATCTGGGATTAAAAGGTATGATCGGCAAAGGCAAGCGGACGGTACAGGTAAAAGAGGCCATCGTCCGCAACGGCGCCGTTTATTTTGCCGCTGTCGGCGGCGCAGGCGCCCTGCTTTCTAAGAAAATCTTATCCTCAGAGGTCATCGCCTATGAGGATCTGGGGGCAGAGGCCATCCGCAAACTGGAAGTGAAGGATTTTCCCGTGATCGTTGTCATTGACAGTGAAGGCAACAATCTCTATGAAACTGCCATCGAACAGTACCGGGAAATCTAAAGGGAGACAAGGCTTATGAAAAGAATCATTCTCATGGTGATCCGGCTTCTGTATATTGCACCCTACTGGTTTATCAAGCTGCTCCATATGGCCGGGTCTGACCAATACAGCTGGAAAGAAAAATATGATTTTCTGCGGCTGATCACCGTTCATGCCAACCGGGCCGGCAGAGTGGTCATTGATACCCATGGCATTGAAAATCTGCCGGAAAAGGATGGATATATCATGTACCCTAACCATCAGGGCATGTTTGATGCACTGGCCATCATCGAGGGCAACCCGCATCCTTTTTCTATTGTGATGAAAAAAGAAGTAAAGGATGTCTTTTTCCTGAAACAGGTCTTTCAGATGGTAGGTGCCATCCCCATAGACCGGGAAGACATCCGCCAGTCCATGCAGGTCATCCTCCAGGTGGCCAAAGAAGTATCCGAGGGGCGGAACTTCATCATCTTCCCCGAGGGGACAAGAAGCAAGATGGGAAATAAAGTGCAGACCTTCAAGGGAGGCAGCTTCAAAAGCGCCATGCGTGCCAAAGCGCCCATCGTTCCTGTGGCGCTCATTGATTCCTATGTACCCTTCGACCGGAATACCATCCGGAAGACCACCGTGCAGGTACATTATCTGAAGCCCATGTATTATGAAGAGTATAAAGATATGAAATCCACGGAAATTGCGGCGGAGGTACAGCATCGGATCGAAGAAGTAATCGCGGCAAACAGCAAAGAAAATTAAATTCGCTTATACCGTTCGCAAAATCCTGATTTTTTTTTAGAAAATCCGTTGACAAAGGCGAATCCGTCTAGTATAATAACATGTGCGTTGACAAGAACGCGATAATATCATATTGGAAAATAAGAATTCAGGAGAAATACTCAAGAGGCTGAAGAGGCGCCCCTGCTAAGGGTGTAGGTCGTTTATAGCGGCGCGAGGGTTCAAATCCCTCTTTCTCCGCTCTATTTTCTTTAAAATCTGAAAAATATGTAAATTAATACTTGCATAAATGAGGATTGTATGATAGAATGTAATTCCGACCGAGAAACCGGTTGGAAAAACAAAATTAAAAAATATAGAAAAAAGTGTTGACAAGAGATTGAAAACATGATATTCTATAAAAGTTGCAGCGATAACCGCTGACAGCGAAGAACCTTGATAATCGAACAGTGAAACAACCCTGAAAATTTCTTTAAGAGATTTCAGAACAGCATAGAATTTCGATTCTAATGCAACCTTAAAAACAGTAAGTAAGGAAAAGCTAGTAAGTTTTTTCT
>QFCE01000698.1_pt1 | contig 57540 bp, 74 predicted proteins | sample 5346091 | NCBI WGS metagenome assembly QFCE01 (sample SAMN09062252, study PRJNA434731) | Human gut metagenome, whole genome shotgun sequencing project. | isolation source: stool timepoint A chromium assembly | host: Homo sapiens | collected 2015
TAGGTGTTCCTTTTGACGCTTCGCGGTACAATGAAAACGAGGAAAGCGAGGTCAGATTTATGGATCAGATGAAAATCGGCGGTTTCATCGCCCTCTGCCGGAAAGAGAAAGGCTGGACGCAGAGTCAGCTGGCTGAGATCTTAGGGATTACCGATAAAGCGGTGTCGAAATGGGAAACCGGGAAATCGCTGCCGGATTACGCGTTGCTGACGCCGTTAAGCGAGGCGTTGGGGATCACACTGAGCGAATTGTTTTCAGGTGAGCGGATCCGTGCTGAAGATTTAATGGAAAAAACAGATCAGGTGCTGCTGGAGGTGATTGCCGGGTGGCTGGGCCGGGACGAACAGGCGCCGGCTGACAAGTCCAGCTTATCTTGTCCGGTCTTGCGGCTGGCGCATGTGGCCAAGGTTTATGAGAACGACGGTGTGCTGACGCAGGCGGTGCGGGATGTCAGCTTTACGGTGGACAAAGGCAGCTTTGTCGGAATAATGGGGGCTTCCGGCTGCGGAAAGTCCACGTTATTGAATCTGATCGCGACGATGGATAAGCCCAGCGGCGGAACGATTGAGCTGGATGGCCAGGATCTGGCGGAATTATCAGAAGCAGATCTGGCGGCTTTCCGCCGGGATCATCTCGGATTCATTTTTCAGGAATACAATTTGCTGGAAACGCTGACAATCCGGGAAAATATGATGCTGGCGCTCACGATCAAGCAAACGCCGAAAGCAGAAATTAAAGGGATTGTGGAGCACTGGGCTGCCAAGCTGGGGATCTCTGAGATTCTGCAGCATTTTCCCTGCGAGGTTTCCGGAGGACAGCGGCAGCGCTGCGCCTGCGCCCGCGCGATCGCAACGCAGCCTGCGTTGATTCTGGCCGACGAGCCGACGGGGGCGCTGGACAGTCAGGCGGCGAAACAGCTGCTGGAAACGTTGACGATGCTGCGCGCGGAGGGCGCGACGATTCTGATGGCGACCCACGACGTTTTATCCGCCAGCTATTGCGACCGCATCCTGTTGATGCACGATGGTCAGCTGCGAAAGGTGATCGAGCGGGGAAGTTTAAGCAAGCAGGTGTTTTTCACCCGCATTCTGGACGCGATGGGGGCGGTAAGAAAGGCGGCGGAGAATGATTTTTAAATTAGCGTGGCGCAACGCCTGCCGCAGTGCCGGCGATTATTTTGTCTATGTGATGACGGTGATCATTCTGGCAGCGCTGTTGTGTGTGGCTCATTGCGTTGCGGCGGTGGGACAGCGGCAGGCCGGATTTCAGACAGCTTCGCTGCCGCTGTTGATCGTGGTGATTCTGGTACTTCTGGTCGGCGTGCTGAACCGGTTCATCGTGGCGCAGCGGGCTCAGGAGCTGGCGGTTTACCTTTTAATGGGAATGGAGAAAAGTCGCCTGATTTCGCTGTTTCTTCTGGAACTCTTCGGCATCGGCATCGTTTGCTGCAGCATTGGCATCTTTTTGGGCTGCGGCGCGGCTGCAATTCTTTTTTCGGAACAGATGTCTTTTGCCGGAGTCCTTCCACAGCTGGGCACTAGCACAGTTCAGACGGCGGTCTGGTTTCTGTTAGCTCAGCTCTTATCCGCTTACCCTGTTTACCGGAAATTATCCCGCCTGCAGATCCGTCAGCTGTTTATGGAGCACCGCTGTCTTCTGCCGCCGGATCCTGAAAAACAGAAAGATTGGCGGCGACGCTTATGGGGCAGCCTGTCCGTTTATGTGTTCCTGTTGATCTTGATGGTCATCGGCAAAGAGGAAATCGTCATGATCGCGATCGCGTTCATCGCAGTGCCCCTGTTAATCAGTATCTATGCGTTTTATCAATATCTGGCCGCCGCCGCTTCCGGGCTGCGCCGGGATTGTCCCGCTATTTTGCTGGAAAAAGACCGGCTGCTTACCCTGGCGGAGTTTACGGCCTCAGCCAACAAGGACATCATTTTGAACTCGGTATTCTGCGCGTGTCTGATCTTCGCCTTCACGGCGTTTTGTTTCGGTACGTTATTATTTACGGAGGGATTAGTTATATATGATCCCCAGCCGCAGCGCTGGATGGGATTTTTACAGATTAACATCGGACTGATTTTTCTGGTACTCTATTTCTCAATGCTTTCCTTAACGCAGATTCTTAAGCTGCGGCGGCAGACGCGCTCGCTTGATATCCTGTGTTCGCTGGGCAAAAGTCAAACGGCGCTGAACCGCTGGCTGGACCGGCAGATCGTGATCAATCTGGGACTGCCGGTTTTAATGAGCGTCGTTCTGTTAGGGATCGCCGCACCGGTTGTCAATTTTGAACTCAATCGGGTAATTCCGTCAGGAATGCAGAATATCTTATTTCAGATCGCCGGGATCTTTGCGCTGTGTTTTGCGGGTCTATATGGAATTTACGCTTGCGCGGCGATCGTCTATAGCCGCCGATGCCTGCGAAGAAGTCCAACGCAGTCAAAATAAAAGAAAATAAATATAAAAAAGAACGCGCGGGAAGTAACCAAAACGGAAGAAGTGAACGTCGTTTAGGACAGGAATTTCCTTTTTAACCCCGCGTTTTTTAATTACTGCGGCGCTGATGAACGATTGGGTGTCAAATGTCACATTTATTTGTGAAAAACGCAAAAAAATCCAACGGGAGCGGGAGGAAATATGTTATAATTTTGAATAGTTAATGGAGGGAAAATAATGAGTTATGCGATAGAGATGCTCAACATCACCAAGGACTTTCCAGGCATCCGCGCCAACGACGATGTGACTCTTCAAGTAGAGGAAAAAAGTATTCACGCTCTCTTGGGAGAAAACGGGGCCGGGAAATCCACGCTGATGTCGATTTTATTCGGTCTGTATCAGCCGACCCGCGGCACGATTAAAGTACGCGGCCAGGAAGTAAAAATCACAGACCCGAATGTCGCCAACAGCCTGGGGATCGGAATGGTGCATCAGCATTTTAAGTTGGTAGAATGCTTTACAGTCACTGAAAATATTATTCTCGGACTGGAACCGAAAACAAAATTCTATACCACGGATATCAAATCGGCGGCGCAGCGGATTCAGCAGCTGAGCGAAATGTACGGGCTGAACGTCGACCCGTATGCCAAGATTCAGAATATCTCGGTCGGCATGCAGCAGCGCGTCGAAATTTTGAAGATGCTTTACCGCAATGCGGACATTTTGATCTTTGACGAACCGACGGCGGTGCTGACGCCGCAGGAAATCCATGAGCTGATGGAAATCATGCGCAATCTGACCAAGGAAGGCAAGACGATTATTTTAATCACGCATAAATTGAAGGAAATCAAGGAAGTCGCCGATGTATGCACCGTTCTGCGGCGCGGCCGGTGTATGGGGACGATTCAGGTCGCGGAAACCTCGGAAGAGGAAATGGCGAAGCTGATGGTCGGCCGCGAAGTCGATTTCGGCGTGGAGAAGCAGGCCCAGCAGTCCGGCAAGGTCGTATTGGAAATTGAACATTTGAAAGTTAAAAATTCCAAGGGACTTTTAGGCGTGAAGGATTTCAGTCTGCAGGTGCGCGCCGGTGAAATTGTCGGCGTGGCGGGCATCGACGGCAACGGCCAGACAGAGCTGGTGTATGCGCTGACCGGACTGGCGAAGGCGGAAGGCGGCAAGGTGCTGCTTAACGGCAAGGATATCACGCACAGCTCAATCAAGCACCGGATCGAAGCTGGGATGGGCCATATTCCGGAAGATCGGCATAAGCATGGTTTGATTCTGGATTTCAAACTGAAAGAGAACATGGTTATTCACAGCTATAACGAAGCGCCGTATGCGAAGAATGGTCTGCTTCAGATGGCCGCGATCGACAAGAAAACCGACGAACTGATTGAAATGTTCGACGTTCGCAGCGGTCAGGGCCGGGAAACGATTACCCGCAGCATGTCCGGCGGCAATCAGCAGAAAGCGATCATCGCCCGGGAGATCGACCGCAGTCCAAAGCTGCTGATCGTCGTTCAGCCGACGCGGGGACTGGATGTCGGCGCGATCGAGTACATCCATAAACGGATCGTGCAGGAACGCGACAACGGCAAAGCGATTTTGTTAGTGTCGCTGGAACTGGATGAAATTATGGCGCTGTCTGATCAAATCGCCGTGATGTTCAACGGGGAGTTGACCGGCTGGGTCAAAGCGGAAGAAACGGATGAAAATGAACTGGGTCTGATGATGTCCGGTTCGATCCGGAAGGGGGTCGCGGAAGCATGAAAAAAAGAGAAAAACTAGCGGCTCCGTTAATCGCGGTTCTGCTGGGTCTGTTAGTCGGCATGATCATCGTCATCGCCAGCGGGAAATCGCCGGTGCTGCTGATCTCGGCGATTGTCAAAAGCTTCTGCGGCTTTGACATCTTAGCTCCAGGACCGATCAACCCGCGCTACTTCGGCGAGTTTATCGTCTTCTCGATGCCGCTGATTTTGACCGGTCTGGCGGTCGGCTTCGCTTACCGCACCGGTTTATTCAACATCGGCGGCGAAGGTCAGGTCATGGTCGGAGCGCTGGCGGCGACCGTCGTCGGCATTCTCGTACCGCTGCCGCCGGTGCTGCATGCGATCGTCTGTTTGATCGCCGGCGGCGCTGGCCGGGGCGTTATGGGCCTTTTTACCTGGCTTTTTGAAAGTCAAACGGAATATCTCGGAAGTCGTCACGGCGATCATGATGAACTACGCCGCGCTGTACTTCTGCAACTACATCTTAAAGGCGCTGCCGGGCTCAACCCAGACCCGCACGGTGGATCTGCCGGCCTCCGCGCTGATCAAATCGGATTTTCTCAAGCAGATCACGAACAATTCCCGCCTGCACTGGGGCATCCTGGTCGTCATCCTGGCGGTGATTGTTTATCACATCGTCATTGAGAAAGACGACGTTCGGCTACAGCCTGCGGGCGACCGGCTTCAATGCCGAGGGCGCGCGCTATGCGGGCATGAAGGTTGAACGCAACGTCGTCTACGCCATGATGATTTCCGGCGTCATGGCCGGGCTGGCGGGAGCGATCATGGTCTTGGGCACCTTCGGCTACGGACGCGTGCTGAATACGGCGGAAAACTACGGCTTTGACGGCATCGCCGTCGCGCTGGTCGGCGGGTGCAACGCGATCGGCATCTTCTTTGCCGGCTTGTTGTTCGGTCTGCTGAAGGTGGCGCAGCCGCTGATGCAGTCGATGCAGATTCCGAAGGATATCGCAACGATCATCTCCTCGACCATCATCATGTTAGTCGCGATGCAGAACGGCATCATCTTCATTATGAACTGGTTGTCAAAAAAGAAAGAAACGGCGGAGAAAGGAAGTGAAGAAGCATGAGTTTGTTCTATAACATGTTTACGATCACTCTGATGATCTCGGCTCCGATTATCATCGCGGCGCTGGGCGGCTTGTTCAGCGAACGCAGCGGCGTCGTCAACATTGCGCTGGATGGCATCATGCTGGTCGGAGCGTTTGTTACCGCAGCGGTGGTTGTGGTGCTGGATCCGACCGGAGCCAACAGTAAGACGGCGATTCTGATCGGCTTGATCGCGGGCATGGCGGCCGGCGTGGTCTTCTCCCTGCTGCATGCCTATGCGAGCATCGACCTGAACGCGGACCAGACGGTTTCCGGGACGGCGCTGAACTTGCTGGCGGCCGGCATCACGGTCTATCTGTGCCAGATTTTCTTCAACCAGCAGCGTACCCCGGCGTTTATCCGCGGTATCACGCGCATTGATGTGCCGGTCTTAAAGGACATCCCGGTATTGGGCGAGATGTTCTTCAAGCAGGTGCATCCGACCTTCTATCTGACGATCATCCTCGTCTTTGTAACCTGGTTTGTCGTCTTTAAAACACCGTTCGGTCTGCGCATGCGCTCCTGCGGTGAATTCCCGCAGGCTTCTGCGTCGATGGGCATCAACGTCCGCCGGATGCGCTATTTCGGCGTGCTGGTTTCCGGCGCGCTGGCAGGCCTGGCCGGAGGCGTCATGGTCTTGACCCAGGACGTTCAGTTTACCGTCGTGACGATTCACGGTTTCGGATTTATCGCGATCGCGGCGCTGATCTTCGGTAAGTGGAATCCATTCGGCGTTTTGGGCGCCGGCATGTTCTTCGGTTTCTCTCAGACGCTGGGCTTCTACGCGAAAGACATCCCGTTTTTGGCAACGCTGCCGACGGAATTCTTCAGCATGTTCCCGTATGTTCTGACGATCATCGCGCTGGTCATCTTCGCCGGCAAGTCGGTCGGTCCGAAGGCGGCGGGCGAAATATACGATACAGGCAAACGTTAAGACTGAGCCGGCTGAAATTGTGCAATTCCATTCAGCCGGTTTTTCTTTTTCCCTGTTAATTCTGGTATAATCAGTAATAAAGAAAGAAATCAGATTTCATCGCTGATAAGGAAAGAGGATATTGATGAAGATTGAAGAAATCAGAAAATCATGGCGGCAGCTTGTCGCGCAGAAAGAGTTCAAGCAGGTAGCGGAATTGCTGCGGCAAAGTCCGGAGCGGGAAAAAATCATGCAGCGGGGACGGGAGCTGTGCGCGCATACATTTGTGTTCGATCATCCGTGGGACATGGAACGGTGTCTGACGCCGCATACCATGGAAACGATGAATTGGAATCAGGTGTTCAATGACGACGAGGAATGGACATTCATGCTCAACCGCATGGATTACTGGTCGGCGCTGGCCAAAGCGGCGCTGATCAGTCAGGATACGCGCTATCTTGATCAGGCGAAAGACTTTTTGCTTGACTGGATCACGCAGCATCCCCAGATTGAAGCCAGTCTGTCGACGCGTACGCTGGATACCGGCATCCGTGTGGTCAACATGCTGGAATGCGCAGCGCTTTTGGAAGCAGCGGAAAAGCTGAGCGAAGAGGAGCTGACATGGATTCTTACAAGCGTAGAGAATCAGCTGGCGTATTTGAAAGCGAATTATATTGAGAAATACACCTTGAGCAACTGGGGCAGCATTCAAACCTGCGGGATTATCGTGTGCTCGGCAATGATGGGAAAGGATCCGCGGCAGGATGAAGTCTACCGCTGGGCACTGGAGGAACTGGAAACCCAGATGCAGCTTCAGATCGGGATCCGATGGCATGCTTTGGGAACAATCGACGATGTATCATGTCGAGGTGCTCAACAATGTGCTGCGGGTATTGGATTACGCGCAGTATTATCCGATTCCGCTGACGGATGAAATCCGCGAAAAAGCACATGCGATGACTCGGGCGCTGATGCATATGATGATGCCGGATCATCAGATCGAAACCTTCGGCGACTCCGACCGGGTCAATGCCGAGGATGTCATGAACAAAGGCGCTATTTTATTTGACGATCCGCAGCTGCGCGCGATGGGCAGCGATCAGGGCGACAGCGATCTGCTTTTAAACGGCGGGATGCCGGCCTGGCGCAAGCTGCAGACCCTGCCGAAGCAGACGCCGCAGACGTTGCTCTATGCCGGGCAGGATTGCGGCATCGTCGTACGCCGGAGTGATTTCGGCCGGAGCGCAGAATGGATGATGGTGCTTAACGGCGAGCTGGGCAGCGGTCATGGTCATTCGGATAATCTGCATTATTCGATTATCCACCAGGGGTCTGCCGTTTGTGATCGACCCCGGCCGCTTCACCTATCGTGAGGATCATCCAGTCCGCGTCGAACTGAAAGGGATGAGCGCGCACAACACGGTGGTTCTGGACGATCAGCCCGGCAGCGTGCCGGATTCCAGCTGGACCTATCAACGGTTTCTGCGTCCGTTGGCAACGCTCATCCGCGATACGCCGGAGGGCTTGTATTGGGAAGGGGGCGTATTGACCGAACAGCCGCAGATGACGCACATCCGGAAGCTGATCATGCTTCCGCAGGGCTGCTGGGTTGTCTGTGATGAGATTTTCTGTGAGGGCGGGCATACCGTTGTCAGCCGGATCCAGCTTGATCCGCAGGCAGAGGTCAGCAGCAATCAATCGGATTGGCAGTTGAAACAGGGAACAGTCAAGCTGAATTATCATCATGAAGGCTTGCCGGTCAGCGTGGAACAGGGACCGTGTTCGCTGCGCTACAACGAATTGCAGGACCATAAAATCCTTGCCAGCCGGGGAACGATGCGCGGATCGTTGTTTCAGGACGAGCTGTTTTATGGCGAGGACTTCCGGCTGGAACCGGCTGAGGTTGTGCAGCCGGGCCGCGGAAAGCTGAGGCAAGAGGAAGTCAGCGCCTGGCGGTTTGTCCGGGGTGAAGAAAGCTATACGTGCGTCATTTTCCATCAGCAGCTTTACCGGGGAAAGAAGATTTTGTATTGCGAAGGGCTGCCGCTGCACAACCAGGCCTGTTTGATTATCAGGAAAGCGGGCTTGAAAAAGCTGATCCGGCTGAAATAAAGCGGGCGGAACTGGGTGTTTAAAGCTGCAGGGAAGCATGAAGAAACTGAAAATAATAAATTGAAATGCCTGCTTGGAATGAATTGGCAAAAGGGGAAGGCGGCGCTGCAAAGGCAGCGCCTGTCATCCCTGACGTTTATTCGCGTGAGGGCAAACTAAAGTGCGCTGACTCTTTGTGAAAAGGGATGCAGCGCTTTTTTTTGACTGATAAAACTTTTTGACTGCCGGTCTTTCTGATCGTGTCCAAAGTCAAGGTCAACGGGTCTATTAAATCATTGCGGCACAAAGACCTTCGCCGCTTAATTCATCAATAAACTGACGGCAACAGGCCTTTTAAAATACAGCGGCATAAAGACCCCGGATTTTCATCTGCTGCCTGTCTTTAATAACGAAAGTCAAAAAAGCTGTGGATTTGTATAGCGATGAAAAGACGGAATATCAACTGGTAAGACGGACGTTTGCGTAAAACAAAAAACAGCGCCGGTTTGCGCAAAAATGGATAGCGGCCTTCAAGAATATAAAAAAGGAGAAAGAATGAAAAAAAGAGAACGCTGAGCGCGTTCTCAAGAAGATAAGAATTAGATTTTAATGGTGTTCTTTTCAATCAATTCCTGTTTCAAATCATAAAGCTGGCGGGAATAATCGACATAATACCGATGCGGATAACGCAGCCGTTTGACTTCCTCCCACAGCGTATCCATCTGCTGCATGCAGTAGTTTTTAACTTCTTCCGTTGTAGGAACAGTATAAACTAACTTGCCATGATCGAAAATCTGTTCCTGCAGCTCGCGCATTTCATAATCCTTGATCCGTTTCTGCTTCCACGGCGCCTGCGGATCAAATAACAGATACTCATCCGTCGGAATTACTTCGTCGCGCAGCGCTAATAAATCGGCGATCGCCTGATGATTCTCTTTGTCATAGAACCGGATGATTTTCTTAAAGCCCGGATTGGTCAGCTTTTCCACGTTGCCGCTGATCTTGATCTTCGGGATAATCTGACCATCTTTTTCATGCGCTACCACTTTGTAGACGCCGCCCAAGACCGGTGTGGATTTGGCGGTGATCATGTTTTCACCCACGCCGAAGGTGTCGATCTTCGCATCCTGCATGATCAGATCGTCGATTAAGAATTCGTCCAGCGAATTGGAAACGACGATCTTGCAGTCGGTCAGACCGGCCGCGTCGAGCATTTTCCGTGCTTTCTTTGACAGATAAGCCAAATCGCCGCTGTCGATCCGGATTCCTTTTAAACGGTGGCCGTTCGGAATCAATTCCTCCTGGGCCACTTTGATCGCGTTGGGAATGCCGGAATGCAGCGTGTCATAAGTATCGACCAACAGGATGCAGTTGTCCGGGGAAACCCGCGCGTAGCTGCGGAAGGCTTCCAGCTCGCTGTCATGCAGCTGAACATAGCTGTGGGCGATCGTACCGCTGACCGGGACGGCATATTTCTGACCGGCAATCGTGCAGGCGGAACCGGCGCAGCCTGCGATGTAAGCGCCGCGGGCCCCTTCGGTGGCGGCGTCGAAGCCATGCGCCCGGCGCGAACCAAATTCCAGGACGGCCCGGCCCTTGCTGGCACGGACGATGCGGTAGGCTTTGGTTGTAGTCAATGTTGGATAGTTGATGCACAAAAGCAGAATGGTTTCCAGAATCTGCGCCTGAATCAAGGTGCCGCGGATGGTGACCAGCGGCTCGTTGGCGAACACCGGCGTTCCCTCCGGAATCGCCCAGACGTCCACGTCCATCGTCATCGTTTTTAAATAATGCAAAAAATCCTCGTCAAAGTAACCCGTCTGCCGCAGATAATCAATCTGCGCGTCCGTGTAATGAAAGTTTTGAACGAAATCAATAAACCGGTGCAGGCCGTTTAAAATCAAGAAGCCGCCGCCGTCTGGAATCGTCCGCACGAACATATCGAAGTAGGCAATTTCCTCATGTTTATTCTCTTTAAAATACGCATACGCCATCGTATATTCGTAAAAATCGGTCAGCAGCATTAAATCTTCGGGTTGCATTTGTTATTCCTCCTCGTTGTTCACGACATGAATACCGGCGTTGGCCATCAATTTCAGCGCCCAGTGCCCATAGTCCTTGGCACTGTGTCCCGGCGCGTCGAAGGTTGCGACCTGATCCTTCGGCACGATGACTTCAATACCCAGATCGTTTTGATTAATATACCCTTTTAAAGATAAAGCAAACTGCAATACGCAAATATCGGTGCAGCAGCCGACGATCATCACGGAACGCAAATTGGTCATCTGCTGGAACACTTCTAAAAACTCAGGCTGAACAAAACCGTTGGTCGAATTCTTTTCCAGGATGATAAATTGATCGGCATAGGGCTTCAACTCCTTGATCAGTTCGCTCTCCTCGCTGTCTTTTAAACAATGCGGCGGAAAGCTGGAAAATTCTTTCGCGCTTTCATTGTGGCAGTCGCGGAAGGCGAGAATCGGGAAATCGCGCTTTAAATAAGCTTTCACAGTATCCAGCACGGCTGGGGTGATCTGATCAATTTTCGGGTCCGCCAAGGCTCCGGTATGGATAAAGCCGTTGATCATGTCGACGACGACCAATAAGGAACGGTCGTCTTTTTCTTTCAGAAAAAGTTCTGTTTTCATCTCTTTGGCCTCTTTTCTTCTTGCTTATTGATTATCATAACAAAATTTTTAAACGATGAAAATGAAATCATCCGAATTTGTCCTGTTTTTTCAATAGAAGAGGAAAACGGGTTTTTTCTAAACGGGAATTTTGCTGAATTTCGGGTCTGATCATCAGCGCGTCAGTTCGCTGCACTCCCTTTGCGGGCGTCTGCTTTCGCAGTCTGATCGCGGGGGAAAAGGAAAGATTTTCTGTTTTTTGCCTGGAAAGTGGGATATACTAGGTAGCGAAGGAGGAACGTTTGATGAGAAAAGAAACCCTTTGTAAAAATGTTGAAATGCATATTCTGGAAACCGGAAAATTCAAGGATGTCATCCTGTCATTCCGTTTTTTTAATGAACTGAAAACTCCGGACAGCTGGGTCAGGACCGTGTTGGCGCTGATGTTGGCAGACCGGTGTGAGAAATATCCGACGAAGCGGGAGGTATCCTGCTGCCTGGATGGATTGTATGGCGCCAGCGCGTCGGCGCGGACGACGACCTATGGTCAGGGACAGATTCTGGAATTCCGCGTCAAAGCTTTGAATGAAAAATATGTCGGCGGGGATCTGTTGCAGCGGCAGATCGCGCTGGCTTCGCAGTTTCTTCTGCATCCGCTGAAAGACGGGGATCAGCTGTCGAACGCATTATTTAAGGAAGCCATGATCAATTTAAAAGCGATGATCCAACGCCGCAGCGACAATCCGGCCTCCTATGCAGCTTCTCAATGCGCGAAACTGCTGGGTGAAGGTCAGGCGTTAGGCATCAGCGTGCTGCCGACGATGGAAGAAGCGGAAACAATTACACTGGCGCAAGTCAGCGAAGCCTATGAAAAAATGATCCGCGAGGACCGAATTGATATTTTTGTGGAGGGACAGGTGGATCCGGCGACCGTGATCTCGCTGTTAAAACACGCGTTCCCATTCGAAGACCGTGAGCTGGAAATCAAAAGCGAATATCTGGCGGAAAAGGAAGCGGCTGAAGAAAAATCTGAAACCCGTTCAATCGATCAGACGACGCTGGTCATGATGTATCCGACGCACGTTGCGCTGAGTGGCCCGGATTACTGGGCGCTGCGCACCGGCAGCTGCATCTTCGGCCAGCTGCCGACGTCGTTATTGTTTCAGGAGGTGCGGGAAAAGCGCAGTCTGTGCTATTCAATCTATTCAAGCATTCTTTCCTACGACGGCGTAATGAGCGTCAGCACAGGAATTGACAAAGCGCATCTGGACGAAGTGAAGGAATTGATCGAGCAGCAGCGCCAGCGCATGGCTGAGGGTGCTTTCGACGAGGAAATGCTGGAGACTGCCAAGGAAATGTTGATCAATTCGATCCTCGCTTCCGAGGATGATCCACTCTCGATGATCAACCGGGAATTCCAGAACTGTCTGCTGGAACAGACGCAGACGCTAGAGCAGATCAGCGACCAGATCCGCAGCGTTACGCGCAAGGCCATCATGAAGCTGTTTGCCGCGATGGAATGCAAAGCGGTGTTCGCATTAATTCAGAAGGAGGACGTCCATGAAGAAAATTGTTAACGCGCAGTTTGACGAAACGTGGTATACGCATACGCTGGATAACGGATTAAACCTGATCTTCTGGCATAAGCCGGAATTTGTCAGCACAGCCGTGGTCTTTGCGACGCCCTACGGCGCTCTGGACTACCGACAGATCGACAAGGACGGCAATCATCTTGATTTTCCAAGCGGAATCGCGCACTTTCTGGAACACAAGTTATTTGAGTCGGATGAAGGCGACGTCATGGATGATTTTTCGCGGATGGGCGCGAATGTCAACGCGTTTACCTCCTACAACGAAACGTGTTATTACTTCACGACCAGTCATGGTGATCTGAAGGAACCGCTGAATCTGTTACTTGACTTTGTGCAGGATCTGCGGATTACCGACGAATCGGTGGAAAAGGAAAAAGGCATCATCAATCAGGAATTGAAGATGTATTTGCAGATGCCGGACAGCCGGTTGATTTTTGAAACGTTTAAGGCGCTGTATCACAAGCATCCGCTTAACCGTGATATCGGCGGGGATGAAAAAAGCGTCAACGCCACAACCCGGCAGCTGTTGGAGGATTGTTACAAGCTGAACTATCATCCTTCCCGCATGACGTTGATCGTCGCAGGACCGCAGGACCCTGAAACGTTGTTGGAATGGATTGAGGAAAATCAGCAGCCGAAGTCGTTTGAGCCGGTCAAGGATGTCGGAAGGTATCTGGAAGAGGAACCCCAGACGGTGGTGTCCAGCCATACGGTCATCCCGATGGACGTCGCCGTCCGCAAGGTCAGTGTGGCGTATAAATTTGCGCCGCTGAAGACCTCGGCCAAAGAGCGGGTGCGCCAGGAGTGGGCGATTCGGTGTCTGCTGGAATCGCATTTCAGCGCGCTGAATCCGGATTATCAAAAATGGCTGGACAATGAAATCATCAACGATTACTTTGGTTATGAAATTGATCTGGGCAAGGATTACGCAATGATGATGTTCTATAATGAAACGGAAGACGCCGCGGCGTTTACCCGATTTGTCGAAGAACAGCTGAATGGGTTGAAGAACCGGGCTGTCGACTATCAGCAGCTGCAGCTGTTAAAACGGCGGTATTTCGGCGAAGCGATGCGGACGTTTAACAATATGGAGGATATTGCGGTGGCGATGATTCGAAATCAGTTCAATGGCGTCAGTTTCTTTGATACCCTGGAAATCATCGGTCAGCTCGATCAGAAGCAGGTGCAGGAAGCGTTCGAGGCCTTGAAATTTGATCAGCGCAGCGTCGTGGAAATCAGTCCGGCCAGAGGTCAGACTGAGGCTTAACAGTCCTTTTGACGGTGCTGAAATAAAATTTAGAAAAAAATCAAAAAATGGAGAATTCTGACTTCTCCGTTTTTTTGCATATTTTCCGCGTGATAATTCCAGCTAACTATGAAAAAAAGGTTGAATTCGCCGGTTTGCCAGCGGGGAAGGTCTGCGGCATAATGAAGCAGCAAGGAGGAAAGCTATGTTAAATTTCATGGTATTAGTAGGAAAGGTCAAAGAATAACCATGATGATTGATGTCAATGAAAAGCCTATTTAATAGGCTCTTCTTATCATAACTTCCCTGATTTTTGTATAGGGGAGATTTTTTATTTTGTCTATCAAAAATGGCAAAATATATTGACTTATTATGAAATGCCATTTATAATGTCATTGTGATTTGAAAGGAGTGGTCATGATGATTGATTTGAAAGAATTGAGAAATTCGAAGAAAATGTCACAAGAAGAATTAGCAAATCAATGCGGGGTCATTCGGCAGACGATTTCTAACATCGAATGTGGTTTGTCCAAACCTTCGGTTGAATTAGCCAAAAAGATTGGTGAAATTCTTGGGTTCGATTGGACACTGTTTTTTTAAAAGGAAATGCCATTTTAAATGGTAAAAAGGAGAGATGCCATTGAAAATATATGAATCAGAAAAAGCAATAGTTCGAATTCATGGTGAACCCAAAATGGAATTGTTGAAAAAAGCGTGCGAGAACTACGCTTCGAAAGTTCTTATGGATAAGGAAGAAAAGAAGTGAATCAAGTAATTAATCTATTTCCCCATCAGAGAAGCGCGTTAGAAGCCACTGACGGGCGAAATCGGGTTGCATATTATCTTGATATGGGCTTGGGTAAAACCTTGCTAGGAAGCGAGAAAATGCGCGAATTAGGGGCAAGCGTGAATCTGGTGATTTGTCAAAAATCAAAGATTCAAGATTGGATTGACCACTTCAAAAAATATTATGGATTGGAACAAGAGACATTCGATTTGACAAACAAAAAAGCGTTTGAATTGTTTCTTGAAGAAATCGAAAAAGACTATCCGGCGAAATTCAGTCAAAGATATGTCGGTGTTATCAATTACGAATTGGCATGGCGACGAAAAGAACTTCTTGAATTGAAAGATTTCACATTGATGTTGGACGAATCAAGTTTGATTCAAAACAGGAAAGCCAAACAATCCAAATTCATTTTGAAGTTGAATCCGGCGAATGTGATTTTATTAAGCGGAACGCCGTGTTCCGGCAAATACGAAAATCTTTGGACACAAATTCATTTATTGGGTTGGGAAATTAAAGAACCACTTTATAACAAACAATATGTGAATTGGAAAACGATTGAAGCCGGTGAATTCAAACACAAAATCGTTGACAAAGAAAATCCCTACAAGAACGTTGAACGTTTAAAATCCAAATTGCGACAATATGGCGCGGTATTTATGAAAACGGAAGAATGCTTCGAATTACCCGAACAAAACTTCATTGACGTAAAAGTCAAATCCTCGAAGGAATATCAACGATTTATGAAACATTCCATTGTCACAATCAATGACAACGAACTTGTCGGAGATACCAACCTGACAAAAAGATTGTATGCCCGAATGATTGTTTCTCAATTTAACCCAAACAAAATCAATGCGTTTAAAGATTTGATTGAATCAACGAATGATAGATTGATAGTTTTCTATAACTTCACAGAAGAATTGACACAACTTGTGTGTATTGCCGAAGAACTCAACAAACCAATTTCTATTATAAACGGTAAAACAAAAGATTTGTCGGCGTATGAGAACGAAGACAATTCAATCACATTTGTTCAATATCAAGCTGGCGCGAAAGGCTTGAACTTGCAAAAATCGAATAAAGTCATCTATTTTTCACCAACGGAAAAGTGTGAAGATTATATGCAATCGTTAAAGCGTGTCCATAGAATTGGACAGAACAAACCTTGCTTTTATTACCGACTAATTGCAAGTAAAACGATTGACGAATTGATTTACAAAGCAGTCGAAGAAGGCGTTGATTTTACGGACGAATTGTTCAAGGAGAAAGAAAAAATGAATGAATTATTAAATGAATTATTTTACACGCTTGAAGAAAAGAAAAAACTCGAAGCGAAAGAAAAAGAACTGAAAGACCAAATCGAACGACAGATGGTCGAACTTTCCAAAAGCAAAGTTGAAAACGATTGTTTGAAAATCACGTTAGTTCCGGAAACAATTTCAACAACCTTCGACACTACAACTTTTAAGAAAAAAGAACCTGATTTGTATGAAGACTTGTTGAAAGATTATCACAAAGAAACATCGCGGAAAGCATACTTGAAAGTTACGGTGATTTAACGTGGGAAAGAAATTTGTCATCGTAATAACAATATTGTTGTTATTGGCAACCCCGGCGTTGAACGATTATGCAAATTTAAGTCGCAATGTTGCGGGATATGGTGGGGAATGCTTATTGTTTCTGTTCCCATCCTTGATTTATGCCTGTTATTTATCAATCCGTGATTTGACAAAAACGATGAAGGAAGAAATCAAAAATGGCTAGTGAAAAGAATTTCGAAAACAAAGTAAAAGCATTTTTGAAACAACAAAATTGTTGGGTGTTGAAGACATGGTCAAATGGCGTTCAGCGTTCGGGAATTCCCGATTTGATTGTGTGTTGTAACGGTTATTTCTTGGGAATTGAATTGAAAGCGTCAAACGGGAAACCAAGCGAACTTCAATTGTGGAACGTGAAAAAGATTCGTGAATCAAAAGGAATCGCGATTGTGTTATATCCAAACCAATTTGAAGAATTCAAAAGTTTGATTTGCGGACTTAAAGGAATAAAACAAAAGTATTTTGAACAAAGGTTGTTCGACAAAGAAGGGTGGTTCGAATGAAACCGACTAAAGCACAAAAAGAGTTATTTGAAGAAATCAATCACGAATTTGCGAAATTACACCCACCAGAAATTAAAATGGATTTTCCAGACTTAGAAATTAAAATTCCCAATGAAGCAGAACTTAAAAAAGAATTAAACGAACGATTCGGGCTTATGTCAAGATTTGAACAATTTGATACCGTCAGACATGATTTGTATGGATTGGGAACGGTCATTTGTTTCGGAGGAAATTCAATTGGCGTTTGCTTCGATGAATATAATCCATGTTTTCATAGCTTGGATGGACGATGTGAAGCTGGTTTTGGATGGTTTTGTCATCCGTCAAGTTTGGAGAAAGTCGAATGAAATGGTCACATAGTCGCGTTGAATGTTTCAATCAATGTCCGTTCAAATTTGAATTACGTTATATTGCCGAAATGAAGACGATTCCGAGCGATGACGCTTCAAATCCGTTGATTATTGGTTCGGCAATGCACAAGGGAATTGAAACAACAGTCGAACAGGCGATTCAAGAATATTATGATTCGTTTAACGTCATAACAGATTTACAAGTCAATGAAGCAATAAAATTGTCAAATTTGATTCCAAAAGTCAAAAAATTTGTTCCGAAAAATTTGACATATGAATTCAAGATTGATTGTGACGGATTCATTGGGTTCATTGATGGTTTGGAAGAATTGGAAGACGGAACATTCAATATTTATGATTTTAAATATTCCAATAACGCCGAACATTATTTGGAATCACCACAACTTCACTTATACGCCTATTATTTTGAGCGTATGACGGGAAAAAAGGTCAACGGCATGTTTTATGTCATGATTCCAAAAACGTTGATTAAACAGCGTAAAAACGAGGATTTATATCAATTCAGAAAACGTTTAGAAGAAACTCTGGAAGATATGCAACCATCAATCGTTGAAGTCGAATTTGAACCCCAAAAGGTTGAACAATTTAATTGTGACATCGAAGCAATTAAAATGACGACCAAATTTGAGAAAAACGAAAGTCGACTTTGTGATTGGTGTGAGTATAAAGAATATTGCTTGAAAGGAGAAAACTATATGATTTTACCAAGCACAGAACGACGCGAAATTGGAAAAGCGAAGAAACGAAAGATTTGGATTTATGGGGACGCATTCACGGGAAAAACAACCATGCTGGACGACGCACCAAATCCGTTGAATCTGAACACGGACGGAAACATTCAGTTTGTAACAATGCCATATATTGCGATTAAAGATATTGTGACGGTCGAAGGACGCGTGACAAAGCGTAAATTCGCATGGGAAGTGTTGAAAGAAACGATTGAAGAACTTGAAAAGAAACAAAACGATTTCAACACCATTATTATTGATTTGTTGGAAGATACCCGCGAAATGTGTCGTTTGTATAAATACGACCAAATGGGAATCGAACATGAAAGTGATTCCGGTTACGGCAAAGGCTGGGACATCATCAAAACCGAATATCTTTCGACGCTTCGAAGATTGTTTAATCTTGATTACGAAAACATCGTCGTTGTATCGCATGAAATTGTAAGCGAAATCAAGAAAAAGAATGGACAGACAATCACGAAGATTGCCCCGAATATTCAAGAATCTATCGCGAACAAAGTCGCGGGAATGGTCGATATTGTGGCGCGTGCAGTTGTAGAAGATGACGGAACAAGAACATTGAATTTTAAATCAAATGAATTCGTGTTTGGTGGCGGTCGTTTGAAAGGTTTAACCGAAACAAAGATTTCATTGAGTTGGGGCGCATTGATGGACGTTTATGACATTGCGACCACACCAAAGCCGAAGAAAGAAGAAGTCTTGACACCGCCACAACCAGTTGTTGAAGAAGTCGTGGAACAGGAAGAAACACCACGCCGCAGAGCAAGAAAAGAAGAAGCACCGGCGGAAGCTGAAACACCACGTAGAAGAACAAGAAAGGAAAGAAATTAAATGGAAAAAATTATTAGAGAATTAAAAGAACGAGGAATTGAAAATCGACTTCAAGAAGTCATCGACTTTGCAAAAGTAACCGGATTGAATACAACGAACAAATATGAAAAAGCGTTGAAATTAACATTCATGCAGATGGTCGAGCGTGAAGGAGAAGAATTTGAAAATGTTTTCATGAACTGTGTTATTGACGAAGGCTTGGGGGTTTTATTGAAAGAATTAAATCTTAAACCATCAGAAGGAACGGAAGTTGATAACGAAATCAAAATGTTATTCGGTGGATTATTAAAATTGCGTGATTTAATCGAGAAGGAGGGAAAATAATATGTCGATTTTTGATAAGTGGAATAAAAGCATTGACGGGGAATCGTTGGCAAAAGACGTGAAGGAAGTCGAACAAAACGGCGGAACGGGAGAATATAAGGAAGTTCCGCTGGGTGATTACGAAGTTAAAATCGAAAAAATGGAATTGAAAGAATCGAAAAAAGGCGACCCAATGTTTACATGTTGGTTCAAGGTCTTAGAAGGTGAATATAAGAATTCAATCATCTTCATGAATCAAGTTATCATTCAAGGATTTCAAATCCACATTGTAAATGAATTCTTGAAGTCGTTGGAAACGTCATTGGATATTGAGTTTGACGGTGATTATGCACATTATAACGATTTGATTCTTGATGTCATGGAAGAAGTGGACGAAAAGTTAGAATTCTTATTGTCCTATGACCAAAACAAAAAGGGTTATAACACATTCAAAATCAAAGAAATTTTTGAAGTCTAAAAAGCCATTTTAAATGGGAAAGCCACTCAAAATGGGTGGCTTTATTTATGTGAAAGGACACTAAAATGAAATACACAAAATTAAATTATGAAGGATTTGAAAATTATTTAGTTTTCTTCGGAAATGATTTGTTTGGTGGGATTCGTTACGAATTCAAATTCGAAAATAGATATGGCGCAAGCGTCATCAAACGTATTGGTTCATACGGAAGCCAATATGATTTGTTCGAAGTAGCGGTTTTGAAAGACGGACATTTGTGTTATGACACTGAAATCACGGACGACGTCATTGGATATTTAAGCAATGAAAGAGTGCTGGAACTGCTTCAAAGGATAAAGACGTTATGAAGAAAGCAAAAGGCGACGTGTATTGGTATATCCCGAAAAGAAAAACACCCGTCGCATACAGCACAATGGCAACAAAATTGTTGATTGATGTGTTGTCGCATGACGACCTGAATCGAACGATTCAAGATGTTTACAATTTAATAAATTACGACATCGAAGCAAAAGAAATTCTAAAAATTTATATCGACAAAGGTTTTGGAAATGAAGTTGCTTCAAAGTGGTTTGGATAGGAGAACAAGAAAAATGAGCAGATTAGACAAAATAATTGACAACCCCGCAAATGGAGTCAAAGACATGATTTCGCGGCAACTAACAATGGAAGCCATGTGTCTTGTTCTTGATAAGCGTTGGGAGAAAGTAAAAGAATTGTTGAAAGATGATGAATCGTGATTTTCTATGACTTCGAAGTGTTCAAATATGATTGGTTAGTCGTTGCAATTGACGTTGTGAATCAAAAAGAACACGTCATCGTCAACGATAATGAGAAACTAGAACAATTATATTGCGAACACAAAAACGATATATGGGTTGGATTTAATTCACGCCATTATGACCAATACATTTTGAAAGGTATTTTGGCGGGATTTGACCCCAAGCGAATCAATGATTGGATAATCGTCAAAGACCGTCCCGGATGGGAATTTTCAAGCTTATTGCGGAAATTCCCTTTGAACAATTACGACGTTATGCAAAACATCGACAAAGGTCTAAAAACCTTCGAAGGGTTCATGGGAAACAACATCAAAGAAACAAGCGTTCCTTTCGATATTGACCGAAAATTAACCCAAGAGGAAATCGAAGAAACGGTCAAATATTGTCGACATGACGTTGAACAGACAATTGAAGTGTTCTTGGAACGTCGAAGTGATTTCGAAGCACAAATGGGATTGCTTAAAATGTTTAACATGCCGTTGTCAAACATTAGTAAAACAAAGGTTCAGTTATCGGCGCAAATATTGGAAGCAAGAAAACCGATTCGACCATACAGCGACGAATTTGACATTTCTTTTCCAGAAACTATGAGAATTAACAAATACAAGTTTGTTGTTGATTGGTACGAGGACAAGAACAATCGGAAATACAGAATCAATCCAAATGACGAGAAATCGAAAAAACATCAATTATGTTGTGATATTGCCGGAGTTCCGCACCAATTCGGTTGGGGCGGCGTCCATGGTGCAATAGAACAATATAGCGGTGAAGGGTATTACTTGAACATGGACGTTGCAAGCCTATACCCAAGTTTGATGATTATATACAACTTGCATTCAAGAAGTTGTAACCCACAAAAATTCAATAATATTGTCGATTTAAGATTGAAATACAAACACGAAAAGAACCCACTTCAAGCACCGTTGAAAATCGTCATCAATGGGACGTATGGAGCGATGAAAGCAAAGACGAACCCATTGTATGACCCAAGGCAAGCAAACAACGTTTGTGTCTATGGTCAATTGTTGTTGCTTGATTTGATTGAAAAACTTGAACCATATTGTCAGATCATTCAATCAAACACGGACGGTGTATTGGTAAAATTGTATGCTAAAAACGACCAAGAAGCCGATAAACAATATAGTTTGATTGACGACATCGCTTATGAATGGGAACAAAGAACCGGTTTGAATCTTGAATTCGAAGAATATCGAAAAGTATTCCAAAAGGACGTTAACAATTATGTAATCGTGGACGCAGACGGAAATTTCAAATCCAAAGGCGCATACGTCAAGAAATTGAACAATCTTGATTATGATTTGCCGATTGTCAATAAAGCTATGGTTGATTATATGGTCAAGGGAATTCCGGTCGAAAAGACAATTCTTGAATGTGATGAATTGAAGGAATTTCAACAGGTCAAAAAGATAAGCAACAAATATTTGTATATTATGCACGGCGACAAAAGAGTGAATGAAAAATGTGTTCGGTGTTTCGCTTCCAAACATAAAAGTGACGGTGGATTGGTAAAGATTAAAGCCGAAAACAAACGACGTGAAAAGATAGAAAATACCCCCGAACATGCTTTTTTATTCAACGATGAAGTGAACGGGGCGAAGTGTCCAAGAAAGTTGGACAAACAATGGTATATAGAGTTGGCAAACAAAAGATTGAAAGATTTTGGTTGTATTTAAAGAAAGATTTTAAGGTGAAATAAATGAAAGTAAAAAGAGGGAATATCGTGTATTTAAAACCGCAAAGTGTGCGCGGACATATTCAGTCAAATGAACGTCCATATTTGGTTGTTTCGAACGATATTGGAAACCAAGCTTCGGAAATTGTCATGGTTGTTCCGATGACAACGCAATTGAAGAAGTTGTCACAACCAACGCACACGATTATAAGTTATCACGATTCAATGGTACTTTGCGAACAGATTATGACAATAAATCAAGAAGATATTGTTCGCGTCGTTTACAGATTAAACGATTATCAAATGACCCGTGTTGATAAGTGTTTAAAGAAGGCTTTGGGGATTGTGTGATGTTTGAAAGAAGAGAAGCCATTTGTTCTGTTTGCGGAAAGAAATTCTTCATCGCGAAGAAATCACAATATTTATACAAAGTAAAAGGAAAATATCAATGTTCTTATTCATGCTATAAATCAGAAAGGATGAAAATCAAGGATGTTCGAAAAATTGTATAAAGGATTTGTCCGCACCAAAAATAAAAATTGTATCGAACCATTCAAGGACGTAAAGACGTTAAGAACATTTGACGAAGTGAAAGACCTTGACGAATACGCCGGAATTCTTGCGAATGATATCATTCTTATCGACATTGACGACATGGCGCAAAGCGAAATCATGATGAACATTGTCGAAGATAAACAATTGGATTGTGTTGTCCATCAAACGACGCGCGGACGGCATTTTTTATTCAAAAATAACGGCGTTGAAAGATGTGGAACGCACAAAAAAATTGCTTGTGGATTGACCGCAGACATTAAAGTTGGTTCGCGAAATAGCTATGAAGTTATCAAATTTAATGGCCAAGAAAGATTTGTTGAATGGGATTGTGAAGAATTGGGAACATTGCCGAAATGGTTCATCCCTGTAAATTCCAAAATTGACTTTTTCGAAATGGGAGAAGGGGATGGACGCAATCAATCATTATTCAATTATATTTTGACATTGACAAACGCGGGATTTTCTAAAGAAGAATCGCGAGAAGTTATTCAAATCATTAACAAATATGTTCTTCAATCTCCATTGGGTGAAGACGAACTTGACGTGATTTTGAGGGATGAAGCCTTTCCAGAAGAAACCTTCTATGACGGGAAGAAATTTCTTCACAACAATTTCGCAGTATTTCTAAAAAACAATGAAAAAATTTGTCGAATCAACGGTCAGTTGCACGCATACGACGACGGGCAATATATAGCCGGACACAGAATCATTGAAGCCGCAATGTTAAAGCATATTCCAACATTAAAAAGCGCACAGCGCGTTGAAGTGCTGAAATATCTTGAATTGATTTGCGATGACGTGCAAGAAGCTGACGCGCGGTATATTGCTTTTGATAATGGAGTATATGACATCCTAGAAGGCGTTTTGAAGCCATTTACAAGCGATTTAATAATCACTAATAAAATACCCTGGGATTATGACGAATCGGCTTATAGTGAGCTTTGCGACAAGACGTTGGACAAAATAGCGTGTAACGATAAACAAATTAGAATGTTATTAGAAGAATCCATTGGATATTCGTTTTATAGACGGAACGAACTGTCAAAAGCTTTTTTCTTGACAGGAGAAGGAGCAAACGGAAAATCAACGTTCTTGGATATGTTGAAAAACGTGTTAGGTCAAATTAATTTTTCATCACTTGATATGTCAGAACTAGAAGAACGATTCAGCGTTGTCATGATGTCGGGAAAGCTTGCGAATGTTGGCGATGATATAAGCGATGACTTTTTGCAAGGGCGGGCGATTGCGACATTTAAAAAGGTTGTTTCGGGAAATCAAGTAAAAGGCGAATACAAGGGAATAGACGCGTTTTTCTTCAATCCCTATACTAAACTATACTTTTCCGCGAATTCGCTTCCTAGAACGAAATCCAAGGGATTTGGGGCGATATTGCGAAGACTTGTCATTATTCCATTCAACGCAAGGTTCACAAAGGATGACCCCGACTTTGACCCTTTCATAACATGGAAGTTAAAAGACAAAAAAGTCATGGAATACTTGATTCAGTTGGGAATCCGAGGTCTGAAAAGAATTCTTGAAAATCGAGGATTCACGGAATCAAAGAAAGTTGAAAACGAACTGAATGAATATGAAATTGAGAACAACCCGATTTTATTGTGGTTGCAGGAAAAAGAAGTTTCAGAAATAGAGAATCAACCGACGAAAGAAGTTCATCGGAGTTATAGAAGCTTTTGCATTGAAAACGGCTTTACCGAAATGACGTTGATGAACTTTTCGAAAGACATCAATAAGCGTTTAGGATTGACCGTCAAACGCGTTAGAATCAACGGAAAGTTGACAGGAATTTATGTAAAGGAATAGAAGCAAATGCAAAGAAAACAGTTAGAAGAATATTACGATGTGAAGATTTATCGAAAATACTGGGGTTATATTCTTGTACTTCCAGAAGGGGAAAGGGCGTTTATGTATATTTCGGATATTGAAGATTTTTTGGATGAAAGGGAAAAGAATGAGCGAAAACAAGAAAGATAACGTGAACCACCCTTCGCATTATGCGGGTGAAATCGAATGTATTGACGCAATGATTCAAACACAAGGAATTGTTGCGGTGAAAAATTTTTGTTTGTGTAATGCGTTCAAATATTTGTGGCGACATGACAATAAAAATGATGTGGAAGACATTGAAAAGGCGAAGTGGTATATTGATAAGTTTTTAGAACTTGAAGGGGAAAAGAAATGAATTGGTATTTTATAACAATATGTGTTGTGTTTGTTTTAAGTTTAGGAATTGAATTAGGACAACACGGAAAGCCGAAAGAAGGAAACCACAGTTTTTGGATTGCATTGATAAGCTTTGGCATTGAATTGTGGTTGATTATCAAAGCGATTAGAGTTGGGTTTTGATTATGAACTTCGACGAAATTATTGAATTTTACGGGAAGGAAAATCAATCCCGAATTGCGATGGAAGAATGTGCTGAATTAATTCAAGCAATAAATAAATGTTTAAGATATCCTGACAACGCCGAATGCAAATCGAATTTGATTGAAGAAATTGTGGACGTTCTTATTGTTATAGAACAGTTGAAATGTATATTTAACATTTCGAATGTCGATATGGATTTTTGGATAGATAAAAAAGTGAGAAGAATTTTTGAAAGAATGGAGAGTGAAAAACAATGAACAGAATTGATGTGGCTTTGTATTTAATTAACGAAGCGAAAGAAAAAGAAGAATTATTGAAAAAATATAAAGAGGATTTAAGCGAATCAAACATAAATTGGGATGATTTTAATGACAAGTACCCGCAAACGCCAAGTAAACAAATTATTTTGGAAGATTTGAAGATTGCAAGACGGTTGTTGAATGAAGAAGCGAAGGAGATAAAAGAAAATGATTAAGATTGAAAACGTCGAAACGTTTGGTTGGGAAGCCGCGATTCGTGGAATGCGAAATCCAATGAATAGTTGGGATAAAAGTGATTCTTATTGGGGTTATGATTGTAAGTCTTGTGGAAAAATTGAACGTGATGGAGTATGTAAACCGGAAGACGAAGAAAGAAAAGATTGTCATAAATATTTGGGATTTGAAATTGGTCAAAACGATTTGCGATTAATGAAGTTATTAAGCAAGGCGGGGAATGACCACGGGAAATTCCTTCGCATGATTGGCGTTAGTTTGGACATTGTAGCGCCGTTGTATTGGTGGAAAGAATTTGACACTTACAAGGTCGGAACGGTTGCCAATTCCTGTTCGACTATGCACAAGATACAGGCGAAAGAATTTGAATTGGATGATTTCTCGATTGAACATCTAAATGTTGATGTTATCGTTAATCCTTTTAAAGAAATAATAAGGTGTTTGAATTTCTTTAGAAATATATATTTACAAAATCACGATAAAAATGATTGGTGGCAAATGATACAGTTGTTACCGTCGAGTTATAACCAAAGACGAACAATCCAATTGAATTATGCGGTGTTAAAGAATATGTATCATTCAAGAAAAGCCCATAAATTGGACGAGTGGTTGGAGTTCTGTAAGTGGGTTGAAACGTTACCTTATGCGAAAGAATTAATTATAGGAGAGTGATTAATATGACAGCGAAAGAAAGATTTAAGGAATTAGGGTATTCTGTAGAAGAAAATGCGGAATCCATAACATACACGTTTACGTGCGGCGGATTTTATTTTATGGAAGAAATTAATTTTGATTTAGTTAGGAAATGTTATTGGACTTCGTGTTTGGGACGCGCTTCATGTGTCAGTATTTTAATTCATGAAGCAATTCATAAACAGATTAAAGAATTAGGATGGTTGAATTGCGACAATTAAATTGTCGCAATTTACAAAAATATTGTCGTTACTTTTTGTAATACAAAAAAGTAATAATGGCGTTGTTGCTATTCAAAATAGCAAAATAAAAATTGAAAAAAATTGATTTTTAGAGTGAACACCGCGAACACATTAAAAAATCTGTGATGAAGCACGAACAAGTGAACAAGAGTGAACAGCGAAATAAGGCTTCATAAAAGGCTTTTTAAGGGTGTTCACCCTGTTCATGAACAAATCCTTTTTTATAAGATTTTAATAAAAAATAGAAACACCCTATATAAAAAGAAAAAATATATAATATATAGAAATGTGCGTGAACACCGTGAACAATGTCAAAAAAGCCTTTCATAGAGCCTTATTTTAGTGTTCAGGGTTTGTTCTGGGTGTTCGGGTAGAGAAGAAAAGGGAGATTTTATGACAGAAGCAAAAAAATTGTTGTTGTCGATTATGAAACGCGACAAAATTATTGAATATAAACTTGAAGAATTAGAACGTCAAAAAAGATTGTGTGAAGTTAGGGGAATAAATTTCGAAGGTGAAAGGGTTCAAGGTTCACCAAAGAATGAAAATCCGATAATTGAATATATTCAGATGAAAGATGACGTTCAAGCCTATATCAACGAAACGATTAAATTAAAACGGGAGTTGATGAAAGTCATTGATAAGATGGAAGACGGAAATTGTATTGGTTTATTATATAAGCGGTACTTTATGCGAAAGTCATATAACGAAATTGCGAAAGAAACGAAGTTGACTTATAAGCATATTCAGCGTTTGCACGAAAAGGCACTGAAAGAACTTGATAGTTTATTAGAAACAGAAAAAATGCGGTAAAATGCGGTAAAATGCGGAACAAATAAGGTTGTATGTCCTATGTCAAGTATGATATTATTATAATGCAAAAAGAATATAAAAAGGGAAGCCATGCGCGAATATGCGGTGGCTTTTTTCGTGTGCTGAAAGGGGTGAATAAACATGAAAATGACGAATAAACAAAAAAGGTTCTGTGATGAATATTTGATTGATATGAACGCGACGCAATCGGCTATTCGTGCGGGATATTCACCCAAGACGGCGAAAGTGATAGGAAATGAAAACTTATCGAAACCTTACGTAAAAGCATACATCGACAAAAGGTTGAAAGAAAAAGAAGACGAATTGATTGCTTCACAAGACGAAGTGTTGCGCTATTTAACAAGCGTTATGCGGGGACAATCTCAAAGCGAAATCGTTGTCGTTGAGGGTTGCGGGGACGGTGTGAGTGAAGCGAAACGAATGTTGAAAGCACCGGACGAGCGCGAACGATTAAAAGCAAGTGAATTGTTAGCGAAACGATACGGAATTTTAAGTGATAAAGTCAAATTGGACGGTGTCGTTCCGGTTGTGATTGGCGGAAGTGATGACCTTGAAGACTAGAACAATTAAACTGTCATTGCCCGAAGTCGTTGGGCGTGGATATGCGACATTTTGGAACTTCAAAGGACGTTACCGCGTTTGTAAAGGTTCGCGAGCGTCAAAGAAATCTAAGACAACCGCGTTGTGGTATATCACAAACATGATGAAATACCATGACGCGAATTTGTTGGTTATTCGTAAGACTTACAGAACGTTGAAGGATTCTTGTTTTACCGAATTAAAATGGGCGATTAAACGACTACAAGTCGAAGCATGGTGGGAAATCAAAGAAAGCCCGTTGGAAATGACATATATTCCAACAGGACAGAAGATATATTTTAGGGGATTGGATGACCCGTTGAAAGTAACGTCCATCACAGTTGAAAACGGCGTGTTGTGCTGGGCTTGGCTTGAAGAAGCTTACGAAGTTTTGAGCGAAAGTGATTTTGACACACTCGATGAATCCATTCGTGGTGAAGTGCCGGAAGGGTTATTCAAGCAATGGACAATCACGTTCAACCCATGGAATGAACGGCATTGGTTAAAGAAACGCTTTTTTGATGTTGATGACGACAACGTTCTTGCTATGACGACAAATTATATGTGCAACGAATGGTTGGACGAATCGGACAAGAAACTATTTGAAACCATGAAGAAGAACAATCCACGACGTTACAGTATCGCGGGATTGGGAAATTGGGGAATTGTTGACGGCTTAGTATATGAGAATTGGCGCGAAGAAGCATTCACACCAATATCACAGAAGGAATATAACAAACTTGATGATAAAAATGACAAAAAATATGTCATTTTGGACAGTTTAAAAACAACAAGCGGATTGGACTTTGGTTACACCAACGACCCAACCGCCTTTTTTATGGGCTTTTTGGATTTGGAAAATAAAAAATTGTACGTTTGGGACGAAATGTATAAAAAAGGACTTTCCAATAAAGCCATTCATAACGAAATTGTCATGATGGGATATTCAAAAGAGCGAATCACGGGTGATTGTGCAGAACCGAAGTCAATTGACGAATTGAAGGCATTGGGATTGCGTATTCGTGGGGCAAAGAAAGGCAAAGACAGTGTCATGAATGGTGTTCAGTGGATTCAAGACCTTGAAATCATCATTCACCCACGTTGCACAAATTTTTTGACAGAGATTTCGAACTACACTTGGGAAACGGACAAGTTCGGGAAGAAATTGAACAAACCAATTGATGATTTTAATCATCTTATGGATGCTATGCGCTACGCATTGGAAGAATATATCATTGGAAACAAATGGTTGATATAGAAAGAGAAGGTCGGAAGACAAATGAAATGTATAATTGATGATTTTGAATATACGATTGAAGAACAGGACAACGGGAAATTGGTGTATTTAAACGACATCGGGGAATCACGGTTCGGATTGTGCATGTTCCCGCAACAGAAAATCATACTTCACAAAGATTTAAAACGGGAAATGAAAGAAAGTGTATTGCGACACGAATTGACCCACGCGTTCATATTTAGCCGTGGATTTGACAGCGAAGACAAAATGACGCAGGAACAAGTTTGTGACTTTGTGGCTGGTGTTTCAAGAAGAATTGAAAATATAGTTCATTTGTATTTCAAGGAGTAGTAAGGGGTGAATGAATGCTGACAGAAAACGAAATTGTTCAGTTTATACAAGAAGACACTTCAAGCGACAAAAAGCGATTCGCGCGTGTTGGTCAAAAGTATTACGAAGGCGAACACGATATTCGCAATTATCGTTTATACTACTACAACGCGGATGGACAGTTAGTGGAAGACAAAAGTCGAAGTAATATCAAGATTTCACACCCCTTCTTCACTGAATTAGTTGACCAAGAAGTTCAATATATGTTGAGTGGAAAAGATGGATTCGTGAAAAGCGATATTCCAGAACTTCAAAATGAGTTGGACGAGTATTTCAACGAAAACGAAGATTTCACGTCCGAATTGTATGAAGTTCTAATGGGAGCAGTCGCAAAAGGCTTTGAATATATGTATGCGTACAAGACAGTTGAAGACAAAATCGGCTTTCAGTGTGCGGATTCTTTGGGCGTTGTGGAAGTGCGGGCAAAGGACACGCAAGACGGTTGCGACTATGTAATATATTGGTACGTTGACCGAATCGCAAAGGAAAACAAGAAGATTAAGAGAATCCAAGTTTGGGATAAGAACCAAACTTATTTTTATGTCCAAGAAGAAGACGGAAAATTGGAGAAAGACGAAAGCGTTGAAATAAATCCACGACCACACACCATTTATTCGAAAGGTGATGGGGCGTTGTATTATGAGAATTTCGGATTTATTCCGTTTTTTCGCTTGGACAATTGCCGGAAACAATTCAGCGGATTGAAATCTGTTAAAGAATTGATTGACGACTATGACTTAATGTCGTGCGGATTGTCAAACAATTTGCAGGACGCAAACGAATATTTGGTTGTTGTGTCAGGATTCCAAGGCGACAACTTGGAAGAATTGATTCAGAACACGAAGACAAAGAAACACATTGGTGTTGATACTGGCGGTGACGTTGATTTCAAGACCGTTGACGTTCCTTATGAAGCGAGAAAAACCAAATTGGAATTGGACGAAAAGAACATTTATCGGTTTGGAATGGGGTTCAATTCAGCGCAGATGGGCGATGGCAATATTACAAATATTGTCATCAAGTCAAGATATGCGCTTTTGGATTTGAAGTGTAATAAGTTAGAAATTAGATTGCGACAATTTATGCGAAAAATCTTGAAAATTGTTTTGAAGGAAATCAACGACAACAACGGCACGGATTATCAGCAGAAAGACGTGTATTTCAATTTCGAACGTGAAGTAATGACAAATGCAAGTGATAACGCCATAATCGAAAAGACAGACGCGGAAACGGAACAAGTAAAAATCAATACGTTGTTGAACTTGGCTTCAACGCTTGACCAAGAAACCATCGTTCAAAATATTTGCGATGTGTTGGACATCGACTATGAAGAAATCAAAGACAAGTTGCCGGAAGATGACGACAATTTAATTGACGCACAAAGCGAAATTGACAATGTGGTTGTTGATGAACCAGAAGTGATGGTTGATGAATAAGCGACAAAAAGAAGTCATTCAATCACAGCTGAATGACGAAGAAGCCGTCATCAAAAAATTAAAAGCGACATACAACAAAGCGTTGAAGGATATTAATCAAAAGATTAAGCTTCTTCAAGCCGACGAATTGACGCAATCCAAGATTTATCAAATCGAGTACCAAAAAGCATTAAAAATGCAAATCAAAGCCATTTTGGACAATATGAATGCGAATCAATACACGGACGTTCAAGAATACTTAAAAAACTGTTATCAAGAAGGATTCTTGGGGACGATGTATGATTTACAAGGTCAAGGAATCCCGTTGGTGTTTCCGATTGACCAAAATCAAGTTGTCAAAGCGTTGGTCAATGATACCAAGTTGTCAAAATCGTTATATGAATCCCTTGGGTTTAACGTGAAGACGCTTCAAAGGCAAATAAACGCTGAAATAAGCCGCGGAATTGCTAATGGGTATAGTTACAACGACATTGCAAGAAACATCGCAAATAAAGCGAATATGGGCGTTAACAAGGCGATTAGAATTGCACGGACAGAAGGACATCGCATTTCACAACAAGCAACGTTTGACGCTCAAAAAGGAGCGAAGGAACGAGGGGCGGACATCGTCAAACAATGGGATTCGACCATGGACAAAAAGACACGTCCGAATCATGTCAAATTGGATGGTCAAATTCGCGAGGTTGACGAGCCGTTCGAAGTGAACGGAAAACAAGCCATGTACCCCGCGGGATTCGGTGTTCCACATGAAGACATCAATTGTCGTTGTGTCATGCTTCAACGTGCGCGTTGGGGATTGGATGATGACGAAACAACCAAGATGAACAACGAAACGGGCGAAATTGTAAAAATCAAGGAAAAAGATTTTGAATCGTTTAAAAAGGCGTATAATGAAGGTGTGGAAGGGTCATCAAATATATTGAAAACACCTATTCAATCAAAAGAAGAACATTACAATGCACTTTTGACAAAGTTGAAGGGAATGAAAGTGGATTATAACCCTGTTCAAAATCACTTATCGAAGTTGACAAACGATGAAATTATTTCTATTTTGTCGGGTGGAGATAGAACGACGGGTTCATGTGCTTCTCTGGGACTTGCTTATATAGGTCAGAAACAGGGGTGGAACGTTCTTGATTTTAGAGGTGGGAGCAGTACGGACTTCTTTGCAAACAGTTTAAATTTGTTCAATTTATCTAAAACGGATGGATTAAAGACATTGACAGCAGAGGGAAAATCTTCACTGACAGTTGGAAACAGATTGTTAAAGCAATGTGAAGTTGGCAAAGAATATTATTTGGCAGTCGGAAGACATGCTTCTATTGTTAGAAAATTGGATGACGGCACACTTCAATATTTGGAACTACAATCAGCGTTCAAAAGCGGTTGGACAAACTTTGACGGCAATCCAAAATATACTTTAAAGAACCGTTTCGGATGTACGTCAAGCCCTTCCTATGGTGATTTTATGATTGATATTGATGAAAGTGATTTTTCAACGGACGATTTCAAATCTTTATTGGGATATTTGAATACGGCGGAAGACGCACAAAGGAAGGGTATGTATGGAACAATCAAATAAATTTTACAAAAACAATCCAAATGATAAAATTTGGTGGGTGGACAACCCCGAACAAAAAGGGGTATGGTTATTTAGTTTTGACAAGGAACGTGTTTTCAACATGTTCGCAGATTATCCCGATAAATTGACAAAAGAAGAAAAAGAGATTTTCGACAAAGAGAATCCATATTGGAAAGATTTTTTCAAAGATAGGCAATAAACAAAGGACATTCAAATTGTTGGGTGTCCTTTTCTTATGGAGAAAATAGCGATGGAACAAGAAGTCAAACAGTTATTCAAACGATTGAAGCTTGGGCGCGTGTGTAAAATTATCAAAAGCGATTTAAGATGGGCGCACGGTGACATTTATTTTGTCACAACGTGGACAAAGAAATATATCGTCTATGAGAAAGACGGACGAGTTCAAAGCATTCGAAATCGTGAAGAATATTTTTACAGAAGGAAGGTGAATGAGTGAGTACGATAAAAACAAAATTGGTCGACCAAAATATTACGGTGACAAATGCGCCAAATATTTATTCGGGCGACGTTAATACCGACAATGTTGTTTTTGAATTCGACGAGAGTTGGGAAGGATTCACGAAATCCGCCGTGTTTTATAGAAATCCAAAAGAAAGGTATCTTCAATTACTGAAAAATGACCAATGTGTGATTCCACATGAAGTCATGGGGGACGAAGGAAAAGTTGTCATTGGGGTTTTTGGTGTAAATGGCGATAAGGTCATCACGTCGGAAGTCTTGTATTATGACATCGGAAAAGGTGCGGTTGTATCTGACGAAATGCCAGAACCAACGCCGGACATTTGGGCGCAGATTTTGGCGGACTATCATTTGATTCTTTTGAAAATGGATGAATTCACAAATCAAATTACAAGTGATTTCGAACAGTTTAAGACCGACGTTAACGAAAGCCAAACCACGTTCGAAACTTCGATGGAAGAACAGTGGGAAGCGTTTAAACAAGAAATCATAGAAAAGTCGGGTATAGATGACAGTGTAACGGCAACCGATAAGACGTGGAGTTCCGACAAAATCAACACCGAATTAGGCAAAAAAGCAAACTCCGCCGACGTGAAAAGCACCGTGAAAACTATCACGATTCAGCCGGAAGCGTGGGTTGAAGGTGTTTACACGTTAAGTGATAGTTTAATCACAGTGACAAGCAATCAAGAGTTTTTACCGCCGATTTATACAGCGGAAAAAGCTGAAATGATTGAAGCCATTCAAGCGGCGAACATTCAAGACGGCGGGCAATCTGCCGGACAAGCAAAAATTGTTTGTACAGGTGAAGTGCCGACTATCGCAATCGAATTGCGAGTTATTTTTAGGGGTGTGAAGTAATGGCAAACATTGTTAAAACAGGCGGTGGCGGTGGGAATCCGTTTCCGGGGTACACCTTGAAGACGGGGGTTCTTTGTAGTCTTCCGGCAAAATCAGGCACGGCAAACGGTGGTTTAACTCAAACTTTGGATATACCCGCTGGATGTGTCCCGTTATGCTTAACACTTGATGGCAACTTTAAGGTAAATAGTGGAAAAGGCGAATCACCCGGTTATCATTTGTGGGTGAAGGATAGCAACGATAAAGTTTATTATAATGCCCGACGAAACGGCGGTTCTGGATATGTCGAAAGTGGTAGTAGTCAAATTGTATTGAATCCAATCGGGGCATACGGTGGTGATGTTGAGCAAGCGAGCACCATTACCGCAATCAAAATAGAAGCGGCAAACAACTCGTGGAGCTTAATCTCTGATTATGCTTTGCCTAAAATATCGGTGACAATGTGGCTTGAGAAGACAGGCTCAGGTGGAGCTAAGCCGGTTAAACCAAAAGAATATAAGCGACTCTATCTGTATAAAGACGGAGATCAATGTACGGACGTTACAGGAGGATGGGTTTTCACGAAACCAGCTTCTCCGGCCGGAAATTATACATCTTCATTAAATAAAGATGGAGAAATGTATTGCGGCGGTCAGAATAGTGGAAATGCTACTTTTGGAACTGTAAATTCGATAAATATGTCTGACTATGACCATTTACTTGTTGAATTTCATTTTGACGGCAACGCGGGCGATGGAAACGCGAGCTTCTACATTAACTTTAACAGCGATAACATGCTTAAATTGAATATCGCCACAGTTGCTAAAAATAAAGTGTGCTTAGCAGGTACGGCTGAAATGGTTGGCGGCAAAGTCAATCTTGTTGTAGCAACAGATGGATATTCAACAACTCACCTGTATATCAAACGCGTTTGGCTGGAAACGGTTGGTGAGTGATGTCAACACCGGCAGAAATAGCGGTAACAAAGTAGTTGGAAAAGAAAGCATAGAGGTAAAAATATGGGAAAAAGAGTGGTAAGAGTACCAATCGACAATAAGTACGAATACAGATGGTCGGTCGATGGTAACAAGTACGGCGAGCCGTATGACGTAACAATTCCCGCCGGATTCGGGGACAAAAGTCTTGAAAATGACGGTTGGGAAGAAGTTATTGTTGTCAACGGTTCGACGTTCTATTCATGGGACGGAATGCACTTCGCCGAAGGGCTGGAAAAATCCCGTGGAATCAACAATCAGGATTTGACAATGGGAGCGGTCAGCACGTTCAAAGATACAATGGCGATTGGTTTTGGTTATGACGGTTCAATGGTCTTTGATTTACAAAGAAACATCGAAAGTCAGCTTGATTGCTTTTATGGTGCGGTAACAAGCGCATTCGGAATTATGAAAGATGATTATAGAAACGAAGCTGGAAAGGAATTGTCAGCTTCACGACGTAATCGCATTTACGAAAACATTTCCGGTCGAACCATTGTTGGATTTGACGCAAACGCGAACGCTTATGTTGTCATTTCAGTAACGGGAACAACCGGAAAATCTGGTATGTATGGGCGTGACTTATTCGCAATGTGTGAAAGCGAAGGAATGACGGACGCGGTATGTTTTGACGGTGGCGGTTCTGTTTTCCTTCGGGAGTATGGAAAAGTTGTTCATAACACCACGCGAAAGGTCAAGAACGCGATTATTCTGTATCGTCGCAAGAAAAGTACCCCAACACCTGAACCAGAACCAACAGGCGGTTTTTTGCTGAACGTTGCAAGCGTTGGAATGTATGTCCGCGAAACGCTTGAATTTAACGTGAACAAAAAGCCATGTGGAAAAATTTTGGCAATGGTTAGAATTGGCGAAAAAGCGGAAGTCATTGAATTTGTCGACGGCATTCAGGCGGACGGGTATCAATGGGTAAAAGTCAAGTTCGGCGATATTATCGGATATTCACAGTATGATTCACGGTGTTATTGGTTGAAAGATTAAAACACGGTCAACCGTGTTTTTATTTTGTCCGGTCATGACATTTAAAATGACAAATTGACCTGAACATGTCATTTAAACTGTTCGTTCTTGGTGGAAGAAACCACGTTTAAAAACGAAAAGGAGAAAAGAAAAATGGATTTTTTAAAAGAGATTTTGGGTGAAGAACTGTTCGCAAAATTTGCCGAAAAGGTGAACGCGTTCAACGGCAATGAAGCGAATAAGGACAAGCAAATCAAGATTGCAAACTTGGGAACGGGTGAATATATCGGAAAAGGCAAATATGACGCATTACAAGCATTATTGGACGGGAAGACCAATGAACTTGAAACGGCGAACAATTTGATTGCCGACTTGAAGAAATCAAACAAAAACGATGGTGAACTTCAAACAAAAATCACAACGTATGAAGGACAGGTTCAAGAATTACAAACACAGCTTGAACAAACCAAGTTGGACAATGCGATTCAAATCGCCTTATTGGAAGCGAAAGTCACTGATGTCGACTATATGACTTTTAAGCTCAAAGAAAAAGGCGAAGTGAAGCTTGACGAAAACGGAAAAATCAAAGGTTGGGAAGAAACGCTGAAAAGTTTACAAACACAGTTCCCGAACCAATTTGAAAGTTCTTCCACCAAAAAAATCGAAGAACACAAACTTGACAATCCACAGGAAAACAACGGTGGAATGACAAAAGCGGAGTTCTTGAAAAAACCTTACGGGGAACGCGCAAAGTTCGCACAGGACAACCCCGAAGCATTTGAAGCATTAATGAATGAGTAAAGGAGAATAGAAAAATGGCAAATGAAACAATGTTAACAAATATTATTAACCCACAGGTCATGGGGCAGATGATTAACGCAAAGATTGAAGCGTTATTGAAAATCACACCATATGCAAAAGTTGATACGACTTTGGTCGGTGTAGCAGGGGACACGAAGACAGTTCCTTGTTGGAAGTATATTGGCGACGCGGAAGACGTTGCAGAAGGGGCGGAAGTCGGCTTGTCACAGATGACGGCTTCTTCGACTACTTTCAAAATCAAGAAAGCAATGAAGGCGGTCGGAATTACAGAGGAAGCAAGACTTTCCGGCTTAGGAAATCCAATTGGACAGGCTGAAAGTCAGCTTGCAAAAGCAATCGCCGGAAAGGTTGACACTGATTTATTAACCGAAGCGTTAAAATCCACAAATATTGTCGATATGTCAACGACAAGCGCAATTGGTTATGAAGGTATCGTGGACGCAGTAACAAAGTTTGAAGACGAAGAAGACGGCGTTGAAAAGGTCATGTTTATTTCGCCGTTACAGGAAGCGACGCTGTTAAAAGACCCGTTGTTTTTATCCGCTGATAAGTTCGAAGCAGGTGTTGCCGTTCGTGGTGCGATTGGTAAGATTGCCGGTTGTTGGATTAAGAAGTCTAACAAAATCAAGGAAAAGTCAGGAGTATTCACAAATCCAATTATCAAACTCGAACCGGATTCACCTGAAACGGAATACACGGAAGACGAACTTCCAGCATTAACAATTTTCTTAAAGAAGGACACCGCGACAACCAGCGAATTCAAACAGCGTTCACAGGTTACGGAAATTGTTTCTTCCAAATTCTATGGCGTGGCACTGACCAACGAAGCGAAAGTTGTTCTTGCAAAATTCAAAAAGTCGGGGGAGTAGTTCGCACGGTTCAATTACCGACAAAAGAAGCCGTGCAGAATGCAAAAGTCGGAACAACGCTAAGACGCACAAAGGCGTTGAAATAAAAGGGGGGTGAATTGCCGTGATTATGACGGTCGATGAACTCAAAAAATATATCAAAACGAATGAAGATGATTCCACGCTTGAAGCAAGACTTCAAGCGTTGGAATTGCTTATTCGCAAATACACCAACAACAAATTCCAACAAAAGAATATTCGATTCGTGGCGAGTGTAAGCGACGGAAAATTAAAACTTTCGACCCCGTTATTGAAAGAAAATGACACCGTTGAAATATCACAATCAAAATACAACGACGGGATTTATACGATTATGTCGTGTGACGCTCAAACTTGCGTTCTAAGCGACGTTTTGATTGATGAAGATGAAATACTCATTACGAAGATAAAATACCCGTATGACGTTAAAATGGGCGTTGTGAACATGCTGAAATGGGAACTTGGAAACCGTGACAAAGTCGGAATTCAAAGTGAAACCATTTCGCGTCATTCCGTAACCTACTTCAACATGGACGGCGACAATTCGACAATAGGTTATCCAAAATCGTTGATTGGCTTTTTAGAACCGTATAAGAAGGCGAGATTCTAACATGATTGATGGAAACATCGACGCATTGGTTCAAATCAAAACAACGGTTAAAAATGAAATTGGTGAAGCAATCCCGAAATGGGAAACAGTCAACACGCTTCGGGGCTTTCTTGATTTATCGGGCGGGGATTCGAAATATACGAATTACAACGCGAAAATTCAAGAATCAACCCACGTTTTTATTTGTGATTATGTCGAACTTGACAAGCGAGTTAAGACAGAAAACAGCAGAATTATTGTCAATGATGACAATTACGATGTCATGTTGATTGATGACCCAATGAATTTGAATCAGCACTTGGAAATCTATTTGAAATATATCGGTGGTCAAAATGTCGGTTGAATTTGAAGATAACAGAATGCGTGTGATTAATGCTTTGAATCAAGGAATTTTAAATTTCCTTGAAGAAGCAAGTGGAGAACTTGAAGCCCAAGTCAAACGCAATACCCGTGTTGACACTTCACAAACGAAATCGAATTGGACACACATTGTCGACGAACAAAAATTCACGGCGGTTGTCGGTAATCCTTTACAAAATGCGATTTGGGAAGAATTTGGAACAGGTGAATATGCGATTCACGGTGACGGTCGAAAAGGCGGTTGGAAGTACAAAGACATTCACGGGAAATGGCATTTCACACGGGGAAAGACCCCCACAAGAGCATTACAAAAGGCGATTGATTCAAAGAAAGGCATTATCGCCAGAGTGTTAACCGAAAAGTTAAAGGAGCAAATGCAATGACGATTGAAACGTTGAAATATGTCAACCAAGTCTTGTCGTCATTGACCAATTATGAATTCGGGCAATGGACGACAACGCCCGTTCCTTATCCTTATTTTGTCGGTGAATACAATGAAGTTGGTGGAGAGAATGAAGACGGGCAATTCGAAACCACATTTATTTTGACGGGGACGACACGAAACTCAATGTTGGAATTGGAAAGTGTAAAAGAAAAAATAGAAAAAGCATTTAATAAAACCGCGATTTTGCCGAACGGCAATGGAATTGCGGTTTTTTATATGAATTCATTTACAGTTCCAACGGATAACGCGGAACTGAAACGAATTCAAATTAATTTACAAGTGAAAGAATGGAAGGTGTGAAAATATGGCGGCATTAGGTGAAGAATTCAAATCAAGTGGAATCACAGAAAGAACACCAAAAAACATCATGCTTGGAGCGGGAACGATTCACAAGGGGTTGACGTTTGAAACGAACAAATGGAACTTTGAAGAATCGTTGATTGGTGCAACAAGCGGCGGAACGAAAGTGACAATCAAACCGGAATTAATGGACGTCGAAGTTGATGGGGCATTGGTCAAGGTCAAAGGATTAGTTCAGAAGGTCGGCGAAACGGCGACAATGGAAACAAACATGGTCGAAGTAACACCGGAAACATTGAAAATGACATTAATTGGTCAGGAAAGCGAATCGAGCGACAAAACAGGATATAGCGAAATCACTTCAAAAGCACGAATTGAAGAAGGCGACTATATCAAAAATCTTGCGTATGTTGGAAAAACCTTGGAAGGAAAACCAATCATCATTGTATTTGACAATGCGTTATGTACAAGCGGATTTGAAATTGAAGGTAAGAACAAAGAAAATGTTGTCTTGAAAGCAACTTTTGAATGTTACGCGGAATTAACGCCGGAATGTGACACATTACCTTATCACATTTATTACCCGACACCGACCGAACCTTTAAAAATGAAAGCATAGAAGGAGAATAGAACATGACTGATACAAAACCATACACATTAAGGGAATTACAGGCAAAAGACGTGTTCCCCATGTTCAAAATTATTTCGAAATTTGGAATCAATGAATTCAAGAAATGTTTTGACCCGCAACTTATTAAAGAAATTGTGAACGAACAAGGGGAAGTCAAAGGGGACAAATTAGCGTCAATCGTTGGCGTGAATATCGCCTTTGAAATTGCTTCAATTGTCACTTCCAACATTGCCAAGTGCGAAAATGAAATCTTTGATTTTTTAACTTCGATTAGTAATTTGAAAAGGAAAGAGATTGAAACGATGTCCATGGTCACTTTCTTTGAAATGATTGTCGAGGTTATCCAGAAAGAAGAATTCAAAGATTTTTTTGGGGTTGTTTCAAAATTGTTCAAGTAGGGGACATCAAATTTATGGATTTGCTATTCAAAAGATACGCAAATCCTTTTTTATTACTTGACAACATGATTACAACGGGAAGATTCCTTGAATTTATCTTGGAGTTGATAGACATTCAAAACGATGAAAAAATTCATGACGTTTGGATTCACAAGGTATTCGATAAAAGCTTTGACGACTTTAAGAAATTGGTTTTCGAAAGCAAGGAAATTGCCGACGTTGACAATCAAAATGTTGAAACAACGATAAAAGAATCATTTGAAATCTTAAATAATTTCAACCCGCAGAACAATCAAGGGGGTGAATAAATGGAATTATTTAGGTTATTCGGCACAATCGGGTTAAGGGGAGTTGACGAAACACAAAACGACATTGACCAAACCGCGGAGCATGCCGAACACGGCGAATCAAGAATGACTTCGGCATTTAAGAAAATCGGGACAGCGGTCATGACTTATTTCGCAGTTGACAAAATCGTTGATTTTGGAAAAGCAATTGTTGACGCGTCCGCGACAGTGAGCGCCGAAGTTTCAGCGTTTGAACAGATTATGGGTGATTATTCCGATAACGCCCAAACCAAGCTTGACGAAATCGCCGACAAAACGGGCGTTGTAAACACACGGTTAACCGGTCATATGACATCGCTGACGGCGAAATTTAAAGGCTTGGGATATGACATCGACGAAGCGACAACACTTGCTAGTGACGGTTTGTTGTTGGCAAGTGACGCTTCGGCGTTTTGGGATAAGTCGTTAGAAGATTCGGTCAGTGCGTTGAACTCATTCATCAACGGTTCGTATGAAGGCGGTGAAGCAATTGGCTTATTCGCGAATGATACCCAATTAGCTTCATACGCTATCAAAAACGGAATCGTAAGTGAAACGAAAGAATGGGCGAGCTTAGATGAAGCACGGAAACAAGCAACCCGTTTAGAGTATGCAAAAGAAATGTTTGCAATGTCGGGAGCAACAGGACAAGCCGCAAAAGAAGCCGACCAATACGCCAACGTTCAAGCCAACTTGAATGAAAAATGGCGACAGTTCAAAGCGGAAATCGGCGAACCCATTCTTCAAAATATTGTCCTTCCGGCAATGGATAAATTATCCGGGCTTGTCGACAAGGCAAGCGCAGGTCTTGAAAAATTAAAACCGATTGTTTCAGACCTTGGGGAATTTTGGCGCGAAGTTTATGCCCCAGCGCTTGGAGCGGTTTGGGAAGCACTCAAAAACGTAACGGATTCGGTGATTAATTTATTTTCCCCGTTGGGTGATTTACTTCCGAAAATTGATGAAAATAAAACGGCGATGGACATGTTCCGTGAAGCAAGTTGGGCAATTGAAGAAGGTCTTTATAAATTGGCGGATAACATTGACTTAATAGTGCAATCAATCGGTGCTTTAATCGTCGTATGGGGGAGTTTTAAAGTCGGTACGGCGATTCAAACCATGATTCAGGGATTCCAAACGGCGGCGGTTCAAGTTGCGTTATTTTCAAGAAATGCAACCGGCGCGCAAATGGCACAAGCGGCATTGAATGGAACGCTGAAGCTTGGTGAAACCATTATTGCATTGTTCACGGGGAAAATGACATTGGCACAGTTGGCACAAGCTGGAATGGCAAAGGCGCAAGCCGCGTTGAATGCCGTCATGTCCGCGAATCCAATTGCATTGGTTATTACTGCGATTGCGGCATTGATTGCCATCTTTGTTGTTTTGTGGAATCAGTTAGAAGCGTTCCGCAATTTCTGGATTGGTCTTTGGGAAGGAATCAAATCAGCCGTTTCCGGTGCTTGGGAAGCGATTCAAAAAGCTGTCAATACGGGGATGGAATTCATCAGCACCACAATTTCAACCGTCATGGAAGAAATTTCAACAGCTTTTACGGCGGCTTGGGAATCCATTTCTTCATTTGTTACAACGATTGTGACGACGATTGGCGATTTCATCTTAAATTCTTTTAATTCGATTAAGTTATTTCTTGATGAAATTTGGATGGGTTTTTATACAAGTGTTTCTGAACTTTGGACGACTATCTGGAATATTGTTTCGGGTGTTTTACAAGGTATCGGGATGACCGTTTCAAATGTCTTTGAGAGCATACAAACAACCGTATCAAACGTATGGAACACCATCAAGACAACGACAACAAAGGTGTGGAATGATATTAAAAATACAATAAAAACAACGATTGAAAACGCGAAAAATATAGTTCATGACACAATTGAAAAAATCAAAGGATTTTTCAAGTTTGAATGGAGTTTACCACACCTTAAATTACCGCACGTTTGGATTAGTGGTGAATTTAGTTTAATGCCGCCAAGCGTTCCAAGCTTTGGCGTTAATTGGTACGCGAAAGGTGGAATTTTTGATAACCCTACTATTTTTCCGACGGCACAAGGATTGAAAGGCGTTGGGGAAGCTGGTGCGGAAGCCGTCACGCCGATTAGTGTCTTGTTAGACTACGTCAGAACAGCGGTTCGCGAAGAAAACGCAAACAACGCATATTATATTCAAAAACTTATCGACATGTTGAGTGACTTTATGCCACAAATTGTCGAAGGAATCGACAGACCAATTGTATTGGATGATGGGACATTGGTTGCAAGATTAGCGCCAAGAATCGACACGACACTTGGAGAAATCAACAAAGGAAGGGGGCGCGGACGATGAAAGGTGTAACTTTTGGGGAATTTCATTCGTTCCGTGACTTTTCCTTGGTTTTATCCAAAAAGACAATTCCAACGCCAAAGGTTAAGTCAATAACCGTTAAAAACGACGGAATGGACGGGGTGTTGGATTTAACAGAATATTTCGGAGAACCAAAGTATGACAACCGAAAATTGAAGTTTGAATTTACCACGTTAGATATTGCTTACGGAGATTTTGACACAGTATTTTCGAAACTTCAAAACGCAATTCATGGAAAGTTCATGAAAATCATTGTTGACGATGAAGACTTTTATTATATGGGACGTGTAAACGTGAGCCAATGGAAAAGTAATAAGAACGTCGGAAAAATAACGATTGAATGCGATTGTGAACCGTACAAATACAAAAAATATTTAACGGTCGTGACAAAACAAATCGTTGAAAAAACTGAATTTGTTTTAATCAATTTAAGAAAAAGCGTTGTTCCCGTCTTCAAGTCGACCGGAGCGTTGAAGATTACTTTTGAAAATCAAGTGTATCAAATTGATTCGGGGGAATATACGCTTGACGATGTTGTTTTTGTTGCTGGAAAAAACTTTTTGACAGTCGAAGGGAACGCAACGTTAACAATTGAATATCAGGAAAGGGGGCTATGAGAATGTATAAAGTATATTGTGATAACTTCCTTTTATATGATGGTAAACGCGAAGAACTCAAATTGTATGACCCAAGATTGGACTTGGAGTTGAACAAGGTGAGTTCTTTTCAATTCACCGTATACCCCAACCACCCACGTTTTGACAGCTTGAAGAAATTAAAACCAATTGTGAAAGTGTACCGCGACAAAAAACTTATTTTCCGCGGTCGCATTTTGAACGACACACAAGGTTTTTATAACGAAAAGCAAGTTATTTGTGAAGGTGAATTGGCTTTCCTGATTGATTCAATTCAACGTCCTTACACTTGGCAAGGAAATGTCGAAGGTTTATTCACTCAATTCATTCAAAACCACAACGCACAGGTCGACGCGGAACATCAATTCAGGGTGGGACGTGTTACGGTCGTTGACCCCAATGACTATATTAACCGGAGCGACACCCAATATTTGAACACATGGGAATCCATCAACGAAAAATTGATTGAACCTTTGGGCGGGTATTTGATTGTACGTTACGAAGAAGACGGCGTTTATATTGATTATTTAGCCGAACTTGAGGGAGTTATAACACAAGAAATCGAATTCGGAAAGAACATGATTGATTTCGAAAAGGTCATCAAGGGCGACGAACTCATAACGGGTGTGATTCCGTTGGGGACAAGCATAAACGACGAAGAAGGCAACGACACGGGGTTAAGATTGACAATCGAAAGCGTGAACGGCGGCGTTGACTATTTGGTTGACCAAGAAGCACAAAATTTGTATGGAAAAATATATAAAACCGAAATATGGGAAGACGTAACCGAACCGGAAAATCTATTGCGAAAAGGCAAAGAATATTTGGCGAACGCAATTCAGTTGTCGGGTTCAATCACGTTGAATGCCGTTGACTTATCTTATGTGAATAAAGAAGTCGGAGCGTTTGAACTTGGAAGCAACGTCAAGGTTAAAAGCAAGCCGCACAATTTAAACGCTTATTTTTTAGTTTCCAAAATGTCATTGGATTTGTTAAGACCACAAAACGACAAGTTGACGTTGGGTTCAAGCTTCAAGACATTCACGGAACAAAATTCAAAAGCAGTTTCGGAAACCGAACGACGATTGGCAACGAAAATTGAAACGGTCGCGGTGGAAATCGTCAAAACTGTTTCGATAGAATACGCAACAAAGGAAGAACAATCACAATTGGAAGCAAAAATTGCGGATAGTGATTGGATTGATTTGTCTTTGAAAACAGGGTGGTCGTTTCAAAATGAAACGGATAAACCCCAATACAGAAAAATTGGAAATGTCGTTTATTTAAGGGGACTAATTGACGCAACGGCAAGCGCGGGAACAACGATTGGAGAATTGCCCGAAGGGTACAGACCAACTGGACAATACAACCGGTTCCCGTGTTCGTTGAATCAACAAGAGTTTGCGAACATTCAAGTTGGACAAAACGGCGCAATAACAGATTACGCCAAAACAACAAGTGTCGCGCGAACATCCCTTTGTTTAAACGGTGTTTCTTTTTTAATAAATTAAAAGAAAGAGAGGAATTTTTTTATGAAATTAACCAACAAGACTTATGACATTTTGAAGTATGTCGCGCAGATCGTTCTTCCGTCAGTAGCAACCTTATATTTTGCACTGGCTGGAATTTGGGGATTCCCTTATGGTGAAGAAATTGTCGGAACAATCACGGCGATTGATACCTTCTTAGGGGCGTTATTAATGATTTCAACCAATCAATATAAAAAATCGAATTAAGGTGATATAAAGTGACAGACGGAAATATTATTGCCGGATTGGGATTGGTTGTGACGCTCATTACGATTGTCACGCCTTTACTCAAACTCAATAGCAATTTGGTTCGTTTGAATTCGAATTTTGAAAACATGATGAAACAAAACGATGTTCAGGACAAGCGAATTGAGAACCACGGCAAAGAAATTGACGAGCTTAGCAAAAGACAGTTGAACAACGAAAAGATTCTTGATTTGCATGAATTAAGAATCGGTCAGTTGGAAGGGAGAAACGAACATGGAGATTGAAAAAGACAACGGACAAATTAGCATGTTAGAAGGTTGCGAAGTCGTTGAATTTGATGAAGTTAAAGCCAAAGTCACTTTGGAAAATCCCGAAAATGATTGGTCAAACAAAATGACCGATGGAATCGGGGGTGAAAAATAATGTCCCTACCAATTACAGTCGTAAAATGCCCGACAAGCAAATATTCCGTCAAATGCCCGTATGCTATGACACCAACAAGAATTGTTGTTCATAACACGGCAAATGACGCGTCGGCAATGAATGAAATTTCCTATATGTTAGGGAATAACAATAAAATTTCTTATCATTACGCCGTTGATGACACACGCGCGGTTCAGGGAATCCCGTTGAATCGGAACGCGTGGCACGCTGGCGACGGTTTGAAGGGGATTGGAAACCGTCAAGGAATCGCGATTGAAATTTGTTATTCAAAAAGCGGAGGGACACGCTTCACGAAATCTGAACAGAACGCCGCAAAGCTTGTTGCCATGCTTTTAAAACAATACGGTTGGGGCATGAACAAAGTCACCAAACATCAAGATTACAGAGGGAAGCGTTGCCCACACAGGACTATTGATTTAGGATGGGAACGCTTCTTGGCGATGGTTCAAAAAGAATTGGCGTTGTTAAACATGCAACCAACGGGCGAAATTTATCGTGTTCGAAAATCTTGGAACGACATTAATTCGCAGATTGGGGCGTTTAAGGATTTAGAAAACGCAAAAAAATTGTGCGATGGAAATTCCGGCTACAAAGTCTATGATTCCAAAGGCGCACAAGTTTACCCAATAAAGAACAATGAACAAATCGCAAAAGAAGTAATTGAAGGCTTGTGGGGAAACGGGGAAGAACGAAAGAAGCGACTTACAAATGCCGGTTATGACTACAACGCAATTCAAAAAATTGTAAACAGTATGCTATAAGCATAAGCCCACCGAAAAGGTGGGTTTTCTTTTTGATTTAAAACGCCGTTTATAATTGCATTTTATGCTTGATTTGCCATTATAAATGGCTTATAATTGATAATGTAAATGGAGATAAACGACATGAAAAAAGAACAAATCGAAGAACGCTTGGAAAAAGCACAAGACAAATTGAACAGAAAGAAAAACACAATCGAAAAGAAGACATTGAAAATCAAAAAAGAAACCGACGACTTTGAAATCGAATGGTTGAAACAAGACATCAAACGTTTGAATCGGGAAGTCGAAGAAACCGAAACATTGATTGAAAAATATCAAAGAATGTTGAAGGAAGCCAAAGAAAAAGAACATACGTTGACAAGCAAAATGCCGGAAGTATTCAAGGAACTTCAAAAACAGTTGGTCAAGGAATGGAACGAATTTGACAAAAACAGACGCGAAAGTTTAAGAAAAGAATATAAAGAACTTGGATATGATGAATTTTTTAGAAAACATGGACGCGCCGGTTGGGAACTCAAAAACAAGTCAGATGAAGAAATCAACAAAGACAACGTTCGTGATTCCGAAAACCTAGTCATTGATTTATACAACCGAGTTCACGAAATCACCGGTGAAATCAAGACATGGTCAAATATTCGCATGGATTATGGAACACACGGATTTCCAATATTGACCGGATACGTTAAAGGTAAAAACGGAACGGCAAAAGTCGAAAGCATTTTTGCCGGTGGATATAACATCCAAAGATTACATATTCGCGTGTTAGTTCATAAAATTTAATGCCCGCCGATAGGCGGGTTCTTTTCTTTTGCCATTAAAAATGTCAAAATCACAAAATAATTGTTGAAATGCCATTGAAAATGGATTATAATGTATTTGCCATTAAAAATGGCAGAAAGAGGTAAAGAAAATGAACGCAACAAATACAGAGATCAAGAAAACAGCACAGGCGGCATTCCGTTCTGAATTCGGAGTAACACCTTTATTAAAAGATATTCGTTTACTAGAAGCTTCCGGGGATAGAACTTACATTTTATTCAGAATCGGAAAACATGAATATACGTTCAATTCATGCGTCTATCCGGACGGTTCGGTTTGGGTTGGCGACGGCACATTGACAATAAGTAAATAAGCCCTTCGGGGCGAGAAAGGAAAGAAAGATGAATATTATAAAAGAACACTTCAAGTCAATAGACGACATGATTCGAACAATTGAATCCCGTCCAAATAATCGTGTTATGAGAAGTGAAGACGCAAGTCGGACGGGCGATTATAGTTTTACAAAAACTTATTCTTATGACGAAGCCAAGAAATTATATCAATTTGGATATACAGAAGTATTAGACAAAATCAAAATTGCGATGAATCAACCAATCAAAGCAAATGCAACAATTAATCGTCGGCAAGTAATTACAAACGTCATCGGATATGCGCCACACGTTCCGAACGCTATCTTGGGACTGCCAAATTCTATGATATTGACAAAATCGCAACCGCAGAAAACAAAAGCGATGTCAATTTGTTATTGTATAACTGAAAATTGCGGAACAGATTCAGAAGAATTTATTCGCTCAGGAATTGCAATTTTAGGGGTTATTAATTCCCTTGAACTTCAAGGTGTGCGCGTTAAATTAAGGATTGTCTTCTATTGCGCGAAAGAGGGCGAAGAACGAGCCTTTGGAACAGTTGACCTAAAAGACTATCGGGAACATTTAGATTTACAAAAATTGTGTTTCCCTATCGCCCACCCGTCAATGTTTCGTCGAATTGGCTTTAAATGGTTGGAAACGTGCCGAGGTTTAAAAAATGAGAAATGGGCGTATGGATATGGTTCACAATTCCACAGTGGTAAGGAAATCAAAGAATATTTACTTGAAAAAGATGAAGTGTTTCTGAATTTATCAAAGACGCGTTCGTTTGACTATGAAGTTAACAAAATTATTAATAGTTTCAATTTAAAATAAAACGCCATTTTAAATGGGAATGTCATTATTGAATAAAGGGAGAAAATGAAAAAATGATTATTTTAAAAACATGTGAAAGAATCGCTTTGGTTGCAGAAGAAAAGGACATTAAAAATGGGACAAAGGACATTAAAATCATGTTCCAAAATAGAATCTATGATTCGAATTGGAAATGCGTATGTGACAGTTCACAACGTCCGTTATATCCAAATTTAAGAAGTGAATATACCGAGAATTTGGACGAAGCACTAGAAAAGTTTGAAGAAGTTTCAAAAATGTTCCAAGGTCAGACACCAACCCCGCAACCGACCGGACTTGGCGGAAAACTTGAAGAAATGTTGGTTGAAGTTTTAGCGAAACAGTCGGTTGACCAAATCGTCGAATATGCCAAACCGTTATTGGAAAAACATATTATTGAAGAATTCGGGGTGTTACCACAAAGACACGAAGTCGTGACACCAAGCGGAACACATGAAGTTCAAGGGGTTGTTCATGAAAGGTTTGACGACGTTTTGAATCTTGTAAATCTTGATATTCCGGTATTCTTGACGGGGCAAGCCGGAACGGGGAAGAACGTTATTTGCAAACAGGTTGCGGAATCCTTGGGTTTAGACTTTTACTTCACGAACGCCGTCACACAGGAATTCCAATTAAAAGGATTCATCGACGCGAACGGAATCTTTCACGAAACACAGTTCTACAAAGCATTTACACAAGGCGGATTGTTCTTCCTTGATGAAATGGACGGTTCAATTCCTGAAACACTTATTATTTTGAACAGCGCAATCGCAAACAGATATTTTGATTTCCCAATTGGAAAAGTTGAAGCGCACCCGAATTTTAGAATTGTCAGCGCGGGGAATACATGTGGAACGGGCGCAGATATTGAATATACCGGACGTTTTCAGCTTGACGCGTCATCGCTTGACCGATTCGCATTAATTGAAATCGGATATTCACCGGCAATCGAAAAAGCCGTAACAAATAACAATGAAGAACTTTGCAAATTCGCACATGACTTTAGAAGGGTAACAAGCAAATGTGGAATACGGTGTTTATTCACTTATCGTTCATTGGAACGAATCGCGAAACTTGAAAACGTATTTGAATTACCAAAGGCGTTACAAATTTCATTAACTAAAGGATTGAGAAAAGACGACATAAAAATTATTGCAAGTGAAATGTCGTCGAATGACAAATACACAAGTGCATTGCGAAAATTATTATAAGAAAAAAATGACATTTTAAATGTCATTTTTATCATTTTGGGTGGAAAAATGGATATTTCTATTATTTCCATAATTTTACATTTATGTTATAATTTCGTTATTGAAAGGGGAAACTTAAATGAAGAAAATTTTAACATGTTTACTTATTGGAATTTTAAGCATTGGGGTTTATGGTTGTTCAAGTGATGAAGAAAACGAAACAAAACAGGAAACGCCCGAAGTAGTTGAAAAAGAAGAAATACATAAGACAGACAAAGAAATTTTAGACTTGGGAGTGACGGAAGAACAATTGACAGTCATTAAAGAAAACATTGAAGATTATGACGACATTTACGATGTTCAAATAAAAAAATACGTAAAAGAAAAAATTGACGGAAACGGCGTTTTGACTTTGTGGGGTTCAATTAAGAATTATGATGTAATAATTCAAAACGACGAAGTTGTTGGAATTCGTTCATATAATTTAGATAAGGACGGAAACAGTATAAACGATGAAACTATTTATAGAATCGACGAATAGATAAATTGTTTTTAGTCACGATTAAGTCGTTAACTTTATTTGTTAAATTGTATTGTTTTTGAAATTGTTGTCAAAATTTTTAATTATTGTGCTATAATGTTTCTGCACGACAGTTAAAATGTAATGTGATAAATCGAACTGAATGTTAGGTAAAGTTATTTTAAGAAATAGGGAACCTGAAATTTAAAGGTTCCCTATTTTTATATCGAAATGTTTTGACATTGCCATTTAAAATGGCGTATAATGTCATTGTGAATGGACAACCATTGACGCAAAGATTTTGTTGTCACAAATTAACAGAATATTTGAAAAACATGCTTGACTTTATGTGAACCGAAAAGTATAATGAAACATGTCAAGTGGTTGTCTATCCATTAGAAAGGACGGTGACGAAATGGCAAAGATGGGTAGACCTAAAAGTGAGAATCCAAAAATCAGACGAATCAATGTTCGAATAGAGGAAGACTTATTTGAAATGTTTGACAAAGAATGTGAAAAAATCAATGTCGAAAAATCAACATTGATTCGAAGTTGGATTATTGAGTTTTTAGAAAATAAAAAAGAAGCGGAGCAATAACTTGTCAAGGGTTGTCTATCCACTTCTTAAATTGAACGCCTTGACGACACGCACCAAGGACTAATTTATTCTATATTATTTGTCCTTGGTTTTCAATGGAAAGTTGACAAGGAGAAAAGAAAAATGAATGAATTAAAAGTGTTCAGCTTCAAAAACAACAACGTGAGAAGCGTAATCATCGACGATGAACCGTGGTTCGTTGGCAAAGACGTTGCGGAAGTGTTAGGATATTCAAACCCGCGTGACGCGTTATCAAGGCACGTCGAAGAAGATGACAAAGCTGATGTCGTGATTCACGACGGTAGCCAAAACAGAAACGTAACAGGAATAAACGAATCCGGTTTGTATGCACTTATTTTGTCAAGTAAGTTGCCACAGGCGAAAGAGTTTAAACGGTGGGTTACTTCGGAAGTATTGCCAACTATCCGAAGAACGGGAACATATGGATTGAACAACCGCGACAAATTTGAATTGGGGGGATTGATTGCCAAATGCAAGAACACTAAAGCGGTCGACGCGTTGATGACATTATTTGAAATCAATAAGCCGATTCGAATTCAACCAGCTTCAAACACTTCGGTCAGCGACTATTTAGCTTATATCGAGGATGAACAACTTGTCGGAGTACCGACACAACAAATATATGACAACTACAAGTCATATTGCAAAACAAATAAAATCATTCCATTATCGCTTTGTAATTTCTCAAAAGAAGTCAGAAAAATCACGGGCGCAGTTGTCAAGCGTCATCGAGTAAATGGAAAATTGACAGGGTTTTATGTTTTGGGATAAAGAAAGCGAGAATGAATAACATGACATTTGAAAAATTTATGAACAATGACAACAGCTTTGAAACAGCACAGGCAGAGAAGGAAACGAACGTACTTGAAAAGAACTTCTTGAAAATGATTGGTTCACAATACGCTGATGAATTAAGTGATTTAATCACTACAATTGAATCAATCTGGATGGAACGCGGATTTAAAGCTGGATATGAGCAACGATAACAAAATCGTTGCTTTTTTCATTGGGTAAATAACATTTTAATTGACAATGCCATTCGTAATGGCTTATTATGAGGTAAAGAAAGAAGGGACATAACATGTTTGCAGAAAGATTGAAGTATTTAAGAACGCACCACAACGGAAAAAAGCTGACCCAAGAAGAAATGTCTAAGTTGTTAAAGGTTCAACGTTCTACATATGGAGAATATGAACGCGGGAAGATAAAACCGCCAATGGATAAGCTTAATTTTTTAGCCAACTATTTTGACGTATCGGTTGATTATCTTTTGGGGAACACTAACTTAACTACGCCCGAAGAAGGACGCGAAACAAACGATATAAGCGATGTTTCCGTAATCATAAGGAAAATGATTGACGATTTAGAAAACGACCAAAACAACGTTGTTTTTGAAGGCGAAACGCTTGATAAAGAAACAAGAAAACTTCTTATTGCAAGCCTTCAAAATTCTATTGATACGGGTAGACTTATAAAGAAGGTGCAGAATGTTAGTAAAGGAAATAATAAAAAACCACAAAACAAATAACCCGTTCGTTATAGCTTTGAATTTGGGAATCACCCTTTCATATGAGCCGTTGGGAAATGTTCGCGGGTATTACGCGCAAATTGCCAACCAAAAGCAAATTCACGTCAATGAAGATGTCATTTGGTATGATAGAAAATTCATTGTAGCTCATTTGTTATATCATGCGATTAAAAATGACGATGAAAAAATAGTAATTTGGAAAAAGCGAAACGAATTGGAATATTCCAAGAATGAAAAAGAAGGAAATAATTTCGCAATAGAATTGTTGCTTGGAACATCAGAATTGTTGGAATATGACAGTTTCGAAAAGGTTTGTTTGTCCCAAGGATTGACGCTTCAAGAGTACGAAGGCGCATGCGACTTGTTGGATGAAATGGCGGATTTTAACATTTCCAAACTATCGCCGAAGGAAATTTTTGAATATTTGATTCGATAAGCACGAACAAGTGAACAAGAGTGAACAGCGAAATAAGGCTTCATAAAAGGCTTTTTAAGGGTGTTCACCCTGTTCATGAACAAATCCTTTTTTATAAGATTTTAATAAAAAATAGAAACACCCTATATAAAAAGAAAAAATATATAATATATAGAAATGTGCGTGAACACCGTGAACAATGTCAAAAAAGCCTTTCATAGAGCCTTATTTTAGTGTTCAGGGTTTGTTCATACTTGGAAAGAAGGAATAAAAATGGAATATGCAATGTATTTGCGGAAATCAAGGGCAGACATGGAAGCGGAAGCCCTTGGAGAAATGGAAACATTAGCACGTCATGAAAAAATATTGACGGAACTTGCAAAACGACAAGGGTTGAAAATTGATAAAATTTACAAAGAAATTGTTTCGGGCGAGAGTATAGAAAACAGACCACAAATGAAACAATTATTGGAAGACGTTTATTCAAGAAAATATAAAGGTGTTTTGGTCGTTGAAGTTGAACGATTGGCGCGTGGTGATACCCGTGACCAAGGCGACGTCGCGGAAGCCTTTAAATATTCCAATACGAAAATAATCACACCAATCAAGACGTATGACCCAAACAATGAATATGACGAAGAATACTTCGAATTCGGTTTGTTTATGTCCCGACGTGAATATAAGACCATTAAACGAAGACTTGAACGGGGAAGGGAAATGTCTGTTCAGGAAGGAAATTTTGTTGGTGCAAATGCGCCTTATGGGTATGATATTTGGCGCAGAGGAAAGAAAGATATAACATTAAAACCAAATGAAGACGCAAAGATTGTCAAAATGATTTTCGAATGGTATGGAAACGATAATTTAGGAGCCGCAAAGATTGCTAACAAACTAGGGGAAATGGGAATCAAAAGCCCAAGGGGAAATAAAGAATGGGTTCACGCAACCATTATTGATTTGTTAAAAAATCAACATTATATTGGAAAAATAAGATGGAAGAACAGAGAAACGAAAAAAGAATTTGTTGACGGTAAAATGAAAAAAACCAACATCCGAAACAAAAACAATTTTAAACTGTACGATGGAAAACACGAAGCAATCATTGACGAAGAACTTTTTGAAAAAGTGCAAAACAGAATCGGGAAAAATTCAAGGGCGAAAATTTCGAAACCACTTCAAAATCCATTGGCTGGTTTATTATGTTGCAAATCTTGCGGTAAAAAAATGGTATATCAAGCATTTTCAACTAGACCGAATATGACCCCAAGATATGTTCATGGACATAGTGTTTTTTGCAAAATGAAATCTTCGCCGACAAATGAAGTTATTGACGCGCTTATCCTCGGATTGAAAGCACATATAAAAGATTTCGAAATCAAAATGACGAATGAATATGAAATTGAAAACAATAAAAAGCAACATGAAATGGTGGGAATTATAGAAAAGGAACTTGAAAAACTCAAAAAGAACCGTACAAGACTATTCGATTATCTTGAAGAAGGAATATATACCAAAGAAGAATTTGTTGAAAGAAAGTCGATTTTGACGACTAACATCGAAGAATTAGAAAAACAGCTTGAAACGGAAAAAGCGAAAGAAGCCGAAGAAATAAACTATGAAGAAAAAATCATCACTTTGAATCAAGTGATTGAAAGTTTGAAAAATGATAGCGTTGACGCAAAACACAAGAATGACTTTCTCAAAGAAATAATCGACCACATAGATTATGAATGCGAAGATTTGGGAATAAACAAAGGCGGTAAAATTTACTTAGATATTTTTTTAAAGTAGACATCTATCATGATGGTGATTATAAAGAAATTCCCGAAATCCGGCTCACGGCGGCCGGCACAAAAATCGCGACGATGCTGCTGGAGGTCGACCGCGGATTCCGCAACAGCAACGGCGAGTATGATCAGGATGTTTTCAATGTTGTGCTGTGGCGCGGCGATCGCGGAAACCTGCGCGGATTTACTGCGCCCCGGCTCCGTTGTCGCGGTGAAGGCCGAAGACTGCAGGCGCACAATTACGAGCCGAAGGAGGGGCAGACGTATTACAACGCGGAGATCGTGGCGGAGAAGGTTTCGTTTATTTCAGTGAAGCCGCTCAGCAATCCGCCGTTAGCGGAAATGGCGGTCTGACGTTTATTTCTTTGTAAGAATTTGCAGATTGTTGGAAATCCGTTTATAGGCTATACTTGAAATCGAAATGAGGGATAACGATGAATGAGAAAATCCTGATCGTCGACGACGACGCGGAAATCGCTCAGCTGGTTTCAGTTTATCTGAAGAAACGAAGGTTTTCCAGACAACCGTGGAGTACAGCGGTACGGAAGCGCTGAAGTTAATCCGGGACCACAAATTTGACCTGGCGGTCCTCGACGTCATGCTTCCTGACTGCAGCGGATTTCATCTCTGTGAAGAAATCCGCAGCCATTATAATTATCCGGTCATCATGCTGACGGCCAAAGGCGAGGATATTGACAAGATTACGGGGCTGACAATCGGGCGCCGACGATTACATCACCAAGCCGTTTAACCCGGTTGAAATGACGGCCCGCGTCAAAGCGCAGCTGCGCCGCTACATGCGCTATAATTCCCAGAAGCGGGACGATAATATCATTGATTTTCCAGGGCCTGATCTTAAACTGCAGCACGCATGAATGCACGCTGTACGGAGAAAAGCTGAATCTGACGCCGACGGAGTTTTCAATTCTGCAGATGTTGTGTGAGAACCGCGGGCAAAGGTCATCAGTTCGCAGGATCTGTTTGAGAGCATCTGGAAGGAAAAATACTTCGAGTCCAACAATACGGTGATGGTCCATATCCGGCGCATCCGCGAAAAGATGCACGAACAGCCGCGCAATCCGAAGTTCATCAGACGGTGTGGGGAATGGGGTATAAAATTGAAAAATAGCCTGCGCCGGTTTAAGATCCGGCTGTTTCTGGAGTTAAGCCTGCAGATCGTCGGCGCGATTCTGCTGCTGTACTTGGGCCTGCGGCTGGTCGATGGAATTTTAAACGATTTTATTGCGAATTTTCTGTTCTCACTGGACAGCGCTGTATCGGTTCTGCGTACGCAACAAAGCGGCGCTGTTGTTTTTAATCGGTTCCGGCACGATTATGATCGTCATCTATTTTACGATCCGTAAGACTTCGAACTATCTGGAACAGATCATCACCTCGATCAACCAGGTCTTTCAATAAGATGACGAAGGGTTTGGTCGTGCTGCCGACGGATTTTAAGGAAATTGAGAACCAGCTGAATTCGATTAAGTTGAAACGCTGCGCAGCGAACAGGCGCAGCAGCAGGAACAACAGAAAGCGCGATGATCTGGTCGTTTATCTGGCGCATGATTTAAAGACGCCGCTGACCTCGATCATCGGGTATCTGTCGTTGTTGAACGATGAGAAAGAAATCAGCGAGGAACTGCGCGGGAAATACACGCAGATCGCGTTTGGAGAAAAAGCTATCGGCTGGAGAGTCTGATCAATGAATTCTTTGATATCACACGGTTTGCGCTGCAGAAACAGACGCTCAATAAAGAACCCGTGAATTTAAGCGTCATGCTGCAGCAGCTGACCGACGAGTTTTATCCGTTGTTTGAGGAGCGGCAGGTTCAGTGTCAGGCTGCAGCTGAAAGAGGGCGTGATGATCGAGGCCGACGCCGACAAACTGGCGCGGGTATTTCGATAACCTGCTGCGGAATGCGCTGGCCTATTGCGACAGCGAGCAGCGATATCGAGATCATCATGCAGGAAAACGCCGGCGGGGTGGAGCTGATGTTCGCCAATATCGGGCCGCAGCTGAGCGCCGACCAGATCAGCCTGTTATTTGAGAAGTTTCTACCGCGCGGATCCGTCGCGCAGCGCCGCTACCGGGCGGGCGCGGGACTGGGACTGGCGATCGCCCGGGATATCGTGGAGCTGCACGGCGGCACGATCAACGCTGTCGGTCAGGGCAAGCGGATTGAATTTCCATCTGCACTTTCGCGTACTCTGCCTAAAAAACACAGGCCGGAAAGCACCGCTGGATAAAGCGTGAAAGAGGAGAAAAGGAGGCTGTCGTTTGCGCCTTCTTTTTTTGATTTTGAGCAAAAACCGCTGAAACAGGTGCTTTGCCCCGGATTTCTTGGTATAATAAATCCCGGATAAGAAATTTGCAGGAAAGGAAGAAACAAGTATGGCATTTGAATCGTTGACAGAGCGGCTGAATAAAGCGTTTAAGAATATCAGCGGCCAGGGCAAACTGACTGAAAAAAACATGGACGACATGCTTCGGGAAGTCCGGCTGGCTTTGCTGGAAGCGGACGTCAATTACAAGATCGTCAAAGATTTTTTAGTAAAGGTTAAGGATAAAGCGGTAGGGCAGGAGGTCTATACCTCGCTGAATCCGTCGCAGATGGTCGTTAAGATCGTTCACGACGAACTGGTCGCACTTTTAGGTGAGAAGGAAGCGACGCTGAACTTTAAGGAATCCGGCATGACCGTCGTCATGATGGTCGGTCTGCAGGGAACCGGTAAAACCACGTCTGTCGGCAAGATTACTTCGCTGTTAAAACGAAAATATAATAAGCATCCGATGTTGATCGCGGCGGACGTCATTCGTCCGGCGGCGATTGAGCAGCTGCAGACGTTAGGCAAGGAAGTCGGGGCCGAAGTGTTCTCGCTGGGAACGGAAACCGACGCTGTGGAAACGGTCCGTCAGGGCCTGGCGCATGCGAAGGAAATCGGCGCGGATATTGTGTTGATCGATACGGCCGGCCGTCTGCACATCGACGAAGCGCTGATGGAAGAACTGGCGAAGATCAAGGAAATTGCCAAACCGGACGATATTCTGTTAACCGTCGACGCGATGACCGGTCAGGATATCATCAACGTCGCGCAGGCGTTCCATGAAAAGCTGGACGTCACCGGCTTAGTCGTCACCAAACTCGACGGCGATTCCCGCGGCGGCGGCGTCTTGTCCGTC
>QFCE01000240.1_pt1 | contig 57131 bp, 46 predicted proteins | sample 5346091 | NCBI WGS metagenome assembly QFCE01 (sample SAMN09062252, study PRJNA434731) | Human gut metagenome, whole genome shotgun sequencing project. | isolation source: stool timepoint A chromium assembly | host: Homo sapiens | collected 2015
CCGCGCTCGAGCGCGGCCGCGATGGACGCCTGCTTCATGGCGTTCTTGCGCGGCTCGAAGTCCGCGAGCGCAGGCCCCGGCACCACCCAGCGGTCGTCGACCTCCCCCACCGTCGGCTCTTCGAGACGCCAGTAGCCTCCCTGCGCGCGCACCATGCGCGGCACGCCGCCGGGCGGCGTGAACAGGCGCACGCACGACGACAACGGCGCGATGTAGCGTTCCGAGAGCCACTGCGCGCACGCCGCCCCCTCCTCGTCGAAGTACGGGCGGCTCACCGCGCGCACGATGCCCTTGAGCTTGGCGGGGTTGAGCCCCGCAGGCCAATCGCCTTCGGCGCGCTCCTCGATGCCGATGACGAAGCCGACGGCCTGCCGCGGCCCGAACGGCACGAGCACGGCGCAGCCGACCTCGATCGGCTGGTCGCCCGCTTCTTCAGGGACGGCGTAGGTGTACGGCGCGTCGAGCGCCTGCGTGGGTATGTCCAAGATGACGGATGCGAGTTTCATGCCCCCAGTATATCCCAACCCCGAGCTGCCGCAGGAACCCTACCGCTCCACCGCAGGAAATCCCTTGGCATCCCGTTCGCCCCTGCAGCCGAACACGCTATCCGTTGTTAAACCAGGATCGACATGCACCGCCGCACGCCGCTTCCCCTATCGGGCGGCTGGCGATCGGGCGAGACGAGCGCCTGGTCGATGGCCGAAGAGGGCTTCCGAACCGCCGGCGAGTTTTCGAGGGACGAGCCGACCTGGGCTATGTCAATCTTGGTTTAACCGCGGAACACGCTACCGTTGACGAAAAACCATCGGATTCGGAAGTTCTTAAGCGAACCTCAAGCGCACAGAGAAAGCTCCTGTCGAATAAGGACAGGTCACCGGAAAGATCACTTTCGATATCGCGCAACGAGCTCGACCGAAACGCACGATGTCTTCCGAATTCGGCGACTTTTCGCCATTTCGAGCCCGCTCCGCTGTTAAACCAGGGTTGGAATCGGCCTTTCGCCGTCGAGCCCGGCTGGCAGCACGAAACGGCGCGCGGGAGAGAACGCGGGACAGAAACCCTTCCAGACCTGCCAAGCGCATAGCCGAACGCTCACGCTTCACGCGAAGCGCCGATCCCCCCTCAGGGCACCGTCCCACACGCCGCAAACGCGAAACCGCCCGCTGCGCGATCGCAACGGGCGGTTCGCCACATGCCTCTGCAGTTGTCGCTTACGCCAGGCCGCAGGCCTTACGCAGCTCGTCGGCCTTGTCGGTGCGCTCCCAGGTGAACTCGGGAAGCTCGCGGCCGAAGTGGCCGTAGGCGGCCGTCAAGCGGTAGATGGGGCGGCGCAGGTCGAGCGCGTCGATGATGGCGCCCGGACGCAGATCGAACGTCGCGTCCACCGCGGCCATGATGTCGGCCTCGGGAACCGCGTTCGTGCCGAACGTGTCGATCATCACGCTGACGGGCTTCGCCATGCCGATGGCGTAGGCCACCTGCACCTCGCAGCGCGCGGCCAGGCCCGCGGCCACCACGTTCTTCGCCACCCAGCGCGCCGCATAGGCCGCCGAGCGGTCCACCTTCGTGCAGTCCTTGCCGGAGAACGCGCCGCCGCCGTGGCGGCCCATGCCGCCGTAGGTGTCGACGATGATCTTGCGGCCGGTGAGGCCCGCGTCGCCCATGGGGCCGCCCACCACGAAGCGGCCGGTGGGGTTCACGTGGATCTCGGCGTCGTCGGCCAGCGCCACGCCCTCGCGCTCGAGCACCGGCTTCACCACGTTCTCGACGATCTGGGCGCGCAGCTCGTCGTGGGCGATCTCCTCGGCATGCTGCGTGGACACGACCACCTTCTCCACATGCACGGGGCGGCCGCCCTCGTAGCGCACGGACACCTGGGTCTTGCCGTCGGGGCGCAGAAGCGGCATGGTGCCGTTCTTGCGCACCTCGGTCAGGCGCTCGGCCAGGCGGTGGGCCAGATACACCGGCATCGGCATGAGCGTGGGCGTCTCGTCGCAGGCGTAGCCGAACATCATGCCCTGGTCGCCCGCGCCGACGCGCTCGTAGGGGTCGCCCTCGTCCAGGCCGTGCTGGGCCTCCCAGCTCTCGTCGACGCCCTGCGCGATGTCGGGGCTCTGGTCGTGGATGGCGTTCAGCACGCCGCAGGTGTCGCAGTCGAAGCCGTACTTCGCGCGGTCGTAGCCGATGTCGCGCAGCACCTCGCGCACGATGGCGGGCACATCGACGTAGGCCTGCGTGCGGATCTCGCCGGTGACGATGACCATGCCGGTGGTGGCCATGGTCTCGCAGGCCACGCGCACCTGCGCGGGATCGGCGGGCTGCCCGCTGGGAGCCACGTAGCCGGCGGCGGCCAGCTCGGTCTCCTTGGCCAGGATGGCGTCGAGCACCGCGTCGGATATCTGGTCGCACACCTTGTCGGGATGACCCTCGGTGACTGACTCGGACGTGAACAAATAGGTAGAGCATTCTTCGGCCATACGTTCCTCCTTCATCGCTGTAGGCCGGACCACCTTGGCGTATCCGCCAGGTTGGTGTCGGGATCACAGAGCCAACTCTCTCCCCCGACTCTTGATAAAACAGAGAACCGCGCGAAAAGCCGGAATCCCCGTGAAACCTTGCCGATGGTACCCTGAAAGAACCGTCCGCGCAATAGAGAAAATCCCGCATGCGCGCAACCCCCACGACCGCGCCGTTCGCATGCGCCGCGCGCCCCGGCGAAGCGCGCTCCCTATTATCATTAAGGAGGTGAATTCCGTACATTAAATTGACCTTATGACCCAACTAATCCGACTCAGAAACCATCCTCATGAGATACAATCTTGAATGATTAGGCTTAGTGGCTCTTAAGAAGAACGGCATCGTAACGTGGTTTCAGAAGACCCGCATCGAGAATGACCCTAAACAAGTAGGAGCAAAATGATAGAGAACTTTTTTTGGGATCTGATAGGAGCTGCGACAATCGCCGTCCTCGGCTATTGTGCGCGCTTGCTAAAAGAAAACAGGAGAAGATTAGCTTTGTTGGGTACTTCGATAACAAAGCAAAAGAAGCGCATTCGTATTAGCGCTGCATATCTATTCAGAATTAAAATCGACGAGCGATATTTACTCATTCTCGGTGGAAATATTGACCAGTACCAGCCTGTTGGAGGCGTCTACAAGTTTTTTCCAAGTGCGAAAATCATAAGGGAGGAGCTAGGCATAGAGCGCGATACAAAGTTCGCAGAAGGACCTAAGGCAAAAGACGATATCAGAATCACGCTTCCAGGCAAGAACCTCCTTAAGTTCATGAATTGGTTCGATGCCCGCATCGGCCGCGAAGTAGACACCTGGCGAGAGTTCCATGAGGAGTTGGTAGCCTCCGGCTGCCTGTCCGTCCAGAATGCGATTGATACTTTTGAGCCTGAGTTCATAAAAAGAGCGCCCACAAAAGTTCAGTATAAAAGTCAGATGGGAATGGACGAACTGCTCGTTTTCGATATCTACGAGGTTATCTTGAATGAGGCGGCCGAAAGGGAAATAAGAGCAGCTATGAATGGTGATGACGAAAGGCGCTTCATACTCGTTGAAGAAACAGATATAACGAGAGAATGTGTGTCCGTAGATGGAGTTTCAAAAAACATTGCAGGTAGCGCAAAGTGGGTGATCAGCGATGGACGCTAGGTTCAACAACTACATGGAAGGACAGCTCAGGGGAAACCTGTCTGACATCGAAATGCCTGACAGCTACTACGCAAAAGCAGAGACGGCATACGCTGCGTTAACCAAATATTTGACCAGGCGGGATTCAGAAATCCGACAATATGACCCTGAGATTTCCCTGCAGGGATCTATCAAAACCGGAACAGCAATCAAGCCCATTACAGACGATGGGTCTTATGACGTGGACATCGTCTGTAATCTCCTTCATTTGACCAAATCGGACATCACTCAAAAGCAGTTCAAGTCTCTAGTGGGCATTGAGGTTAGGGGATACGCCTCGAAACACAACATGGAGCACGAGCCACGCGACGGAAAAAGATGCTGGACCCTGGAGTATGCTGACGAAGCCAATTTTCACATGGACGTGCTGCCGACGATCGACAATACCGAATGGCATCGGAGAGCAATGAAATTCAAGGGTTTGGAATTCAAGCCTGAAGCCAAGTTTCTCGCACACACAGACAAGCGCAGAGACGACTACGAACAGATCACCCAAGACTGGCTTACGACGAATCCCTCGGGTTACGCAGATTGGTTCCTGGACGCAGCGATGTTCAACGAGTATCGTACCCGGACTGCGGAGAAAAGGGCGTACGCTTCCGTCGAGGAGATGAAGGTCTACGAGGTAAAAGCCCCGTTACAGCAGTACGTCCAGATTCTGAAGCGTCATAGGGACATCTGGTTCAGCGAGCGGCCCAATCACTCCGCTCCGCGATCCATCGTAATCACTACTCTCGCAGGCAAAGCGTATGAGGGCATTGCTACCCATGCTGGGTGGTTCGAGGACATGTCTCAGGTACTCTTGACAATGACTAGCTTCATCCAAAAGGACAACGAAGGCTACAGGCTCTGCAACCCGGCGAATGAGCTCGAGAACTTCTTAGAGGAGTGGTCTGACGAAGATGCCTCCTTCTTTGATGAATGGATCAAGGCCGCCATATCAGACTTGCTCTCACCTGGGTGTGAGCTCAGAAATGATTTCCCCAAGGATGTCCGTACGCAAATGCGAAGGTCGCTTGGACTGCCCACTAATTCAGGCCTCGTAACTCGAACTGCTTCGGAGCTTTTGAGAAAGATTTCCTCCCTTTCTCATCACAAAACCTTGAGTCTACCCATAGTCGACATTGTGCCCGTCAGTATTCGAGCGGAAAAATGCTGGGGAGGCGGCATATTCAGGCAGTTCCAGTCTGGAGATCCTCTTCCTAAAGAGGCGGAGTTGAAGTTTTATGCAGTAGCAGACGATCTCAAGCACTATGAAGTAAAATGGCAGATCACAAACGACGGAGCAGAAGCCACCAAGGCTAAATGTCTGCGCGGAGGTTTTTACCAAGGGAAGATTGTTAATGGACGGAGGTTCAGGGGCGAAGAAACCTCATACCTAGGTGAACACTATGTCGAATGCTATCTGATCAAAGATGGGGTCTGCTACGGCCAGAGCGAACCGTTCATCGTGAACATCACCAACACAAAGGAATCATACGCAAGGCAGTAGACGTGTTTTTACTTATGCGAAGGTGACGCTGCGACTTGTAACCCAACATGTAAAATGAAACAATTACTTTAGCATTCAATGACAATTAACCCCGCGAAGCATCCAAGATCCTAGGCCCAAGAAATCGGGGGACTGAGTTTCAAGCAATGTAATTACAGCACTAAACGTGCACCTCTGCAATCTATGCACAAATATGTGCATATACATTTGCAATTAACCTCCTCGACCAAGTCCTGGAAGATTCCGCCTCCTCGCCCTTCATATGGCGATACGGCAACTTCCCCGATCGCGTCGCTCGGCTCGTGGTAGACTTTTTGGTTGAAATCCAGCCTCCGCCCCGAGCACGCCCCGCCGCTTCGGGAGCGGCGTCCCGAAAGGATCGCCATGCCAACCAACGCCGACTACACGCGCGAGTACTTCCAGATCATGGACGCGCTCGGCGGCGACGTCGCCGGACGTCGCGCCGCCTACGACTACATGCAGAGCTCCACGGCCATCGTGCACCACCGCGTGGTGGCGTGCTCGTTCATCCCCCGCCTGTTCAATAGAAAAACCTACGACACGATGAAAGAGACGGCGGAAACCGCGCACCGCATCCTCGTCAAGGTCATCGAGCGGTACCTGGCCGACCCCGAGTACCGGCGCGCCTTCGACTTCGACCCGCGTCTGGAAGAGCTCATCCTGCTGCCGCGCGGCTACGACTCGGTGCTGCCGTTCGCGCGCGTGGACACGTTCCTGGACGAGGACGACTACCGGGTGAAGTTCTGCGAGTTCAACGCCGACGGCTCGTCGGGCATGAACGAGAACCGCGAGATCACCACGTCGGTGGCGCAGTCCGAAACGTTCAAGGAGTTCGCGAGCCGCCACCAGGTGGAGGGATGCGAGCTGTTCGAGTCGTGGGTGCAAGCGTTCTTGGACATCTACTCCACCTACGCCCGCCGCGTGGAGAACCCGCGGATCGCCATCTGCGACTACCTGGAGAACGGCGTGGTGGACGAGTTCCACATCTACGCCGATCTGTTCCGCCAGCGCGGCGTCGAGTGCGTGGTGGCCGACGTGCGCGAGCTTTCCTTCGACGGCGATGCGCTGCACGACAAGGACGGCCGGCGCATCGACGCCATCTGGCGGCGCTGCGTGACCAACGACGTCATCGACCACTGGGACGACTCCCAGGAGCTTCTCAACGCGGTGCGCGCCGAGAAGGTGGCGCTCATCGGCAGCTTCGCCGGGCACATCGTGCACGACAAGCAGATATTCAAGGTGCTGTTCGACGAGCGGACCCTGGAGTTCCTGGACGGCGACGAGATCTCGTTCATCGAGGAGACGGTGCCGATGACGGCGTTTCTGGACGACGACTACATCAACGTGCCGCAGATTCGCGCGAACAAGGACGAGTGGATCATCAAGCCCACCGACCACTACGGCGCCGACGACGTGTACGCCGGCTGCTACGTGTCGCAAGAGGAATGGGAGGGCCTCATCGACAAGTTCGCGAACGGCCGCGCGGGCTTCCCGTTCATCGTGCAGCGCTACATCCGCCCCTTCAAGACCGAGACGCTGCCGCCGGACACGGGCATCGACCAGCTGGCCGACGACGAGGTGTCCGACGCCCCGAAGCTGTACAACAACCTGAACGGGCTGTACCTGTACGACGGCGTGTTCCAGGGCGTGTTCAGCCGCCTGGGGCCGCTGCCCACGATCTCGAAGGACATGCAGGGCATGACCGCCGCCACGATCTGGGTGGACTAGGAACTTCGACGCCGGCGGGGCGGGGGCGCCCTGCCGGCGCAGCATGCCGCGGGAGCGTCGCGAGAAGAGAGAGACGAGAGATGACCGATCTGATGAACAAGCTCGCCGCCGTGGTGGCCGTCGCGTCGCTGGCGATCACGCTCGTAGCGGCCGGGTTCGCCGCATGCGCGGCGTTTCCGCAGACCACCGAGATGCTGGCCGGAGCGTTCTCCGGCAACGGCAACCCGGGCACGCCGTTCTCGCACGACGAGCTGGTGCAGGCGGCCGTCGCCACGCGCGACTACACCGTAGGGTCGAACGACCGCGAGGCCGTGTTCTCCATGCTGCACGCCATCAACGAGGGCGCGGGCACCCCCTACGCCGACGCCGCCCCCGACGAGCTGGCCGCCGCGCCTGAGGAGTACACGCTGCCCGCCGACGCCCTGTCGCACCTCGACGACGTGTACCACGTCGTGGCGGGCGCGCGCATCGGGCTCATCGTCGTCGCGCTCGTGGCCGTAGCCGCCTGCGCGCACATGGCCGTCCGCGTGGGGCGCCGTGCGCTCGGCGGCGTGCTCATGGCGGCGGGCATCGCGGTCATCGCGGTGTTCGCGCTTCTGGCCGCATGGGTGGTCGCGGACTTCAACGGCTTCTTCGCCGCCTTCCACTCGCTGTTCTTCGCGAACGGCACGTGGACGTTCTCCTACGACTCGCTGCTCATCACCATGTACCCGCCCGAGTTCTGGATAGGGATGGGGGCGGTGTGGCTCGCTGCGACGGGCTTGTTGTCCATCGCATCCGTCGTCGTCGGCGCCTTGCTGCGCCGCAAACGGGCGTAGGGCGCCCCTCCCACCTGCGAAGCCGCGCAGAACCGACGCGGATCTAGCGGAAATGCTACGCGGATCTAGCCAAAACCCAGCGCGTTTCCAGCGCCCAAATCGGTATATTTTTAGTATTTGAACTGGTAAGATGTCATTCGTTTCCCAGTAGGCCCCACCGGGAAGGAGCGACATGACCTTGTACCTTGCCGATGCGTCGGCCGTCGAATACTGGAGGAGAGCCGACCCGAGCGCGAAGAACCGTGCGAGGGCGGCCACGCCGTTCGGACAGGATCGCGAGACGCCTCCGTTCAGCGCCTCGGACCTCGCAGCCCTCGAGGAAGCGGGGGTCGGATGGCTCTCCGAGCCAATCCACCTCCTCGTGCCCGATGCGTCGTCGCGCCGTCGATGCAAGAGGACGAAGCTCCACGTGTGCTCGCATCGATTACCGGAGCGATCCTTCGTCAAGCTGTCGCGCCACGTGATGGTCGCCTCGCCCGAGCTCACCTGCCTGTCGATCGCGCCGTCGACGCCGTTCCCCTTGCTCGTCGAATTCCTGTACGAGCTCTGCGGACGATACCGCCTACCCGACGGCCGAGGAGGCGACGCCACCGAGTTGCCACCCGCAACGACCGTCGCCGGCATCGAGCGCTTCGCCGACAAGGCTCGAGGAGTGCGCGGAGCCGCCGACGTGAAGCGGGCCTTGCGCTACGCGTGCGACAACTCGCTGTCGCCGATGGAGACCGACATCGCGGAAACCATGGTATTCGATCCGCGCATGGGAGGCTTCGGCCTGGAGAAACCGCAGCTGAACCCGTGTTTCGAAGTGACGAGGAAAAACCGCCGTGCGCTGCCGCAATCGGCGTACCTTCCCGATCTGTTTTGGCCCCGCGCGAACATCTCCGTGGAATACGACAGCGACAAGCACCATCGAGGCGACCGAAAGGCCTCCGAGGACGCCATCCGGCGCAACGGCATCGAGCACCTGGGCACGCGGGTCGTGACCCTCACTTGGGGACAAGCTCGAAACTACTACGAATTCGAACGCGTCGCGCTGCTGGTGGCCAGCGCCCTGGGCAAGAAGTTCGGACCGGGCTGGGACGCATGGGCAAACCGTCGCATCGAGCTCCACCGCTTGCTGGTGCAGCGATAGGCGAATCGGGCGCTATGAAAGGCAACCGCCCCCGCCCCTCTCCCCAGCACCCCTTGCGCAGCGCACGGAAACCGAAACGGGGACAAGTCCTTGAGTTGTGCGCGCTCGCGTCATCGAAAAGGGCCGAAAAACACCATGTGCCCGACTTATGCGCACCTCTCAGGGCGCTGAAAAGGAAAAAGTATGACTTGGTTAATTTCTGACCTGCGGTTTTCTCTGGCGAAAGATCGCACCACCTCCCACAAGGGGCGTTTTCCCAAAGCAGAGGTGCACATAAGTCCGGCACATGGGAGAAAACGCGGTTTTTCGCGGCAGGGGCCAATCGGGCAGCTCCTCCGCCACCCGGAATGCGGGATTCCGGCCCGACACGACCGAGGCCCGACGCGCCCACATTGAAGCGCGCGCCAACGCACCGATAGCGTGCCGGTCGAGCATTTTGATGAGGATGCGGCGCGCGCGGTTTGCGGCTTGAGCCAGGTTGTCTATACTGGCATTCGCCCCCGAAACCCTGTTTCGAGGATTTGAAACGAGAAATCATCCAATCTGGAGGATCACCGCAACCATGACTGACGAGAACAAGAAAGTCCGCGTGCGCTTCGCACCTTCCCCCACCGGCCGCCTGCATGTGGGCGGCGCACGAACGGCCATCTACAACTGGGCGTTCGCGCGCGCCATGGGCGGCGACTTCATCCTGCGCATCGAAGACACCGACCCCGAGCGTTCCACCGAGGAGAACGTGCAGGTCATCCTCAACGCAATGAAGTGGCTGGGGCTCGATTGGGACGAAGGCCCCGAGGTGGGGGGAGCCGCCGGACCCTACTTCCAAACGCAACGCACGGACACCTACGCCGCGGCGCTCGAGCAGATGAAGCAGCGCGGCAGCGTGTATCCCTGCTTCTGCACGAAGGACGAGCTTGACGCCAAGCGCGCCGCAGCTGAAGCGAACGAGGGCGGCTACGCGGGCTACGACCGCACCTGCCGCGACCTCGATCCCGCCGAGGCGGCCAGGCGCATCGAGGCGGGCGAGCCGCACGTGTGGCGCCTGCGCGTGCCCGCCGAGCGCGGAGCCATCGAGTTCGACGATGCCGTGTACGGCCACGTCAGCTTCCCGGCCGAGGTGATGGACGACATGATCGTCGTGCGCACCGACGGCTCTCCCACCTACAACTTCGCCGTGGTGTGCGACGACGCGAACATGGGCGTCACGCACGTCATCCGCGGCGACGACCACCTGTCCAACACCCCCCGCCAGATCCTCATCTACGAAGCGCTCGGGTTCGACGTGCCCACCTTCGCCCACCTGTCCATGATCCTGGGCCCCGACGGCAAGAAGCTGTCGAAGCGCCACGGCGCGGCCAGCGTGGAGGAGTTCTGCGAGCGCGGCTACCTGCCCGACGCCATGGTGAACTTCCTGGCGCTTCTGGGCTGGTCGCTGGACGGCGAAACGACGCTCATCGACCGCAAAACCCTATGCGAGCGCTTCAGCCTCGACCGCGTCACGAAAAAGGACGCCGTGTTCGACGAGACGAAGCTCGATTGGATGAACGGCCAGTACATCAAGGAGATGGGAGCGAACGCCTGGGTGCAGGCATCGCTGCCGTGGCTGCAGGAAATCGGCGCCACGCCTGAGGACGTCGAAGCGCGCCCGGACTTCTACCTGGGACTCTACCCCCTCGTGGCCGAGCGCCTTACGCGCCTCGACGATGCCGCCGGCAAGCTGGCCTTCATGTTCTGGGGCCCCGAGGTGCGCGAGCTCGACGAGAAGAGCGTCAACAAGGTGCTGAAGAAGGAGGGCGCGCGCGCCGACGAGGCCTTGCGCGCCTGCCGCGGCGTGCTGGCCGATGAGAACGTGGCCTGGGAGGCCGAAGCGCTGCAGGAAGCGTGCCGCGCCGAGGGCGAGCGCTTGGAGCTCAAGCCGAAGCTGCTGTTCCAGCCGTTGCGCGTGGCGGTGTGCGGCAACATGGTGTCGCCGCCTTTGTTCGAGAGCATCGAGCTGCTGTCCCGCGAAGACGTGCTGGCCCGCATCGACTACGTGACAAAAGAGGTGTTCGGTGGCTGACGCCCCTGACAACATGCCCGAGCAGGCCGACGGCCCCTCCGCCGATACGGAGGGCCGTCCCAACCAGATCGTAGTGCTGCGCGACTACTGCACCCGCGTGCGCGGCGCCGACTGCAGCCGCTGCGCGCTGGCCTGCCCGCACGACGCGATCGGCTTCGCTGAGGACGGCCGCCCGACCATCGACACGGACGCCTGCACGCGCTGCGGCATCTGCTTAGGCATCTGCGACGCGTTCTCGTCCTCGCGCGTCACGATGATCGACGTGCACGCGCGCATCCGCCGCATCGCGCTGCGCGGCGAGGACGTGGTGCTCACCTGCAAGGAAAACGTCTTTCCCGGTCTGGAGCCCGCCGCCAACGTGGTGGTGCTGCCGTGCCTGGCATGCCTGTCGCCCGAGTTCTGGACGCTCGTGCTGACGGAGAACATCCCCGTGCGCATCGCGGCCGACCTCGCCTACTGCGCCGACTGCGAGCGGGCGGGCGAGATGGGCGAGATGCTGTACGCCCACGCCGTGGAGACAGCCGAGGAGTGGAGCGGCGCGAAGGTAGGCTACCTCGACGAGATCCCCGAGAAGGAGAACCTGGTCCGCGACCTGGCGAACCCCGAGGGCGTCGACCGCCGCAGCGCGTTCACGAACCTCGTGAGCGACGTGGGAGACATCGCGTCGGGCAAGCGCCGCCTACGCAACTCCGACGTGCTGCAGCAGTTCTACGAGCGCAAGGAGCGCGCACGAGCCCGGGCGCGCCTCAACCTCGTGGACGGCGTGCAATTCAACGACTTCGTTCCGCAGGGCCGCACGAAGCACGTCATGTGGCCGAAGCGCCAGCTGCTGCTCGAGGCCATCGACCGCAACCCGGATATCGCGGCGCGCGTGCCCGTGGTGCTGTCCGAAACGGATCGCAGCCGCTGTACGAACTCGCTGGACTGCGTCGCCGCGTGCCCCACGGGCGCGCGCTTCCCCAGCCCCGAGAACGGCGAGCTGTCCTTCGACGCGCGCTACTGCATCGGATGCGGCCTGTGCGTGGACGCGTGCCCGCAGCAGGCGATCGAGCTCGTCGAAGCCACCGCGGCCGTATTCCTCCCCGACGAAGACGAGAACCCGGAACCCCCGACCGATTAGCCCTCGAGGCAAGGAGCATCGCATGACCGCACCCGAGCAACACGCCGACGAACGCGACGACCGGAACGAGCCCGGCGGCCTCGACGGCCGGCAGAACCCGCCCGCTGCCCCGACGGGCGGCGCTCCCGTGCCCCCTCCGCTGCCGGGGAATGCGTACGCTCCTCAGCAGCCGCAACCTCAACAGCCCCCTTACGGCATGCCCCATCCTCCGTATGGCCAGCCCGCGCAGCCGCCGTACGGAGGCCAAGCCCCGCAGCAACCTTACGGCCAACCGCCGTACGGTGCCGCACCCCAGCCTCCGTACGGCTACCCGGCGCAGCCGCCCTACCCCGCCGAGCCCGCGCAGCCGAAAAGGCGGGCGTGGCCATGGGTGCTCTCGGGCTGCCTGCTCGTGCTCCTGCTGGGCATCGGCGGCTGCGTGGGCTGCGTATCGTGCGCCGTCATGCTGGACGACCGCTACGGCAGCCCGTACGAATACGGAGGTTCCTACCCCTTCGATGATTACGGCTACAGCTTCCCCTTCGACGGTTTCGACGGCAGCTCCGGCGGCAACTCGAACGGCTCGGGGTACCACACCTACGAGGCCATCAAGGAAGCCGCCGGCGACCTGCCGAGCGAAATCGCGGACGGTAAGTGCTCCTCGGGCGTGTACCGCGTGGGCGCAGGCCAGGACATCGAAGCGGGCCGCTACTTCTTCGAGGGCAGCATGGACGAGGAAGGCTACTTCACCGTGTTCGCGAGCAACGGTTCGTCGGGCGGCTACGACGTGAAATCGGTTTTCACGTATTTCGGCAACTATTTCGCAGACCTCGAGGAAAGCGACCTTGTCGTGTTCATGGGCGCGGGCGACAACCGCATGTACCCGGCCGACCAGGCCGACTTCAAACCCGAAGCGCCTTACAAGAGCGGGCTGTACCATGTGGGCACCGACATCCCGGCGGGCGTCTACGCCATCACCGTGCAGGACGAGGCGGCAGCCGTCGCCGACCAGGACAGCGCGGCCTACGTCATGAAGAGCCTCGACTTCGACGGCGATACCATCATCGACACGAAGTACGTCCTGAAAGGCGGCACCCAGACGGTCACGGTGAAGGACGGCGAATGGCTGGAGCTGTTCGCCGCCGTCGCCACGCCGGCGGAATAGGAGGCGCGCGATGCTTTCCGACAACCCCACGCTCGAGGAGATCGAGGCAGTGTTCGCGAACGACCGCTTCGCCACCGAGGCGGCGGGCTGCCGCGTCGTGTCGGGCGAGCGCGGGCGCGCCGTATGCTCGATGGAGCTGGCCGACGTGCACCGCAACGCGATGGGCAACGTCATGGGCGGGGCCATCTTCACGCTGGCCGACTTCGCGCTGGCGATATGCTGCAACATCGGCGAAGAGCCCACCGTGTCGGTGGACTCTTCCATCAGCTTCTTCCGCTCCACGCAGGGCGCGGCGCTCACCGCCACGGCCGTCTGCGACAAGCCGGGCCGCCATCTGGGATTCTACACCGTCACGGTCGAGGACGACCTCGGCAAGCAGATCGCGAAGATGACCGCCACCTGCTATCGCTAGCCGCGGCTCCTCGCGCTTCCGCGAGATAGGGGGACGGACAGGCGAACCCTACACGTAGCCGTAGGGTTTGCGCAGGTACACCAGGAAGAACGTCGTCAGCACGAGCGCGCACGCCTCCGCCACGATGATGGCACTCCACACCCCGTCGATGCCCCACACGATGGGCAGCAGCATGACCGTGGACGTTTCGAACACGAGCGTGCGCATGAAGCTGATGAGCGCCGATACCTTGCCGTTGTTGAGCGCCGTGAAGAACGCCGAGCCGTATATGTTGAACCCGCACACGAGGAACGCCACCGCGTAGATGCGGAACCCGTGCAGCGTCATGGCGGCGAGCTCCGGATCGTAGCCCACGAACACGCTCACCAGCGGCGCCGCCAGCAGCTGCGAGGCGGCGAACATTACAGCGCCTGCGGTTCCCACCAGTATGAAGCTCTTGCGGAACAGCCCTTTGAGCTCGGTCCGGTTCTGCGCGCCGTAGTGATAGCTCACCACCGGCCCTGTTCCCATGGAGAAGCCGAAGAACACCGCCGTGAAGATGAAGTTCACGTACATGATCACGCCGTACGCCGCCACGCCGTCGGCGCCGGCCAGCATCATGAGCTGGTAGTTGTACAGCATGCTCACCACCGACGCGGCCACCTCGGTCATCAGCTCCGACGAACCGTTGACGCAGGCCGCCCCCAGCGCGCGGAAGTCCACCGCCGGGCGCATGAAGCGAAGGCGGCTCGTCTTGCTGCGCGCGAAGAACGCAACCGATACCGCGGCGGCAAGCGCCTGGCCCGCCGCGGTCGCAACTGCGGCGCCCGCTATCCCCCAGCCCAAAACGGCGATGAACAGATAGTCCAGCACGATGTTCGTCACACCCGCTGCGACCGTCACCGCGAAGCCCACCTGCGGCTTCTCCGCTGCGATGAAGAAGCTCAGGAACACGTTCTGCACGATGAACAGGGGCAACGCCACCAGCAGGATGCGCCCGTACAGAAGGCCCTGCTCCAAAAGGCCGCCTTGGGCGCCCAGAAGGAGCAGCACCGGTTCGAGCGCTGCGGCGCCTACCGCGATCAAGACGGCGCCCGCCACCGCCGCCGCGATCGTTATGAACGAGAACAGGCGGTTCGCCCGCTCGGCATCGCCTTCGCCCATCGTCTTCGCCACCAGGGCGGCGCCGCCCGTGCCCAGCATGAATCCGATGGAGCCCAGCGCCATGGCCAGCGGGAACACGAGGTTCACGGCCGCCAGCGCCTCCTTGCCGGCGAAATTCGACACGAACAGGCCGTCCACCACGCTGTAGATGGACGTGAATATCATCATGGCGATGGAGGGCAGTGCGAAGCGCACGAGGCGCCCGTAGGTGAAATGGTCGGAAAGCTTGATGGCCATGGCTATCACCGCCCGTCCGGGTACGGCAGAGCTTCCACCTGCTCGCGCAGGAGCTCAAGATGCAGATGGGTCAGCCGCAGCAGCTCTTCGCTGTCTCGCGAGCCCATCGCAACGAACGCGGCCGTCTCGGCTTCCGCCACCGGCCGGACGCGCTCCTCCACCAACGCGCGACCAGCCTCGGTAAGGTGCAGGTGCGTGCCGCGCCCCTGCTCCACCCGAAGCTCCACGAAGCCCGTGCGCTCGAGCTTATGCACCGACGAGTTCACCGTCTGCTTAGTCAGGTCCGACGCCACGCACACGTCCCGCTGCAGACAGCCGTCGCCCAAATCGTCGAGCCAGTACAGGATACCGAAAGCGCTGTCGGACAGTCCCATCTTCACGGCTATGTCGTGGTACAGCTCGTTCTCGAGCCTGAACAGGTTGTTGTATTTCCGATTCGCACGGTCGTTGCGCGTATCCATGTCTCGCTTCGCTCCTTTACGAAACCATCATGCGCTCGCAGTCGCAGGCTGTCGGCTTTTCTAGACGAGCGAAGCGCAACAGCCTGTCATCCTAAGCGGAGCGACCGCAGGGAGCGCAGTCGAAGGATCGCGCGCGGCGCCAACCGTGAGACTTCCAGCTATCGCCGCACGGGATCCTTCGACTTCGGCGCTGCGCGCCTACGCTCAGGATGACAGGGGCCGCTATACGGACTCGACCCGCTCGAAGAAATCGCGCGCGTTCCGGAAGAACACCTTGTCGGCGATGTCGCGGCCGAACTCGCAAGCCAGCAGCTCGTGCAGCGCGCCGATGCGATCGCACGGTTCCAGCCAGCTGGGCACGTCGCAGCCATCGTAGTCGCTGCCCAACGCCAGCACGTCCTCGCCCGCTGTCTCCAACACATGGTCGACGTGACGCAACACGTCGTCGCGCGTCGGATCGGCCAGGCGATCGGTCAGGAACTGCGTGCAGAAGTTGAGCCCCGCGATGCCGCCGCAATCGGCCAGCTCGCGCAGCTGCCAGTCGGCCAGGTTGCGCGGATGCCCGCACACGGCGCGCGCGTTCGAGTGCGAGGCGGCGAAAGGGCGCCTCGCCGTTGCGCACACATCCTTGAACCCCGCGTCGTTGAGATGGGATGCGTCAACGATGATGCCGCGGCGCTCCAGCTCGCCCACGCATGAGCGGCCGAAGCCGGTCAGCCCGTGGCTCGTGTCGTTGCCGCTGCCCAGCGCGTTCGGTCCGTTCCAGGTGAGCGTCACCATGCGCACGCCCGCGTCGGCCAGCGCGTCAAGGCGACCCTCGGCTGCGCCGTCGTCCTCCAGAAACGATGCGCCTTCCACGGTGAACACGGCTGCAGTTTTGCCCGCGGCGAGAGCGGCGTCGGCTTCGGCTATCGTGCGCGCTTGCGCCAGCTTATCGCCGCAGCGTTCCAGCTCGCGCTCCAGCACGGACTGCACGCGCCGGAACAGCGTCCAGGCCTCGTCGCCGCGCACCTCGTCGGGGATGAACGCCGCGAAGCACTGGCACCAGGCGAACCCTTCCGTACGCGCAAGCGAGACATGGGCATCGTTGTCGGCGAGCGTGGCCATGCGGTGCGCGGGGATGCGCGCGTCGTGCGCGGCGAAGCCGCCTGGCACCGACGCGTCGCCGTGGAACGCCAGCCGGTCGAGCGTGTCGCAGTGCAGGTCGAACACCCGCAGGCGATCCGCCGGCACGGCCTCTTCGCTCGCGAGCCGCACGGCGTCCTCCTCCGTCAGCCCCTCAAGCGTCATGAACAAACCCATCGCGCATCCTTCCTCGTCATATCCCGGGCCGATAGAGCAAAAGCGGCGCAAGTTCGCGCAGCATCGAATCCGGCCCGATCGCTCCCGATCATCGTAGCAAAGACGGCGTTCGAGAAAATGTCGTCCAGGCGAACGCGCACAAAACGAAGACGGTCGCGAAACGCGTGGCGCCCTTCGCCGGCGTGCCGCGAGCCATTGCGCCGATGTGAAATCCGATTGGAAAGCGCGCGTCGGCTACCGAGAGCATCTCGAGGTTTGGACGTAAATCGACTCCCATGACACTACGAGGGCCGGTTTGACCGAAGAAGAGGTGCGCTGGTTTTTCGCCATCTGGGGCTTTGCTCATACCAGATGACGCAACGCCAAGGAGATGCGCTTCGAAACTGTCATGGGCGCCGTTTTGCGCCCAGCAACCGACACGCCCCGCTCCCCGCTTGCCCTTCCAGCTGCAAAGCGCTATATTTAACCATATTGTTAAATGTTGCGGAGAAGGACGATGGGCATCCAGGAGACGTTGAAGGCGCTGTCCGACCCGGTGAGGAGGGATATCCTCGAGCACCTCAAGCACGGACGCATGCCGGCCGGCGACATCGCCGACCTGTTCGACATCTCCGCACCCGCCGTGTCGCGGCACCTCTCGGTGCTCAAGAACGCCGGCCTCGTGCGCGACTACCGCGAGGGCAAGTACATCTTCTACGAGCTGAAGGCGTCGGTGCTCGAAGAGACGCTGCTTTGGATCGCGAATTTGAAGGAGCAGGCAGAATGAAGAACATCCGTAAGGTTATCTACGCTCTGATCGTCCTCAACCTCGTCGTGGATGCAGCGTTCCTCGCGCTCGCGCCCGACCAGGTCGCCGTGCATTTCGGCGCGAGCGGCGAGGCGGACCGCATCGGAAGCAAGTACGAGCATCTATGGTTTCCCGCGCTGGCGCTCGCGTTCGGCCTGGGGCTTCCGTTCATCGCGAAGCGAAGCGACGCGCACGACGGCGACAAGCTCTTGAAGGCCGATGTCGTGCTCTTGGCCCTGATGACGGTGTTCTCGCTGTTCGTGTTCGCGGACGGGCTCTCCAGCAGCGGCTCGCCGTTCGCAGCACTCGACCTCAACGTGGGAAGAGGCGCCGCCCTCGTCGCGGGCATCGCCTTCGTCATCTGCGGCAACATCATGCCGAAATCCGACCGAAACGAAGCCTTCGGCCTTCGCACGCCCTGGAGCCTGAGCAACGACGAGGTATGGCGCAAATCGCAGCGTTTCGGCGGGTACGCGATGATCGCCTCGGGCGCGCTGACCGTCGTAGCCGGGCTCACACTGCCCATGAACTTGGTCATGCCCGCCATGGTGGCCATCCTCTTGGCGGCAGCCGGCGCGAGCATCGTCGCCTCGTACGTGTACTACCGAAAGCACTACGACTTCGCCGAGTGACTCTCTTCAACCGCCTGCGCGCCGTCTTGCCGGACGTTCGGCTTCTCCCCTGTCACCAGGAAAATCATCGCGATCATGAGGGCGCACCCCGCCAGGTCGGCGCCGGTGAACGCGGTGCCTAGCCACAGCGTGGCGAACAGCGTGGCGCTGACCGGCTCGACAGCGCCCAGCAGGCTTCCCTGCACCGACCCCACCACCGACACGCCGTGTAGGTACAGCGCGAACGCCGCGAACGTGCCCACTAGCACGAACGCTGCGAACACGGCCGCGCCTGCAGCATCGAGCGCCGGCAGCGCGAGCGGCTCGCCAAGCGCCACGCCGCTGAAGTACACCGCTGCGGCCACGATACCGCCGATGAACATGCCGATGCCCGTGACCGCGAAGCTTCCCCAACGGGCGAACAGCTTCTTCGGGTACATGATGTAGAACGCCACCGACAGCCCGTTCGCGATACCCCACGCCAGGCCCATGAGCGGCAGGTACAGCGCGCTGGGGTCACCCTGCGTGGCGATGAGCCAGGTGGCGATGACGGCGGCCGCAAGCCCAGTCACCTCGCGCCCCCGCGGCATCCGTCGAGTGAGCACGCAGGTGAACAGCATGACGAAGGCGATGCCGGTGGTTTGCAGCACGGTTGCGGTGCCCGCGTTCGTGTAGCCGATCACGATGGTGTACGTGATCTGGCACAGGAACAGCCCCACGCCGCCGAACACGGCCAGCTGACCGAGCGTGCGCCGGTCGCCCAGCATAGCCGCAAGCTGCGCGCGGTTGCGCACGAGCAGCACCAGGAGGAACACCGCCCCGGCGCCCAGCATGCGCACGGCCGTGATGAACGAGGGCGTTATGTCGTAGTTCGCCAGCAGGAACTGGGCGCACGCGCCCGAGAACCCCCACAGCCCCGCGCCCGTGAGCGCGCACAGCACGCCCCGCAGATGCCGCCGCCGAAACACCGCCGCGCCCTCAGCGATCCCTTCCCTCATTTCGCCAGCTCCTCCAGGAACTCGGCTACGGGGGCCAGGAGGTTGTCGCCTTCGTCCAGCTTGAAGTAGCGCAGCGGCAGCGACAGCTTGCGCTTGTCGGCCAGGTAGCGGCCGCCAGCACGGCGCAGACCCGTCATCTTGTCGCGGGGCACGTCGATGGGCTCCACCACCAGCTTGCCCGCCGTCACCGACACGGTCTTGATATGGTGCTCGTTGGCGTAGGCCTTGATGCGCGCCTTCTCCAACAGGTTCTTCGCCGCCTGCGGCATGTCGGGGCGCTTGTCGGCCAAGTCGGCACGCACGTCCTCCACGGCCTGCTCGGTGGCGGCCGAGGCTATCCTGCGATACCACAGCACGCGTTCGTCGGCGTCCGGCACGTACTCTTCGGGCAGGTAGGTGTGCCCCGGCACGTTCACCGTGATATCGCTGAGCGCGGGCGGCAGCGCGTCCATGGCCTTGAGGTCGCCTTCGCGCGTGGCGCTCACGGCCTGGTTCAGCATCTGCGCGAACAGGTCGAAGCCCACTGCGGACATGTTGCCCGACTGCTCGGCGCCCAGCAGGCTGCCCGCGCCGCGGATCTCCAGGTCACGCATGGCGATGCGCATGCCGCTGCCGAGATCGGTATGCTCGTTCAGCGCGGTCAGGCGCGCGGCCGCCTCCTCGGTGAGCTCCATGTGCTCGGGGAACATGAAGTAGGCGTACGCCTGCGTGCACGAACGGCCCACGCGGCCCTTCAGCTGGTACATCTGCGCCAATCCGTAGCGCTGCGAGTCCTCGATGATCAGCGTGTTCGTGTGCGGGTTGTCGATGCCGCTCTCGATGATGGTGGTGGCCACCAGCACGTCCAGCTCGCCGGCGCTGAAGTCCTCCATCACGCGCTCCAGCTGCTCCTTCGACATCTGCCCGTGCGCCACGCCCACGCGCGCCTCGCCCGCAGCCGCGGTGACGCGCCGCACCGCCTCCTCCATGGAGCGCACGCGGTTCGACACGTAGTACACCTGGCCGCCGCGCGCCAGCTCGCGCCTGATAGCGCCGCTCACCACGTCGGGATCCCACTCGCCCACGTGCACTTCCACGGGACGGCGCTCGTCGGGCGGCGTGAGGATGAGGCTCATGTCGCGCACGCCCGACAGCGACATCTGCATGGTGCGAGGGATGGGCGTGGCCGACAGCGTGAGCACGTCGATGGACTCGCGCAGGTTCTTCATCTGCTCCTTGTGGCCCACGCCGAAGCGCTGCTCCTCGTCGATGATGACCAGCCCCAGATCGTGAGGGTTCACATCGCGCGACAGCAAACGGTGCGTGCCCACCAGCACGTCCACGTCACCTTCCTGGAAGCCCTTGAGGGCGGCGGCCTGCTGCGCGGGCGTGCGGAAGCGCGAGAGCACCTCCACGCGCACGCCGAACGGCTCGCAGCGCTCCTTGAAGTTGGTGTAGTGCTGCTGCGCGAGGATGGTGGTGGGGCACAGCACCATCACCTGCTTGGAGTCCTGCGTCGCCTTGAACGCGGCGCGCAGGGCCACCTCGGTCTTGCCGAAGCCCACGTCGCCGCAGACGAGGCGGTCCATGGGCTTCGCCGACTGCATGTCGGCCTTCACGTCCGCGATGGCGGCCAGCTGGTCGGGCGTCTCCTGGTAGGGGAACGCCTCCTCCATCTCGCGTTGGGCCGCGGTGTCGGGCCCGAAGCGGTAGCCTTGCACGGACGCGCGGCGCGCGTACACGTCCACCAGGTCGAACGCCAGCTTCTTCGTGGCCTTGCGCGCCTTGGCCAGCGCTCGCGACCAATCGGCCGTGTTCAGGCGCGTAAGGCGCGGGCTCGCGCCCTCCGGCCCCACGTAGCGCGTCACGCGGTCGAGCTGCTCCACCGGCACGTACAGCTTGTCGCCCTCGGAGTACTCCAGCAGCAGGTAGTCGCGCGCGGTGCCGTCCACGTCGCGGCGGACCAGCTCCTTGAAGTAGGCCACGCCGTGAGCGGCGTGCACCACGTAGTCGCCCGGCTGGTACGGGAAGGTGATCTCGGTGATGTCCACGTGGCGCGACGGCCGCGACGTGGACGCCCCCTGCGTGTCCGACAGGCTGACGATGGCCAGCTTCGCCTTCGGGATGATCATGCCCAGGGGGACGTCCACGTCCACCACGTTCACCACGCCCCGCCGCAGACGGCGCTTGGCGATACCTTCCAGTTCGTCGGCGTCCTCTTCCGCGTCCAGCGTCTCTTGGATCGGCAGACCGTGGTCGACGAACGCCAGCTTCATGTCCTGGCGCGCACGGAAGTTCGACGCGCTGAACACCACCGTGTAGTCGGTGTCCACGAGGCTGCGCAGCCGACCGAACAGCTTGTCGGGATGCCCCGCCACCTCCACGCGCTTCACCGGCAGCTCGTCGTCCACGTGCCCGCCCACGCGCATGATGGACACGTAGGTTGCGCGCTGCCCCTCGCCAAAGCTCACGGCCCCGGGCTCGGCGTACAGCCCGTCCACGGGGATGCTCGATCCCTTCGCGCGTCCCGCCGCGTCGTCGTAGGCGTGGCTCATGTCGTCGAACAGCGAGCGCGGCTCCAAAAGCACGCTCAGCGCGCCGGGGCGCACGTAATCGCCCAACGTGGACGTGGTCGCGTACAGGTACGGCAGCAGCATGTCGGAACCGTCGAAGCGCAGGCCGCCGTCCAACTTCTCCAGCACGTCGCGCAGCACGGGGTTCGTCGCGGCCGGTCGCTCCAGCTTCTGGCGCGCGCGGGCGAGCCCCCGCTTGGAGCACGAGAACTCCACCACGGGGTAGATGCTCACGTCCGGCAGCGCCTGGATGGTCTGCCCGGTGGTGGGCACGATGCGGCGGATCTCCTCCAGCTCGTCGCCGAAGAAGTCCAGCCGCACCGGGTACACGAGGTTGCCGGGGAACACGTCGATCGTGCCGCCGCGCACGGCGAAGGTGCCGGGGCCGTCCAGCTCGCCGGTGTTCCGGTAGCCGCGCTCCTCCAGCGCATGGGCAAAGTCCTCGAACTCGGTGACGCTCGCCGCCTGAGCGCCGGGCATGGCCGCCAGCTCGCGGCCCGTCGAAAGCGCCACCGGCACGTGCACGTCGGAGCCCGCCGGCGGCAGCGCGCGCACGAGCGCGCGGGCGCTGGCCACCACCACGACCTCGCGGCCGCTGGCCAGCGCGTGCACGGCCTCCATGCGCCGTGCCACCTGCGCAGGGTCGCTGGGCTTCGGCACGAAGGGGTAGTCGCTGCGCTCGGGGAAGCGCATGACGCGCTCGTCGCCCAGGTAGGCCGCCAGGCTGCGCGAGAACGCCACGGCCGCGTCCTCGCCCGCCACCACGACGAGCGTCGGCTGCGGCTTGTGCGCGAACCGCGCCGCCACGAGGAACGGACGCGCCGACGAGGCCACGCCCAGCGTGCCGTCCTCGCCCGCGTCCAGCTTGCCCCAGAACGCGTCGAGGCAGCCCGATTTCTCCAGGGTGAACGTCAATGAATCGATGAGCATGGCGCGTCCTCTTCCGTATGCGAACAGCACGAAAAGCCGCGATCGGCGGCTTCATGCAAGGTTTCTGGTCGCCGTCTGTGCGCACGCGCGGACGGCGCTGCCGATTCTACCATCCGATAAGCTCTCGCGCGACGCCCGACAGCGCACCATGAAGGAGAAACCACAAGGGGACGGGGAGCCGCCAGCGCATTGCGCCTACTCGAGGAACGCGCCAGCCGGGTCGAAAAATCCTGCCGGCACCCGGAGATGAAGACGAAATCGTTACCGTCCGGCAAAAACAACGAGGTTTGGGGATTCAGTACGCGCAGTTTCGATCCGCTTGAAGTTCGCTTCGTATCGCATCTCCAGCATAGCCCCCGAAGCGCCTGGTGGGCGCGACCCACTCTTTCATGATCGAACCATTAGCATTACCAAACCGGGACGTTCTTACCATCGCAACCCGATTCGATCGTCATCGGATAGACCATGCCGCTCGCCCCGCATTTGCGGAAAACCCGTCAAACGCAGGCCTTCGATGCTGTGAGCGAAATCCCATCAGCCACGTTACCTGCGCCAAAGCCGGAGAGAGCTGACAACCCGCTAGCAGGTCGAACCCTCGGCTTTGTTGTACGACGCATCGGCGTCAAGCGCCACGACGAGAGAATGCTCCAGCTGGTCGAGACGACTCTCCTCGCAAGGGAACAGCAACACGTACACGTCCTGCTTGTACTTCACATCAGCGTACACGTCCGGATTGCCCCTGCCTGAGAGATCGTCGTAAATCGAGCTTCCCATTCGATTCGACTTGCTCACGTAAATGTCCCGATACTCGCTATAGTCGTCTTTTTTGACAGCGCGCCCATACGTGGCAATGGCGTAGCAGCCGGCAAAATCCAGATAGCCTTCTGCGCCGGACACTGTCTTTTGCAACTCCCAATTCTCAAGAAACCGTTCAACCGGCATTCTAGTGCCAGCTCCGTCGAGCAGCGTCCGCCTTGCTTCCAAGCGTGCCTTCTCTTGAGCGCGCTTGTCGGATGCTGTTCGGACCCTGTCTCCCACAGTGCCAGTCACCTGAGAAGCAGCATCGCCCACCGCGCCTGCTGCGCTTTTGGCAGCGCCGAAAACCCTCCCCACGCCGCGGCTTACACCGGCAGGAGCCTTCTCCATCGCACCCCTCGCCGCTTCTGCCACCCTGCTTGCAGCCGGAGCCGCAAGAGGAGCCACTTTCACAATCTCATCATGATGGTCGCGTGCAAAACCAGCAGCCTTCTTGGCAACCCCGATAGCAACGCCGGCAGCTTTCGCTTGCGGAACCGGCGCAACAAGCAACACGCCCTCCGCTATCTTCAGCACGGTGTCCAGCGCCTTTTCGTAATCCTTCGCACTCCTGCTTTCAACGACCTTCGTGCCCTCAAACTCTTCGGACATAAGGCTTCCCCCTTTACATCGTCTCCCGCCCGTTTCCCACTGCAATTTCAACCATTCGCACCCAAGCACGCACAAGACTTGTGCTCCCTCTTCGGCCCCCCTCGCGAAATCCGCACGCCCTCTTGCGACGAAGCATTTCGTTTCGACGCAATCGAACCACCCAGCGATCAGGAGCAGCCCATGCGCAATACTACGTTTGAATCTTCACAACTCATTATAAGCGAGCATCACCGACGAATAGAATTCATTGCCAGCGAGCATAGCTATCATATCTATTTGAAAAGCATATCTTTGCATCGCAATAGCATTCCTTTCACTTTGAATCTCACTCAGACGAGTATTTGTACACTCATCGAACATCGGACGCTTTTCCACGGCGAACGTGACGTATCCAACGTACCCGTCGGGAGGATCAGGTGAATACGATCAGTCAGCATATTCTCTCGGTTGTCGAAACGAAGCGGGAACAGTTAGGCATGTCCAAAGCAGAGCTTGCCCGAAGAATGGACATCAATCCGGTGACATTGGGAACCATGCTGCGAGGCACGCGCGCAATGTACGCAGACGAAGCAATAAAACTCTGCGCCTACCTCGACATCGCACCGGCGGAATTCATGACGCCCGAATTACGCAAAAAGCATTCCGAATACTGGGGCAGGCGCGTCATCGGGCAACATCGGCCGGACGCTTCAATGCACTCCGGATTGGCGCATGCACCACGGCATATAGAATTTGAGCATATTGGAGGAGAGCTATGAAATATTTTACTCGCTGAAAAAGCACTGATGCCAGCGCGAATTACCACCTGAATCGCGGCAGCACCGTCCATGTCGAAGCGAAAAGCCCTTCGTCGAACACGTCGTCCGCGGCATCAAGAGCCATCGCCCTCCAGAAACCCTCCAAGAGAGAAACAGTTATCGCATCAGTCTTGGTCGCGCTCTTGCTCATTGCCGCCCTCTTCTGCGTAAGCGCGTGCTCGACATCGACCTCGAACGACGCCGAGGGTTCGCCGACCGATAAACGAGAACTCAACATAGAGGCGGCATGCGAAGGCAACATCCTGTCTAGCAGATACGATGTCGACCTGTACGTCGACGACGAAAAGATCGGCAACGTGAAACACGGATCCGAAGGAACCTACTCAGTGAACCTCGAATCCGGCAACCACGTCTTCCAGGCACGTGAAAAAGACGGTTCCGCCAAAGGAACGAAGGAATTCGAGATGCCCGAAGATAACGCTCGGTTAAGCTGCCGAGTGAAATGCACCTCCAACTCGATAGAGATCGGCGACTTCACGGTGCAGACGACGGGCCAGGCTCAGCCTAGCGACGAGAACGCCGCCGCCGATGCCGAGGCCACGGCAAGGGAGCAGGAAGAGCGAGAAGCAGCAGAAGCGGAGGCACGGGAAAAAGAGGAGGCCGATGCGAAAGCTGCGGCGGAGAGAGCGGAACTCGAAGCAAACGGAGCCAAGACCCTCGCTCCAAATGGGATTACCTCGGCACCGACTGGAACGAGGCGGTCGACGCGCTAAGCGCCGCGGGTTTCGAAAGCGTCAGCGCGAGCCCAACCTACGACCTCGCCAATCCGAATGGTGGCATCTTCGCCGGGCGACCCAACGACATCAAGGAGATATCGATCGACGGGAGCAGCTCTTTCAATGAAGGAGACCTTTTCGAGAAGAGCGTCCCGGTTGTCATTGTCTACCACGCATGGAAGTACGACGATCCCTCGCTTTCCTACAACAGCTACACCGTGGCAGATCTTCTAAACGAACTCGAGGGCAACGCAATGAGAGCGAAGGACGCTCATAAAAACGAACTCGTGCAGCTCAAGGGATACATCGCCGGTTTCGACGCAAGCGGGAGCTACGTCACCGTCGGAACGTCGGATCGCTGGTCCTTCGATGACGTCCGTTGCGACATCGAAACCGACGAGCAGAAGGCAATCCTCTCAGACCACTCGGTCGGCGACTACATCTGCCTGCAAGGAAAGATAACCATGGTCGGAGAACTCTTGGGCTATTCCATGGACATACACAGAATCCTTTAGGGCGCCTCGCAGATTCGGCGGTTTGAGCACGAAATGCGGTTTTGCCGCTGCGGCCGGGTTTTCGCTGCATCGAGGTGCCCCGGGCCTTGCGGCACCCGGACGCGTCCGGCGCGCGTCGCTTGCAGCGCGCACCGGACGCGAAAGCCTTACGCCGACGCAGCGGATTTGCCAGCGATGCGTCCGAAGGTCAAACCGTCGGCAATCGACGTGCCCGACCCTGCGTATTCACCGAAGATGCCGCACGAGCAGCGACCCGCGGCATACAGGCCTTTGATGGGGGCACCATCGATAGCCATCACCTGCGCCGACGGGTCGATCTTCAGCCCGCCCAGCGTGAAGTAGCTAGCCATCGACCCTACGTCGGCGGGAACTGCGTAGAACGGCGCGGCGGAGAGGACCTGCAGGTACTCGGCACCCTTGTCGAAATCGTGATCCTTCCCTTCCGCGCAGAACCCGTTGTAGCGCTCGACGGTAGACGCCACGTTGTCCGCCGGCAAGCCCATCAGCTCCGAAAGCTCCTCAAGCGAGCCCGCCGAGAGAGCCTCGGGAAGCCCCTTGGCGAAGGGATGCGCCATAACCTGGTCGCACAACGGCTGATCCAGGACGATGTAGCACTTGTTGCTGCTGTTCTCCAGGATCTTGCGGCCGATGAAGCTGCCGTACCAGTCCTCGGAGAGGATACGGTGGCCGCGGTAGTCCAGCAGCACGCCGGCCGACAGTGCGCCGTACATGTACACATGCTCGCCAACCGTCATGCGCGAGAGGCTGTGCGTGGCAGCGCCGATCTTCAAGGCGGCCACAAGACCGTCGCCCTGGTCGTTGGCACCGGCGGTGCGCTTCTTGCATGCCAGCACCTCGCCGCGCGCGTCGGCCACAAGACCCTCGTTCAACGTGAAGGCGCCCGAGGCGAGGATAACGCCCTTGTTCGCCTTGATGGCGAGGTCGCCCTTGTCGGCGCTTTTCGCCCGAATACCTATCACCGTGCCCGATCCGTCGACCACCAAATCGCCGCCCGCCGTCTCGTAGAGCACCTCCATGCTTTGCGCGGCCTCGGCCAAAAGCGGCTCGATGATGTTGGCAGCGCCGCCTTCGGGCGCGTGGGCGCGCGGCGCGGGCGCAGCGACCTCGGCGTACTCGCACGTGCGCTCGTTGCCGGAGTACATGAGACTGACGCCCTCGGGCGGCTCCACCACGTGACTCGTCTCGTCGACGGTGCCGGGAAACCTCATCCCGTGCTCCACGCACCAGCTATACAAGTCGACGGAAGCGTCACAGAAGGTGTCCAGCAGCTCGGGATCGGAGCTGCCGCCCAGCGCCTTGGACAGGTACTTCTTGAAGTTCTCCGGGGTGTCCTGCACGCCCAGGCTCGTCTGCAGCTCAGTTCCGCCGCCCATGTAGATAAGCCCGCCGGAAAGCGCCGTCGCGCCGCCGGCCTTGTCGGCCTTCTCAATGGCGATCACCTTGGCGCCCGCCGCGACCGCCTCGACTGCGGCGGCCACGCCGGCGCAGCCCAAACCCATGATGACGACGTCGGCCTCGTCCGTCCAAACGATCGAGCCCGCGTCAACCCCGCCTTGCGACTTCGACTGCGAGCCCTTCGGCGCGCAACCCGCCGCCAGCGAGGATCCCGCCAGCGCGGCGGCCGCGACCCCCGCAGCCTTGACGAAACCCCTACGGGAAATCCCCACCTGCTGATCCATAGTCCCTCCTCCGTTCGATGCCTGTTCGTTTCCGAGACGCGCTTTCGAAGAGGATCGCGGGAGTTCTGCGATCAGGGCGCGTCACGGAAGGTACGACGCCCATCCTGCCATGGAACGCAGAGGGAGGCTATCGGCCAGAGCATCGATCTTTCAGGATGAAATGGCTGTTCAGTATCGATTTTTAGGGATGATTGCCGGTTTTCAGGCGGTCGGCGATCAGCTGCAGCTCGTCTTTGCTGTGGATGTCCATCTTCCCGTAGATATGGCGGATATGCGTCTTCACCGTGCTCTGCGAGAGGCCCAGCGACGAGCAGATGTAGCCGACACTCCTGTTCTCAAGCAGATACGAGGCCACATCAAGCTCGCGAGAGGAAAGGCGGTACTCCTCGAACATCCGAGCGACGTCGTCGGCACTCGAAGGCCTTCCCCGCTCGGGCTCGGCGCGCGACCCCTTGCCCGTCGCCCGCTCGCCCGCAACGGACATGCGATCGAACAGCCGGGAGCAGTCCTCGAGACCAAGCATCCCGCATACGGCCTCCACCGCGGCAACCGCCATGACCAGCGCCACCACAAGCGAGGACGGATCGACGGAGAAAACCTCTACGAGAACCCGCTGCACGACTATGCCCACAAGACAGCACGCCGTGGCCGCTCCCAGAAGGGCTCCGGCAAGCAGGGCGTTTCCACGAACGGCGCACAGTAGGTACACCGCGAAAGATCCGCATCCCGCCAGGTACACGGCGAACGGGGCGCCCGATTCCGGCAGCAGCCACAGGCATAGGCCCGCCACCATGAGCGCCGGTGCCGCATACGACACCACGCTCGACGGCGAACGCCCGCGGCAGAACGACGCCGCGATCAAAAGCACGGCCAGAAGGCCCGCGCTGTAATCGGCGTTATGCGTGCCATGACCTATCAGCCCCATTCCCATGCCCACGATCACGAAGAGCACCGCCAGAGGCGCGGCCCTGCCCGTCGGGCAAGAGGGATTTTCCGGCGGAAAGCCGACCTTCGGCTGAAGGGCGCGGCCCAGAACGAAGAACAGGGGAATGGCTGCCGCAGGCGGGAACAGAAGCCCCAGCATGAGCGGCGGGAACACGCCCTGCACGATGCGGATGAGGAATCCGGCGAACAGGGCAACCGCGAATCCCAGCATCTCGGCGCGCATCGTGGAAGACGGACGGTACGGAAGCCACAGCATCAGCATCGACGCCGCAGAGAACCCCGTCATCACGACGCCCGCCCAGGTGAAGCCAGACGGAGGCTGTGTCGTGGGCCAGCCCAGCATAAAGAAGACGAACGCGCATTCCAACACGAGGGCGTCTATCACGCACAGCACCTTGGAGACGGCCCTGCTCGCCCGACTCGCCAGCATGGCGGAAAGGAAACCCGCCAAAGCCGCTGAGAAGAAAGCGAGGTAGAAGCCTCCCTCGTAGGGTCCCACCGCAGGCGAGAGCGTGTAAGAGAGCACGGACAAGCTGGATGCCACGAGCGGCGACACCGGCAGCGCCCAAGAGAAGACGCTGTACGGGTCGACGGCGGCATCGGCACCGCGACGCAGCTCGTCCGACGTTCGCTCCATTTCCATAGATTCGGCCTCTCCCCGTCGATTATCTCCACTGCATATAAACATACAGGGAGGAACCCGTCAAACGGAGCCGCAGCGCGTGCTCATCGAAGGCGCTCCCGCACGGCTCGCAGCCAAAACCAGGCGACGCCAGCGCTCAGCAGAACAATCGCGCTTCCTGGGCGCTACGCTCCAGATAATCGGTGTACTTGAGCAAAACCTGCGAGCGGTTCTCTATCCCCAGCTTCTTGTAAATGCTGTGGTTGTGCGCCTTCACCGTGCCCGCCGCGATGTACAGCTTGTTGCAGATGCCCTGGTTCGTCTCGCCCTCCATGAGCAGCTTCACGATCTCGCCCTCGCGGCCGCTCAGACCGTAAGCGTCGAGGAAACGCCGGAACGACATGTCGACGTTCGGCAGGTACGGCTGCTCCACCGTGTGCAGCAGCGTCCACGCGATATAGACGGCGCATCCGACGTAGATCGCCCAGCACGTTTCCACCAGAAGGTCGCGGTTCTCCCAGAACAGGACGGCCTCCACCCCCAGCACACGGCACGTCGCGTCGATCACGTGCAGCACCACCAGCGAGACGACCACCGCCTTCGGCCAAACGCCGTCCATCTTGGGAATCAGCCGCAGGAACACCCACGCGTACAGAAGGGGGTACACCGTGCCGAACACCGAGTAAGGCACGACGGGCGCGGCGACGCCGAGCGCCGTCGCGACGGCGCAAGCCGCGCCGAGCACGACCATCGATCGCTTCGACGGCATATCATCGTAAAAGCAACCGCTGATCATGCGGATGATGAAGGGGTAGCAGGCTATGAACAGGGCTTCCGCAGCCTGGTAGAACGTCGCGAACAGAGGATCGGGATGGCCTAGCGCCGTGAACACTTCTTTCATGAAATAGGTTCCGTTGTCCACGAACGAGCAGGCGAACAGGATCATGAGCCACCACGCCAGACGGCTGGACCGCGAACGGTGCAGCCAGAAGAACACGACCGCAAGAACGACGTACGTCGCCGCAAGGAGCATGTTGTACAGGAATACCGGATACGTCATCGGAACCACCCTCCGTCATTCGCGCTGGCGAAGACTCCCCTAAGCTCGCCAGGGTACGGCTCCGCCGCTCGAAGCGCAATACCAACCCGGGGTTATTTCGGGTATAGGAGCCGTTCGCCTCGTATAAACGCAAATAGGACTTCCGGACAGGGCGAATCCGCCTGTATACCTGCATCAGGAAGCGGCTGGAACGCGGTCGACACGACCCGCCGCACGAGGAAGGGAGCAGCACGCCATGGATACGAACCAACCATCGAACACGTTGTCCCGTAGGAAGTTCGTCAAAATCGGCGCGACAGGAGCGGCCACGCTCTTCATCTTGCCGGCGCTTTCGGGCTGCGGAAGCGAAAACGGCGAAGCGCAAACGGACGAGGCGGAGGGAGGCGCCGGCGCCCAGCAGAAAACGGCCACCCTCGCGTTTCGCGGCGGCACGATCCAAACCATGACGTCCGAGAACGACGTCGCCGAAGCCTTGGCCGTCGACGGCAACGAGATCGTCTACGTCGGCGACGAGGCGGGGCTCGAGGCCTTCGTGGGAAGCGGCACGAAGGTGATCGACCTCGAGGGCGGCATGGTGGTACCCGGCTTCATGGACGGTCACATCCACGCCCCGGGAGACTGGGTCACCAAGCTCTACGACATATACCTCGGCGACGCGACCACCGTCGACGAGTACGTGAAGATCATCTCCGACTTCGTCGCGGCGCATCCCGAGCGCGAGGCGTACACGGGCAACCCGTTCATGGTGAACGCGTTCCAGCTGGAGGACGGCAGCAACCCCGGGCCGAACAAGAAGCTGCTCGACGAGATCTGCCCCGACAAGCCCATCCTGCTTTTGGACGTCTCGCACCATTCCGCCTGGGTCAACAGCAAGGCGCTCGAGATGGCGAACATCACGCGCGACACGCCCGACCCGCTCGGCGGCATCATCACGAGGGACGAGGACGGCGAGCCCACCGGATATCTCATCGACGGCGCCGCCACCGAAGTGTCCGCCCTCGTCGTGTCCGAGCACACCGACGAAGAGTACGAGCAGGCCATCGCGAAGTACCAGGAGGACGCGTCGCGCTTCGGCCTGACCGGCATCACGAACCTCTCCGCCGTGGACGCGCGCTTCTTCTCCGAACTGGAAAAGGCCGGCGAGCTCAACCTGCGCATGAGGATCCTGCCCACCATCATCCCCGGCACCGATCCGAGCGAAGCGGTCAAAACAGTCAAGGGACTGGCACGCTACGACAGCGAGATGATATCCACCGGCACCGCGAAGATGTTCTCCGACGGCGTCACCGAAGGCGGCAGCGCCGTCATGCTGGAACCGTACAACGAAGCCGCCGGCAAGGGGTCGGACTGGTACGGCGAATCCGAATGGGATCAGCAGGAGTTCGACGCCATGGTGGCCGCCCTCGACAAGGCGGGCGTGCAGGTGCACGTCCACGCCATCGGCGACGGTGCCGTCCGCAACACGCTGAACGCCTTCGAGAACGCGATCAAGGAGAACGGCGAGCGCGCCGACCGCCGCTACACCATGACCCATGTGTGCGCCGTAGCCGACGAGGACATCAAGAGGATCGCCGACCTCGAGGTCATCAGCGCGCTGCAGTTCCTGTGGATGTACCGCGACCCGCTGTGCGAGCTCGAGATCGCCTACATCGGAGAAGAGCGTGCGATGGCCATGTACCCGGTCAAGAACATGCTGGAAGCCGGCTGCATCGTGAGCGGTGCCAGCGACGGCCCGGTCACCCCGTTCGCGCCCCTGGAGGAGATCGAGGTCGCCGTCACGCGCAACAGCCCCTATCCCGGCGAAGAGGACACCGATATGCATCGCTGGCCCGAGCAGGCCATCACGCCGTACCAGGCCCTGGAAGCCTACACGAAGAACGTCGCGTTCGAGAACTTCATGGAGGACCTCGTGGGAACCATCGAGGTCGGGAAGAAGGCCGACCTCGCGGTGCTCGACCAGAACATCCTGACCTGCGACCCGAAGAAGATCTCCGACAGCACCGTGCGCTACACGATCTCCGACGGCCGCATCGTGCACGAGGGCTAGCCCCACGACGCCGACGGCAAGAGCGGTACCAGCAATCGGACGGCGAACGGCAATCGCGGCGCGCATCCGCCGTTCGCCGTCCTCGAAAGCGGGACACGGACGAAGAACTTCATTATACTGGGAGGAGTTTCGCTAAAACCGCATCCCGAGGAGATCCTATGCCACGCGAGACCATGACCGCCAAACGCCAGCGCGCCCTCGCGGTGGCGGAGCGCATGAACGAGCATTACCCCGCCGCCGAGTGCGCGCTGCACTACTGGGGCGATCCGTTCCGCTTGACCATCGCCGTACTGCTGAGCGCCCAAACCACCGACAAAGGCGTGAACAAGGTCACGCCCGCGCTGTGGGAGCGCTACCCCACGCCCGCGGACCTCGCAGCGGCCGATGTCCGCGACGTTGAAGGCATCATCCGCACCATCGGCTTCTTCCATACGAAGGCGGCGAACGTCATCAAGTGCGCTCAGATGGTAGTGGCCGACTACGGCGGCGAGATCCCGCGCGACATAGACGAGCTGCAGAAGCTGCCGGGCGTGGGTCGCAAGACGGCGAACGTCGTGCTCAACGAGGCGTTCGGCATCGTGGAGGGCATCGCGGTGGACACGCACGTGTTCCGCATCGCGCACCGGCTGAAGTTCGCCGACCCCTCGGCCGACACGCCGGCGAAGACCGAGGCCGCCCTGCTCAAGCTGTACCCGCGCGAATACTGGGGTCCCATCAACCACCAATGGGTGCTGTTCGGCCGCGAAACGTGCATCGCCCGCAACCCGAAGTGCGCAACATGTTTCCTGTGCGACCTCTGCCCCAGCTGCGGAAAGGCGTAAGAAGAAAAAACTTGGATTAGAGTTCGCTCCAAGAAGCAGTACGGAAGCGTGCTGCATGCGAACGCGAAGGACTATCGCGAGAGGGGTTTGTATGCGCTACCGCGAACTGGGCAGGACGGGGCTCGAAATCAGCGAGATCGGCTTCGGAGCCGAATGGATGGAGAAGAAATCGGCCGCCGAGGTGCGCGCCGTGGTCGAGCGCTGCGAGAAAGCGGGCATCAACATCCTCGACTGCTGGATGGCGGGACCCGAGGTGCGCAGCAACCTCGGAGCTGCGTTGGCCGGCACGCGCGACCGCTGGATCATCCAGGGCCACATCGGCTCCACCTGGCAAGACGGCCAGTACGTGCGCACGCGCGACATGAATCTCGTGCGTCCCGCGTTCGAGGACCTGCTCGCGCGCCTCGGCACCGACCACGTGGAGCTGGGCATGATCCACTACGTCGACGACATCAACGAGTACGAGGGCATCATGGCCGGGGAGTTCATCGAATACGTGCGCGCGCTCAAAGCCGCCGACGTCATCGGGCACATCGGGCTGTCCACCCACGCGCCCGAGGTGGCGAAGCGAGCCGCGCTGTCCGGCGAGATCGAAGCCGTCATGTTCAGCGTGAACCCGGCCTTCGACCTGCTTCCCGCCACGGCCAGCCTCGACGACGCGTTCACGTTCGCCTACGACGACGCGCTCGAAGGCATGGATCCCGCCCGCGCCGAGCTGTACGCGCTGTGCGAACGCGAGGGCGTGGGCCTTACGGTGATGAAGGGGTATGCCGGCGGGCGTCTGTTCAGCGCCGAGGCGTCTCCGTTCGGCGCGGCGATGACGCCCGTGCAGTGCATCCATTACGCGCTCACCCGCCCCGCCGCGGCTAGCATCCTGGCGGGCTTCGACGAGCCGGCGCACGTCGACGACGCCGTGGCCTACGAAACGGCGACCGAAGCGCAGAAGGACTACGCGAGCGTGCTGGCGGGAGCGCCGAAGCACGCCTACTTCGGCCAGTGCACCTACTGCGGCCACTGCGCGCCCTGCACGGCCGGCATCGATATCGCCGCCGTCAACAAGTTCTACGACCTGGCTGTCATGCAAAGCGAGGTGCCTGCCTCGATCCGCGAGCACTACCGTGCGCTCGACGCGACCGCCGACGACTGCACGGCCTGCGCCGCCTGCGAGCCGCGCTGCCCCTTCGGCGTGCCGATAGCCGAGCGCATGGAGAAGGCAGCCGAGCTGTTCGCGTAGCGCGCAGGCTTTGCCGCGCTCCTGCAGAGGCCGTGGCCCGCGGGAGCGCGCTGTCCCCGAAGCGGACGCTTTTCCCGCAGAATCGTCCGTTCCGAGCGACAGCGCGTCAGCCGCTACCCGTATCTGGACGGAGCCGGGCTCCGCCGCTCGCCGAAGCGGGATGCGCGCACGCTTCCCGCGAAGTGGTACAATCGAAGTGCTGATTCTGCGACGTCACCGCGACGCGACTGAACCGCACCTACCGTTCCCACCCATCATCGGAGGTTGCCATGTACGCATGCGGAGATACGGTCGTCTACCGTCATCATGTCTGCGAAGTTGCCGCCCTGCGCGAGAACTACTTCGAAGGAAAGGACTACCTCGAGCTGCGCGCGCTGTTCGAGAACTCGCTCAAGCTGTTCGTTGCCGTCGACGAGGCCACGCCCGACAACCTGCGTCCCGTCATGTCGAAGCGCGCGGCACTCGCCCTGATCGATTCCATCGTGGATGCTGACACCATCGACGAGAATGCCCTCAAGCCCGACGCGCCCACGCCCACCCTGTTGGAGCGCCGCATGAAGGAAGAATACGACAAGCGCCTCAGGACGTTCGCGCCCGAGGACCTGGTTCCCATCATGAAGTCCGTCCACGAGCGCACCGTCCGGCGCGTCGATTCGGGCCGCCGCATCACCGCCACGGACAAGAAGTACTTCGACCTGGCAGAAGGCCTGCTGTGCGACGAGCTTGCGGTGTCGCTGGCCGTTCCGCGCGAGAACGTGAAAGACGTGCTCGTCGAACGCGTGAAGCGAGCCGAGGCGCTCCGGCGCTGACGGGCTTGTCCGCCGCCTCCGCTACGCCGGGAGACGCGACTCTACGGAGCGTTCATTGCGCCGGCCGCGGAGCGCGCGTATCGTGGACGCCGTCCGAAAAACCAGGGAGGAACGTCATGGACGCCAGAAACACCGGCACGCTCATCCGCGCGCTTCGCGAGGAGCGCGGGCTCACCCAGCGCCAGCTCGCCGACGCACTCGGCGTCACCGACAAGGCCGTGTCCAAATGGGAGCGCGGAGGCGGCTGCCCCGACGTCGAGCTTTTGCCCGGCCTGTCCGAACGCTTGGGAACTCCCGTGGAAACGCTGCTCGACGGCCGCCTGGCCGTCGACGCCCGAACGGGAGGAACCATGAAACGCACCGCATTCCGCGTCTGTCCCGCCTGCGGCAACGTGATCGTCACCACCGGCGACGCCGAGGTTTCGTGCTGCGGCAGGAAGCTACCCCCGCTCGTCGCCTTGCCCGCCGACGAGGCGCACGCCGCGCACGTCGAGCCGATCGAGGGCGACTGGTACGTCACCTTCGACCACGAGATGAGCAAGCAGCACCACCTCGGCTTCGTCGCCGTCGTGGGCTTCGACCGCATGGCCGTCGAAAAGCTCTACCCCGAGCAGGGCGCCGAAGCGCGCCTGCCCCGCCTCGGCGGAGCAAAGCTCTACACGTACTGCACGGCCCACGGCCTCATGCGGCACGAACCCGCGCGCCGCTAGCGCGCGGGACGCATCACCGCCGCGCATGCCGTCTGCACGAGGCCGATCACCAGGTAGATCACCGAGACCGGGTTCGGCAGGTACACGAGCTCGAACACGCACCAGACGATGAGCAGCGCGCCGCCCAGCAGCGCCCACGAACGCGCGCGCCCATCGCTGCGGGCGAACAGCACAGCGGCCACGAGGTTCGCCACCCCGTTCACGAGCGCAAGGGCAAGCCCCGGCCAGAACAGATCGGCCGTCATATACGCAGGCAGCGGCATCCGCTGAATCAAGGGCACCATGAGGTCGAAGAAGCCGAAGAGCTCATCGAACGCGGGCGGCAGGATGCCCGCAGCGCCCGTCATCATGAAGCCGCCGCACACCACCGCGCACACCCCGTTGAACACGCAGATGGCGCGCACGATGCGGCGCGCCGCGTTCATGCGCGATCCGCGCTTCCCGCCGGCACCGCGGCGGCGGCAAGCTCGCGGACGCGCGCCGCGACCGGCGCGATGGCGGCGCGGTCGGTGCCGTCAAAGCCGCCGCGCATGCCCTCGAGCATCTCGGCGGCGCGCGGGTCGGCGGCGGCGTTCTTCTCCTGCATCTTGAAGAACAGCTTCATGGCCAGCTTGTCCGGCAAGCCCAGGCGCTCGTAGGCGAACCCGCCGCGCAGGTAGAAGCGCTCCACGTCGTCGAACTCCGGCGACGGCAGCTCCTTGGCAAGCGCCTCTTCCACCATGTCGGTCCATTCCACGGGCGTCGCGCCCACTGCGAACACGACGAACCGCGTCTGCAGATGCTTCTCACGGGCGCGCGCAAGCCACTTCTTGCCCGCGAGCCCTCCCGCATGAAGCCATCCGCCCAGCACCACCACGTCGAAACCGCTTGCGTCGAACCGCGGCTCGTCGCCGAGCGACACCACCTGGCACCCCAGCTCCTCCGCAAGCCACTCCGCGTAGCGCTTCGTGAACCCCGTCTGCGACGAATACACAACCACCGTGCTCATGCCCGCTCCCCTCCTCGAATGCCCCGCCCCGCCGCCGTATGCGCCCGCGCGAACCGCTCGACGTGGGCGGCGAGCCGCGGTTCGGCTTCCTCCCATGTCAGACCCGCATGCATGAGCATGAACGGGACGCCCTGCAGTTCGACGGCCATCTGCGCGGCGTCGTCGCGGACGAACTCGCCCGTGGCCATGAGGTGCTCGAAGATGGTGCGCTGCAGCGCCATGGGCTGCTCGACGAACACGAGGCGGTAGACGCGCCCCGCCTCCTCGCTCTCGAACTGGCTGATCACCAGCAAATGGCGCAGGCGCACCATGTACGGATCCTCGAAGAAGTAGCGAAACGACGGCAGCACCATCTCGTGCATGCGCTCGGCGTTCATCTCCTCGTACGGCGTCGCGTCGTCGGAGACGTCGAACAGGATGTTGCGCTCGCCGAAGAACCGACGCGTCCGCTCCAGCGCATCGCGCACGATGGCGTCGAATATGGCCTGCTTGCCGGAAAAATGATTGTACAGCGACGCGTCCTTGATGCCGACGGCAGCCGCGATGTCGCGCACCGACACCGCATGGAAGCCGCGCGATGCGAACAGCGCGAACGCCTCTTCGACGATGCGTTCCTTCGTGTCCTTCCCCCGCATGGTCTCTCCTCTACAAAACTAGCGACTGCTAGTATATTAACTAACGATCGCTAGTTTTTCAAGGGATGTCGCTCATTCCCTTTGTCATCCTGAGCGGAGCGCCGCAGGCGCGTAGTCGAAGGATCCCGCGTGGCGACAGCCGTAACGCTAACAGCTAACGCCGCACGGGATCCTTCGCGTCCCCGCTTCGCGGTGCCTCCCTGCGCTCGCTTCGCGTGCTCGGGAGTTCGACAGTACACCGGACTGTCGAATGCTTGCGCTCGATCAGGACGACAGGGGAGTTGCCTCCCTACTCCTTCTGGAACTCCTCCAACATCTCGGCAAGCACTTCTACATGGGAGCGGCGAGAGCGCGTGGCGGTTCCCACCAGCGCCACGGACTCGCAGTCCCCGTAACGGTCGAAGAACTGCGGCACGGCCTCACGCTCGCGCATGTCCTCGCGGTAGGCATCGGCGTAGGCGTCCCACCCGATGTTGCCGTGGATATAGCGCTCCATCATGGTGGGCGCCGGGGCGAACAGCTTGTCGTGCACATAACGGGCATGGACGAGCTCCTCGACGAAATAGGCCAGGTCGTCACGCTTCGTGAAGCCGGCCAGCTGGTTCGTGTTCTTCAGCCTCGTGTCCACCACGAGGTCGACCTTCCAGTCGACGAGGCGCTTGAAGAACTCTTCTGCCGAAGTCTCGTAAGCGCTGATGGTGTGGATGTGCATGAGCGGATGCTCCTTCGCGTCAATCGTTTCCTCCGGTACGTTACCCCAAGTTATGCCGGTGCGCGGTCGCAACGGCGCACTGTGGACAAAACGAGAAGCCTTCGTCATTGCGCCGCCATCCGGCACATTTTCCCATCGATGAAAATCTCCCCCTCTTCGATAAGCATTTACGCTCGAAAACGCACCGATTGCGTTTACAATACAGAAGGCATGCTCAACGGATCATTGAAACGGAGCGCACTTCTTGGACACGAAAGAAGCGCTGAAGTCGTTCGAGCTCGACGCGCGACTGTTTTACGACGCTATAGCGTTCAGCACGGACGACTACCTGTACATCATCGACATGCAACGCGATATCGCGCTCGTCTCCGACAACATGCGCGACGACTTCGACCTGCCGGACAGCCTCGTTCCCGGCCTCATCCCTCTTTGGAGAGAACTCATCGTCGAACGCGATCGGAAGCGCTTCGATGATTCGATCGACAGCATGCTCTCAGGGGAAACCGACTGCCACGATCTCGAATACCAGGTGAAGAACGCCTTGGGAGAAAGTATCTGGGTGATGTGCCGCGGACTTCTGAAGCGCGACGAGAACGGCCAGCCGACGATGTTCGCCGGCGTGGTCACCTGTCTGGAGCGCAAGGGTAAAATCGACTCGGTCACCGGGCTGTTCACGCACGACGAATGCATGAACCTCATCGATCGGCTCATCGCCTGCGAATCGCAGGGCGGCGTCATGCTGTTGGGGCTCGATGACTTTTCTCGCATCAACCTGCTGAACGGCCACGCTTTCGGAAACACCGTGCTCAGAATGTTCGCCCAGTCCACCCAACGCCTCATCCCCGAAGGAGCGTCCATGTTCCGCCTCGATGGCGACGTGTTCGCTATCGTAATGGACGGCGCCGGCTGCGCCGCCATGGAAGAGCTCTACCACGCCATCCACGTGGTTGCGAACCGCCAACACACCATCGACGACTTGAGCTTCTTCTGCATGGTGTCGGCCGGCATCGCGATGATCGGCCAAGACGCCCAGAGCGCCCAAGATCTGCTGCGCAACGCGGAGAACGCGTTGGAAGAGAGCAAACAGCGCGGCAAGAACACTTCCACGTTCTTCTCGTCCGCGACGATCGCGACGAAACTTCGCCGCCTGGAGATCAGCGACTACATGCAGTCTTCCGTCCTCGACGATATGAAGAACTTCGAGCTGTACTACCAGCCGCTCGTATGCGCGGAAACCATGGACATCGCCGGAGCGGAAGCGCTTTTACGTTGGAGTTCCAAGGAGCACGGCCAGCTCTCGCCGGTGGAGTTCATTCCCGTGCTGGAGTCGTACGGGCTCATCGGCCAGGTGGGCCGCTGGGTGCTGGAGCAGTCGTTCACGCAGTGCAAGCGCTGGTCGGAAACGCATCCCGGCTTCATCATGGACGTGAACATCTCCTACCTGCAGCTGCTCGACGCCGACTTCGTGCCGTTCGTGGAGCAGCTCGTCGAGCGCACCGGGGTCGACCCGGCGTCCATCGTGCTGGAGATGACCGAGAGCTACTTCGTCACCGACATGGACGCGCTGCGCGCCACGTTCGACCGTCTGCGCTCCATCGGCATCCGCATCGCCATGGACGATTTCGGCACCGGTTACTCGTCGCTTGGCCTGCTGGCCCAGTCGCCCGCCGACATCGTGAAGATCGACCGCCTGTTCATCAAGGACATCCACCGGGAAGCGTTCAACCGCGCGTTCATAGACGCGGTCATCGAGCTGTGCCATAGCGTGGGCATCGAGGTGACGGTCGAAGGGGTGGAAGAACCCACCGAGCTCGACGCCGTGCGCGCCATCGGCGCCGACAGCATCCAGGGTTTCTTCGTCTCGTGCCCCATTCCGGCGCATAGCTTCGAGGAACGGTTCATCACGCCGCAGACGGCCTCTTAGTCCCGCGTCTTCCAGCGCATCAGATCGATCTAGGCCCGCGCTCGCAAAGGCGAGCCCAGGCGCGCAAGCTCCCCTGCCACCGTCTCGACCAACAGGGGCAGCGCCGCATCCACTTTCGGAGTCAGCCCCACGGTGACCACGGCAGGCGATGGGTTCTCCACCTGCATTCCCAGGCACAGGCCCTCGGCTTCGTAGCCTAAAAGCGCAGCGGCGTCGAACAGGTCGACCAGCTTGAGATCGTGCAGCGACGCTGTTGCCCCCGAATGGCGCGCCATAGCATCGGGCTCGAAGCGAAACACCGTGCCAGGATCGGCATCGGTGCCGTCAACTGCATCCACCGTGATGATAACGTCGTACTCGCGCACGCGCTCGATCATGTTGAGCGAGAGGCAACCCAAATCGAACAGCTCCACGTTGTCGGGAATATCGTATCGCGTCAGCAGCTCCTCGTACACGGCAGGGCCTACGCCGTCGTCGAGCATAAGCTTGTTGCCAACGCAGAACACCGCGATGCGCCGGGCAGCACCCACCTTACGCCCCCACCGTCGGGCGGATGACCAAGTTGTAGTACGTCGCCGCCGCGATCATCGCGATCCCTGCGATCACGCTCGCTATCGTCCAGATGCGCTCGCGCTTGAGGTACGTCTCCTTGTCCTGACCGAGGCTCGCCGCGCGATGCGCCGCGAAGGGCTGGCCCAGGATGGCGAACACCACCGTGCCCACCGTCAGCGTGAGCAATACGATCAACGCGATGCCTATTGCCAGCGGCGTGCGCTCGGTGAATGCCGCATAGAACGTGTTGTCGGCGAACAGCCAGATGGGATAGAACAGGATAGCGGCCCACATGCCGTGCGCGGGGCCCCAGATAGGCGGCAGGAACAGCGCGCCGATGTTGAGCCGGGGAATACCCTCGAGGAACTTCTCTTCGCGAGCGATCTGTTCGTCGGTCAATTCAGTCACAATTCGTTATCCCTTTCGTACCTTCGTCGATTGTCTGCCATTATAGACGAGGAAGTCCCGCACATGAGGGGGCTTTAGCCGAGCGGAAGGAGACGTCATGAAGCTGCTGGCAATCGCAGGGTCCCTGCGCGAGAACAGCTATAACCGGCAACTGGCCGAAGCGGCCGGAGCCCTGATGCGCGAGAAGCACCCGGAGGTCGGATACGGCATTCTCCGCTGGGAAGACGTGCCGTTCATGAACCAGGATATCGAGCATCCCGCCCCCGAAGCGGTGACGCGCGTGCGCGAGGCCGTTCGCGAAGCAGACGGCTTGTGGCTGTTCAGCCCCGAGTACAACCACGCGATCCCCGGACCGCTGAAGAACCTCCTGGACTGGCTGTCGCGCCCCGTAAGCGCCACCGAAGCGCAGGTGCTGGCGGAGAAGCCCGTCGCGCTGGCCGGCGCGAGCATCGGCATGAGCGGCGCCTCGCATGCTCAAGATCAGCTCGTGGGCATGCTGAGCTTCCTCGACGCGCACGTGATGAACAAGCCGCGCCTGTGCATCCCCCATATCGCCACGCAGGCCGACGAGCAGGGGCGCCTCAAGCTGGAATCCTCGGCACCCTACCTCGAAGCCCAAGCCGACGCCTTCGTCAGGTTCGTCGAGCGCGAACAGGGCTAGCGAGGACCTCCCTCATCTTGAGCGCGTGTCGAGGGGACGGGGGATTTGACGCACGAAGTCCCCTGGTGCGTCAAATCCCCCGTCCCCTCCACACACCCCTGGCACGCGATTCCCCGCCCCACTCCGGACGTGAAAGGACCCGGTTTCCCGGGTCCTTTCGTCAGTGCCGAAGCTGGAAGCTTACGCCTTTTCGCCGTGCTTGAGGTCGTCCTCGCCCACGATGGTGTGCTTCTCGGGGTCGTACACCAGACCGCCGTGCTCTTTCCAGAAGAACATGAGCAGCGTCGGAGAGATGCCCTCGATGTTCGCCAGGTAGATATGGATGAGCATGAAGCAGATGAAGATGTACATCATGAAGTAGTGGATGATGCGCATCGACATGAGGCCGCCCACCAGATCAGTGCCTGCCGCAAAGAACGCCCAGTTCATCGTCGGAGCCCACAGGGCGAGACCCGTGTAGAACATCACGATGATGAGGATGGGGATGGCCAGGTAGCTGATCTTCTGAGGCACGCCGAGCTTGGCGCCCAGCGGGTGATCCTTCTTGAAGAACAGATAGTAGCGAATCCACGCGCCCAGCTGGTGACGGTTGTCAGCCTGCGGCAGCCACGTCTTGTAGTCCGTGACCTGGTAGCGGGTGCCGCCATCCGGCGCGGACTTCACGAAGAAAGCCATGATCACGCGGACGATGCAGTTGATGAACAGCACGAAGCCCAGGAACACATGAACTCCGCGGGCTATGCCCATGAAGCCGCCCCAGAACGGGAAGTGGATGCTGAAGCCCGTGATGATCAGGAGGATCATCGCAACAAGGTTGATCCAGTGCGTGATGACGAAGGGCATCGGATGCGCTTCGCGGTAATGTGCCAAGTGCGCCATGTTACTTCACCCCCCAAGGGCTCGTGACGGTCTCGAAGCTCTTGCCCGTCGCCGGCTCGGTGATGTGCACCGCGCAGGCCGTGCAGGGGTCGAAGCTGTGCACCGTGCGCAGCGCGTTGATCGGCTTCTCGATGTCGCCCACCGGGTTGCCGATAAGCGCCTGCTCCATCGGGCCGTGCTCGCCGCCCTCGTTGATGGGAGCGAGGTTCCACGTCGTCGGGATGATGATCTGATAACCCTCGATCTTGCCGTCCTTGATGCTCTCGGAGTGGTAGAGCGCGCCGCGCGGAGCCTCCCAGAAGCCCGTGCCGGCGCCGGTGATGGTGGACGGCTCGCGGAAGTACTCGCTGTCGCCGCTCTTCAGCGCCTCGATGAGCTCGGCAACCCAGTCCTTCATGAGGCCGGCGATGTAGAGCGTCTCGATCTGGCGAACGGCGGTGCGGCCGAGCGTCGACTGCGCGACCCCGATCTGCCCGGGAGCGCCGAGCGCTTCCAGAAGGCCGTCAACCTGCTCGACCACGAACGGCACGTTGCGCTTGTACGCGGCCAAGACGCGGGAAAGCCCGCCAGCCTCGTAAGGCTTGCCGTCGTAGGCGGGGCACTTGACCCACGTGTAGCGGTCCTCGACGTTGTACTCGGTGTACTCCGGCTCGGTGACGAAGTACGGCGACGTGTACGTGGCATCGCCCTTGTACCAGGAGCGGCCCATGTACTCGGTGATGAGATTCTCCTGCACGTCGGAGAGGTTGAGCTTGTCGTCGATGACGCCCATGGGCAGGTAGCGGTTCGCCATCTGCTCGGTGTAGCTGGCGTAGTCGCCCGGGCCCTCGAACACGCCCCAAGCCACATAGCGGCCGCAGCCCTTTCCCCAGTTCAACGCATCGATGTAGTACGGCGCGATAGCAAGGGTGTCGGGGATCATGGTCGACTCGACCCAGTCGTAAATCTCATCGGCAAGGGCTTTCAACTCGTCAAGCTTCTGATCGGTGGGCACGAAGGCCGTGCCGCCCGGTACCAGCGTCATGACGTGCGGCATCTTTCCGCCGATGATAGCGGAGATCTGCGAAGCCTTGGCCTGCATCGTCAGCGCCTCAAGGTAGTGAGCCGTGCAGATGAGGTCGAGCTCGGGCGGCAGCTGGTAAGCCGTGCCGTCCTCCGCGTCGAACCAGTTGCCGGAGAAGATGGACAGCTGGCCGTTGTCGGCGAAATTCGCCAGACGCTCCTTGAGCGCGACGAAGTCGCTGTTCATGGAGGTGCCTGCAGCCTGAGCAAGGTCGTAAGCGTCCGCCGGATCGGCCTTGAGGGCGTTCAGCGGGTTCACGTAGTCGAGGGCAGCCAGGTTGTAGAACCACAGGATATGGCTGTGCAGGAACTGCGCGCCTTCCAGCAGGTTGCGGATGATGCGCGCGTTGTTCGAGATCTTGATGCCGTAGGCTTTTTCGGCCGCGATAGCGGACGAGTGGGCGTGGGACACCGGGCACACGCCGCAGATGCGCTGCACGATCTGGGCAGCATCCTCGGGCGTGCGGTTCTCGACGACCATCTCCATGCCGCGGAAGCAGCCGCCGGACACCCAGGCATCGGAAACCTTGCCGTTGGTCACTTCCATCTCGACGCGGAGATGGCCTTCGATACGGGTAATCGGGTCGATGACTGAACGAGTCATAAGGGCTTACCTCCCTTCTTTTTTGTCGTCGTTGTTAAGGTCGGCCTCGTCGTACTTGCCGATGGACTTGTCGGGATGCTTCGCGTCCCAGCCGCGCACCTTCTCGAAGTCGGCGCCGCCGTCCATGCGGCCGGTGATCTTCATGCCGAAACCGTGCACCACGAGGGCCGCGGCAAGAATGCCGGTGATGCCGAGCGCGATAGTGCCGGGCTGAACCATCCAGTCGCCGATGCGCAGGTCGCGATGACGCTTGTAGAACGGGGTGTTGACCTCGACCCAGTTATGGCCGGGATCGTTCGGGTTGGCCTCGCAGCATCCGATGCAGGGAGCGCCGGACTGCACGCACCAGCTGCGACGGTTGTTCCACATGGTCACGCCGCAGTTCGCCTTCGTCTGAGGTCCGCGGCAGCCAAGCGGGTACAGGCAGTATCCCTTGGCCTCTTCCTCGGAGCCGAACTTGTACACGAACTCGCCGTTCTCGAAGTGGCCGCGGCGCTCGCAGTTGTCGTGGATCGTCTGGTCGAAGATGCCGGCAGGCTTGTCCTCGCTGTTGAGCGCGGGAAGCTTCTCAAGGAAGATCACGTCCGCCAGCACGGCCACGAGCCACTCGGGGTTGGCCGGGCAACCGGGAACGTTCACAACCGGCGTGTTGATGCCGGCCTTCTTCAGGAACGCCTGCACGCCGAGCGCGCCCGCCTGGTTGGGATGAGCGCCCATCCAGCCGCCGTTGACCGCGCAGGAACCCAGCGCGACTACGGCGTTGGCTTTCTCGGCAGCCTCGATCAGATGCTCCGTACCGGGCTTGTCGGCGACGCGCAGAGCCTGGCCGCCCCAGCCTTCCAGCACAGCTCCCTCGTACACGAGGATGTAATTGCCGGCCTCGATCGTCTGCTCCTTGGCCTCCTCCATCGACCAGCCGGCTGCCGCCGACAGGGTCTCGGAGTAGTTGAGCGAGATCATGTCCAGCACGATCGAAGCCGCATCCGGCGTCTCGACCTGCGCAAACGACTCGGTACAACCCGTGCACGACGCGCCCTCGATCCAGATAACCGGATACAGCTTGCCCTTCGTTGCGCCGATCACGGATTTCTCGAGGGCCTGCGCCACGCGCGGCGCAGCGAGCTCGGACAATCCGGCCGCGACCGCAACGGCGCCGCAGAGCTTCATGAAGCTGCGGCGGCTGACGCCGCGCGCGGAAAGCATGTTCTGAAACTCTGAAACTGTGGCCTCTGTTTCCATGTGCACACCTCCTCAGGTGCTCTCGTCTTCCAATGCTTGCTGATTCAGTATTTTCCACGACTCCAGAATTAAAACGCACAGCGAGGGCGCGAGCGCAACGTTTGACCCGCAAGTGGCTGAAAAATGTTACGCATCAACATCCACGTAACATGAGTTATACACTTGATTAGCTACTTTATGCATTTTCATGCAGGGGGATACTTTTTTCGCCCCTCTCTATGCATACCGCTAACAGGTGAGAACTCCCGTTGGTTTCTCGTTCACCGCCGTTCATCTTGTCGTGAAGACGGGTATGATAGCACAAGCACGAATAACCGAGAACCCCGATAGAAGGATTGGACCCATGGCTTCAACCGAACCCGTATTCGCCTACCTCGGCCCTGCCGGAACCTACACCGACGAAGCCGCGCGCGCGTTTGCAGCCCGCCTCGGCATCGACGAGCCGAACCTGTTCGAGTGCGCCTCGTTCGACGAAGTGTTCGACTGCGTCGATCGCGGCAAATGCGAGTTCGGCGTGGTGGCGAAGGAGAACTCGCTCGAAGGGTCCGTCACGGCCACGCTGGACAACTTCTCCTTCAAAAGCTCGGCCACCATCCTCGGCGAAGAGGTCATCGACATCCACCATTGCCTTGTCATGCACCCCGACGCGAAGATCGAGGACGTCGCCACGGTGGCCTCGCACGCCCAGGGGCTCGCGCAGTGCCGCCGCTTCCTGAGCGAGCGCCTACCGGGCAGGTCCACCATCACCACGTCGTCCACCGCCGAGAGCGCGCGGCTGGTCATGGAGAACCCGCGCGTCGCGGGTATCGCCAACGCGTTCGCGGCCGAGCTGTACGGCGCGCGCGTCGAGGAGCGCGAGATCGAGGATCATTTCGGGAATCAGACGTCGTTCGCGCTCATCGGCCGCCAGGGGCATCCCCCCGTGTTCACCGGCGATCGCTACAAGACCTCGCTCGCGCTGTTCTTGCAGGTGGACCGCGCCGGCACGCTGAACATGATCCTGTCGGAGTTCGCCTACGCGGGCATCAACCTGTCGATGATCCAGTCGCGCCCTACCAAGCAGGCGCTCGGCGACTACATGTTCTTCATCGAGTTCAAGGAGAACGTGAACGACCTTGCCGTGCAGACCGCGCTCAACTGCCTGCGCCTCAAGCTGCGCGAGGTCAAGGTGCTGGGAAGCTACCCTATTATGTAGGGGCCGACCGTCGTCTTGAGCGAGCGCGCCCGGTTGCCATCCCGACCGGAGCGCCGTCTCGTCCGGCTCTCTAGAAGGCTATGATCCCCAGATGCTCCAGCAGGATCTTGAGGCCGATGAGGATGAGGACGATGCCGCCGACGACGGTGGCGGGCTTCTCGTAGCGGGCGCCGAAGCGGTGGCCCACGGCCACGCCGACGATGGACAGGGCGAACGTCGTCACGCCGATCAGCCCCACGGACGTGAGGATGTCCACGCGCAAGAACGCGAACGTGATGCCCACGGCCAACGCGTCGATGCTCGTGGCGACGGCGAGCATCACGAGCTCGCGCAGGTCGAGCTTACCGTCGGCCGGGCAGGACAGCTCCTCGTCGTCCTCATGGAAGGCGTCCCACAGCATTTTCCCGCCGATGAGGGCCAAAAGCACGAAGGCGATCCAATGATCCACCGGCGTGATGAACTGCTCGAACTGCGTGCCCAGCGCCCATCCGACAAGCGGCATGAGCGCCTGGAAGCCGCCGAAGAACAGCGCGACGACCGTCGCCTGGCGCAGGTTGAGCCGCTTCATGCACAGGCCTTTGCATACCGACACGGCGAACGCATCCATCGACAAACCGATCGCCAGCAACAACAGCTCCACGAATCCCATGGGTTTTCCTCTCGTCCGCTTGCGGCCCCCCTGGCCGCCCCGCACTCCACGGTTTAGGCATAAAAATACCGGCGTGCGCGCCGGCTGCATGATGAGCGGTGCGACGCGTGCGCCACACCGCGAGTCTTGTCGTTTAAGGTTGCGCCAGCTTCGAGCGGAAGCAGCATGTTGACGCAGCCGCCTCGTTCAAGGCCGACTACTCCCCCACGGGATGCGGCATATTCTAACACATGAAAGTCAAGAATCGTATGCAAGAATCATGCAAGAAACGCTATTTCGCGCACAAGAAACTATCGAGGAGCAATGCGTACGCGATTGAATAGGGAGAGTCCGCCCGGCGGCACTCGGTAGGTCGCGCGGCGCGCTGCATAGATTCAGCTCGCTCGACCATGCGCTCCGATCGCGGCGGGAAGCCCGGCGAGATTGGGCGCGAATCAGCCCCCATGACAATCTCGAGACCTGTTTTGCATGCCGTCCGATCAGGATCACGTGCAAAACCCCAGGTGGGTACTATTCAGCGAGCTCTCGTAACCTGATTCCGCCGTCAGGATTGCCATGGGTACCGTTTTGCGTCCAAAGCGCTCGAAAACGCCGCCCTGCAAGAAAAGGATTCGACCGCATGCCATCCCAAGCGCGGACCGGAACCGGAGGAGGGCAAAGAATGCAACCTCCCGCCGCAGCGGGCCCCGTCAGGCGAAGAACGCGCCGCCCTCTCGGCGGAAGAAGCCTTCGGACACGAGGTCGGCCACGATGGACTCGAACGTGGCCGCGTCCACGCCGTCGCGCCCGGCGGCGCGCTCGAAGGCGTCGAGGCGCTCGGCCAGCTCGTCGGCGCCGATGCCCGGCTCGGCCAGCACGACGCGCACGAGCTCGGCGCGCTTCTGCCGCCGCGAGCCCTCGAAGGCCGACTGGCGCGCGTAGTGGGCGCTGCGCCGCGAAGGGTTCGCCACGAGCGTCTTGAGGTGCGCGCCGTAATCGAGCAGCGCGTAGTACCAGGCCCGGGCGTCGTCCTCGGGGCAGGTGGACGCCACGAGCGGCGCCAGCTCGCGGTCGGAAACCTTGTCGCGGTCGGGGAACAGCTCGTGCAGGAACACCGTGCGCACGTTCGTCTCGATGTACACGGAGGGGCGGTTGTAGGCGAACGCCATAACGCCCGCCGCCGTGGCCGGACCGATGCCCGGAAGCGTTTCCAGCTCCTCAGCCGTGTCGGGCAGCAGCCCTCCCCGCTCGGCCGAACACGTCTCGGCCGCCCGCTTGAGCGCGAGCGCGCGGCGATTGTACCCCAGCCCCTGCCACTGCGCCAGCACGTCGGCCGTGCCTGCGGCCGCCAGGGAGTCGATGGTGGGAAACAGCGACAGGAAGCGCGTCCAGTGCTTCTCGACGCGAGCCACCTGAGTCTGCTGCAGCATGACCTCGCTCACCAGCACGGCGTACGGGTCGTCGATGTAACGCCAGGGCAGGTCGCGATGCAGCCGAGCGCCCTCGCGGCGCACAAGCTCCACGAACTCGTCGCGCCCGAGCGCCTCGGACGGCCACGCAACCGAGCCGGAACCCGCTATGCGCACGATTCGCACGCGCTCGCGTCGTCGGCTTCGGGAGCTTCCGCGGCAATGCGCGGCGTGGGCGCGGCGCATTGCGCAGCGCAGCGGACGGCGGCCGGAACCGCGTCTGAGTCCTTCGCCTTCGCCATAGCGGCTTCCACCACCGGATGCGACGCCCCCTGCTCGATGAGGTCCTTGAGCGTGATAGCGCCGAAGTAGGCGTTCAGCAGCCGATCGGCTCCCTGCCACAGCTTGTTGTAGGCGCAGTCCTTCTGTTTGTCGCAGTAAGCGGGATCCATCACGCACAGCGAGATGCTCACCGGCCCCTGAACCGCCTCGAGCACTTCCAGCAGGGTCACGGCGGCCGGATCGCAGTTGAGCGCGAGCCCGCCGCGAGCTCCGCGTACCGTCTTGATGAGCCCGCCCTTCACCAGGTCGTGCTGGATGCTGCGCGCGAAGGCGTAGGGAATGTCCTCCTGCTCGGCGATGTCGGACACCGAAACATAGGCCTCCCCGCTCTTGTAGGCGGCCCTCAGTATCCGGCAAGCATAGTCGCAGCGGCGCGTGACGTCCATCAGTTCCCCTCTTCCCTGTCGAGCAGGTCTTCCAGATGCTCCAGCTCGCGCCTGAAGTCGCTGACGACCGCCTCCTCGAGTGCGCGGTACTCGTCGGAATCGAGCGGCTGGTAGGCCGCCAGCTTGTCGTACAGGTTGTCCGCCGTCACCGGCAGGTAGCGGCGCGCGACGAGGCTGGCCTTGTAAGCCTCCTCGATGGCCTCGCGGGCGGCCATGTACATGTCGTAGCGCGGCATCTGCGCCGAATAGCGCACAAGCGATGCACGGTCGATGCCGCGCAGGGACGGATGCTCGCGGGCTATCTCCATCCAGATGTCGTCGCGCTCGGACACCGTGGGAAAGTCGATGTCGATCACCGACAGCGGCTCCAGGAGGTCGAAGAAGAACGGGTCGATCTCCCCCGCCTCGGACGAGGAGGCCAGCACGAACACGTCGGGGTTCTCCACCGCCGAGCGGATGAGGCTGATGGCCTCGCGCGCGCCCCGCGACAGGCTGGCCATGATGAACCCGCCCAGATCGTCGCCGGCCGACTCCACCATGGGCGACATCCACAGATCCAGGTCCTCCAGCATGAGCACGCCCGCGCCCTCGAAGGCGTTGCGCGCCGCGTTGAGCTTCGGCTGGCGGTCGGCCTGCGCCATGACGCACAGCACCGGCATCCCCTGAAGGTTCTCCTCCATGTGCATGCGGATGGCCGGCAGCCCCAGCTCGCCCAGCGTGGCCGCCATGAATCGGTTCGCGTCCTCGCGCGCCGGAGAACGGAACAGCAGCGCGTCGGAGGCCGGCATGCGGTCCAGGCCGTGGCGCGCGTTCAGCAGCTCCACCAGCTCTTGGAAGCGCTCGTCGTGCTGCATGCCCACCCCGAAGTCGCGCATGAGCTTCACGGTCTCGTCGTAGCCCACGAGCTCGCGATACGTTATGTTCTCGAGGGACGACACCACCGCATGAGCGTCGGCATCGTCGCCGCATGCCTGGATGGCCTCGGCGAGCGACTTCTGCACCTCGGAGACGGACGGAGCCTTTTCGCCCTCCTCGCCGCCCTCGTCCGCCGCGGCGCTCTGAGCGGCCTGCGGCGCAGCCTCGGCGACGCACGCCGAAGACGGCTCGGTGACGTGCTCCACCCGCATGAGGCGCGCGGCATCGAAGCCCAGGAAGTCCTGGGAGATCATGTCGGTCATGTCCTCCAGGTCCTCACGCGAAAGGCCGTACTCCTCCAGCTTGTCGAGCGCGAGGCTCTGCAGCTGCTCGGCGCAAGCCGCGGCCTCGTCCGAGGACAGGTAGGGCTCGAGGCGCTCGAACGCGTATTCGGCGATGGAGCGCTCCTTGAGCTTGCAGGCCAGCTGCCAGGCCTGCTTCAGGCCCTCGAGCGCCGCTTCGTCGACGGCGGAGCCTTCGCCGTGCTGCGCGCGCTCGAACGCCGCCAGGTACAGATGCATGCCGAGGACCGCGTCGCCCGAAGCGCACGCCTGGGAAGCGAGCCGCAGGTACTCGGTCGAGGAATTGCTATGCTCGTCGTTCTGGCTGGGCGAGCTGTTCGCATCGTTCTCAAACATGGACCCAACCTCCTTTTCGATGTGATCGCACGTCGCGAGAAAATGACTATGTCCAGGTCACATTTTACCCAAGAAGAAAGCCCCCGCATAGGCCGAACCGCAAAAACCCCAAAACGTAAGCAACCCGAAGGGTATGAGCGCAAGGCTCTACCAGTCGAGGATCTCCCAGCCCTTTTCGCGCGCGGTGCGGGCGAGCGGCCGATCAGGCGACACGGCGCGGGGGTGCTCCGCGGCCGACAGCACGGCGCGGTCGGAATGATGGTCGCCGTACGCGTAGGCGAGCTCCCAGTTGCCCGGCCCGAAACGGCTGTCGCCGAAGCGGCGCACGGCAGCCAGCTTCTCCTCCCCCTCCACCGGCAGACCCTCCACCGCGCGGGTGTAGGTGCCGTCGGTGGCCACGCTCATGCGCGTGGATATCTGGTTGTCGAACGGATGGCGCTCCATGGCGCGCAGGATGATAGGCTCGAACGTGGCCGAGATGACCACCACGGTGTCCCCCGCCTCGGCGTGGGCGCGCATGGCGGCATCCGCCTCGGGCCTGAACAGCGGCGCGATGCGCTCGTCGTAGAACTCGGCGAGGAAGGCGTCCACCTCGGCGGCGGGCTTGCCCTCGAACGCCGTGAACACGAGACCGCGCACGGCCGCCTCGTTCTGCGGCAGGCGCAGCTTGTAGGCGGCCGCCCACAGAAGGATGCGGAAGACGACTCGCTTCTTCAGCATCTTGCGACGCAGAAGGTGGCTGACCAGCAGCACGGGCGAGTTGCCCGCGATGCTGGTGCCGTCGAAGTCGAACACGGCAAGGCGCGCCTTGCCTTCAGGCGCGCCTTGCATCTGCGCTGATGCGCTCTCAGTTCCCGTTGCGGGCATACGTCGCTGTTCCCATTCCCTGAGCGAGGGGGCGAAGACGCGCCCGTATGCGCTAGTCCTCCACCTCGTCAATCGTCTCGGTGAACTGAGAATTATACAACTCCGCGTAGAAACCGCCAAGCGCCAGCAGTTCCTCGTGCGTGCCCTGCTCCACGATGTCGCCGTCGCGGATGACGAGGATGAGATCCGCGCTCTTGATGGTGGACAGGCGATGCGCGATGACGAACGAGGTGCGCCCGGCCATGAGGTTGTCCATGGCCTTCTGGATACGCTCCTCGGTGCGCGTGTCCACCGAGCTGGTGGCCTCGTCGAGGATGAGCATGCGGCGGTCGGCCAGGATGGCGCGCGCGATGGTCAGCAGCTGGCGCTGGCCCTGGCTGATGTTGCTGGCGTCCTCGTTGATCTCGGTGTCGTAGCCCTGCGGCAGCGTCTGGATGAAGTGGTTGACGTAGGCCGCCTTCGCCGCCGCCTCCACCTCCTCGTCGGTGGCGTCCAGCTTGCCGTAGCGGATGTTGTCGCGAATGGTGCCGTGGAACAGCCACGTGTCCTGCAGCACCATGCCGAACAGGCTGCGCAGATCGTCGCGCGCGAAATCGCGGATGTCCGTGCCGCCGATCTTGATGCAGCCCGACTGCACGTCGTAGAAGCGCATGAGCAGCTTGACCATGGTGGTCTTGCCGGCGCCCGTGGGGCCGACCAGCGCGACGGTCTGGCCTTCCGACACCTGGGCCGAGAAGTCCTTGATCACCGGCTTCTCCGGATCGTAGCCGAAGCGCACGTGGTCGAACTGCACGTTGCACTCCACGTCGGCGGTACGGGCGGTCGCATGGTCGGGCTCCTCCTCGGGCGCGTCGAGGAACTCAAAGATGCGCTCGGCGGCCGCGGCCATCTGCTGCAGCACGTTGGACACCTGCGTGAGCTGGGTGATGGGCTGCGTGAAGTTCTTCACGTACTGGATGAACGCCTGGATGTCGCCCACCGTGATGATGCCCTGCACGGCCAGGAAGCTGCCGGCGATGGCGACGGCCACGTAGCCCAGGTTGCCGACGAACGTCATGATAGGCTGCATGAGGCCGCTGAAGAACTGCGACTTCCACGCCGACCCGTACAGCTTCGCGTTCGTCTCGTTGAAACGGTCGACCGTGCCGTCCTCGCGGTTGAACGCCTTCACGATGGCGTGACCCGAGAACGTCTCCTCCACGATGCCGTTGATCTTGCCGAGCGTGCGCTGCTGCGCCACGAAGTACTTCTGCGAGCGCTTCACCACCACCATGATGAGCACGATGGAAACCGGAAGAATGACCACGGTGATCAGCGTCATGAGCGGGTTGATGGACAGCATCATGATGAGCACGCCGACGATGGTGGTCACCGACGTGATGAGCTGGGTGACGCCCTGGTTCAGGCTCTGGCCCAGCGTGTCCACGTCGTTCGTGATGCGCGACAGGGTGTCGCCCACGCTCGTGCGCTCGAAGTAGCCCATGGGCATGCGGTCGATCTTGTCGGCGATGGCGCCGCGCAGCTGGTAGCACGTGCGCTGCGAAACCGAGCTCATGATCCAGCCCTGCACGAACGAGCATGCCGCGGACAGCAGGTACAGGCCCAGCGTGAACACGAGGATCCGCGCGATCGCGTCGAAGTCGATGCCGCCCGAGCCGTCGATCTTCGCCACGATGCCGTTGAACAGCTCGGTAGTGGCCGTGGACAGCACCTTCGGCCCCACGATGTTGAAGATGGTGGAGCCCACGGCGAATACGAGCACCACCACGATGGCCGCCTTGAAGCGACCCATGAAGGCGATCAGCTTGGCAAGCGTTCCCTTGAGGTTCTTCGGCTTCTCGCCGGGCATCATGCGCCCGCCGGGACCGTGGCCCATGGGTCCGCGGCGAGGTTCCTGCGCCTGGGCGTTCTCCTGCGCGCTCATGCCGCATCACCTCCGTTCAGCTCGGCTTCCGACAGCTGGGACATCGCGATCTCCCGATACTCCTCGCAGGTTTCCATCAGCTCCTCGTGCGTGCCCTGGCCCACGATGCGGCCGTCGTCCAGCACCACGATGCGGTCGGCATGCAGCACCGTCGAGATGCGCTGCGCCACGATGACCACGGTCTTGCCGCCCAGGCGCGTGTGCAGCTCCTGGCGCAGCGCGGCGTCGGTCTTGTAGTCGAGCGCCGAGAAGCTGTCGTCGAACAGGTAGGCGCGCGCCTCGGTGGCCAGCGCGCGGGCGATGGCCAGGCGCTGGCGCTGGCCGCCCGACACGTTCGAGCCGCCTTGCGACACGCGCGTGCCCAGGCCTTCCTCCTTCGAGGCGACGAACTCCGACGCCTGGGCGATGTCGACGGCCTCCCTGATGCGGTCGACGGACATCCCCTCGTCCGCGTAGGCCACGTTCGACTCGATGGTGCCTGAGAACAGAAACGCCTTCTGCGGCACGTAGCCCAGCTGCTCGCGCAGCGCCTGCTGCGTGACGTCGCGCACATCCACGCCGTCGATGGTGACCGAGCCCTCCGTCACGTCGTAGAAGCGCTCGATGAGCTTGATGACCGTCGACTTGCCCGATCCGGTGGAGCCGATGAGCGCCGTGGTCTTGCCGGACTCGGCCGTGAAGTCGATGTGCTCGAGCACGCATTCCTTCGAATCGCCGTAGCGGAAGCTCACATCGTTGAAGGCGATGGTCGCGCCCTCGCCCGAGCGGCGCAGCTCGGCGTCGCGGGCCTTGTCGGCGGCCGGGTCGCAGATGGTGGGCTTTGTTTCCAGCACCTCGTTCACGCGCTGGGCCGCCACGTCGGCGCGCGGCAGCATGATGGAGATCATGCCGATCATGAGGAAGCTCATGATGATGACCATCGCGTAGGTGATGAACGCGATGAGGTCGCCCGTCTGGATGGTGCCGTTGTCGATGTAGCTGCCGCCCACCCATACGATGAGCACCGACACGCCGTTCATGATGAGCATCATCAGGGGCATCATGAACGTCATGACGCGGTTCGTGAACAGCTGCGTCTTCATGAGCTTGGTGGAAGCCTCGTCGAAGCGCTTCTCCTCGTAGGGCTGGCGGTCGAACGCGCGGATGACGGGCAGGCCCGTGAGGATCTCGCGCGACACGAGGTTCACGCGGTCGATGAGGGTCTGCATGATCTGGAACTTGGGCAGCGCCACGCGCATCAGCACCATGATGAGCACGAAGATGACCGCCACGGCCAAGATGATGATCCAGCTCATGGCGAGGTTCGTGCGCGAAACCATGATGATGCCGCCGATGGCGAGGATGGGCGCGTACAGCACCATGCGCAGCAGCATGACGGTGACCATCTGCACCAGCTGGATGTCGTTCGTGCCGCGCGTGATGAGCGAGGCGGCCGAGAAACTTTGCACCTCGGCGTCCGAGAACGACACCACGCGGCGGAACAGCTTCGAGCGCAGCGTGGCGCCCACCTTCGCGGCCGTGCGCGAGGCGATGAAGCCCACGAGCACGGCGGCGACCATGCCGAGGGCGGCAAGCCCCAACATCAAAAGGCCGATGCGCACGAGGTAGCCCATCTGCATGTCGGACAGATTGTAGCCGAGCGACTCGTACTCCGCCTTGGCGGCGGCGATGGCCTGCTGGTCGACGATGGAGTCGCCCATGTCCCCCATATGCTGCTTGGCCTCGTCCAGCATATCGAGGATCTTCTGCTTGTCGATAGCGCCGGCCTCGTAGGCCTGCATCACCTGGTCGAGGTCGAGGTCGGGGATCTGGCTGGAATAATGGATGGCAACCAGCGGCAGGGCCACCATGCGGTCGAGCTCCTCCTGCTCCTTCTTGCCCTGGTCGTTGAGCTTGTACGTGCCGTCGTCCGTCTCGGTGTAAGCGTCGCGGAACGTCTGCTCGTCGTCGACCGGAAGCATCATGGCGATCTCGTCATGGGTCTTGGCCGTCATCTCGTCGGTGGCCGCATGCTCCACGCCGGACTGCTGGATGCCCACATCGACGATATCGGACGTGTAGTGCGGCAGCGCCAGGTCGGTGAACGCCTGCACGACGAGCAGGCACACGATGAGCAGCACGGCCACCTTGCAGTTCTTCAGATAGCGAATTATGCGCACGGCGCCTCATCTCCTTCCGCGCGGCTCTTGCACGTCGCCTCAGGATCCAGCTCGTGGAACTCGACCACTTTGCGCAGGATGCGAACGAGATGCCGCATGTCCTCGATACCCACGTGCTCCATGACCGCGTCCATGTGCTCGTCGCGCAAACGTCTGCCCTCGGCGGCGAAGCGCTCGCCCTCTTCGGTGAGGCTTACCGACACGGCGCGGTAATCGCCGCTTGCGCGGTGCCGCTCGATGAGGCCCTTCTCCTCGAGGGTCTTGAACGTCTGGGACAACGCGCTCGGCGTCGTGTGCGTCAGCTCCGCGACGCGACCCGGCCTGACGTCCTCGCACGTATGCTGAAGAGCGCTGACCGTCATCATCGTGCGCGCCTCGGACGGCGTTACGCCCTCGGGCGTTGGCGGCGTGAACCGCTCGCGCCGTGAGCGCTGCATAAGCTCGTACAGCTCGCGTTTCGTCTCATTGAACGAATCCGTCATCTCATCTTCCTTGCCTTCGATTCCTGTCGTATACAATTTAGTCGCTAAACTTTATCACTACTGTGAAATTTCACACCAAAATGTTTCCCTCATCACAGAACCTGCATGCGAACCCGGCGCACGCTTTCCCGAACTTTTTCAAATTGGGGTATTGCGCGAATCGGCGACACCCGGTAATATATTCCGCGCTGCAAAGCACGGGGTGTTAGCTCAGTTGGTTAGAGCGCCGGCCTGTCACGTCGGAGGTCGCGAGTTCGAGTCTCGTACATCCCGCCATCTGAATGCTAAGAACCCGCTTCGGCGGGTTCTTTTCGTATCGGGGAAATTCGTCATAATAATGATTGCACAGCGAAGGTTCTTCCGGTAGAATAACTTTCGCTGCAAAGCACGGGGTGTTAGCTCAGTTGGTTAGAGCGCCGGCCTGTCACGTCGGAGGTCGCGAGTTCGAGTCTCGTACATCCCGCCATCTGAA
>QFCE01002590.1_pt1 | contig 56564 bp, 51 predicted proteins | sample 5346091 | NCBI WGS metagenome assembly QFCE01 (sample SAMN09062252, study PRJNA434731) | Human gut metagenome, whole genome shotgun sequencing project. | isolation source: stool timepoint A chromium assembly | host: Homo sapiens | collected 2015
GTCAGTAGAAGAACGGAAGTGGCTGAAAAAGATTGCGGAAAAATCCGACTTGCTGAAGAATCCAAAACCGCAGAGAGGACGAAGATAAAAAATGCCTGAACGGCGGTTCTGGTTTTTCAGAACCACCATCCAGGCATTTTGTTTAGTAATAGAAAAAGGTGCAGTTGATTATTGCGTATTGTCAATCTCTCTCAAACCGGGTAGTAAAAATACGGCAAGCGCAACGATGATAATGCCAATTCCGCAAATGACAAACCATTTCTCAACTCCCAGCCGCTCCGCCAGAGGCCCGGAAATGACAAGGCCAAACGGCATGGCGAGGGAAGCGGCGCTTGTCAGTAGAGAAAAAACTCTCCCCAGATATTCTGGTTTGACCGTTTCTTGAAAAATCGCATTTTGCACACCGTAAAATGGAGCGGAAATTCCCATAACAGTACAGCACACAACAAAGACAAGAAATGCGTCTGGCGGCAAAAGCCCGGAGAGCATATTGCTAACGCCCATCAGGAGAACGGAAAGACCGATGGTGTACCGCCGTTTCTTAAAACCGCCCCAAATGCTCAGAATGACTCCGCCAAGCAGCATACCAACCGCAAAAGCAATTTCAGCGGCAGAGGCATGGGCCGGTGTTCCTTTGAAGTATGACATACAGATGAGAGGAAAAAGCGTACTGATTGGCATATAAAAGAACATATAAATTACACCAATCCAGAGCAGAGCAAAGAGGCCCCTGTTTTGCTTTAATACCACATACCCCTCTTTCATATCCTGTAAAAACTGTTGTCTTTTCGTTTCTGGACATAGTTCAGGCGTTGGTATGGACGAAATCGCAACAGTCACACAGGCAAGGATTGCACCCACAATATCTAACAATATAATTGCATTAAGAGGCCAAACAGCATATAAAAACGCTGCGGCAGCTGGACTGATAATCGCACTTACTGCTTGCATGGTCTGCGTGTAACCAGCGCATTTTGTAAGTTCCTCTTTTGGCACAATCATAGGTGTTGCTGCGCTGAATGCTGGAGAATGAAAAGCAGTTCCCGCACTTCGGATTAACAGGACAACCATAATAGACCATACGGGCAATTCCATGTAAAACGCCACCAGCGCCAGAATACCGCCAGCGGCGGCAATTATCAAATCCGCACCAATCATTACGCTTTTACGGCTGTGCCGGTCAACAAAAGCACCTGCAAACGGGCCTAAACAGGCTTGCGGCAAAAATCCAATCAGTGTTGCCGCCGTCAATATGATTGCAGAATTAGTTTTCGCAACCAAATAAAAGATAATGGCCATTTGCAAAATACCGCTGCTAATAAAGGATATTGCTTGTCCGGCAAGAAGTGTAAAATAAGTTTTTCTCCATGAATTGTTGTTTTGGGTCATAATGCGAACCTCCTTTTTTATTGCATTGTTCCTTTGTTTCTGCAATAAAAAGCAGGCGTTGTCCCACAGAGAGGGCAGACGCCTGCATAACAACAAAGCACGAAAAAACACCACGATACAGTTCAAAGACTGCTCGTGTCAAACCTACGTGTTCCTTTGCATACGCACGCAAAAAAAGCCCACCATCATGTGGAAAGGTACTTCTACTTTTTATTGCTTATTAGCGTACACAAATTAACACACGTAAGCCTCCTTCCAATCTCAAACTGTCGCACAGTATAACACACATCCGATAGACTTGTCAACCATTTTTAACCTTGTTTTCCATCTTGTTTTTCCATCTCTTACGGGCAGTAGCAAAGCCAGGCGAGCCAGTCAACGGTCAAGATGAACGGCGCTTTCAGCGCCGCCGTTGACAGTCTCGCCCGTCTTTGCTAATGGGTAATCAAGGCGGGAAAGCCATTTTAGGGCTTTCCCGCCCATTTCAATTTTGGGAGAAGAAAGGCCCCAAAATGAACGAGTGCGGCCAAACACTTTTAGGGATTGGCCACCTTGTCCACCCATCCAGCGGGGCGGCGGGGAACGGTCAAGGCCGGGCGTCAGCCCATTCATTTCAGCCTTGACGGTTTCCTGCCGTCCTGCTACTTTTCCCGGAGTGTGGCCACACATCTGGTCACGGTGTCCAGAGCTTTGGGACTTTTTGTCCCATAGGCCGGGGGCGGAGGACGAGGGACGGGGGCTTTCATAATACGCCCTGTCTGCTGCTGAAATCAGCCCTTTGTTTCCGGCTTACCAGCCCCAAACAAAGCCCTGCTTTCCTGCCGCGTCAAATGCCCTTGCCCTCCCCGGCGGCAACGGTATTTTCAGGGCAACGCCGACAGAGCGTATAACACACTACACTTTGCTCCGCAAAGTCGTGTGCCAAATGGGGCGCTGCCCCCTTTGGAAACCCCCGCAACAAACAGGTGCTATGCACCCAGCCGGGAGCATAGCGCCGTTTGTTGTCAGCAGCCCGTTTCACGGTCTGCGTGTAGTTCCTTGTAAACTGACCTAAATATGTGTAAAAAACAAAATGAAAACCATTTGATTTACCAAAGGAGAAATGTGGATCGCAACAACGAAAATATGGGCTGTAAAGGACAGCCTCAAGCGTGTGGTGGACTATGCGTCGTACCCGGAGAAAACAGAATACAGCGGGCTTGCAAATGCACTGCACTATGCGGAAAATGGTGTCAAGACAGAGCTTTGTGAGACGGTACATCTTGTCAGCGGTCTCCATTGCAGGCCGGAGCAAGCGTGGGATGACATGCGATCGATACAGGAGCATTTTGGAAAAACAGGCGGAACCGTCGCACTGCATGCGTATCAAAGTTTCAAGCCGGGCGAGGTCACGCCGGAGCAATGTCATGCTATAGGAGTCGAGCTGGCGCGGAAGATGTGGGGCGGACGTTTCCAGGTACTGGTAGCGACACACTTGAACACAAATTGCCTGCACAACCATTTCGTGATCAATTCAGTGTCGTATATCGATGGGAAAAAGTATGAGCAAAAGCGCAGCCAATACTATGATCTGCGAACAGCTTCGGATGACATATGCCGTGCGCACGAGTTGTCCGTGATCAAACAGCCGCTGGGAAAAACGCCCCGTCAGTTGTATGAAGCGGAGCAGCGTGGTGAACCGACCCGGTACAACCAGATGCGGGCAGCCATCCATGAAGCAAAGGCTAAAACCAGCACAGAACGGGATTTTGCACGGGCTTTGGACGGGCTGGGATATGTCTGGAGCAGGGCTCCGAATCGGAAATATGCTACGTTGTGCGCACGGGACGGCGGGCGCGCAGTCCGGGTCTACCGTTTGGGCGCGGAATACGACTGGCCTGCAATAGAGGCGGCGCTGCACGAAAATTTTGCCCGATGGGGGCCGCGGTATTATGACTGGCAGTGCAACCCGCATCATACCGCCAAAGAGCCACAGCGGACCGCTGTGCGGCACACAGGACGGTATAAATGCCGCGGATTGAGTAATGCCCGGAAGCCGACGGGCCTGTGGCAGATGTATATGTATTACTGCTACCGGCTTGGGATATATCCTCGGCAGAAACCGACCGTGAACTGGCCGGAGATACGGGCACAATGGCGCGACACAGACCGGCTGTGCCGTGAGTTGGACTTTGTCACGCGGCATCGTTTTAAGAGCGTTGATGCGATATCGGACTACCGTGCGGCAATCGCCGGACGCGCTAAGGCCATGCGTGCGGAACGGACAGAATGTACGCGGCAGCTACGGCGAAAAAGCTGTCATCCGTCTCAAGCCGATACACTGGAAATGAGACGAAGTGAATTGACGGCCGGGCTGAAAGAAATGCGATGCGAGGATGCACTGGCGGCGTCGGTAATAGAGCGTATCGAAAGAACACGGAAGAGCCGCTCGTTAATGCATGAACAGGACACACCTGTACCGCAGCGCGGAAAATCGTGTGTGCGCAGTCAGATGGAACGATAAAATACTTTATGTGGAATCGGCTGTGCCTTAAATATGATGAAGTATACGAATGATAAAGTCCAACGATTGGAATGAATGATGAGAAGATAAAAGGAAGGGGGAAAGCGAATAGAAAAAATTTTTCAAAATAGTAAAATTGACAAAACGGAAAAGCAAGGCGTGCTGCTCGATGAGAGCGGCACGCTTTTTTTGTTGTAGGAAATACCCGGATAGAAGTTGCCGAACACTTTTGCGGCCATGGAAAGGCTTTGCCGGAACTGCTTTCGGATGCGGTTCGTTATACGTCCGGAAATGTGACGCACTAAGGCGATTGCAGTGGATAACAACCAACGGTTGTGGTATACTGTAGTCGTAATCAAAACACAAGCGCGGGTTGTTTCACAGCAAAAGGAGGATATATATTGTGAATCAGCCAAACTACAATACGGCACTTTATATGCGGCTCAGCCGCGATGACGAAGGCTATGGCGACAGCATCAGCATTGAAACGCAGCGTACGATCCTGCGTAAATTTGCACAGGACAATCAGCTTCGGATCTATGACGAGTACATCGATGACGGTTGGAGTGGAACAAACTTCGAACGGCCAAATTTCAAACGCATGATGGCGGACATTGAAAGCGGGAAAGTCAATTGTGTAGTAACAAAAGACCTCAGCCGTTTTGGGCGTGAACATATCATGATGGATTACTATCTGGAGTTCGTATTCCCGGAGAAGCGCGTGCGGTACATTGCAGTAGCCGAAAACGAGGATACGGAAAAAGGGCTGAGCGACTTTGTTCCGTTCAAAAATCTGTTCAAGAACATTCCCCATTCGGGAAAGGGAATCTGTGATTTCTCCCTTTTCTGACGAATCAGACTGTATCAATCGCGGTTTTCGTTGTTCCTGCGGTAAGTCTGCCATAGTTCATGGCGTGCTATTTGTCATCGGGTTCAGGGGATTTTTCAGAAACACATCCGGTTTGGATAGGAAATGAATCCAAGTACTCTTGTCGTTCGGTTTGCTCATGCAGCCGGGCACTTTGTGGGTTCAGAACATAATCTCCGTCAAGCTGTTCCTCCGTTGCAACACGGCAGTAGAGATATGCTCGCATAGGTACTTTGTTCATTGTCTTTCCTCCGTCCCTATACTTCCGACAAAGCGGTAGTATATTTTGATGTCGTGGCAGGGATTACCGTCAATGACGGTTTTCCTCCCGACTTCAATGTGGTCGATCAGCTCGTCCACCGTCTCACGATCAAGCTCCCGTATGTGCAAATGTTTTCGGACAACAGCCGCCCATTTTTGAGTGTCGGCGATGCGCTGCTCATACTCACTGATTTCAGAGAGAAGCGTATCCAGACGCTCTGACCTCCGCTGACGTTCCTCCTCAGTCTTTTCAAGCAGTACGGCAAATGATGCCGTGCTGATGCTGCCGGAAACCTTGTCCTCATAGAGCTTGGTGGTCATTTGCTCCAGCTCATAGACACGGCGGCGCAATTTCCCGACCTCCTGTCGGACACTTTCCCGATGTTCGTCGTCTGCGGAGGTGCGCTGCGCTTGCAGTTTCTCCAGCGCAGCGGCCTCATCCAGCTCCAGTGCTTCGGCATGGGCGCGTATCTCGCTCATGATTAGCTCGTTCAGCGTCATCTCATAGATCGTATGCCGCGTACACGTGCTGCCGCCAGAGCCGGAATAACGTGAGCAGAAATAGGAAACGTACTGCTTGGACATTCCGTTTTTGCTGCGCCGCGTCTCACGGTTGCCCTGAAGGGGAGCTTTGCAGTCGGCGCACACGAGCTTGCCTGTGAACAGAAAGGGCTTCGGCGGGGCGTTGTCCGTTGAAATCAGCGCCTTTTTCCGGTTGATAGTCTGCACCGCAGCCCATATCTCCGGCGAGATGATTGCCTCATGTGAAGCCTCATGCCGTATCCACTCGGATTCTGGCTTGTAGATCATCGTGCCATCCTTATAGGAGCGCGATCCTGTCTGATTCTGAACGAGGCTCCCGGTGTAAACCTCATTTGTCAGTACGTTTTTCACTGTGGTGTACATCCACAGATTCGCACACTTGCAGGAGCCGTTACCGTATCGCTTCGCCCAATACCAGCGCGGCGACAGAATACCCTCGCTGTTCAAAGCGGCGGCGATCTTGCCATAGGCCATGCCCCCGCGCCGCATATCGAATATCCGGCGCACCACGGCGGCAGATTCTTCGTCAATCACCAGCCTGTGCCTGTCCTCCTCGCTCTTGCGATAGCCGTATGGCGCATAAGCGGCGATATACTGGCCGCTGCGCATTTTAGCGTGGAGAACGGATTTGATCTTGTTGGAAAGGTCTTTTAGATGGTAGTCATTCATCAGACTGCGGAAGTGCAGCATATCTGTATTGTCTCCCTCGGTATCGAGGCCATCCAGGACGGATACGAAGCGGCAGCCCAGCGAAGGGAAGATTACGTCGGTATAGCGCCCGACCTCTATGAAGTCACGTCCAAGTCTTGAAAGGTCTCTGACAAGGATCAGGTTTATGACACCGTGACGCGCGTCCTCCAGCATTGCCAGAAACCCGGGGCGTTGAAAATTACCTCCACTATAACCGTCGTCACGGTAGGACTTGATTTCTGTCCAGCCGTTGAGCATTGTGAACTTGGAAAGTTGCTCATATTGATTTTCAATGCTGACGGATTCATCGGCGGGGATATAGTTTTTTGCCTTGGCGGAGTTGGAAGCGTCGTCCACGCTCAACCGGCAGTAGATGCCGACCTTATATAGCTTTTTCATACGCTTCCTGCCTTTCCCGCGCCAGCACGTCGTCTACATTGCCAACATAGCGGTAGACGACTTTGACATCACAGATGCGCTGACCGTTTACCTTCTGTGCTTCTCCAACCTCGATGCGATCCACCAACTCAAAGAGGATGCTTTCATCCAGCGCCGTGATCTCGGTATAGCGGCGAATGACCTCCATCCAGCGGCTTGCGTCCTGCCTGGTTTCAAGCTGCGCCCTGACCTTCTTTTCCAATTCCGGGATTGCCTCGGCCTTTTCTGCACGTTCCGTTTCATATTTCCGCATAAGCGTCTGAAAGACCGTCTGCGGAATGGTCCCGGTGCATTTGTCCTCATAGAGATTCTGCATGAGCCGTTCCAGCTCCTTCACACGGGAAGACGCGGCCTTTAGCTCCTGCTCATAAGAGCACACGCGGCTGCGGCTCTCCTTTTCCTTCATGCGGGCGATCTGCTCCGCCAACCGCTCTCCGTCACACTCGACGAAGTGTGCCTTTTCGCGGATGTCGGACAGGACAAGCTCCTCCAGCACGTTCTCATAGACCGAATGGATTGTACAGGCGCTTTTGCCGCTTCTGGCATAGTTGCCGCAGATAAAGGAACTGTATCTTCCCGGCGTGCCATCCTTATAGGTAAACTTTTCGATATGGTTGCGCATCTTAAAACCGCAGTCGGCGCAGTAGACAAGGCCGGTAAAGATGCTTCGGATGCCGTCTGCGGGCGGTGATTTGCGAACCTTCTTTTTGTCGATGCTGACAACGGTATCCCAAATCTCGCGGGAAATGATGGGCTCATGGGTTCCCTCCACCCGTATCCATTCGTCCTCCGGCTTGTTGATGAGCTTCCTGGACTTATAGGACAGCGTGCCGGTTTTTCCCTGCACCATGTTTCCAATGTAGACCTCGTTGCGGATGAGGGCTTTGACGGTGGTTTCCGCCCACTTGTGGTTGACATTGCGAGGGTCGCTTCGCCCTTTGCGTTGGTAGTAGAGCGCACCGGGCGGAAGGACGCCCTCCTCGTTGAGCGTGACGGCTATGGCACGGAAGCCCACGCCGGACGCTCGCATCGCAAAAATGCGGCGCACGGTAGGAGCGGTTTCCTCGTCTATGACAAGGTGGTGCTTATCCTCCGGATCGCGCTTATAGCCGTAAGCGGGATAGGTTCCCATGAATTTGCCGTTTTCCGCGCATGCTTTCTTGACCGCCTTGACCTTTTTTGAGGTGTCCCGGCTGTAGAACTCATTAAATAAGTTCAAAAAGCACATAACGTCGGTGCTTCCGTTGTCGCTCATGGTGTCGATGCCGTTGTTCAGAGCAATGAAGCGGCAGCCAAGCGAGGGGAACAGGTAATCTGTATATTGGCCGAACTCGATGTAATTACGCCCAAACCGGCTGAGGTCCTTGACCAATATCAGGTTGATCCGTTTTGCTTTGGCATCTTCGATGAGGCGTTTCACGCCGGGGCGGTCGAAATTTGTCCCTGAGTATCCGTCGTCACAATATACGTCGATCTCGTTCCAGCCCCGCTGTCGCACATAGCTTTGCAACAGGAGCTTTTGGTTCTCGATGCTGACAGATTCTCCATCGCGTTCATCGTCGTTACTAAGCCGGCAGTAGATGCCCACGTTGTATGTCTTTTCGATCATCTGTTTTTTACCTCCCGATTCTCTGCGATTCATACATCCGTGCGGCGTGATGGCTCTCGCAGGTTTCCCTGCAAAAACAGGATACCGGGAATACCGCCCGTTTGCAAGGATGCCACCGCAGGGAGGCTATTTATCTGCTAAGAGGCGTGACAGGGCGGCGCGGCCGCGGGAGCATCAAGCTCCGACATGGCACGGCGCACCGCAAGCTGCTCCAGCGTTTTCCCTAAGTCCTTTTCTCCGGAAAACACGCTTGTCACACGGTAAATGGTTTTGCCGATCCTGACCTCCTTATAAGTGGCGACCGGCTCTTTAGGGATGGCGTGCTTCTGCATAAACGCACCTCCTCGTTTTATAAATCCAAGCCTTGCCATCAGAGGGTGACAGCAGAGCTTATCTGTATTCGATCAGGCAGAGCAGCCGCGCCGGATAAGTTGCCATCGCATTGAACGGTGCGGTTCCGACGCGGCTGCTCCGCGTTTTTTGTGTAATATGTTCTGCCGTATTTATCACATCCCCCGGCATGAGGCGTGATAACGCCCCAGGGACCGTTATAAGCCGCCTTTGGCAAGGCTGTCCCAATACCGCACTGCCGTTGCTTGTAAGGCTGACGAACAGCACCGTATTCCCCCTCAAGTCAGTGGGAGGCCGTAGCTGGAGTTGCATTCGCCCGTGCTATCATCGCGCCTGATGTTGCCTGGACATCAGGTGTAAGGCTGCGTAGATCGCTCAGACAGCCTGCCCACCCCGTAGGAGGGGCAGGCTGTCGTCATGGCGGCGCACCTTAACTCGCTTGGCAGTTTTGCCGCACGGGGTCTGTGCTCATAACGGTGTATATGAAATTGTCAAGGTGCTGGTCGAGAAAAAGGTCCTCTCATATACCTAAAGAAAAATCGGCCAAAATTAAGGGCTCCTCAGAAAAAATCTTTTAGAATTTTTTTGAGGTTCGCAATTCCTCTCCTAATACTTTCACCAACAGAGGCACTGCTGACATTCTCGCTTTCTGCAATCTCGATCTTGCTTTTTTGAAGCACCACATGTGCATAGATACGTTGACGCTGTTTCTCCGGTAAAGAGGCCAGAGCCGCATAAAGGAGCTCGTCTCTCTCCCGTCGGAACATAGCCTCATCCGGTTGTTCAGGCTTGTGTAGCGCAGAAGCCTCAATTCCGTCTCCGGTGTCAAGCGAATAGAACGCTTTATTGTCGCGGATGTACTGCTCATAGTTGATCTGACGCCGCTTATCGTCCTCCAGGATCGAAGCGACCTCATCGGAAACTTCCAGAAACACGTCCGTGCTATAAAAGGGATAGTATTCCCGCAAATTGATTATCTTCATTGTTTACCTCCGATTTCGTTTTTTTGGCGTGGAGAATCGAAACCGGAGGGAGGCGATCTGCACCGCTGTTGAAGCGGCTGTTTATAATTGCCAGGGCAAATGAACTCTTTTTCTCCTTCACACGAAGGAGCGATGGAGCAAAGCGCATAAAAAGAGAGTTGCAACTCACTTGTCTGAGCGCAACTCGAAACATAAAGGCTACAATCAGCCAAACATAATTTCCTTTTTGTTTTTGTCAGGAACCTTTCATAAAAGATTCCTCTATGTATCCCTCCTTATTCTCATTGGTGTCATCTCCTTTCGGAAAATGAGCCGCACATCATTGAGTGTGATCTACATGGTCATTTATATGAGCCGCAGCGCATCATACAATATAAATGAGGTGATGCGTAGTGACCAATTCTCTTGATTTATTTGCCTCCGCGCTGCGAAATGCAAGAACAAAGCGCGGATTAACTCAACGAGCTCTTGCGGAACGCTTAAACATGAGCGTGCGCACGATTATTGAAATAGAACGCTGTAGAAGCAATCCAAAGTTTGAAACGATTGTCCTTCTGGCACAGGAGCTGAACATCAGCTTGGATGCCGTTGCCTTTCCGAATGCAAGAAGCGGTACAGTTTCCAAAAGTGTTGCTGATTTCTTCGCTGATAAGAGCGAGGCTGAATCCCAAAGGTATATTGTCCTGTGTCGTCAAGCAGAGATGATTAAAGAGAAATAAAAACAACGCGATCTGGTAACAGCCTGATCGCGTTGTTTCAATAGTTACTCCTTGTCACGCCGATACTATGGGATTAAATAGCAAAAGAGATAGTACCCCCTATGATATTTCTTCGGCTCATCCGGCTTTGAGTAAAAATTGAATGCTCGAATTGAGAAGGGATGCTGCCACTTGCACACGCGATCTACTCCTTTTTTTGTTATAGATTGGAAACTCATCATTTCTACCTATCCTTTTTTCTTTGCCACGACCACAAACCTGCCATCTGTTGTGTGATAGTTGCAGGTGGACAGCACAAGCAGCTCGTCTCCGTATTCGGCACTAAAGCCGGTGTCATAGATCGCCGCCGCCTGAACCTGCTCTATAAACTCGTTAAACACTGTCTCGTCGGTGAGATCGGTATATTGATAGTATCGGAACACACCGATTTCACTCTTCCAGTACAGACGGCTGTAAAACGCCGCGATCACCTGATACTCCCTTTGCTCATAGAGGGTATCAAAACGGATGATTGGGTGATTCTCGTAATAGCTTTTGTCCGCATACTTCGGTAAGCTCCCAAACATGGTTTTGTTCTGCATGTGGTGGCCGTATATCAGATAATAATTTCCGTCTGCCGGGCATTTTGCATCGACGAAGGGAACGCCGCTGCCGGAATAGGAGCCGTCAAAAGCACGGTTGAGATAGTATTCCGGCCTGTCCGGGGAATACATCACGGGATAGTCTATATCCGTTCCCTCGATGGAGAGCCAGCCGAAAAAGTCAGCGTTCCTTTCATAAAGCGGCGCATACTGCGGGAGAGGGACGGGATCGGCTGACTGTTCAGGAGGCGTTTCGTCCGCCGGATTCGGCTGCGCTGTGTTTATCTGCGCGGGAGCCGATGCGTCAGGCAGAATGCGGACTTCTTCGGGCGTTGACGCCGTGTCCCGCTCCGCAGCCTCCGCGACGATAGCGGACAGGTCGTCAAAAGCGGCTTTTTCTTTTCCCTGCACCACAAGCGTATGGAGCGCCATGCCTGTTGAGAAAAGGAATACCGCCCCCAGCAGAAAGATCAATATCGAAATCCGTTTTCCTTTTGCCTGCCGCATATTTCAGCCCTCCATCCTGCGCTTGATCCTCTCATAAAACATGGCGGTGACGGATTGCTCCGTCACCGCCGCTCGGTCCGTTCATTGGTTAGGCAGCCTTGAAGCTCTCCTAATCAGCTATTCTGCTTTCTTCCTGCGTTTTCTGCTGTACACGGTCAGCCCAATCACGCCTCCGGCGCTGATGGCAGATAGCGCCAGCCACAAGCTCAGATGGCTGTCGTCCCCGGTCTTGGGAGAGCCGGACGAACCGCCGCTGTCTTTCACCCACTTGGCGTACAGGGTAATGTTGCCCGTGACGGCCGTGGAGAAGTCATAGGCATTGGTACAGGCCGCTTCCTTGTACCAGCCCTTGAACGTCCAGCCGCTTGCCGTGGGGTTTGCGGGCTTGGTAGCCGTTTTGCCGTGCTCCACGGTCTGCGCGGCGGGAGCCGTGCCGTGACCGTTTGCGTCAAAGGTGACGGTATAAGCAGCAACGGTCCACTTGGCATACAGCGTGATATTGCCGGTGATCGGTGTGGCAAAGTCAAAGGCGTTGGTGCACTCCTTTTCCTTGTACCAGCCGCCAAATACCCAGCCGGTTTCCGTAGGATCGGCGGGCATAGTCGCCGTCTTGCCGCTCTCTACGGTCTGCACGGCGGGCGCAATGCCGTGACCGTTGGCTTCAAAGGTGACGGTATAATAGGTCGGCACAGGCGTCGTTCCTTCCTCCGTCCACTTGGCATACAGCGTGATATCCGCTGTGATGGGCGTGGCGAAGTCAAAGGCGTTGGTGCAGGCAGCTTCCTTGTACCAGCCGCCGAACTTCCAGCCGCTTGCCGTGGGCGCGGTCGGCTCTGTCGCCGTGGTGCCGGATAGTACCGTCTGCGAGGCGGGAGCCGTGCCGTGGCCGTTGGCGTCAAAGGTCACCGTGTAGGTAGGCGTTCCTCCGCCGATCAGCTTGAAGCTGACGGACAGCGCCGCGTTGCCGGTGAGCGCCGGAGCGGTCCAGGTATTGCCGGATAGCTCGCCTGTGACCTCGGTGCCGTTATAGATCACCTTATCCACGCTGTAAAGGCCGTTGGGGGTGAAGGTGTAAGTTACTGCTGTTCCTGCGTCCCGCTGGAAGCTGGCATTGCCGGTGTAGTCCGTGCCGTCCACCGTGACCTTGCCGTGCTCGCCCACCTGCAGCGTCACCGTGCAGGGGATGGTTGTGGTCAGCGTCGTGCTGCCGCTTTCCGCAAAGGCCGTCAGGCCGAACGCCGACAAGAGCAGAAGCACCGCAAGAAAAGCAGAAATAAGTTTTGCTTTACTTTTCATACGTTGATCCTTTTCTTAAATGTTATCTTCCAAAATATTACCGGGCCCAAAAATCGAAAGTCAGTACAGCTTGATAGGTTGCGCCGGCTGTTGCACCGGACCAGTCGCTGACTATCGCTGAGCATGAAACGGTTACATAACCGTTCACGTCATATTGATACAAACCTGCCAAGTCTTTGTTATACAAGGGCGTGCTGAAACCACCGTCTACAGTTGTTCCGATTTTTTTCAGCTCTTTTCCACCTGAATAGAGAGTTAATGGGACAGTATCGGTTGAATCACTTGTGTTGACAAGATCAGTATACGGAATGTCTACGGAAACCACATCACAGCCAGTCACATCCGTAACATAGACATTTCCAATTGTCTGCTTGCCCGTATTTCCATATTCCAGCGTCATATCAGCGGGAATGTGTATGGTGTAGCTCGGCTCCGCCGCGTTGGGGATTTCGGCGGTCAGGGTTGTGGTTCCTCTCTGTTCGCCCTCCGCAAAGGCGGTGACGGACAGGCTCATCACCATGACCAGCGCGAGGATAAGGGATAAAAACTTCTTCATGTTGAAATCTCCTTTCCGATTTCGGTTGATTTTTGTTTTACAACAGCTTGCCGCCCATGAAGGGGCAAGCGGATTGTCGAGAGTGACAGTTATGCTTTGGGGACGATCGGGAACGGGAGCTTGCCGGGATAGTCGATGATCGGCTTGTCAATCGGTTTTGGCTTGATAGGCTTATCGGCAATATCGAGTGACGTACCGATGGACAAAATGCCCTTGACGTTCGCAAGTCCCCCAAGACGGAAGCCCGGTGTAACAAAAGGCCAAAGCGAAGATGGAATATCGTCCAAGACCTCGGGGCTTACGACCTTGCCGTACTGATCCATCCGCTTTGCGTCCATCGCCTCCTTTACCGCCGCGAAAAAGCCGTCCGGCAGCGCGGCGATATTGACGCCGGGAAAGTCGATGTTCGCTTTTTTGAGGAAGCCGACAACGACCAGCGGATAATCTTTAATATCTGCCCCCTTGGGAACTCGCAAATCCTCGGTCAGCTTGCCCGCAAGAATCGCTCTGCGGATAATTGGCCAGATCCAGCGGGGAAAGTCGTCCTCGTGTCCAGGAAGCGGTCTCCGATTGCCGCCGAAGAATTGTTTTTGCAGCTCGGCAGCGGTGACCTTGATCTTGCGTTTGGTGTATTTTGCCATGCACATTCTCCTTTCTATTTTACTCTCAAAGTCAGATGTACTTCTCCGCCGTTGAGGGGGGAGAGCTCGTCGTCCATGCGGAAGCACTCGTACTTCAACACGGCGTTTTTGTATTCCCCCGGTTCCAGGGTCTGCGACAGCACGACGGGCTCGGAGCTTTCGCCCGGCGCGACAAGCTCGCTTGTCCAGAGGTTTGTTCCGTCCTCCAAGAGCAGCGACACCCTGATCCAGCAGAAGTTCTGCGGCGGGTTGGGGAAGGTCTGCTCCTGCTCCAGCTTGCCGGAGGCAAGAGGAATCCACTCATAGCCCGGCAGGTCGATGCTGTCCGTCAGCTTTTCCGCCGGCTCGGCCGTCTCCTCCTGCCCCTGCTTGTCGGGCGGGGCTGCGGGGCTGCGGGTCTTGACCGCCCAAATCGCCGCACCCACCGACGCCACCGTGATCACGATGAGGGCAAGCAGCAGGAAGTCCTTACCGCCCCATTTCTTTCTGCGCCCTTCCGGCGCTGTGCGTTTTCCGGCTATTGCCATGTACCTCCTTCCTCCCGCCCGCGGCTGCAAGTATGCGCCAAATGCCAAATGGCAGGTGATTTTTCCGTGCAGGCTGACCCTTCTGCCGAAGGGTTACCATGCTTTTCTTAAATTATACCGATTCAAAATCGGCTTCGCCCCCTCAAAAATGATAGTCTTTTATGAAAAAAGCCGGAAAACTTCAAAAAGTTTCCGGCTTTCATCGTACCCATGTTCTATTTTATCCCCGGTATGGCGATCCCGCTCCGCACGGCGTTCACCGCCAGCTCCGTGCGGGAGGACGACCCGGTTTTGGAGATCAGGTTGTTCACATGGTAGCGGACGGTGGTCACGCTCAAATGGAGCGCATCCGCGATCTCCTTGTCCGTCAGCCCTTCGGCCAGGCGCCGCAGCACGTCCAGCTCCCGCTCGGTAAACTCCGTGCTCTTGGCAAGACCGATAGAGGCTACCGGCGGGCTGTCCGGGAAGATATGCTCGCCCGCCATGGTCCTGTCCATGATCTCCAGCATGGGCGCTTGCTGTACCTCCTTATACCAAAAGGAATCCACGCCGATCTCCCTTGCGCGGCTCAAAAACAGGCTGTCCGGCATGGAAGTGACGACAATGATCTTTATCTTCGGATAGGATGCTTTGATCCGCGCGGCGGTATCCAGCCCGTTGGAACCGTCGTTCATCACCACGTCCATGATGACAAGATCGACCTTGCCTCCGGCGCAGTAGGCGTCCGCGTATTTTGCTGTTTCCACCGACGCCGCCAGCTCATAGTTGTCGGAGGCGGCCACAAAGCTCTCGAAGAAATGGCGGGACATGCTCTGATCGTCAACGATCAACACTTTATAGGGCATTTTCTACCTCCTTTGGCAGTTCAAGTCGGATGGCGAAGGAGGGCTCGGTCAAGACCGTCATCGTGCCGCCCGCTTTTTCGGTCAGCTCGCGCAGTGAGGCCAGTCCGCCCTTTTCCTCGATCTCGCCCGCAGGCGCTTCGCCGTTGTTGGTAAAGGTCACAATCATTCTTTCTTCGCCCTCAACCACCCGGATCTGCAACTCGTCCCCGTGGGCGTGGCGCACTGTGTTGGTCATACACTCATGGATCGCCACGGCGACGATATGCTTTTGCGGTTCTGTCTGCGGCAGGGATCCCGTGACCAAGAGTGCAACGCGCAGCCGCGCCGCCATTTCGGTGAGCAGCTCATATTCGTCCCGGACAGTCGTGGGAGCTTCCGTTTTGAGGAAAGAGATGTTCCGGCGCAGCCGACGGACGATCTCCGCAAGCTCCGTTTCCGTGCCTCCTGCAAGGCAATAGTGCTTCATGGCAAGCAGATTGCTTCCCAGCTCGTCGTGGAGCTTGACCTTTGCATTCAATACTTCCCGCTCCACGGTCAGCGCCACGATCTCCTGATTGACCTTGGCAAGACGTTCATTCAGCACCGTGACCTTCCGCTGCATGGCGCGCAGCTCCTCGGTTTTCCGGTAGGCTTCCGTGATGTCGGAGGCCAGCAGCATTTGTACGCGGTGCTTTTCAAAGGGAATCTCCTGGGCGCTGATCTTCCATGCCGTCCCATCGGCAAGAACCGTCACCGGTTCCTCGCCTACGGTGATCGTCCGGCAGCCGGGCGTAAGTGCGCCCTTGCGCAGCCGCTGGGAGAACACTTCTCCGCTGAGCAGCGCTTCACCGGTCGCTCTCTGGCAGAAATCCTCCATGACGCGGTTTTTCAGCAGCACGCGGCCGTCGGACGCATAGCAGAGAATCCCGGAGGGCAGGCTGTCCGTCGCTTCCTTGATGGACATGCCGGTGATCCTGCCTTTTTCGTAACGGTGGATATTCCAGAAGAGAAATGACAGAGCAGCGGCCATAGCAAATAAGATGGTCAGCAGCAGCCAGTCCGGCAGGCCGGCAAAGTGTGATACGATGTCAGCCGAGGTCTGCGTATGTGCGCCGCCGTTCATCGCCATGCCGAAGCATTGCTCCATGAAGTAGGTCAGGGCGAGTATGGGAAGCGCCAGCCAGAGCCACTTGTACCGTTTCTGACGGAGCAGCAGGGCGATTACCGTTGCGGCAAAGAAAAACAGCAGCACAGACGAAACGCCCATTACGGCCCACAGCGCCGTTTCAAAGTAGGGATGGCCCGGAAACAGCTTCATTTGCGCCCACCCCCTTCCGTGAAGGTGAGGACGATCAGCATATCCTGCTTGTTCTTTGAAATGGAAACCTTGCGGGAAAAGCCTTCGCCGTCCTGCCATACGCCGTTGCTTTCATAGAGAAAATCATCCGCTTTGAGCATCATGCGCACGATCAGCTTCCGCTTGTCGGAGCGCACCGACACCATGAAGTCGGAGAGGGTGTCAAGGCTTTCCTCCACGATGGCCTCGATGTGCTCATAAGCCGCGATCACCATTTCAGCGGGATAAGAGCCGGTCCCCACGGAGGATATGGCCGTGTTGACGCCGCACAGACGCATATACTCCAGCGATTCCGTCACGGCGGACACCAGCTCCACCACCGTCAGCGTTCCGGCGGCGGAGAGAAGTTCCATGTTGCCGCGCCGCTTGATGTAGGCGCTGATGACCGCGATTTGCGCGATCCGCTTTTCGGGGACGCTTTCCGCACCGCCCAGCAGCGCGTCGATCTGATCGAACTGCGGCTTTACGATCCGGATGATGCTGTCGTACATGCGGTTACGGGTTTCCAGCTCCGCCCGCTCCTGCCGGATGCGGTTTTCTTCCGCAAGGTATGCGTTGCGGGCTTCGATCTGTGCGGTCGCTTCCTCGATCTGCTGGTTCAGCCCGCGTACCTGCTTCATGTCCACCGTCCACCGGATGCTGCCGCCCTGAATGGCGTGGGACATGACTTTTGTGTCCTCGCTTTCCGCAAAGGGGTAATCCGCCGTGGCGGTCTGATAGACCGGCAAGCCGCCTTGATCCAGAATGACCGCCGGGATGAAGGAGGCGGAAAAGACGGTTTCATAGCCCATGTTGGCCGGGATCATGCCCACCTGAACACACGCTTCCAGCGTGCCGATGATGCAGAAAGCGGACATTTCACCCATCTGCCATATCCTCGTTTGGAAAAAGTGGTGTCCGACGTCAAGCGGGTACAGGAGGAAATAGATCACCCCGGTCAAAAAGGGCAGAAGCGGCAGCCAGCGGTATTTGCGCCCGACAAAGCGGAAGTCCTTTTTCAAAATAACGAAATATGTCAGCGCATACAGGCCGTAGATGAAAAGATTGACAAGGGAAAACAGCCAGCCGTTCTTTTCCTGCCCGTTGTCGTCCATGACGCCGCTGGGAAACGACTTTGCGAAGAAATGCAGGTCGTTTGTCAAAAAGCCCAGCGCCAGAAGAACGCCGAGGACGATCAGCAGGGCATATAGGCGCGGCAGCGGCTTGTCCTTCGGGCGGTGGATCAGGACGGCCAGGAAGAAGCACAAAAGGGGCTGCGCGAGCATGGGGAGATACATGGCGTACCACAAATACCGCTGCGTGGTGACTTGACCGGAGAACATCTCGTAACGGAGGATCTGCAAAACAAATTGCAGGAGCAGGCAGACGGTGATCCACAGCATCAAGGCGCGCAGCCTGCCGTCTGTGACACGCTTCCGCACGGAGATCGCCCAGAGAAGCGTCAACACACCGCAAAACAGCGACGAAAAACTGAAGGTGAAATCCTGGGCATACAGGAGGACGCGGAGAAGGCCGCACAGGAGAAACGCAGCCGCGAACAGGATGATATTTTGTTTTGACGCTTTGGAAAGTATCACCCGCGTTCCTCCTCTCTGAATGCTCCGGCATGTTTTCTGATTATCTATTATTATAGAGAGGAAAAACGGCTTTGTCCCCCTCAAAAATAACAGGTTTTTGCGTTCCGTGCTGGAAAAAAAGTCGGATCACTGGAACAGCGACAGGCTGCTTTTGACGATGCGGTTGACAAAGGAGATCACTTCCTCCCGGCTGTATTTGTCATAGCCGCCCACAACCACATTCATCAATCCGTTTGACAGATGGGTATAGAGCATTTCAAGCTCCGCATCGGAGGCATGGTGAAGCTGATGCTTCCACGCCGCAATGCTGGACGGTCTGGCAAGGTCGATCATCCGTCCGAGAACGGAGGGGCTTGCACCGCCAAAGATCAGCACGCGGCAGGCGTCCCCGTGCTGTTCCACCATTGCATAGAGCGCGGCGATCAGCGCGCTCACGTCAAAGCCGTCGATCAGCCGCAGGGATTGTCCGAAGGCATCCAAAAGCTCCTGCTCGATGCTCTCCATCAGCGCAAAGCAATCGCTGTAATGGGCGTAGAAGGTTGCCCGGTTCAGCTCCGCCAGCTCGCAGACCTCCTTGACCGTGATCTTGTTGACAGGCTTTTCCCGAAGCAGGGACAAAAAGGATTCCTTTAATACACGTTGCGTATAGCGCACCCTTGCGTCGCTCTTTCTCATGCCGCTTCCTCCGTACACAAAAAGTTTACCGTTATTCTCAACATCGTCTCGCGCGGTGTTGCTTTTCTTTCTCGGATTGAAACATTGTTGATTGCCGGTCCTTTCCCTTTTTATTATACTGTAAGCGTGAAAGATAATCAACATTCGTCTTTTAATGGAGGCGACGATGTATGTTCCATACCTATCTTGTGACAGGCGCAAGCGGCTTTCTCGGACGGGCCGTGCTTTCGGAGCTGAAAAAGAAAGGCGTTCCGATTCGTGCTTTGGTGATGGAAAATGATCCGCTGGCAGCCGAGCTGCCGGAGGAGGTTTCCGTCGTCTATGGCGACGTGTGTGACGACGCCTCGTTGGAGCATTTCTTTTCCGGTGCAGACAGCGGGGCATGTGTCATCCACTGCGCCGGGATCGTATCGGTGGCGTCGCATCCCGGAGAACAGATTTATCGGGTGAATGTGGGCGGTACAAACAATATCCTGCGACATTGCGAAAAAGCGGGCGTCGGCAAGCTGGTCTATGTCAGCTCCGTCCATGCTATCCCGGAAAAACCAAAGGGAATGGAGATCACAGAGGACGCCGTATTCTCACCGGACGCGGTGCGCGGGGATTATGCCAAAAGCAAAGCTATTGCGACATCTCTTGTCTTTGAGACGGCAGGCCGTGGGCTGAACGCCAGCGTGGTATTTCCCTCCGGGATCATAGGGCCCGGCGACGTGGGGAGGGGCAGCATCACAAATATGCTGCTGTCCTTCCTCGCGGGGAAGCTCCCTGTGGCGGTGAAGGGAGGGTATGACTTCGTGGACGTGCGCGACGTGGCGGCCGGTATTGTCGCCTGCGCAGAGCAGGGGCAGCAGGGGCACGGCTATATCCTCTCTGGTGAGTACGCGGCCATCCGCGATATACTGAACGCGGCAAAGGATGCGCTTGGATTAAAGAGGGCCGTTTCGTACCTGCCGGTTTGCTTTGCAAAGATGGTTGCACCATTCTATGAAAGAAAGAGCTTACGGAAAAAGCAGACGCTGTATTTTACGCCCTACGCGATTGCCGTTCTTGATTCCAACGGCCGGTTCAACAGAAGCGCCGCAGCCGCCGCTTTCGGCTATTCCCCGCGCTCCCTGCAAAACAGCGTCCGCGATACTGTGATTTGGTTGAAAAAGACCGGAAGAAGTTAAGGTTCAATCTGATTGGCAAGCAGGGCAAAGCGGTACCCACTTTGCATTTCGGGCAGTATCCACCGGAGTGGAAACTGCTCTCTGCTTGTTAGGGGAAGCACCCCTAATACCCTTTGAACGCACATGAATGTGCGGCTGCGCGTTTCTGCGAAACGCTTATGAGCATAGATAACATCATTGCCGATCATGCTCTTTTTCCTTTTCTTCGCGTTCGTTCTTTCCGAGCATACGGTCCACGTTTTGCTTATGGATCAGCAGCTCACGCATTTCATCACGAGCAGCGCGATACTCGGCATAAGCGGCTTTTTTATAGGAAAGCAGTTTAGTGTATTCCTCCTGCAAACTTCTAACCGTAGGGAGCTTCTTTACTTCCAAATCGTCAAATGCTTTCTTTGCCGCCTTATGAAGAAGGATGTCGCTCTCATGCTCTGCGAGATATTTCTTGGAGTACCCAGCCTTTCGGTATCCGGCATAAACGTCACGGGTCTTTGAGTAATTGATGATGTGCGTTTTCAAAACTGCGATTTCCGCCATTCTCGATTCTGCGGACTTGATCTTCGAGGAAAGCTCGTTAAAACGCGCTGTCGCACCGGAGGTTTTTTCTGCCAGCTTCTCATAGCCCAGTAGCCCGTGATCTCGAAGATAGTTGTATGTCCGTGCCATCTGCTTGACATTAAACACCTTCGCCCATCGCTCATAGCCGACGCCTTTCCCTACGCTCATTTTTGCTTCGATGTCAATGAGTAGAGTATTCTTTTCCTGCGTTGGCTGCACTCGTTTCTTTCGTGGAGTATGTTTCTTCTCTCCCGCGAGGACAGCACGCAGATCCGCCTCAGAATACCCCTCCATAGAGGATAGACGGATAAAGCCCGTTCTGGATTTGTGACGCAGAGAAACAGATCGTCCTCGCTGTTTTACCGTACAGCCCGCCGCCGAAAGCAGCTTCAGAAGCGCGTCAAAATCAGAAGGTTTTTCGAGCAGCGCATCATCGATCACACCGCAAAGCAACTCTCGATGTGTCGGCTTTGCCTTGTTCCCAAGCCACTTGCCATAGTGGTTGTTCCCTCGCTTCGGGGCTTCGATCACAGAGAGCCGATGTTCCGTACAAATGGCATCGCTTAACCTTGCAACGGCCCTGCCGGAGCCGAGAAAATCCCGGAACTTGTGTTTACAGTCAAGTGTTGTGGAGTTCCAGATTATGTGATTATGGATGTGGCTTTTATCTATGTGTGTGGCCACAATGAAAGCGTGCTTTCCTTTGAGAAATCTCTCTGCAAACTCGTATCCTACACGGTTTGCTTCCTCCGGCGTTATCTCACCTGGCTTGAAGGCTTGGCGCACTTGATAGGCAATTACGTTGCTTTTTTGTTCTCTCCCGGTTAGGGTTTTATATTGCCGCTTTGAGAGCAAAAACTCAGCATCCGCTGTTTTAGGATCACATTCATAGGCGGAAATCAGTTCGCCATCATTCGTCTTTTCAGGATTTTCGGAATAACCAAGACGGTCTGTTAAGCACTGGGCAATGGTCTTTCCCTTGTTGACGTGCATGGAGATTATTCGGGTCGTTGCCATGCGGGGACAGCCTCCTTTCGGTGAGGATAAAATAAAATCTTTTGTTCGCAGGCTTCTGCGCCTCTACCAACGGGTGCAACGAGACTAAGCAAAGAATGAGCGCAGAGAACAACCTTTGCGCTCATTCTTCTTCATAGGTATTGTATTCGTCCGCTGGGAAACTACTTCTTTGAAAAGTGATATGAAATCGCCCCATTAACAACGGGATCATGCTTTCCCTGGTGCACAACAATGACGTTGAATTTCCCGGCAGGAAGGCTTGATATATCAATGGTGCATGATGCCGTTCCGCCTTCAAGAGAAATCACAAATGCCTTATTATCTTCGTTTAATAACCCGACCGAGAGGGGGTTCCCGGTATCTACCCAGGTAATCACAAAGGAAAACAGATCGGTATTTTGATCTACTGTATATAGCACGTCGCTTATTGCGCAGAAGCCAGGTAAAACATTCTGAAAAGAGAAATTTCCTTCATCCGTCCTTGTTGCATTATCACGATCATAAATGACGGATGAATCGAGTGAATCCTTTTCTATAGTTACTTCTTCAGTAAAGTTAAGTGTGCTCGCACTTGTAATTAAAGTATCACGGTTTTGAATGGCAAAAGTATCCGAAGAACATGCCGCGCACCCAGCTATACATAAAACAAACATGGAAAAAGCAGCTAAAGCCTGAATTGTCCTTCCCGCGCTTTTCATGGTGAACACTATCCTTTCTACATTTTTGGTACGTATGTAGATTGAGAGGGCAAAAGCCCTCTCAATCTACATAAGAATTAAATGAAACTATATGAAAGAGCCCCTGTTACTGTGCTGGGTCCATCATAGTTGACAACCGCGACATAGTATTCTCCTGTTGGCACCGTCGTTGTTTTAATGATTTTGTTTGAAACGGAACCACCAGAATAAGCTACGGCATACGTATCGCCAGTCTGTGCGTTGATAAACGCGACGGAGACGTTCTGTCCCGTAGGTGTCCAGGTAAGAGAGTGGACCTTTAATTTGTCGGTTCCGCTCGTGATATAATAGGTTGAAGATGATTTCTTTGCATAGCCTTTTGCCAGATTTGTAAAGGACAAGTTTGTGTTTGCCCTCCCAGGGACGGATTCCGTGTCATCGACAAGAGAATAAGCAGAAGACACAAGGCTTGGAATTGCATAGATTTCCGTAGGCTCTCTCTCTTCGGCAAAAGCTGTGCTGCTCAAGCAGGTGACAAGCATGACTAACGTCAGCATAAAAGAAAACAGTTTTTTCATTTTCGATCCTCCTCGTTTCGTGATTTGTTGTTAGGTGCAGTCTGTTCATTCCGTGATAATAAGCACAATAGCATCACTTGTGCCGCTACCGCATGCTGCCACTTTATAAGCAGCAGAAGACGTTAAATTTGCAAATACTACTTTCTTCGTTTCAGATGAAATCTTCGCAAAAGCAATCGGCTCATCCTTGCTTTCGGCGGAGTATAAGAATACTTCTATAATCGCGTCATCAAGAGAGGCATCTGTAGATACCACAATTTGCTTTGTGTTTGTAACAAGAAAATCCTCAATACCTTGGATTCCATCTACACCTGGAGCAAGAGTCAATTCAACGCTTTCGTTCTTCAGTTTGACACCATCAATATCAAACGAGTTTTCTGCCTTGTTTGCACTCTCTGTATTTTTGCTTCCAAGAGTTTTATTCATGCAGCCTGTAAGCAGCGAAAGACAAAGAAGTATTGCAACAGCGGTTAGAAAAGGACGCATTTTCATATAACAAAACAGCTTTCCAGACGCCTTACCTCAGATGGTCTATTATTGGACAATAGAATCGTTGCCCAAAACACTGTTATACTTCATGTACACACTGTATAGGTCGAGCGTTCCTTCGCTATCTGTTACGTCCATGTAAGCGAGAAGCTCATTCAGTTGAATGATCCGATCACTATGTTTCTTGCAGATTTCAGCATTTTCGGCATTATTTGCTATATTCTTGCCGCTAAAACCTCGTACAATCTTTTCACTACGATCAATTTGGAACTCAATGCAAGCGATAAGACTTTCTCTTGTAAGCTTATTCACATCTATCTGAGGTTCCGAATAGTTGTTTTCGGTATCTTCACTTACATCAAAGTCGTGAGCATAATAGAAAAACTCGTCGTCTGAATTAAGGAATTCATCTTGGCTTCGGTCAGAAATATTTAGCTCACTTGCTCTGTCGATAAAATCTTGTCTGGAGATGGTTTCAATTCCGCAGGCTTTTCTTTCAGCATCACTCATAGTTTCTGGGTTCATTGTAATTTGCGATCCTCTTCCAGATGAAGCAGTTAAATTATAATATGCCAGTCCTGCATCCAGCAGTTCATACCCAGGGCCAAGCAAGTAATAATCCGATGAAATCTTTGTAGTCTTGTTTGGTTTAACATCAACAATGAACCAGAAGAACTGACCAACATCAGCTTTATCAGAAGTCCAATCCCAACCGCGGTAAAGCCTATCGCTCTGTGTTGTTGAACTGTCGGTAGTATTCACAAATGCAGCTATTAGGCTGACGACTGACCACGCATACGATGCTCCCAAGCTATTAAGAGCGGTGATCGCTAAACCTACAACGGCTGATGCAACACCGCCGTAATTGGGGTGAGTGCCAGATTCTGGCGCTGAACCCAAATATTTCGAGCTGTTACTTGTCCATAAATCCACGTTGTTCTTGTTATTTATAACTTTTATTTCCATTCCAGCGCATCTTATTACGGCAGCATTACCTCCGCTTCTCCAATCTGCGGAACCCGTGCCGGCGAATCTAAAATTGAATGCCCATGCTTGCCGTGAAGATGACCATTCTGCTCCCATATATGCGATTGAACTCGCGACATAGATGTCGGCCTTTTCCGGGTAACCATACCAAGTTGAATTCGTCTTTTCTATTGAAGAAATCACATCGCCCGATGCTGCAAAGGCGTTCAGGGTTGTGGCATTAACTAATAATGCGCAAACAAGAATTGCACACAAAAAACGAAATGATAACTTAATTTTCATTACATTGTCCCTTTCTTAATCTGGTTTCCTAATATCAACCAATATGTTCTCGTGTTCTACGCCCCAAATTACATAGCCGTTTTCAACGCTGGCTCCACATTCAACAGAAAACTTTAGGGAAATTACCTCATTGTTGCTTTTTTCGCCATAAGCGAAAGACGCATCGACTATTACCGTACCTCTACCTCCTCCCGAGGGCTTGTAATAGCGGTTACGGCCAATTTCAACTGCCAAATGATACTCACCATTATCGCTTTCGGAGGACCACCACGTTACGGATGAGTCTTGACGCGTTTGTTCGCCAGTTTCTGGATATGTACACATAATACTATCCAAAACGCATCCAGCGGGGAGAAAAAATGCAATTCCGCCCCAATCGTCTGAACCAATGTCAATAAAGGATACAATTCTTATGCCAAGCACATCTTGCCCTTTTTCATATACAAGTATTGTTCCTTTCGCCGTAGTTCCCAAATCCTCCGAAGAGACACAGAAGTTGCCGTGCCCGCAAGGTTGTATGATTTTGGCTTGCGTTTCTGGATCATTACTCTCGCAACCAACAAAGAGAACTATGCTTAATGCCAGAAAGCAGACGAATAGCAACCTCTTTTTTTGCCAATACAACATCGCAACACTCCTTCCGTGTTAATAGTGCACTCTGCTGTTGAATATCCCTATCACTTAATCATTGATCCCGGAACGGATGTCCCGATCTGAACATAGCCTAAGCTTGTCCAGCCGCTATTAACGATGTCATAGCCGGAGGAGGAGGTTGCGCCGCTGGTGTAGCCAACACCTACTACCGCATGGGCGCTTGTCCAATAGCTCGTAGCGCCTGCTCCGACATACAGGATGCAAGGCTTCCCATTCCCGTTGTTGATTCTGTTCTTGTACTTCGTCCACGTATAAGAGGTTTTAGAAACGGAAGAAACGCCAGTCCCACTATGCGTGCTCATGTACTTATTCGCCAGTTTTGCGAGGTTAGCCATTGAAATGCTTGTGGTATATCCAAATTCATTGTTGGCAATTACTGCGAGAGCGACCTTCAGCTTTTGTTCTGTGTTGTGCGTGTTCGGCACATAATTGTTATTGAAGTAATTGTCCATGTGCCGCAGATACATTGCAACTGCATTGATGCCGCAGTCAGTCGTCCAAGGGCTGGAATTATTACCGGCGCTATATACAAGAGAAGTATCCGAGCCACCACTTACTAAAACTTCTGAGCTGCGTACATGAGCTGTCTCGGCAAGCTCACTCTCTCGACGGACCTTCTCAGCTTTGGTGTCTTCTGCTGCAAGCATCAGCCCCTCACGGGATTTGTCATACAGTTCGTCTTTAGCGATGTTTGTATTGGAATCCAAAACAGTAGCCGAGCCATCTTCATTGATCGCCGCAAAGCGCAGGAATCCGTTGTAAACGATGGTGTCGGTGCGGGTAAACGGTACTGTTGCATCCAGCGCATACATAACTACATCATACGTGGAAAGATCAATGATGCCGAAGCCTTTGGTGCCGCTGGGAACATCAAACTCCACACAAACATAGGAATCGTTGCCCGACACATCCAAGATGTTATAGGTGTCGGTAGGCGTAACCTCAACATTACTGTTGTTGAGGATTACCATCGCCATATAATCCGCGTCTGTCGGGCGGTCTTTGTCCGCTGTATTGCCAGCAGCAAACGCCGTTGACACCAGGCCAAGGCAAAGACAAAGGGCAAGAATAATCGAAGTTATCTTTCTTTTCATTTGAAACATTCCTCACTTTCTAAGGTTGCAGTTGTTAGGTGCAAATTGCGTCGCCTATCACCATAAGTCCTATTCGCCGGAATAACCGGTGATCTGCTCCGCCGAATTGACCATATCCCAAAATCCATCGATTTGGGCAATATCCCTTGTGGTAAACGAATAGCAGATGATGTTTTTTCCGCTTTCAAAATAGATATAGCTCCCGACTCCAACCAGATGTTCGTTATAATGAATGATGTTCAATTCATAGCTTTCTTTCTCGTGACTATGGAACCATGCTTTGGAAGCAACCCTGATCCTCATTTCGTCTCCGAGCTCCTCGTTGTCAAAAAGTGCTTCCAGCACGACATCATCCGTCTTTTTCATCAGTTCGGCATAGTCGCTGACGCCGCAGATGGCAGGGGTATCTTCCAGCACATACCCTTCCAAGATTTGCTTCGGAAACAGCATACCAAAGGTCTTATCATTCATAGCTTCATTCAAAGTCAGTTCAATCTTTGGTTCATTTTCAGTAATAATGTTCAGATTCTGACGGGTGAGCGTGGGAATGAACAGCATCAGCGCGAACACGATACATGCCGCTATCGCGCTCAGTTTGCCCCACGGTACAGACTTCCTCATTTTCCGATAGATTGCAGCTTCTTCAATGTACTTGTTATCAATGACGCCCATAGCGTCCGAAAAAACCTTGGTTGTCACATAAACACCTCCCTGTCGATTAAATATTCCTTCAGGTTTTGACGGATGCGAGAAAGCCGGACGGATACATTCTTTTCCGAAAGACCTACCTGTTCCGCTATATCTTTGTATGTGTCAGAGAACCAATATCGGCGCATGAAGATCACGCGGTTTTTTACAGATTGCTTTTCCAAGAAGCCCTCAATCATTCGTGCCAATTCTCGCGCTTCCACTTCCGCCTCCGTTGTGTTTGGTGCAGCGATAAACGGCTCAATTTCCAGCAACGTGGTCGTGTAGGAGCTGCTCCGCTTTTCTGCATTGTTTTTCCAATAGACCTTCACTGAAAGATTCCTGACGATTTTCAAAACAAAAGACAATAGCGGATTTGGTCTGGCCGGGGGGATCGCGTTCCAAACGCCCAAGTAAGAATCGTTTACACATTCCTCGGCATCCAGTCTATTGTTCACGATGTTATACGAGAGCTTAAAACAAGCCTTTCCGTATTTTGTATCCAGTTCTCGTATCGCATCTTCTGAGCGTTCAAAGAACATCTCGATGATCGCATCGTCTTGTATCACCCGCATGACCTCCTTTCCGGCTTCACCTATATACTACGGTTTTGTTTGAAAACACTACATCAATTTCAAAAAATAAATTGCCGGCATCAAGAACAAGTCCTTGTGCCGGCAGATGCTTACCTGTAAACCCGATCCTGAATCGCGTACCGCAATCCCTGTATCCTTGCCAGCAGCCAGGCGGCGATCATGGGGATGCCGAAGGGACTGACGAGAACTGCCAGCACCGTGAAGATAATGCCGGCCACGACAGTGTTTGTCAGAAACACGTAGACCGCACATATCCCCATGAGGATGCCGGCTATGCCGAACACCCAACCGGAGATGTAGAGAATACCGGTGCAGAGCCAGACGAAGATTGCCAATATGGCGACTATGGGCGCAGCGAGTATTTTCAGCAGCAGCTTCATCATGCTGACCTCCTTCTTTTCGTTTTATTCAGCGTATCAGAAGAACGCACCTTTTTCAAGGATGCCGTTGGCAGATGTGGGGGCGGATCACATCGAGACCCGCCCCATATATCATCATTGCAGCTTGGCGAGGGAAGATAGAATATCGGACGCGGCCTGCCAAAGACGCTCCTGTTTCTCCAGTACATCCCCTATGTCAGCATCATAGATACGCCCGGTCTCGTTCATCCGTTTGGCGATCTGGTTCAGATTGTTGCTGGAGCGCCGGAGCAGAGATACCATTTCCTTCAGCTCAGGAAGTTCAAGATTGACCACATAGCCGTCAATGGCCATCTTTCGCAAATAGGCAGCCATATTCCTGGTTCCGAGTTGCGCCATCTTTTGCTCGATCAGCGTCCGTTCTTCCGGCGTCACTCGAAACTTGAGCTGGACCTGCCGTTCTCTGTTTGCCATATCACAGTTCCATGTCCCCTCGTTTTGAGGGGGACGGCTGTTTGAGATCAGCCGCTGTTTTCAGCTTATCCAGCACAGAGGTTTTTTTCTCTTGCGCAAACTCCTTCCGTGCAAAGGTTACGAACAAGTCCACCAGTCCGGGGTGCGCCTGATCCACGACGAAGGAAACGCTGCGGTCCCCGCCCAGGGAATCCCTATCTCTAATGATGGGAACGGTCTTTGCCCATGCCTTATTGTCGTTGGAAATCCTCCCGTCCCAATCCTTGTGGATGATCGTTGCCGCCAGCACATACTTCATGCGCTCGACGCCAAACTGTTCCGCAACCTCCGCAAAAGCCGTTTTTACATCAAGGCGGTTATTGCTGTAATTTCCGTTGATTGCCTTTTCCAGAGCCTTCTTGCAGGCGATATTGGCCTGATTGGAAGCGCGGAACAGCGGCAGCTCATCATGTTCGCGGGCATATTCCGCGTTCTTTACATAGACAGGGGCATCTTTCATCTCGCTTCCTCCTTATGCAGTTTCGCCCCATGCTCCTTTTGGGGTTCTTTCGCAGCGGGCTTGTTCAGTTTTGCCAGCACGGAGCTTTTGCCGCTTTCCTTTTCCTCCACGGGAATGACCGCCATGCGGCCGTTGATCCTCACAAACATCTCCGGCGTAGCAAATTTTTCCTTGAACTTCTCCATGTGTTCGTCGCTAAGGGAGCCGAAGTTTTCGTCTCCAAGGCCGACGATCAGAAAAGTCCCTGCCACAACGTCATAGATATTGCCCTCATCGTCGCGGAGCGCACGGTTCCATTCCTTTCCGTTCAGCTTTCCTTCCTCATCACAGAGCAGCGCAACAGGTTCCTCATAGGGGTACACGGCCTCGATGTAGCCGCCGACCTCACGCTGGAGCGATTCCAGGCCGGAGCTGATTTGCTTTTCATAAGGCGTCTTGCCGGGTTCTACGACCAGGACGCTGATTGTTTCGTTATGATCCATTTATAGCACCTCCAATTCATGCGATTTCTTCTTTTCCTGCCTGCCGGATACGCATGGCACTTTCAACTTTTCCAGCACGGAGGGACGTGTGGATTTGGCGACAACGGTATCCGATGCACGCTCCATGGGTATTCTGTCGTCAATGTTCAATTCCGCGTTCAACTGCGCAAGCCGTGCAGATTTTTCCTGCAACTCCTGTTCCTGTGGAAACGGCTTTCCCAGCTCTGCTTTCGACATGGATAACTGTCTTTGCACGTTTTCGAGCTTCTCCTGAATCATCTGTACCCGCTCCGGGATAGCGGCCAGCGCATTATCAATGCGGGTCAGATTGCCGCGGGCGTCCTTGCCCAGCTCTACCCGATGGCTCATCTCTCCTTTTAGCGTCAGCACAAACTTTGATCCAAAGTCCTCAATGGTCAAAGACATGTCAAAACCACGGTAACTGCCGATATGGACCGCTTCCAGCCCCTTTGCATCCTTGAACGCTTCCAGAAGGGCCGCGCCTGCGTTGTCTTTGTCGGTCAGGTGATCTCCTTTGACTTCCATGCCGGCAAAGCCGTCCTTGGGATGCGGATGCTCGGCGACCTTCCTTATATCTTCCGCAAGCCATGCGATGCATCCCTTATGCTGTTCGATCTGCGCCGGGAAGTTGCGGAGGATGTTGTCCTCCAGACGGTATTGCTGGCTTTGGTGGTTTGCCTTCATCAGCCGCAGACGCGCCACGTCCACGTCCAGGTCCATTTTCTCCTTAATGCGTTCGTCTCCGGCGCAAAGCGCCTTGATCTCGGCATAGGAGAGGGCGGCTTCGTCAATGTCCTCACAGGAACGGACAGGCGATTTCGAGGTCATGATCTGGCTGATGAACTTTTGCTTGTTTTCGACGGTCTGCCAGAGATAGGCGTCAAAGGTTCCCTCCGTGACATACCGATAAATGTGTACTTCCTTGTTTTTGTTGCCTTGTCGGATGATTCTGCCGCTGCGCTGTTCCAGATCACCGGGCCGCCACGGGCAGTCCAGGTCATGGAGCGCCACAAGCCGATCCTGGACGTTCATGCCCGCACCCATTTTGAAGGTGCTGCCCATCAGCACGCGCACCTGACCGCTGCGCACTTTGGAAAACAGCTCCTTTTTTCTGGCGTCGGTATTGGCTTCATGGATGTAGGCAATCTGTTCGCGGGGAACGCCGCGGGCGACGAGCTTCTCACGAATGTCGTCATAGATGGTGAACGGCGGTTCCTCCGGTTCGATCTCTGCGTCTATGGCAGTTTCCAGGGCGTGAAGCTCTGCGTTGTCTATGCGCTTGGCCGCGATCTTGCCGCTTTGAGCCGGCCTGCCGCGGGGCGTGGAGAGATCACAGAAAACGAGCTGGGTCAGCTTCTCCGGCTGCCCTTCTTCCCAGATGCGATAGATGTTATTTACGCACATATTGACCTTGCTGTTGGGGTCGTCCGGCAGATCGGGATTGATGACGCGCTGATCGAGACCCAGCTTCCGCCCGTCCGAGGTAATCTTGAGCATGTTGTCCTCGTTTGGCTTTACATGTCCGGCATGGACTTCCGCCGCACGCTCTGAGAGCTCCTTGACCATTTCTTTCTGAATCTCCGTAGGCTGCGCCACTTCGGTATGATAGATCGGCGTGGGCGTGGGGAGATTGAGCTGATCGGCTGTCTTGATGTCGGCGGCTTCCCGAAACAGGTTCATCAGCTCCGGCAGATTGAAAAACCGCGCAAAGCGTGTCCGCGCCCGGTAGCCGGTCCCTTCCGGCGCAAGCTCGATAGCGGTAGTCGTCTCGCCAAAGGCCGATGCCCAGCAATCAAAGTGCGTCAGGCTGTTTCGCCTGAGCATACCGTGCTGCAAGTAGCGCATCATGGTATAGAGCTCCGTCATGGAGTTGGAAACCGGCGTGCCGGTGGCAAAGGTGACGCCTTTACCTCCTGTGATCTCGTCGATGTACCGGCATTTGAGCAGCATGTCCGAGGATTTCTGCGCATCCGTCGTGGACAATCCCGCTACGTTCCTCATCTTTGTGTACAAAAAGAGGTTTTTGAAGCTGTGCGCTTCGTCCACATAGAGCCGATCCACACCGAGCTGTTCAAAGGTCACAACGTCGTCCTTGCGGTCGGTATCTTGCAACTTTTCCAGCTTCGCCTCCAGGTTCTTTTTCGTGCGCTCCAGTTCCTTAACGGAGAAGCGCTCAGCATTACTGGCTTTCAGCTCTCGCAGACCATCCTCAACTTCGTTGATCTGCTCCCACAAAAGCCGTTCCTGCCGTTCCACGGATACGGGTATCCGTTCAAACTGGCTGTGCCCAATGATAACGGCGTCGTAGTCTCCGGTGGCGATACGGGCGCAGAACTTCTTGCGGTTCCGTTTTTCAAAGTCCTTTTTGGTGGCAACGAGAATGTTTGCGGAGGGATACAACCGCAGAAACTCCGACGCCCACTGTTCCGTCAGATGGTTCGGGACGGCAAACAGGGACTTGTGACAGAGGCCGAGACGCTTGCTCTCCATGGCGGCCGCCACCATCTCAAAGGTCTTGCCCGCGCCCACTTCGTGCGCCAACAACGTATTCGCACCGTATAGATCGTGGGCGATGGCGTTGAGCTGATGATCCCGAAGGGTGATTTCGGGGTTCATGCCCGGAAAGGTCAGATGCTTTCCGTCGTACTCCCGCGGGCGCATGCTGTTAAACCGCTCATTGTATGTCTGCACCAGATCGCGCCGCCGGTCCGGGTCCTTCCAAATCCAGTCCCGAAAGGCGTCCTTGATGGCCTGCTGCTTCTGCTGCGCGATGGTCGTTTCCTCGCTGTTGAGGACGCGGCGCTCCTTACCCTCCGGATCGCGGACAGTATCATAGATGCGCACATCCCTCAGATTCAGCGTGTCCTCCAGTATCTTATAGGCGTTTGCCCTGTCCGTGCCGTAGGTCATGTAGGCGTTTACGTTGTTGTACGAGATGTTGTTTTTGCCGCTGATATTCCATTCAGCGGTAAACTCGGAGAAGTGAACGTCCAGACTGCGCTGTGCATAAGGGGGCGGGTCGAGCAGCTCAAACATGAATTGCTTGATATAACGCCTGTCAATCCAGGTCGCGCCGAGCCGCACTTCGATCTCTGAAGCGTCCAAATCCTTGGGCTGCGCCGCTTGCAGCGCTTCCACGTTGGGAAGATAGCCGGGACTGTCCTCGGCGGCTTTCTGCGCCTGCCGCAGTTTTTCCCGGACGTTACCGGAAAGGTATTCATCTGCCGTCTGCCACTCGTTTAAGACCGGATCAAGAAAGACAACGCCGGTCAATTCTTCGATGAGCTCATCCTGCTCCTTGCCGGATAGCTGCGACATATACTCCATATCCACTCGCGCCCGCTCCGAAATGGATACGGCAAGGGCTTCGGCGGCGGTGTCCACGCTGGTGACGGCCTGGTGCTGCTTGATGGTGCGCTTGGTGAACATATCCGCCTTGCGCTCCAGATTGCCGTCCTCATCCAATTCCTCCAGGGAGCAGAGCAGATAATAGGAGCTGTCGTCGGAAAACGCCAGGGCGTTGCCGCGGGAGTTGATAAGACCGTATTTCTGTGTGAAGGCGTCATACAGCGTGTTCAGCCTGGCTTGCTCCTGTCGGATGGAGATCGCATCGGATTCCCACATTTGCAGATCAATGAGCCGGTGAACGCAGTCCCGCAGCTCGACAAGGCCCTTGACGCGCTCCTTCGCGGTGTTATTGAGCTCCGGCTTTACCATCACGGAGTTTTCGCGGAAGTACACCTCGCCGTCCACAACGGTGTAGCTGTAATTCTTCACGTTGGGATCTGCCGGGATCGTCTCCTGAATGTTCTCCTCCTCGCCGAGATCGGGCAGAGCAGCGGCCTGATAGGAACCGCCGATCTGCTGCACGACTTCGTGAAGCTGTGCGGCAAGGTCGGCTCCCTCTATGGGAGCAACGGTAAAGTCCTGTCGTCCGTACTGCGTGCTTTCAGACGTGGAAACGCCGAGTATCATTTCAGGATGATCGACAAAATAGCTGTTGATGGCAAAGCCGTCCTCGTTTTCTCCGAGATGCACCCAGTCCGGCTCAATGTCGATGGGCCGGTCACGCTTTTGCAGGAAGATGATGTCCGAGACAACATCCGTGCCGGCATTGGCCTTGAACGCATTGTTTGGCAGACGGATCGCCCCCAGCAGCTCTGCACGCTGGGCGATGTATTTACGCACATCGGGCGTCTGCTTATCCATGGTATAGCGGGAGGTCACAAAAGCAACGACGCCGCCCGGCCGCACCTGATCCAGTGTCTTTGCGAAGAAGTAGTCATGAATGGAAAAACCGAGCTTGTTGTAAGCTCGGTCGTTGACCTGATAATTGCCGAATGGGACGTTGCCTATGGCAAGATCATAGAAATCCCGCCGATCCGTGGTTTCAAAGCCCGCCACCGTGATGTCCGCTTTGGGATATAGCTGTTTGGCGATCCGGCCCGTGATGCTGTCCAGCTCCACGCCGTAGAGCTTGCTGTTTTCCATGGCTTCCGGCAGGCAGCCGAAGAAGTTGCCCACGCCCATAGCCGGCTCCAGTACGTTGCCTGTCTCAAAGCCCATGTTGCCAATAGCTTCATATATGGCCCGAATGACCGTGGGGCTGGTGTAATGGGCGTTGAGCGTAGACGCTCTGGCAGCGGCATATTCCTCGTCGGTCAGAATCCCTTTCAGCTCGGAATACTCTGCGGCCCAGGCAGGCTTCTCCGGGTCAAAAGCATCGGGCAATCCACCCCAGCCTACATACTGCGAGAGGATATGCTGTTCCTCCGGGGTGGCTTGTCGGTTCTCGTTCTCGATTTGCTTCAGGGTGGCGACGGCTTTCACATTGCGCCAGAATTTATCTTTCGGCCCGCCCTCGCCCAAATGGTCGTCCATGATACGGAAGTTTCCCGCTGCACGAACGGGCGTCGGCTCCGGTGCAGGCGGCTCATGCTCCGGCTCATCCACTCGCAAGGTGCGTATCTCGATGTCATAGGGCAGGCCGTTCTTTTCGCCGGGATAAATGGCCACGGTTTCAGACCTGGGCCCCGGCTTGGATGCTTCGGGAGTTTCTTGGTTGAACAGGTGGTCATTCCGCTCGTCCTGTCGGAGAAGCTGCTCAATGTTATCCCAGCTCACCAAACGCGGAGAGGGATTCTGGATGGAGCGATCCATCAGCGTCACGTTCCAATCATCTTTTCGGATGATTTCGTAAGGCTTATCGTCCAGATAGAGCATAACGCCGATCTTATAGGCCGGATTCTTCGCAGCAGAAACCGCCGTCTCAGTTTTCTGATCTTCAACAGCATAGAATTGAGCGTTGCGCTCATCCTGCCGGAGATACCGTTCAAACCTTTCCTTGCTTTCTGAGCGGAAGATGGGATAAAGCAGCGTAGGGTCACGAAGCTGCACATCAAAGCTCCCAATGGCAGTGATCTCAAAAGCGGTGTTATCCAGATATACCGTGTCGCCCACACGGTACGGGGTGAAGTCCCTTTCTTCGTGGGTGCCCATCTGGATGGGCAAGCCACCTTCCGGGCCGACGATGATGCTGCTCCCGTCGTCCAACCAGCCCTCAAACCGGGATCGGAACACATTGACCGGCTCCTGCTCCGGCATATCCGGGAAGGTGTACCACACATACCCATCCTCAACACGGTCAATGTGCATGCGGACCATCGCGTCGTCTGCGGCTCGGGTATCTACATCCATCCCGGCGTGATAGGCAACGCCTCCCGGCGTCGTGAAGGTGTCGCCCCGTTCCTCCTGGGCGATCCGTGCCGCATCCGCCATGACCTGCTGAATGAAGGGATTGCGGTTTAACGCTTCCGGGTCCACCACTTCGCCATTTACAATACCCGCTTGCGCCAGACGCTCCCGTATGGCAATCGGGTCCACATCGTCCAGGTTGTCGTATTCCTCCTGGGTATAGAACTTGTCGGCCTTGATAAGCTGGGCAATCCGACGCTGCACCTTCGCCCAGGACAGGGTAACTTCGTCGCCGGGCCGCCCGTTCCAACCGGCAAAGCCTATGTGGAGGGGCGTATTCACGTCCGTGCCGTAATACTGCTCGGCCAGCCATGCCGCCGTGTCTTTCTCGCGCCCGTGCTCGCTCATGTAGCGGACTACGGCCCGCTTCGTCTCGATGTCCGGGAACATGGTTCGGAGCTGTTCGTCGATGTCCTCCTGCGTCAGCGTCCGAATCGGCGGCGCGTGTTCCTCTGCGGGTTCTGCCTCCGGCCGGTCGCCGGGAAAGGCCCGGTAGCCATCCGCGCCAAACTCCGCTTCGTGGGCGTCAATGGCACGCGCGGCTTCGTGGTCAATAGACAGAAGCGTATAAACACTTCTTTCTTCACCGTACTTCGGTGAGGGCGAAACCGTCACATCATATCGGTCTCGGAGCTGGTCTGTGTACAGCTCCAGATTGTGCGACGGAACGCCGCACATCTCTACCCGCCCCATGCCGGGGATGGTCCTGGCGGTGAGGGTCAAGCCAAGAGCTTCTGCGGCCTGCCGTGCATCCTCGCCGTACATCTCATAAAAGTCGCCCACCTGGAACAGCACGATGTCGTCCGGGTGGGCTTCCTTGATGGTGTTGTATTCGGAATAGCTTGCTGTAAATCGCTGCTCGCGTTCCCTTTCTGCGGCCCGCGCAAGCTGCAATTCCTCAAACCGCGCCTTTTCCTGTGGGGTAAAGTATCTGTCCCTGCGGATCAGCGCGTCAATCCGCTCTGCAACCTGGGGCCAGCGTATCTCAACATTGGCGCAGCCTTCCTTTTGAAGCACGATGCCTTTGCTGTTGTGATCCTCGTAGCTGTGCGAAGCCTCGGAAACCGCATGGGAGCGTCCGCCTGTGCCGTACTCCTTTTTGAGAAAGTCTGCTTTTTCCTTTTTCGAGTGTCCAGCGGTGAAGTATTCGTAAATGCGGCCCTTGCCGCCCTCAACACCGCCGCCGCGATTCAGGGCATGGTTGATTTCATCCTCGGTGATGAACCGATCCAGCTCCGGGACGGCGGCCATCTCCGAAGCATACTCCCTGCGGGGCAGAAACTGATCGCTCAGCCCCTGCCAGATTCGGTCCAGCTTGTGATAGTGGAAGCGGAGCAAAGACCTGTCCTGTTCGTGTGCTTCGTAGAACTGAGCGTATTCCTCTGCAAGCGTTCTTAAAAACGCCGGGTCCGTCATGCGCTCCGCCAGCCGCGCCGTCTCATCCGGGAAGCCGCCGCCCCGCAGATCATCCAGGACAGAGAGAAATCCCTGTTCCCGTGCCTCATCGCTGAGATCGCGTTTCAGATACCATATCGACTGCGCCAGTTTCTCCCTTTCATGGGCCGCAGCCTCTGTAAGCTCCACATGGGAGGCGTATTCGCCGCTATCCATGAGCTGCCCGATGCGCGCCGCCGCGTCCTGCCAGGAGATCACCTGTGCTGCGCGGTCATACTCTGCGCTTCTGCTGCGGGAGAGGTGAATCCCATCGTCGGCGTACCAAGCGGCGTATTCGGCACCTTCATGCTTAAAGCCGTTCCCTCCGTGAAACGCCTCCCGGAGTACGGTGGCGATCTCGTCAAGCGTGTACTGCTTCTGAAACGCCGAGACGATCACCATGCGGGAATCGTCAGAATTGCCGCCGAGCCGGAGCACATGGTCGATCTGCTCCTGCCGGAAAGAAAAAGCGAAGGGCGCTTGCTGCACGCTCTCCGCTTCTTCGATATGGGCGATCTGATCCTCCTCTGTCGGGAACAGGCTGAGCTGGACCGGACTGCTCTCGGTTAACTGAAGATCAACTCGTTGAGGATGATTTCCTCCGCCTGGGCTTTGCAGGTGTTCATCAGGCCCACCCACCGCATCTGATCGCTGGCCTTCAGGCTCTCCGTGGCTCCCGCTTCCGCCGCCAGCTTCGGCATCAGCTCCGCCAAGCGTTGCTGCGCCGTCTGCTCCACTTCCAGCAGGTGCGGGTACAGAGTCTCCGAGAGGATCATATTGTTCCACAGGATCGGGCGGTGCTCCTGAAGATATTTCTTCCGCATCCTGCCGTACTTGCCGAGGCTCCCCTCCGGCATCTGGCTCAGTTCGATGTCGGGGATCAGATAATCCCCGTTCTGGGTATAGGTCAGATTGTTCTCCATGTTCAGCCGTCCTTTCTGCGCTGTGCTCGCGCTCGTAGTTTTTTACCGTGACTTCGATCTGCCGCAGGACCTGTTCGCTGATCTGGCTCACCGCTGTTCCGAGGGCATTTACCGCGTCCGGGGTGTTGAAGTCGAAGATGCTGAGGAAGTCCTCATGCTCAAAGAAGTTTTCCGGCTCCATGCCGCAGCGGGACATAAGGGAGTAGGCGATGCTGACCGTTGCGGCTTTTTTGAAGGTGGCTTCTTTGTTGTAGTCATCATACTCCTCCAGATAGGAATCCGCAACGATGCCGAGAATATCCCGCCTGTGATCGTTCCAGTATTCTTTGGCAAGGAGGGATGCGACCCCCTCAAACTGATCGGCAAGGCCGTTGGCTGCCGGGACGCCGTAATACTGTTCCAGCGCGCCGCCAACCCCGACCCTGTGCTCCGGGCGCAGCTCCCACAGATCGACGCGGCGGCTGTTCTCGCGCCCGCCCGTGTCGGAAACGTCAAAAACATACCTGAGCCGCGGCTTATCGCCGCTGGTGTCGATGAGGGCGATGCCCTTGCTCCCACGCCGAACATACCGGCCCATGCGGTCATTCCAGAAATCATAGTCGGCGCAGGCGGTGGCGTCCGGGCGCTGCATATAGATCATAAGCTGTTCGTCATAGGGGTACTTATAGAGCCGGGCGGCGGTGGTCAGGAATGCCGTCCAATCCTGATACCGATGGGTGATTTGCCACGCGGCTTGTTCCGCCATCTGCGCGTAGGCTTGTAGTTTACTTGGCATTTTTCACGCTCCTTTCCATGAAACAGGGACGGCAAGCGCCGTCCCTGTCAAGATATGAGGCTGCTTCGGGATCAATCGAACTCAGGGAACAGATCAAGCCCGGCATATTCCTCGTCGGAGATCGCTTCGAGCTTCGCCACGGCGGAATCGGTGAGAGCGCGCAGCTCCGCTTCATCTGCCGCAAGATAGCCGCGCATTTCCCGAAGCTCCCGCAAAAGCCCTTCGCGGGTGCCGCTGGCGTTATAGATGCTCATGAGGTTCAGTTCGTCCTGTGTAAAGTGGTTCATGGTCAAAGCTCCCTTTCTGCGCTCTTTTTCGGCGCTGTACTGGTTCTCTCCGTATTCTGATAGCTTTTGAGCTGCGCCAGGACGGACGGCCTTTTTTCCGTGCGCTCCTGGGTCTGCTCCCTGTGGATGGCTTCGGCCAGGTCCATGAGAGAGATGGGCTGGCCGGAGGCTGCCTGCTGCTCCAGCTCTGCAACGGTCGTCTGTTTCGGACCGTTGTTGATGATGCCGTCGATCATCCCGTAATCATCCTCCATGGCCATCTCCGCGTTCTTCAGATAGTTTTCCGGCTTCATGAAGGCGGGGACCTCCGAAAATCCTGCGCTGTCGCAGTAATGAAAGGATACCGCGCCTGCCTGCTTGAGCGCAACGATGTCGCTGACAGAAAGGCTGTGGCCCTTAAAATCCTCCGGGCGGTTCACATTGAAGGTTTCAAACAGGGCTTCCAGCTTTTCGTTGGCGCTTCCGTTTCCGTCCAGCGTTCCGGTATAGACCAGATCGTAGTTGTCCCTGTCCACCACCATCCCGGCGGCGGTGATGCTCTCCAACGGCGCAAAGCGCAGATCACGGGTTTGCTCAGCATGTTTGAGCTGATAGATGGCAAAGGCGTCGGCGGGGTTGTGGAGGAAGCTGTTTTCAAGCTCCTGCTCCGTCAGTTCGTGGCCCGCGGCCAGCTCCAGGTATTCCCGTGCCGCGTCCCATTCCTCCCGGTTGACGCCGAACATCCCGATGTGCCCGTCTATATCGTCCCGGTCAAAGGCCATGTTCGCGCTGTTGTCGTCATAGAGCATATACACCGGCACATCCTGCTCGAAAAGCTCAACAGCGCGCTCTTTGGACAGCGGCAGTATGTCGTTTTCCGTGTAGCCGTAGGCGTCCCTGTCCGAAATCGTGAGCTGCGGATCGGGCATCGGGTAATCGTCGGGAAAAGGACGTGAGGCGGCTGTCGGGGCTTCCACGCCCTTGGTGGGTTCAGCTTTCTGTTCTTTCTCCGGTTCCGCTTTGTCGAGGCCGCGCTCCTTCATAATATCCCGATAGTGGCGGTCAATATCGGAAATGAGTCCGCTGGAGGTCTTGTTGATCGTCTCCAGAGATTCGCGCAAAGCGGACAGTTCCTTGTCCTTGGACCATGACGCCAGGTAGCCGAAGCTGTTGGCCCCAGTCTCCACCCCGTAATAGGCACAAACCGCATAAGAGATGCTTTCCGCTTCGATTTCCTCCGTTTCACGGCTCTTGCGCGCAACGGGCGGCGCGGCCTCATTTTCAAGGGCAGCCTGTTCCTGCTCCTTCTGATAGTTGTGCAGTTTGGAGTGCGCGATCTCATGGACGACGGCAGAGACGGTCTGCACCTGGCTCATGCCCTCCCGGATGGCGATGCGCTGCTCGCTTGCGGAAAAGTAGCCGTCCATATCAGCCCCCATGGGCTCGATGCGGATGGGGACGGGCGCGGAGCGCTTCAGCGCCTCCATGAACGCCTCATATTCCTGCACGTTGCCGGTGAGCTTTTCCGCCAGCTCAGGCAGGGGTTTTCCCTCCGTCTGAGATACGTCGAATACGGAAACGACCTTGTACATGGGGATTTGGATGGTCTTTTCCTCCATGATCGCGTTGCCGTCGGCGTCCAGCACGGGGAGCTTGGTGTCCGGGTCCAGCTTCGCTTCCTCGATCTTCTTCTTATACGGCGTAGGCGCAATGATCTTGATGCCCTTTTCGCCCTTCCTGACATTTCTTCCGAAATTGTCCCGCCATTTGTTGAAGCCGGCCACATGGGTGGCGTCAGGCTTCTGCATGTGGATCAGCATGACGTTGTTGACGCTGTATCGGTGGAACCGGCTCATGGTGGAGAGGTACTGTCTGTACTTATCCGACTGGAACAGCTCCCGGATGCCGGTCTCAATGCTGTCGGTGATCTCTTTGAGCCGGGCTTTGTTCTGCTCGGCGTAGCTTTGTTTTTCTGCCATTTCGATGCTCCTTTCCAAATAAAAATGTGCCCCTGCTCAGGAAAATGGTATCCTGGGCAGGGGCGTTGTGTAGAAAAAGTAACCGCGTTTTCAGCCATTCAGGTACAAACACCTTCACCGTCCCGGTTTCGGGCGAGGAAAGCCGCATGACACAAGGCTTTTCTGACGCAGCTTTTTCTACGGTCTGCCCCTGTTTTTAGCCGCCCACTCCCGCTTCTTGCGGCGGGTGCGGTTGGCGGCGCAGGTTTTACAGTAGCGGGCGTTTTTGCTTTCGGCAGCAAAGGGCCGGCCGCACTCGGCGCAGCGCTTCCGGGCGTCCGCGTCCATGATCTCCGCGTACAGCTCCCGATCAGCCGGGAGGACGGCAGCGCGAAAATACTTGCACAGCAGCGAATAGGAGATCAGCTGCGGGCAAACGCAGGCTTCACCGTCGTCCAGCAGCAGACAGCTGCCGTTGTCGCAGTTGGCGCAGAGCTTGCGTATGAGCTTCTTGGCGCGGCGAAACTGCGCCTCGGTCATACGCGGCAGGTCAGGCATGGTCGAATTGCAGCTCATAGCGGACACTCTCGCCGGTGTCCCGAAGCAATACGGTGGCGTCATAGGTCGAGCCTGTTTTCTCGGAGTAAAGGCCGGTCATCTTCACGCGGCGATCCTTCAAGAGCGCGGCGGCAAGGTCCTTCGTCAGCGTGACCTTCTTGGCGGCCAGGAACTTATTATCCTTCCACAATCCGAAACGGCAGGTGTTGTTTTCGCAGAAGAAGCCGCGCCTGCTCTCGGTCACGCTGCCGCCGCAGCGGGGGCATTTGCCGACGACCTCGCGGCCGGAGGGGAACAACACCTCCGCGCCGGGGATGATTTCATACGACTTGACAAGCTCCTGCACACCTTCGGTAATGCCGTCCATGAACTCTCCGGGCGAAAGCTCGCCGCGCTCCACTTCTTTCAGACGATGCTCCCACTCCGCCGTGAGCAAAGGGGATTGAAGCTGCTCCGGGAGGACGGTAATCAGGGATACCCCCACCTGGGACGGCATGAGATGCACGGCTTTCCTGGCCTTTTTGCGCTCTACGAAGCCGGCAGAGATCAGCTTTTCGAGGGTGGCGGCACGGGTCGCCGGCGTACCGAGGCCTTTGCGCTCCGCGTCCTCCGGCATATCCTCCTTGCCCGCCGTCTCCATGCTGCTCAAAAGCGTGTCCTCGGTATAGTGCTTGGGCGGGCTTGTCTTGCCCTCCTTGACGGAGAAGCCCGTCACTTCCACCGTCTGCCCCTCGGACAGCTCCGACAGGGGTTTCTCCGCTTGCTCCTGCTGTGCGTAGGCTTTCCAGCCAGGGACGATGACCGTCTTTCCTTTGGCGGTAAACAGACAGCCGCCGCACTCGATGATTGCGACGGTCTCTGCGTACCGGTGCGGCGCGCTGACCGCGCACAGAAGCTGACGGGCCGCCAGCTTCATGATCTCCCGCTCTCCCAGCGGCAGGACGGCAATATCCGCTTTTGCGGCGCTTGCCGTGGGAAGGATGGCGTGGTGATCGCTGACCTTTTTGCTGTTGCACACCTGCGTCGCGTTGACGGCCTCAGGCGCTTCCATGCCGCAGATGGCGGCGGCGACGCTGACCAGTCCCGGCACGGCGGTCTCCATATCATCGGTGAGGAACCGGGCGTCTGTACGGGGGTAGGTGACGAGCTTCTTCTCATACAGGGATTGCAGATAGTCCAGCGTCTGCTGGGCGGTAAAGCCCAGGACGCGGTTCGCCTCCCGCTGAAGGGTGGTCAGGTCGTACAGGGCAGGCGCGCTTTCAGTCTTTTCTTTGCGCTCCACCGACTTGACAACCGCTGTCTGCCCCTTGCAGGCAGCGGCGATTTCGGTGGCCTTTTCCTTGTCCTTCTCCTTCTCGGATACGGCGCTCAGCTCAGGGGTCTCCATGTTCACCGTATAGAACGGCTCCGGGGTGAAAGCGCCGATCTCCGCCTCGCGCTGGACGATGAGGGCCAGTGTGGGCGACATGACGCGGCCCACGTTCAACGTCCGGTGGTACAGCACGGAAAACAGCCGCGTAGCGTTGATGCCCACCAGCCAGTCCGCTTTGGCGCGGCAGAGCGCCGCCTGATACAGACCGTCATAGTCGCTTCCGGGGCGCAGGTTTTTGAAGCCGTCGCGGATCGCCGCATCCTCCATGCTGGAGATCCACAGCCGTTTCATAGCCTTTGTGCAGCCCGCCAGATAGTAGACCGTGCGGAAGATCAGCTCGCCCTCGCGTCCCGCGTCGCAGGCGTTGATGACCTCGGAAACATCTGCGCGGTGCATGAGCTCCCGCAGAATGTCATATTGGGCTTCCTTCCCTTTGGTGAGCTGGAACTGCCAGGGGTCCGGCAGGATGGGCAGATCGCCGCGTCGCCACCTGGCATATTTGCCGTCGTATGCCTCGGCGCTGGAGAACTCCGCCAAATGGCCGAAGCACCAGGAAACGATGTATCCGTTGCCGGCGAGATAGCCGTCTCCGCGCTGTCTTGCACCGAGTACGGCGGCGACAGCCTGGGCGACGGACGGTTTTTCGCATACCACTAATTTGTATTGAGACATGAGTATCCTCCTTCGTTCGGGCAGCAAAAAAGCAGCCCCTTCGGACTGCTTTTCGCTGCGTTCTGTTGTTCGGTTTTATTCGGTCGTATGCCTTGCGAGCTCCGCTTCCATATCCCGGCCACCGTACATCACGCGGATCACGGTGACGACATTCGTCTCATGGTCGGGGATGTAGAACACGCAGTAGTTGTCCACCGGCATGATGCGCAGGCCCCGCGAAAGCCAAGGCTCCCGGTCGAAGCGGCGGTAGCGTTCCGGCATACGGTCCAGGCCGGCGATGCTTTCCTCCAGCCGCGCAAGCTGGCCCGCAGCGTTTTGAACGGATTGCAAGTCAAAGGCGATATATTCAAATATGCCTCTCAAATCCGCTTCGGCCTGCTCCGAAATCATCACGGCATACTTCATACGCCGTAGTCCTTTCGGATGGAATCAAAGACTTCGCCTGCCGGTCTGACACGGCCTGCCGCAATGTCGGCGTAGCCCGTTTCCAGCTCGGCGTCAAGCTGCCTGCTCGTAAGCTGGCTCAAATCTGGCACATGGCTGGTTGGCAGCTTCATCTCAAAGGGAATCCCGCGCTGGAGAATGATCTGCTTGTAGAACATATTGATTGCGCTGGATACGGGGATGCCGAGGGCGGACAGGATCGTTTCCGCCTGCTCCTTTACCTCCGGCTCGATCCGGGCGTATAAATTCGAGGTTTTCGCCATTTCCGTTCACTCCTTTCCGTTGGTTGGCTCACCTATATTATACGCCATTGTCCGCACAATAGCAATACATTTTTTGAATTTGCTTATTTTTCCTGTGCCGGGGGATTCGTCGGACGCTGCCGGTCCCGATAGCAGGGGCGCATACAGTTCAGGCCATAGCGCCCGCACCCGTAGCAGAAGTGGCCGCGGGGCGCAGGAGCGCGGACCGGTTCTTCCTTTTCGTGGCGGGGAGGCTGTGTCATGAACCGCTCCAGCGGATTCTTGGTGAACGTCATCACAGGCTGTCCTCCTCTGCAATCGCGTCGTCGTCATCCAGATCGTCCTCGTTTTCGTACTCCGTATCGTCCTCATACTCGCCGTAATCGTAATCGTCCAGATCGTCAGGGCCCTTGGTGCTGGGCTTCTTGTTGCGGAACTTGAAATAATACAGCGCGCCGCCGCCACCGGCGATCAAAACAAGGAGCAGGAGAACAATCCCTGCGCCGGAGCCGCCCGACTTCTCCTTTTCGGTCTCTGTGTTTCCCGTGTCCGGCGTCGTTTCGGGCAAAGGCTCTTTGCCGCGGCACTCGCTCATATTCACGGAGCAGACCGGGCAGGCGGTATTGATATGACCCACGGTGCATTTGTCCTTGCAGATACAGGTCGGCGCGGTCATGCGGTTATCTCCGTCCATAAGGGCCATCAGGTCGGCCTCGTCCACTTGGTTGAGGAAATGGACGTTTTCCTCGCCGTCCGCGTCGCGGTCAATAATGAGGTAGAAGTAATTGCCGGCTTTGGTTTGTACGGTAAGAAACTGTTTCCCTGCGCCGAACATGGTCCCCAGGTCGTCCCGCAGCGTCAGGTTCCCGTCCGGGGTCAGGGCAAGGGTGCCGCTGCCGTTGGGCCTGCCGCTTTGGATCATGGCGCTGAGCAGGAGCTTCAGCGTGTTTTCATCCATGGACATGCCGCTTGCCGCCGCATCCGAAACGCGGAGGTAGTCGCCGCAGACATAGCCCGTCATTTCCGGGACCGTCACGCGATACCAGCCGCCCGATTCTCCCAGGACCTTCACCTGTGCGCCGGGCAAGAGGTGCCCGATGATCTGATTGCTTGTGCCCGCGCCGGTACGAACATTCAGGTAGGAGTGGACGTTGACAACGGTGCCGATCCGCGCTTCCGCCAGATCTTCCACCCGGAAGGTCCATTCCCAATCGCCCAGGGAGACGGTGTAAGTGCCGTCCTCGGAGACGGTCACTTCCACGCCGTTCTCCGGCGGCGGGGTCTGCGTCGGCGGCGGGGTGGCATTGTCCGCCATGGCCGGGGTGCAGAACACGCCCAGGCAGAGGATCAGGGTCAGCAGGCACGCCGACAGCCAGCGTTTAGACTTCCTCATGTGCAGTATCCTCCTTTGCGGTATGATTCATATTCCGAAACAGGGCGGCAAGCTGATCCGGGGTCATGCCCGTCGCCCGGACAAGGCCGATGATGTCCGTGTTTTCCTGCTCCGTAATCAGCTCGTCGATCTGCTTGTTTCGCGCCTGTAAATCGGCGATTTTCGCTTCATTCTTGCTGCGCTCCGCGCGCAGCTTCGTGACTTTTGTGTTCAAATGTTCGTCCTCCTTTATGGATTTGGCAGACGGCCAAAGCTCAAAAAATGGCTCTGCCAGTAGCTTGTGTTGATGCTGGTGTACTGGATGGGGTAGAGTAGGAAAGCGCCGCCTTACCGCATTTCGGCGGCAGGTCTGCGCAGACCTCTCTCAGAACCGGGCATGCACCTCTCAATGCACCCGGCTCGCCGTTGTATTGCTCCATTACAATCAAACTCAAAATCCATGATGAATCATCTGGTGGCAATCATGACAAACCACCAGAGTCTTCCTTTTCTTTGCAATCATTACCACTTCCCAAGGCTCTTTTCCCTTCAGGTTCTTCACCTTGTTTACATGGTGTACTTCATATTTCCTGTCTTTCCCCTCGTGACCGCATAGCTCACAACGCCAGGCATTCAGCCTGCTGTCAAACGTCGTTTTGCTTCTTGCAATCATTTTCACGATTTTAGGTTCGGTATCTTCGCATTTCTTACCGTCAATCTCATTGAATTTCGTCAGATAGCGAATCTTCCTGCCTTTCTTCGTCTCATAGGGGATACCCCAGCGTTTGGCTCCGGTACGGTACTTATCGTATATTTTCGACAGCCTGCACCGGTGCTTCCACGCTAAAGTTTTAAGGCAGCTGTATTCCATCAGGTAGCTGAAGTAGTTCAAACTACGGTAATTACTCGCAAGGAAATAGTAGTTGCATAATCCGCGGAGCTCCGCATCATACGTTGTTACAATCTCCAAGTCCGTATTTCTGGTCAGAGCCACTCTTGCCACAGGTTCAAGTTTTCCATTATCTTCCCTCTGATGAACAACGCCCTGAGAGAAAAGATATTTTTCAATCTTGTCCTTTAATGGAATCAGCAATTCCACGGTATTGTTCAAGGTTCTTTGCTTGCAGTTTTTCCACGGTTTAACCGTTTGGTCACGGCGAACACGCACGTCATATCCAAGAAAGCGCGCAGATTCATTGCTATGGGTGATAAGCGTCTTTTCCTGGCTGAGTTCCATTCTCAGCGTTCCTCGGATAAACTCCGTTAGTTGTGCTTTTATCCACTCGCAATCCTCTTTGCTGCCGTTCACTGCAATCAGAAAATCATCAGCATACCGCACGTATTTCAGCTTTTTGTCATTGCAGAGTTTTGCCGGGGTTTTGCGTAATTCCTTCCCCAATTCTTCATACTGCGCAATCAGCTGGTCTCGCTCCTCGCCCGCCTGACGACGATTGATTTTTGCCCGGGTATTGGCTCTCTTTTGTTGAATAGCCTTGTATTCCGGGGTGAGCGTATACGGTGTTTTTACGTCAAAGGATTCCTTCAGCGTTTCCACAAACTTGTCCAGCTCATTCAGATAGATGTTGGCAAGGATAGGCGAAATGATACCGCCCTGCGGACAACCGCTATAGGTTCCATAATACTTCCAGTCCTCCATATATCCGGCCTTGAGAAAGACACGAATCAGATTCAGAAAGCGTACATCCCTGATTTTTCTGCCGATAACCTCTAACAACACTGAATGGTCGATGTTGTCAAAGCAACCCTTGATATCGCCCTCGACAAACCACTTGGCACCGACAAACTCGTGCTTCAGTTGCGACAACGCTGTATGACAGCTACATCCGGGGCGAAAACCGTGTGAGAAATCCGAGAAGATTGGCTCATACACCGCTTGTAGAATCATGCGGATAACATCCTGAACCAATTTGTCCGAAAAGGTGGGCAGTCCTAATGGACGCATCTTTCCGTTGGCTTTCTTGATATAAGTCCGCCTGACCGGGTTCGGTGAATAGGTGCCATTCTTCAGAGATTCTATGATTCGGGTTACATAGTCTTCGCTGAAGCCATCCGCTGTGTCTTCGTTGACTCCCTTAGTTGCAGCGCCATTATTGGCATAAAGGTTCTGATACGCAACATAGTAGATGTCAGGGCGAAGCGTATAACGAAACAGCTTCGTGAATACTTCGTCATGATTTTTAACTGAGTTCTCCTGTAACTTGGTTAAAATCTCAATTGTTGGTTTCATTGAGGCATTCCTCCCTAATCAATGTCGATTTTAATTCGCTCAAACTGTCCTCCTTCGCCATGTGAACGGCTTTCCCGTTCTCGGACTACTACGAGGACTCCGTTGCCATGTCAGATTTTCAGTGTCATCCCTCTAAGCAAAGCCTTGAGGTTTATCCCGTTTTCGACGGATTACACATAGCCCAGATGGGCATTCTGATTTAGGCAATCCCCAGTTTGCGGAAGTAGTAGGCTGTGTGAATTCTCGGATGTGCTTTCGTTTCTTTAAGACCGGTTCTCCGGCCCGCCGTGCATCGTTTTGATAACCTGCCGAATGGAAACCCTATCCGGCATTTGATAACGTGTCAGGGGGCAACCCTCCCTTTCACCGTCTGCACCATAGGTTTCAGGTAAATTTCCTATGCCTGCACTGAACAGAGGCTCGAAACTCGCATTCAACAAACCCAGTTTCATCCTTATATTCACTTACTCTTGCGGTTCAGTCGCATCCGATTACCTTTAGATGACTTACCGCTTTCCTGTCGTGCTCTGTTCCCGTTACACCTTTCGGCTCATCGGTAAGACAGGTGAGTTCTCGGGTTATCTTCCGAGGTAGTGCCTTGCTGCATCCCTCCTTTCTCTACTTCTACTTCCGCCCTGCTGGGCGCACATCGCCGCAATGGAGCATCATCCCGTCTCCCACATAGATGCCCACGTGAGATGCGCCGGTGGTGTCGTATGTGCGCTCGAAGAAGATCAGGTCGCCGGGGCGCGCCTCCGCAGCGGAAATCCGCGTGCAGATTCCCAGCAGGCCGGATGCGCCCAACCGTCCGAAGTTCCAGCCCACGCCGCAGTTGTTGCATACATAGCTGACGAAGCCGGAGCAGTCGAAGGACGTGGAGGGAGAGGAACCGCCCCAGACATAGGGGAAGTTCAGGTATTTCTCCGCTTCCGCCAGCATGGCGGCGAAGGTTTCATCGTTCAATGCTTCGGGCGGCACCTCATACTTCTCCGGCCGGTTCGTGACGTACTTCCCGATATAGCCGGAGGAAGGAAACAGGTCCGGGCGGTTGCCCAGGGTGGACATGTACAGCGCATACATGGAGAGCTGGGAGTGGGACATGGTATAGACCGGGACGTGAGAGAGGTTGAAGTTCTCCAGCTCCACGGTGCAGATGTAGTAGTTATAGGGAACCTGGACCTCGTACTCGTATTCCTCCGTCACGGTCTTTCCGGTATCGGGATCGGTGTAGGTGTAATAGCCCGTGCGGGTCTCCATTCGGTAGCGCGTTTCCGTAGTCACGGTCTCGGTGAGGATATACTGCTTGTCAAAGAGCGATTGCAGGATGCCGCCCACATCGTTGATCGTCCACTCGCCGCCGTAGAGCGCCGTAACCGCGGAGATCAGTACGTATGGGTCGTGCTCAATGTCATCCAGCGCATAGTGGTATTCATCGTAGTCATGGGTGCTCTCGTAGGTGTCGAGGTATTCGCGCAGCTCGTTTTCCATGCCGGCGTATGCGGCTTCCGCTGCCAGCATGTCGCTGTCCGCAGACGGGTACGTGGACACGCCCACGCCGCCGGTGGTTCCCTGCATCAGCACGGAGCAGGAGGAGATGCCGGCAAACAGCAGCAGAACAGCCGCCGCGATCCCGCCCACGATCAGAAAGCCCTTCTTGTGGCGGGCAACAAAGGCCGATGCCTTCTTGGTGTCCGCAGCGGCACGCTTGGCCGCCTTTGCGGTCGTTTCGGAGGCTTTGACGGTATTTTTTACGCCGGAGCCGGCTTTGGCCGCAGCGTACTCCTTGCGGATCGCCCGCTTTTGCTGCCAGCGGGAATAGGGATTGCTGGAAAACTGCGGGTTTTGCGCGTTGGCCTCCTTATACAGCGCCTTCAGGTTTGCTTTGTCCGCACGGGTCTCCGCGCGGGCGGCGGTCCGATAGGGCTTCAGCCTGCTTTCGTGGTGGGCGTAGTGGGCCAGACGAGCGCCGCCCTCGGCGGTTTCTTCCAGCTTGTGTGCGCTTTCCACGCCCACGTTGTCCTTTTCGGACTGCCGGAGCTCACGGTGGACGGCGGCCAGCACCGTCTCGCCGGGGGCGAGTTCAAGGGCATGGGTTAGCTTGGAGGGCGGCTTTTTCTTTTCCTCAAAGGAAAGGCGCGTCGTTACGCGCCCGGTTTTCGGGTCAACGACGCGCCGTTTCACTTTTTTCTGCGGGATCGCAGCCTCTGCCTTTTCCAGCTTGTCCATGCGCTTTTCCGCTTTGCGGATCGCCTTTTCCAGATCAGGGGCAGCCCGTTCCTCCTCCGTGAATTGCAGGCGGGGGGATCGTTTGCTCATCGCACATCATCCCAGCAGGCGTCCAGGTCGCCCAACGTGTCCAGAAGCGCGTCCGCCTCCTGAATAAAGCTGTCCAGACGGTCCCTGTATTCCTCGGCCTTGTCGGTCAGCTCCATGAGCGCGTCCGCCAAGCCGCAGAAATCCGGCCGCTTCCGTGTGGCGCGATGTCCGGCAAGAGGCACTTCGTTTACCTGCTCCGCCATATCCTGAAAGGCTTTAGTCAGTACCTCGGATTCCTCCATGAACTGAACGACCTTCTTCAGATCGTTGAAGGAAAGCTCCTCGTCAGGGTCCGCGTGGTCGAAGATGATAACATACTTGGTGTTGTTTTCCATGATAGATACCTCCATGTTGATAATCAGGTTCCCGCTGCTTCGGCCAGCTTGGTGGTCATGACCTTATACAGCTCGGTGTCCTTCGGGAAACGGTCGATAAAGGGCAGGATCACGCTTCCGTAAAACAGCAGCCCCTCGCCCTCGCCGGAGTGGGTAACGTAGGAGAGCTGATGGGGCGAGATGTTGAGCTGCTTGGCCAATATCTGCCGGTCTCCCGACGCCTGGTTGAGCATGTACACATAGTCGCTGTTTTCAAAGATATTCTCCACCTCGCGGCTTGAAAGCAAGTCCTTCACGTTCTGCGTGATTCCGGTGGGGATGCCGCCCCATTTTCTAAACCGCTTCCAGATTTCGATGCTGTACGCCGCCGTTTGGTCCTCCTTCAGCAGAAGATGGAACTCGTCGATGTAGTACCGGGTGGACACGCGCTCGGCCCGGTTGACGGTGACGCGGTTCCACACCTCGTCCTGCACGATGAGCATCCCGATCTTTTTGAGCTGCTTGCCCAGCTCCTTGATGTCGTAGCAGACAAGCCGGTTGTCGATGTTCACGTTCGTGCGGTGATTGAATACGTTAAGGGAGCCCGTCACGTAGATTTCCAGGGCTGTGGCGATGTACTGCGCCTCCTTTTCCTCCTGCCGCCGCAGCTCGTTGTACAGGTCCTCCAGAATGGGGACGTTCTCAGGCTTCGGCTCATTGAGGTAGTCCCGGTAGATGAGCCGGACGCAGCGGTCGATGATCGTCTTTTCCACCGGCTGGAGGCCGTCCTTGCCGCCGACGATCAGCTCGCACAGGCTGAGGATGAAGTCGGATTTGAGGGAAAGGGGGTTTTCGTCGTCGCTGTAATTGAGGTTGAGGTCCATGGGGTTGATGTAGTCGGTGGATGTGGGCGAAATACGGATGACCTGGCCGCCCAGCCTGCGCACCAGCGCGCCGTATTCCGATTCGGGATCGCAGACGATCACATGATCGCCGGTGAGCAGCATTACGTTGACGATCTCCCGCTTGGCGGCAAAGGACTTGCCGGAGCCGGGAGTGCCGAGGATCAGCCCGTTGGGGTTTTTCAGCAGCTTGCGGTCCACCATGATGAGGTTGTTGGACAGGGCGTTCAGCCCGCAGTACAGGGCCTCCTTGCCGGACTGAAAGAGCTCCTGGGTGGTAAACGGCACGAAGATGGCCGTGCTGGAGGTGGTGAGCCCCCGCTGTATCTCCACCTGGTTCAGTCCCAGCGGGAGTGAGGACATCAGCCCTTCCTCCTGCCGAAAATCCAGTCGGGTGAGCTGGCAGTTGTACTTCTGCGCAATGCTGGACGCCTGAAACACGTTGTTGTCAAGCTGCTGCCTGGTATCCGCGGTGTTGAGCACCAGGAACGTGACGAGGAACATGCGCTCATTGCGGCTTTGCAGGTCTTGCAGCAGCTTCTTGGCTTCGCCGCCATAGGTAGCAAGGTCGCTCGGGATAATATCCATATCGTAGCCGGAGCGCACGGCCTTTTTCTGTTCCTCGATCTTCATCTTGTCCAGGTCGGTGATCTTGCGCTTGATGGTCTTGATAGCGCTGACCTGATCCACGGACTGAACGTGCATGTTCACAATGAGGGAGCTCTCCATGTCGAGGAAGTCCGCCAGCATACGGTCGTTCAGCTCCGGGGCGAGGATTTGCAGAAAGCTGACCGCGCCCACCTTGCGGCCCATGCCAAAGCTGTTGCCCTTTGCAAATTCAAAGGAGCTGGGCGCGATAAAGTCCTTGACGGACAGGCCGGAGGGAGCCAGCCAGTCCCACGAAAAGCGGAACGGCTCCTGGGTATCCATGTGGAACATCCCGTGCAGCAGGCGCAGGCGTTCCATACCGTTCAAGGTCTGGGCGACCACGCCGAGGCGCTTGAAGTTGTTGAGAATATCCGTCTCCACACGTTCCAGACGGGGCTTGGCCGCCCGCAGCGTATCCGCCTCCACGCCGAAGGTCAGGTACTTGGTCTTAATCAGGCCGTTGTTGCCCTTGGCGAGCTGGTTTTGCAGCATGGCGCTGTACTCGTTCCGCAGATCGTCGAATCCGTCCGGCCGCAGCGGGATGGAGACGCTCTTGGAAAAGCTGTCCTGTGCGGCGGACAGGTTCAAAAACGAGAGCTGGAAGCGGATGGAGCTGTCGAAATAGTTGAGGAAATCGCACCACGCCTCAAAGATGGCGGTCTTGTCCTCGTTCTGATTGAGCTGATAGTTGATGTCCTGAAACTGGATGGTTTTGGTGTAATAGTTGTCTTTCACCCTGCATATCCCGTCCGGGAACATACGCTGAAATGGGATACTGTCCTGCGCCGACAGCTTTTTCTTATCCTGCCGTTTCGCTCTTGCGATGGCGGCCTCGATCTGCTTTTTCTCGGCGCGGGTCAGCTTTCTTTGGGTGAACAATACGAAATACCTCCTTATCGAGATTTGCCTGCCGTTCCAGAACGGCGTAGAAGTTATCGGTTTGGTACGGGCGCTGCTTCGGGCGAAGGAAGTACACCCGCAGAATGTTTCGGATGATCTTCTCCAGCGGGAGCCCGTTTTTCTCATACATGGCCAGCAGGAAGAAGGGCAGCATGACGATCACCATGCAGATGGCCGCCGCGCTGACACTGACATGGGCCTTGAGCAAAAAGAAAAGCGGGATGCCGATAGCGGCTCCGCTTCCGAAACAGATCAGTTGTCGTTTGGTCAGGTTGAACATGACCTTCGTTTTCACTGAGGTCAGGTCCTTGGGTACAGGTACATAGGCCATTCTTCATCACCTCCGTCAATGGGCCGCAAAGATCGACTTGCTGAGACTGCCGGTTTTCAGCAGCGTGAAGCACAGCAGCACCGTATAGCCCACGCAGGTCCATATCGCTTTGGTGATACTGCCGTCCACCGCGATGTTTTTTATCAGGACCGCGTAGATCGCTACACAGACGATGATTAAGAAGCCCTGGAAGCCCAGCGCCAGCAGGGAGCGAAGATAGTTTTGGCCCATGCCGCCCCATTCCTTGCCCATCATGGCAGCCATGGGGATCGGCGCAATCGAGGTCACAAGTAGGGTAAGAACCCGGCGCCTTACCATATCACTATGGCAGGTTTCCGAGAACTCCCCTCCGAACCGGACTTACACCTCTCAGCGTATCCGGCTCTCCAGATGTCAGTCTAATTTCCCCGCGTGTAACTTGTCGTGACAGTAGACGCAGAGTGCCATTGTCTTGCGCTTACGCCCAATCATGGCGATTTCCCATTGTTTTCTGCCACTTAAATCTTTGAGTTTTCGTACATGGTGTATTTCAAGCGGCACATTTTCTGCGCCGCACCACTCGCATTGGTTCGCTTGCAGCCTTTTAATCAGGCTGTTGCGTCCATAATTCTCAATGGCTCGTGCTACTATATCGGGATTTCCGCTTTCTACTTTGGTATTCCGGCGGAAACCGTCATTGTAGAACAGCACTTTTCCAACCTTGCCGTTTTTCTTCGGATACTCCACAACAAAATCTTTCCCTTGACGGTACTTGCGGATAATTCTGCTGATTCGTGTCCGATATTTTCCAGCAAAGGTTTTGAGCATACTGTATCTCATTACATAGTAGAAGTTATTGAGTACAGACACGTTGTTTGCAAGTCGGTAGTAGTTATACAATCCACGAATTTCTGCGTTGTACTGGTTTAGGATTTCCAAATCGTCCAAGTGCAACAGGCGAGTGCGCCGGACAGGTTCCCAAACCTCTTTGTTTCCATTTTGTTTGTCGTATTTAATCTTGAGGGCATTGTAGGAGAACAGTCGTTTTACCCACTTATCATGGGGAACATAAAGTAAGACTTTTCCATTGTTTACCCGTCTGGTAGCCCCGGTTTTGGTCTTTTTGTTGTGTTCGCCTTTGGCGATTGTGACCTCATATCCCAAGAACTTCGCAGCGTCGTGTCCATGAGTAATCAATGTCTTTTCCTCGGACATTTCCAGATGGAGTTTGTCCCGGATAAAGCAGCCTACATCTTGTTTGATCTGTTCTGCGTCCTCTTTGCTGCCGATAACTCCAATTAAGAAATCATCGGCATATCGGATATAGCAAATCCGTTTATAGCTATCGTCCATCTGGTTGCTATACGGCATAGATTTCAGACTACGCCGCAGTTCCCGGATTTCTGCAATTAAGCCCTCTTTTTCTTCCTCGCTCATTTTAGAGAGATTTCTTTTAAGCCTTTGTTCTTTCCCCCGGCAGACATCCAGCTTCTTCTTGAACGCAGGATTGATTTTACGGCGGTTTCCGCAGTTGAATTTCTCTGCATACTCTGCCATATAGCTATCCAGTTCGTTCATGTAGATGTTTGCAAGGATAGGGCTGATGATGGAGCCTTGCGGAGTGCCGGAATAAGTATTGTGATAATTCCAATCCTCCATATATCCAGCTTTCAAGAACTTCCAGAGCAGACCGATGAAATGTTCATCTGCAATCCGCTTTCGCAAAATAGCAATCAACACATGATGGTCTACGTTGTCAAAACAGCCCTTTATATCTCCCTCAACGAACCACTTTGTCCCCGTAAAATATTTCTGCACATATTTGAGTGCCGTATGACAGCTTCTGTTTATACGGAAACCGTGGGAATAGTCGCTAAAGGTTGGCTCATAAATACTCTCTAAGATGAGCCGCACCACCTCCTGTAACAGTTTATCGTCGAATGACGGTATCCCCAGAGGACGCATTTTCCCATTGGATTTCGGGATATACGTTCTCCTTGCCGGGTTAGGCTGATAACTAAAATCCCGCATCTTTTCAATGAGGGCGTTTATCCTTGCCATTCCCATTCCGTCAATGGTTTTGCCGTCTGTTCCGGCTGTCATGTTGCCTGGTTTCGCCTGTATCCGCTGATATGCCAGCAGATAGAATTGTGGATTGTACAGGTTGCGGTATAACCGCTCGTACTTGTAGCTCTTGTTACACGCCTTGGATTTTAGGCTTTCCAACACATTTTCAGGACTTCTCATAATGCCTCACGCACCTTTCCTTTTTATGAATTGGTTGACATCCTGCCTCCCTTCGCCATGTAGACGGCTTTCCCGCCCTCGGACTACTACGGAGGCTCCGTTGCCATGCCGGATATTCAGCGTCATCTTTCTTGGGTTTTTACCCCTTGAAATTTATCGCCTTGCGGCATTACGCATAGCCGGATAGTTCCGGCGTTCCGGTTTAGGCAATCTCCAGTTAGACACTTTGGGAAAAGCGTATTGTGATGTCGGTAGTGGGTTTTTGTCCTTTTCCGCTTACTGCGGCTGGCTGTCATAAGTATCGTGCGGTCTGTGTTTACCTGTCACATTCCGCTATGACATACGGCGAATACAACCATCCTGCGCCGCCGGGTCGAGTATCCCGCCTCGGACTGCCCTTAAAGCAGTTTAGCCTTGCTCCTCATTCACAATGTTGCGTCTTGCCGCTCAGTCGTGGGTAGATGGTTTTCCCAACTTGCGATTTTTCCGATACGCTATTGTCCCCCTTGTGGTTTCCCTCCGGGGTAAATCGGATGACGCTAAAGTGACGCTTTTCACGTCTTTGATACTTTTCTTTACCGGCTTGCTAAAGCCGGGTTCCCAAAATGCCCGCACACCGCCTTTGGATGAAAAGCGGCGCTTCTGGACGCGCGATATATTTCTATCATGCGTCCGTAGGTGATGATGAAGATACAGATTGTAAGCGCCCATGTGCAGATGCCGACAAACAGGCTTTGGAACCACAGACCGATGAGCGGCCCGATGTCCATTTCCATAAGCCGCTGTTCCAGATCGACAACAACCGAACTGATGTCAATGGAGGCGTCGCTTGAAATAACGCCCGCAGCGCTGTTTACAACGCTTTGCCCCACATCGAAAACACCCATCACGATGTTCCATGTGTTGGTAACAATCAGAACAGCACAAGCTGTCTTGAAAATCCACTTAAAGAACATCCAGGTATCTACATCGCCGTGCATATTGTTTTTGTCAGAGACCATCTGGATTAGCTCCAGAGTCATGACAAAAGCGAGAATCACACCGGCAATCGGGATGATGACATTTTCAGAAAGTGAACGGATCATGTTGTAGATCGCAGCGTTCCACGCCTGCGGCGTGGCTCCGACTTGCGCTGAAATATCTGCCACCTGCCCGTTCACGCTGTCAAACAGCCCGGAGAGGTTGCCGATAATGCCGCTGACCAATATTTCTTTCAGCCATTCGTTTATCAATTCACCTATCAATCGGCGTCACCTCCTTTGCCGTGCCCTCCTGTGGGGAGGACACGGCGGGGTAGTTTGTTGGCATCCTGTCCGGGATTATCCGAACAGGCCGGAGAGCAGCGGAACGAGCACGACGCCAAGCAAGGCGACACCGCCCCCCGCCATCAATTG